>Ga0099829_10002631_pt1 | contig 10378 bp, 10 predicted proteins | sample CZO8metaG_3_FD_79336 | JGI IMG/M metagenome (GOLD analysis project Ga0099829, IMG submission 79336) | Vadose zone soil microbial communities from the Eel River Critical Zone Observatory, Northern California, USA - CZOApr15con2H2.8 metaG | ecosystem: Environmental > Terrestrial > Soil > Vadose...
AAGAGGCCGCAGGACCGGATCAGTTTGCCGGAACTTGGGAGGACATTTCGCGAGTTGCTCGAGAAGCCAGTGAGAGATGGCGGCTACGGCAAAAAGCATGTCGATCTTCGCGAAAAGCATCTCGTGGAATTGAACGGCAGCGCGCCGCGCAACGGCGAGATGGCTTCGACGGATAAAAAAGAAGATCAGGGAATCAATCCGGGTGACGAGCTCAATAAAATCGAGATGGTTGCGAACCGGCCGACGCCGGACCCGGGGAGAGAAATTGAAGCCGAATCCAGCGAAGTGTTCACGCATGGGCATAGTCGCATTGGTCATGGCAGCGTCCTGATCGCGGCGATCACGAGCTGCACCAATACTAGCAACCCGAGCGTGATGATCGCGGCGGGTCTGCTTGCGAAAAAAGCGGTCGAACGGGGTCTGCGCGTCGATCCCGCGGTGAAAACTTCGCTCGCGCCCGGTTCGCGCGTCGTTTCCGATTATCTCGACAAAACCGGACTGCAGAAATATCTCGATCAGCTCGGATTTAATCTCGTTGGCTACGGTTGCACCACCTGCATTGGCAACTCCGGACCACTGCATCCGAAGATCGAGAAAGCAATCCACGAATTCGATCTGGTTGCGGCCTCGGTACTGTCGGGGAACCGCAACTTCGAAGCGCGCGTGCATCAAAACATCAAAGCGAACTTTCTAATGTCGCCGCCGCTAGTTGTCGCTTTTGCGCTGGCCGGTCGAGTGGATATCGATCTTTCACGCGAATCGCTCGGGAAAGATAAGCACGGCAAAGAAACTTTCCTGCGCGACCTCTGGCCGAATCTCAATGAAATCCGGCACACCATGCAATCTGCGCTCAAGCCCGAAACGTTTCGCAAACTTTACCGCGATTTTGCCGATCAAAACCCAAAGTGGAACGAAATTCCATCGAGCACGGGCGACATTTACCAATGGGACGAGAGGAGCGATTACATTCATGAGCCGCCCTTTTTCCAGAATTTCGCGATGGCGCGCGGACATATTGAGGAAATTCGCGGCGCGCGGGCACTTGGGATTTTCGGCGATTCGGTCACCACAGATCACATTTCGCCCGCGGGCGCGATCAAGGCAACGTCACCGGCGGGGCAATATCTAGTTTCGCGCGGGATCGAGCACACTGATTTCAACAGTTACGGCAGCCGCCGCGGGAACGATTTGGTGATGACCCGAGGGACATTCGCGAATGTACGGATCAAAAATTTGATCGTGCCTGGCACGGAAGGCGGGATCACAGTGCATCAACCGAGCGGCGAGCAGATGTCGATCTTCGATGCAGCGACGAGATATGGGGAAACCAAGACGCCATTGATCATCCTGGCCGGTCACGAGTACGGCACTGGTTCATCGCGCGACTGGGCGGCGAAAGGAACGCGCTTGTTGGGCGTGAAGGCTGTTGTGGCGGCGAGTTTTGAGCGGATTCACCGCTCTAATCTCGTCGGCATGGGTGTGTTGCCGTTGCAATTTCCCGACGGGACCACAGCGCAATCGCTTGGACTCGACGGTTCGGAAATCTTTTCGATTACCGGATTGTCTAACGAAATCAAGCCTGGCAAAAATGTGACGCTTGGGATTGAAGGTAAGGATGGACGAGAGCGTTCTATCCCGGTGAAGCTTCGGATCGATACGCCGATCGAGATCGACTATTATCGGCACGGTGGGATTTTGCCTTTTGTGCTGAGGCAATTGCTCGCGAGAAATAAATAACCGCCATTCTCAACCTGTCGCGGCTGCTATAGAAGGATCGATCGGCGTTCGATCGTGATTGCTGAGCCCTTGGCGATGAATGCGGAGCGCGGCGGGCATGCCAGCGTTTCAGCAAACTGCTCGCCATAGAGAGTCGCCAGATCAGCGCAAAGCTCGAATGTATCTGCGTTCCAGACTCTCCAACGCGGGTGTTCCACTCGATACTCGCTACAGCCCGCCCGCACGCGCGTGTAACCCCAATAATGTTCGGTGATGAATTCGGCATGCGAACCGGCAGAAATGGATTGCAGCTCGCCGCCAGCGCTCACCTTTAGCGATTCCCATTTCTTCGCGCGTCGCCAGCTGTACTCCGCCGAGACGTGCGCGCCGTCATCGATGATCACATGTCGCATCGGTAACGCGACATAGCGTTCACCATAAAAAGCGCGGGCGACGAGCGCGATGGCGCGGCGCGGCACAAGTTCGCGAATAAAGACCACACCGCGCCGCCACGTGTCAGCTGATTTTTTACGAACATAGAAACGCAAATTCACTTCTTCAAAATCGCGGTGCAGCGGAATCGGAAACCCGAGCAGGCGCGTGTTGAGAAAGAGAAAGCCAACGATGCTAACGAATGTTTCGCCGTTTTCGTAATCGATTTCGGTCGCAGGAGGAACGAGCGACGCGAGAATACGCGGATCGACAACGAAATTGAGCATGGCGAGATAACGCCAATTGGCAGTAAGAAACGGCTGCATACTGGAAATCGAATCATGCCGCGGTCTATGACCGCCGCTACAGGATTAGTCGTCAACCGGCTGGATACGGTGGCGTAGAGCGAAGCGCTCCGTGTCGGACCACGTTTCGTCTTCCTTCCGCGGCGTGGGCGGAAGTGTCAATTCTATGAATTGCGACGCGCCCAGGTCGTTACCGATCGAGGCGAGAAGCGATCTGGTTTTGCTGTGTGTCAGTAGCGAGACATTTCCCGGAATGGTGGGGTGTTCGGCATCTCTTGTGATCGAGTTCCAATTGATGAAAGCAAGCCGATTTTGCCGATTATCCGTGTAAAGACTGAATTGGATGCTGCAGCCATCGGGCTGGTCTGGAATTTTTCGCGTGCCGTCGATCCTTGGAGGTTTGTCCGATAGCAGGTATGGAATGCCGACCAACAGACCGGCGACCACGCGCGTGATGAAAATGGAGCAAACCTGGGCAATAAGGAATCCTTCCAATGCTCTGCGGCGAATTCGCAGGGCTGCGACAAGCCCGATAATGAAACCTGCGATAATGCCAAGCGGCGCGCAAACGAAGATGGTTGTGTAGCCGCGTTGCCCTTCGAAATTAGAAACATCCAGCAGCCTCGTTAAATAAACGCCGACCAAGAACGCAAGAAGGAAGCCGACGAATGCCGTGAAAAGCGCAATGAAAGAAGCGCGGAGAAAGCGCACGTTGGCCGAGAGACTAAATTCGTTTGTTACCACCGCAAGATCGATTGTCGATCTTGTGGTCACTGCAACAATTTCTCAAGTGACGGATCGGGCTGGGTACCGAGCGCGGTGGCCTTGGTGTAGTGCCGCTTGGCTAACTCTTTTGAAGCGGGTTGTGTCGTGACGAGAATAACGGCCAGATTAAAATGGGCGTCTGCGTAATCAGGATTGTTCGCGATGGCCTGAAGTATTTCCTTCTCGGCTTCTTTCTGTCGCCCTTTTTGACTCGCGGTAATGCCGAGATAATTGTGAGCCGTGGCGCTCTTTGGATTGATCTCGACCGCCTGACCTAATTCGGCCAGCGCATTGTCGAACTTGGATTGCCGGGTAATAGACAATTCCCAGTGTGGTGTGCAAAAACTCCTCGTTGGGCGAAATCGTCAGAGCCTTCTTCAGGGTTGACTCCGCCGAGGAAAACTTCGCGCTGCGGAGATAAACCACGCCGAGGTTGGAAAGCGCGTAAAGATTTTTGGGGCTTTTGGCCAAGATCTCCTTATATTGTTCTTCGGCCGTCCCGTATTTGCCCTGCGCAAAGCTCTCTCTCGCAACGCGTGCAACATTCTGCAGATCATCCGGCACGTCCGGTTTGAAGTCGCTGGGTGGCTTGGCCCCGTTGGAGTTATCCGTTGTCGCTCCACCGCTGTCGGGAAGCGATTCTTCTCTTGCATCTAGTTCAGGAATCTTGATCGAGTCCGCCGGCGATTTCTTGGCAGAAATAAAACTCGCTTTCAACGTACCGGCGTTCTCGTCTGAAATGGAGACCATTGGCTGCCGCAGTAAAGCGAGCTCTTCACTGCTTAATTTTGTGACCGGCTGCGCGAGGAATTCGATCTGCTTGTTTAAAGTATCGGACTTGATCTTCAATTTATCCAACTCCGCCAGCATCAACATCTTTGCCTGGTAACGACGCGCTTCCTCCTGGCGTTCCCGCACGATGATGTTTCGCAGGAGTTCGTTTTCTTTGGCCAATTGCGTCGTTTCCTCGCTGTTTGCGCCCGTGGACTTCGCGTTTTGCACCGCTGAGCTCGCCTCATCCAGTTGGACGCCAAGCTCGGCAACCCGCGCCTCGAAATATTGATTTTGTTTCCGAATTTCAGCTAATTGCTGTTGAAGTTCTGCCACCCGCTGCTTCACTTCGGCAAATTCCTCCTCGTTTTTCGGTGCATCCTCGCCAAGTTCCCGCACGTCTTTCTCTGCATTTGCGAGTCGTTGTTTCAAATCGCTATTCTCGCCCAGAAGCGCCTGAACCCGTTGCTCCGCTTCCTTCATCCCCTTCAACTGAGCGAGCGCCTCATCCCGTTCCTGTATCAGCGTTGCGATTTGCTTATTTGCCTCGGCGAATTTTGTATTGGTCTGATCCCTTTGCTTTTCCGCCGTAACGCGCGCCTCTTCAGCGGCGGCAACGGCATCTTTCAGGCGGGCGACCTCTGCACGCAATTGCTGTTGCTCTTTCGTACTACTGTCTCGCGACGATTGGAGCGCTTTTAACGACTCTTGAACCTGCGCGAGTTGATCGCGAACCTGGCCTTCTGATTTCTTAGATTTCTCGATTTCGTTTTGTGCTTTTTCGAGCTTGGAAGCCGTTTCCTTCAAGCGAGTGTTTACGAGTTCCTTTTCCTTTCGTGCGATCTCGAGATCGGCGCGCGACTTTTCGAGCGCTGTTTGTAGTTGATCAACCTTGCTGTGCAATTTTTTGGTTGCCTCCTTGATCGCCGCGTCGCTCGAGACCTGGGCAATCGTTTCGGCTCCCTGCGGCGCCACAACTTCGGGGACGGGTTCGGACCAGGCGTCACTCTCGGGAAGCCAGGGGGCAACTTCCGGCAAACGACTTGCATCCGTCGTCAAATCATTTTGCCTCGACATCCTTTCCTGAATTCGCAGGATGCCCTCGCTAATTTTACGCCCGCGATATTCCACGATGGCAGGCTGCCAATCAGCGTGTGATTTACGCAATTCCTCGATCAAGCTTCCGGCAAATCGATATTTGGCCAAGGCGGTCTTAAACCGGTTCTCGTGCTCCAGTTTTTCGCCCTCCTGGGCTGACAGGTAGGCTTTAAGAAAAATTTCGCTCGGATCGTCTTGCTGCGCCCAAAGCTGGCCGGCCGCCAGGAGAAAAAAGAAACCGGCGAATAAAATCGGACCGATTTGCTTCATGCGACGACGAGGCGCAATGACAATCGAGCTGGGGGTAGTTGCAATCCGGCCTTGCACGTGGCCCCGAGAATGAGGGAAGCAAACCAAAAAAGCGAGCCCTTTCTCTTTGCAAAGCGAGATGCGAATCTTAAACTTGCCCTTCGGCAGCGAAACGATGGTGGCCGTAGCTCAATGGTAGAGCCCCAGATTGTGGTTCTGGTTGTTGCGGGTTCGAGTCCCGTCGGCCACCCCACCAAGAATTTGCGATTTTCGGTTTTAGATTTTCGTTTTCCCGCTAGGGCCGCGCGCGCCGCCGAAGGAAAAGATCGACAATCGAAACTCGGCGATCGAAAATTTCGCTGTGTCTGTAGCTCAACCGGATAGAGCATCTGACTTCGGATCAGAAGGTTGTGGGTTCGAATCCCTCCAGGCACGCGGGTGATCCGAAATGATTATTTGTGTTTGGCCAAATCCGGACGAGTGTAGCGCCCTATTTGGATCAAGTTCTGTTCTGTTCGTTGCGTGGTAGATCGTCAGGTGAGATTTTCTCAGTGGTGATTTGAAACCCGATTCCCGGGAACGGCTCTGTAGCTGGCAGTTATTTTCCAAAATCAAGTCACAATGAAACTATATGTAGGAAATCTCTCCTTTGAGACCACCGAGAACGATCTTCAGGATCTTTTCGAACAACACGGCAAAGTCGCCGAAGTAGCGTTAATGATGGATCGCATGACGGGCAAGTCCCGCGGCTTCGCATTCGTCACGATGAACGACACGACTGAAGCCAATGCCGCAATGGCGGCAATCAATGGCAAGGAACTCGGCGGCCGCGCTTTGGCGGTCAACGAAGCGCGTCCGCGCGAAGAGCGCCCGCGCCCATCCGGTGGCAACCGGCGGTACGCCAATTTTCGCCGGTAAAGAAATCGATCATGCAGCCGGTCCCGAAAGTTTCGAGGCCGGCTGCGCATCAAACATCATGAGTTTAGAAAAAGCTATCGAGATAGAAGGGACAATCATGTCAGTTCTTCCCGGCACGATGTTTCGCGTTGCACTGGCGAACGAACGTCTCGTGCTCGCGCACATTTCCGGAAAGATGCGCAAACGTTTTATTCGCCTTACGATTGGCGACCGTGTGAAACTCGAAATGTCTCCTTACGATATCGACAAGGCGCGTATCGTTTATCGGCTCGCATAAAGAAATGAAATTTTTCGCAACGACTTCACCACGGAAGGTAAAAACCGGGCCGGTCATTAAGCGGCTGCTCGTCAGATGCCCTTCCACGGCAAAGCTAACGGCGACCGGTCAAACAATCGAAGAAGCACTCTGGGCCGCAGCCAAGGTCAAAACGCCTAAATTCACCTGTCCCCATTGCCGCCAAGTCCACAGTTGGACAAAAAAAGACGTGGTCTTGGCGCGCTGAAGCCAGCCCTGCCTTGCTGTAGCAACTCACCAAGGGGCTCTCTCGAGTCGGCAACCCGATCTGTCGGCCCCGTTACTTCTGGGCCATCTTATTCTTGATGATGCCGACGACGGCCATAAGAATCGCGCCGCCAACCCCGCCACCACCGACGTTAGTGAGGATGCTTTGAAGATCCATCCCACCGCCGCCCGCCGCCGCCGATCCCATAACTAAATGGAGGATTGTCCCGCCCAACCCGCCACCGAGAATTCCGGCAATGGAATTCCCGAGGGTACCAAGGCTGTTTTCCTTCATTGCTGCTCCGGCGACATTGCCGCCGACCGCACCGCTGACCGCTTCGATGATTAAGCTAGTGATATCCATAGGTTATTTTTCTGTTTGTTGATGTTTTCTGATTCGAAGAGGTGGCATACTCGAAAGCCAAGGCCGAAGTCCATGTGCTTTGGGCGCGAAAGGTCGAAGCACAGTGGCATGCAAGCGGCGTCCGATTATTTTCCTGGCTGTTTTCATCGCCATATTTTCCCGTGTTGTGTCACCGCGGCGTTTCGTAAGTCGGCTCATCCGTAGCAATCGGTGTGGTTTGCGTGGGCGGATTGATCACGTTGAATACGACGGCAGCCACCACAGCAGCTGCGAAGTTCGCTAGCAGATAGATCCAAAGATTGCCCCAGATCGAGATGCCGAGGATGCAGATCCCCAGCGCGACGGCGGGATTAAACGCGCCGCCAGAAATGTCGCCGACAGCGAACGCGCCAGTCATTACCGTCATCCCAATCGCCAGGCCGTAGAATGAGTTTCCCGACGTCCCTTCGGCAGTGGCGGCATTGAGCACCACATAGACGAGGGCGAAGGTGAACAGAAACTCGGCGAGCAAAGCTGGACCGATCTTTGGAGCAATCGGAGTTACGTCGATCCCGGCGCGTAGAAACTTCACCGCCAGCGCTGCGGCCGCTGCCGCCGCAAGTTGCGCCATGATGTAAGGCAACACGTCAACTAGATTCAGTCGGCCTCGAATCAAAACGCCAAGCGTTACCGCCGGGTTGTAATGCGCGCCCGAGATGTGGCCTCCGGCGAAGACCATCACCATAAGGGACGCGCCGATTGCGAGCGGCGCGATCACGCCCGAGCTGGCACCGATCCCGGTGCAGCCGATCGTGAGAACAAGGAAGAAGGTTCCGATGAATTCTGCGATGTATTTGTTCATATAATTATGAGTGCTGGATGAAGGAGGTTCCTACTGAGCCTCCTGCGTAGCAAAAGAGCTTCGGAAAAGCAAGCGCCGCTGCCGGACGCACGTGAAACCCCCACCGCGCAGCTTGACATTCCAGTTGCCGAGCGATTACGAGTCGCAGTCGTGAATCCGCCAAGCGAGAGCCGCCGCGAACTCGATTCGACGGTTGTAAACATTGAGCTGACTCTCGTAAGCATCATCCAGGGTGTTGCCCTGTTTTTCTTAACGGATAATGCCCGGGGGGTTATGTCGGCGCGACATTGGGAGAATTTTCTCTATGTGACCGCCGGCCTATGCGTAATCTTTATCTTTTGGTCACGGTCTATCATTCACACGCTTACCTTGATCAAATGGCCTCTGGAATTTGGGCATAACTTTTTTTATATCGGTTGCGCGCTGGGTGAAGCGATTCTCTTCAGCCGGCTCGATAGTCCTCTGGCGTGGTTTCAGCTAAGCGCCGCTTACGCGGGAGCCGTTTGGCTGCTTTTTATTTACGATATGCGGCTGATTCGCGCGCGCGTCACGGAATCGAGCAGCGATTTTGATCGCGCCCTTTACGCCTCTGCCAAGGCTGATCAACTGCTCAACATCTGGGTGCTTGTTCCGTTGCTCTTTCTTCTCAATCTCGGCTGCGCGTTTGCTATCTGGAGCTGGCCTGATCTCTTCATCGCTCGCGCCGGTCACGTTTGGCTGATCAGCGTTCAGCTCGCTTCATTTATTGGCTATCTCATCTACGTTGCCCGTTACTTTAACACTGTTGGGCCGCTGGTCCTGCGAAGCCGCGAAGAGGCTGGCGAACAGTGAAAGAGCCTCAGATCTCGAAAGGCGCGTCGCTCTTCAGAGTCGTTGTCTGCAGCGCACTTGTTAGGTTGTTCATAGTCACTACAACAAACGCCGAGGCAAAAAGCCGAGCAAAGCTCCGACCAGAGCCGATAAACTGATGAACGCATACATCAAAAACTCAAAAGGAACAGATTGTGGCTCGTAGCATCATGCGTCCAGTCATCCAGGATGTTGACTGCGAGCAGGACTGATTGCGGCAAAATCGCCACTCCCGCCAGCAGCAGCAGCCACCGGGGTCGTGCATTGCCCAACCGGGCACGCACCGCACCTTCCAAGGGTTAAAGGTCTGTTCCCCTCGAACTCATCTTTTAAATCTCCAGGGCCGGTAGCCGCGGCTGAATTCGTTTTTGAACGCAAGATAACGAAGCGAACGAAGAGGCGCGGTTTTTCAAACTATTCATCTCACTCTTCGTTTCCTTTGTTTCCCCTAAGGGATTTTGAACAGAAAATCACGAAGAAAACGAAGGTGTCCGAATTTGTCGGGCCATTCATTTCCTTGTTCGTTTTCGTTTCCTTCTGTTGGAAATCTGCCTGCACGCGGGAAGCGATCCGCTTCTCCTACAGCCTCTTTGTTTCCTTCTGTTAATCATGAATCTTCGGCCGGATGCCGAATTGGGCGAGCGCGGTGACCGTCTTTTCCATCGGCAGGCCGACCACGTTTGTGTAAGAGCCGTCGATTTTTGCGATGATTGCCGCGCCGCACCCTTGTGCGGCGTAGGCGCCGGCTTTATCCAGCGGATCCACTTCCGCGAGGTAATGCTCGATAGTTGCAATGCTCAGGCGGCGAAAATGGACACGAGAAAATTCATGAACCGTTGCAGTTCTTCCGGCCGCGAAATGATAGATGAAAACCGCGGAGCAAACTTCGTGCGTTCGTCCACTCAAGAGCCGCAGCATCTGCGCAGCCTCGCTCAAATCAGCAGGTTTACCGATGATTTCGTCTTGCAGCGCGACGAGCGTGTCGGCTGCTAGCACGATCTTGTCTGGATACGCTCGTGCGACCGATACCCCTTTCCGGATCGCGTTCCACATCGTCAACTCGCGCAATGTAAGATCGAGATCAAACTTCTCCGTGACGCGTGGCGCGACGCTTTCAAATTCAAAGCCGGCTTCAGAGAGCAATGCGGCGCCGTCTGGGCGAGGACGATGCCAGCATTAGCAAAGCGCTCACGCGCACGACAGTTACCGACTTGCGTTACGGATTCGGCGAACCGGACGAAGCCGCATTTCTTTTGTTAAAAATGTCCGGCAGCTTCGTTTCCTTAAAACCACCGGGGACCGTGAACTCGCTATCACTAATCGGGTCCTGGTTCACGGAGGTGATCGTGCTTGTGATTTCGGTAGCGTGATCGGAAGAGCTCGGGCTGGACTTGTCTACGTGACCTTCTTTACCGATGATCATGCGTGTGCGGATCGGCAGCCCAGGAAAATCGCGAAAGTCAGGCATTCTTGTATTGGCCGCATCCCAGAATTCGGATTTGATGGATTGCAGTTGCGCCAGAATGGCAGCGCCGTTGGGATAATTGGGCGCGATCCAGTAGATCGCT
>Ga0099829_10002632_pt1 | contig 10376 bp, 10 predicted proteins | sample CZO8metaG_3_FD_79336 | JGI IMG/M metagenome (GOLD analysis project Ga0099829, IMG submission 79336) | Vadose zone soil microbial communities from the Eel River Critical Zone Observatory, Northern California, USA - CZOApr15con2H2.8 metaG | ecosystem: Environmental > Terrestrial > Soil > Vadose...
CCACGTCGTAGTGGTCCTGGCCGATGTACCTCGCGTCCAGGATCCGTGAGGTGGAGTCTAGCGGGTCGACAGCCGGGTAGATCCCCTTCTCAGTAATGGCCCGGGACAGGGTGGTGGTCGCGTCGAGGTGAGCGAACACGTTGTGCGGCGCGGGGTCGGTGATGTCGTCGGCCGGCACGTAGATGGCCTGCATCGAGGTGATCGAGTGGCCCCTGGTGGCGGTGATCCGCTCCTGCAGCTGGCCCATCTCGTCGGCCAGCGTGGGCTGGTACCCCACGGCCGACGGCATCCGGCCGAGCAGGGTGGAGACCTCCGAGCCCGCCTGGGTGAACCGGAAGATGTTGTCGATGAACAGCAACACGTCCTGGCCCTTCACGTCACGGAAGTACTCGGCCATGGTCAGGGCGGAGAGCCCGACCCGCAGCCGGGTGCCCGGCGGCTCGTCCATCTGGCCGAAGACCAGCGCGGTGTCCTGGATGACCTTCGACTCCGTCATCTCGATGAACAGGTCGTTGCCCTCGCGGGTCCGCTCGCCGACCCCGGCGAACACCGACACACCGCCGAAGTTCTTGGCCACCCGGGTGATCATCTCCTGGATGAGCACCGTCTTGCCGACACCGGCCCCGCCGAACAAGCCGATCTTCCCGCCCTTGACGTACGGCGTGAGCAGGTCGAGGACCTTGATGCCGGTCTCCAGGATCTCGGTTCTCGGCTCCAGCTGGTCGAACGGCGGCGGGTCACGGTGGATCCCCCACCGCTCGGTGATGTTGAGCGAGGCGGTCGGCACGTCCAGCGTCTCGCCCAGCACGTTGAACAGGTGACCCTTGGTGACGTCCCCCACCGGCACCGAAATCGGCCCGCCGGTGTCGGCCACCGGCGCGCCGCGCACCAGGCCGTCGGTCGGCTCCATGGAGATGGTGCGGACCACGTTGTCACCGATGTCCTGCTCCACCTCCAGCGTCAGCATCCGGACCTCGTCGTCCAGCGTCACGTCCACATGCAGGGCGTTGTAGATGCCGGGCAGTTCCTCCGCGGGGAACTCCACGTCCACGACGGGACCGATCACCCGCACGACGCGGCCGGTGCCAGCGGTGGTCGCTTCCCCGCCGCCGGCGGCGGGCTTCTCTACGGTTTCGGTCATGACGATGCTCACTCTTTCCCTGCGAGCGTCTCGGCCAGCGCGTTGGCGCCCCCGACGATCTCGCTGATTTCCTGGGTGATCTCGGCCTGCCGCGCCTTGTTCGCCTCGCGGGTGAACCCCTCAAGCAGGTCGTTGGCGTTGTCGGTGGCTGCCTTCATCGCCCGGCGCCGCGCCGCGATCTCCGATGCCGCGCTCTCAAGCAGCGCGTGATAGATCCGGCTCTCCACATACCACGGCAAAAGGGCATCCAGAACGTCCGGTGGTGAGGGCTCAAACTCATACAGCGGCAGGGGCCCGGTGGGTGGCTCGCCGGTCGTCTCCTCGATCTCCACCGGGAGGATCCGGTGCACCACGGCGTTCTGGGTGAGCATGGACACGAACTCGGTGTAGACGACGTAGATCTCGTCCACGCCGCCCTCATCGGCCGGGCGGCCGAACGCTTCGAGCACCGTGGCGGCCACGTCGTGGGCGTTGCCGGATCTCGGATTCTCCGAGAACCCCATCCACTGCGCGGCCATCTCCCGGCTCCGGAACCGGTGCCAGGCGATGCCCCGCCGGCCGGCCACGTACGTCACCGGCTCGACGCCCCGCTCGGCCAGCAGCCCCCGCAGGCCCTCGGCCGTGCGCAGGACGTTGGCGTTGTAGCCGCCGGCGAACCCGCGGTCACTGGTGAGAATGACCACCGCGGCCCGCTGCGGGTTCTGCGGCTCGCGGACCAGCGGGTGGTCGATCTGCGCGGAGCGGCTGACCACGGCCTCAAGGGCCTCGATGATCGCCCGCGCGTACGGCACCGCGTCATGCACCCGCTGCTGGGCCCGGATGATCCGGGATGCCGCGATCAGCTCCTGAGCACGCGTGATCTTGGCAATGGCCTGGATTCCCCGGATCCGCTGCCTGACCGCGCGAAGCTGTGCTCCCATGCTGCGTGCTCCCGCCCTACTGCTCGGGCGCCGGAGGCGGCACGTACCTGGTTACCGTGTCGCGCTCGGCCTGGTCGTCCGGGAGGGGCTCGACCGGCTCGTCCTTGACCAGCATCTCGCCGCCGCTGATCTCGAACCCCCGGCGGAATTCGTCGATCGCGTCCTTGAGCGCGGTCGCGGTGTCGTCCGACAGCTCGCCAGTCTCCCTGATCGCGTCGTAGATGCCCGGGCGCTTTCGCTGCACGGAGTCGATGAACTCCTCCTGGAACCGGCCGATGTCGTCCACGGGCACGTCATCGAGGTACCCGGACGTGCCCGCCCATATCACCACCACCTGCCGTTCCACCGGCAGCGGGCTGTACTGGGGCTGCTTGAGCAGTTCGACCAGGCGCGCACCCCGGTCCAGCTGGGCGCGGGAGGCCGCGTCCAGGTCGGAGGCGAAGGAGGCGAATGCCTCCAGGTCGCGGTACTGCGAGAGGGCCAGCTTCAGCCCGCCCGCGACCTTCTTCATCGCCTTGATCTGCGCGTCGCCGCCGACCCGGGACACCGACCGGCCGACGTTGATGGCGGGGCGGACACCGGAGTTGAACAGGTCGGTTTCCAGGAAGATCTGCCCGTCGGTGATGGAGATGACGTTGGTGGGGATGTAGGCGGAGATGTCGTTGGCCTTGGTTTCGACGATCGGCAGCCCGGTCAGCGAGCCACCGCCCATGTCATCGGAGAGCTTCGCGCACCGCTCAAGGAGCCGGGAGTGCAGGTAGAAGACATCACCCGGGTACGCCTCACGGCCGGGCGGCCGGCGCAGCAGCAGCGAGACGGTCCGGTACGCCTCGGCCTGCTTGGACAGGTCATCGAAAATGATCAGCACGTGCTGGCCCGCGTACATCCAGTGCTGGCCGATGGCGGACCCGGTATAGGGGGCGACGTACTTGAAGCCGGCCGGGTCCGAGGCGGGCGCGGCCACGATCGCGGTGTACTCCATCGCGCCCGCATCCTCCAGCGCCTGCTTGACCTGGGCCGTGGTGGAGCCCTTCTGGCCGATGGCCACGTAGACGCACTTGACCTGGCGGGCCGGGTCACCCGACTCCCAGTTCGCCCGCTGGTTGATGATCGTGTCGACCGCGATGGCCGTCTTCCCGGTCTGCCGGTCGCCGATGATCAGCTCGCGCTGGCCGCGCCCGATGGGGGTGATCGCGTCGATCGACTTGATCCCGGTCTGCAGCGGCTCCTTCACCTTCTGCCGCTTCACCACCGACGGCGCCTGCACTTCAAGGGCGCGCAGCTGCGTTCCCTCGATCTCCCCCTTGCCGTCCATCGGATTACCGAGCGGATCGACCACGCGGCCCAGGAAGCCGTCGCCGACGGGGACGGACAGCACCTCGCCGGTGCGCCGGACCTGCTGGCCCTCGTCGATCTTGCTGAAGTCGCCGAGGATGACCACGCCGATCTCGCGCACATCCAGGTTGAGCGCGAGGCCGCGGATGCCGCCGGGGAATTCCAGCAGCTCGTTCGCCATGGCCGAGGGCAACCCCTCGACCCGCGCGATGCCATCGCCGGCCTCGGCGACGATACCGACCTCTTCCCTGGAGGCCGCGTCCGGCTGGTACGCCTGGACGAAGCTCGCCAGCGCGTCCCGGATCTCGTCGGGCCGTATTGTCAGCTCCGCCATCGTCCTCGCGTCTCTCTCGTTGTCATCTGCAGCCGGTCTGTCGTTATGCCTTATGCCTTATGCCTTCTTGTACACGCCGAGCCCGGCGTCATGCCGCGAGACGGCGCCGCAGCACGGCCAGGCGGCTGGCCACGCTGCCGTCGATGAACTCATCCCCGATCCGGACGGACATGCCACCTACCAAGTGCGGATCGATGAGCACATTGAGGTGGACCTCGTGCCCGTAGGCGGCCTCCAGGGCGGCGGCCAGCCGCGCGCGCTGATCCGCGCTGAGCGCGATGGCCACCCGCACCAACGCGATCAGGCGTTCCCGCCACTGCGCTGCCAGCCTGGCGTATTCGGCCAGGCTCGCATCCAGGTTACGTCCCCGGGGGTGGGTGGCGGCCTCGCTGATCAGGCGCCGTGCGTCGGCTGTCGCCTTGTCCTCGAGCAGCGAGTCAAGCAGGCCGCGCTTGTATTCCGCCGGAATATCGGGGTTGGACAGGACTATGCGCAGCTCCGGCGCACCCGCGACCACGCGTCCAAACCTGAACAGCTCGTCCTCCAGGTCGTCGAGATGGCGGCCGCGCTCGGCCGCCGCCACGATGGCGAGCACGGCCAGCTGCTCGGCCGCCTCGGACAGGTCAGCCGGACTCGACCAGTGTCCGGCGGCCAGGGTGACCACCAAGTCGAGAGTGGCATCGCCGACCTTCCCGCCCAGCAGTTCCCTGACCAGGCCGGTCCTGGCTTCCGCCGGGCGGCTGCCGTCGGCCACCGCGCGGCGCAGAGCGGGCTCTGCGTCCAGCAGCGCGACGACGGCGAAAAGCTCATCGCCAAGAGTCCGGGCGGCGGCCGCTGACGTCACGACCGCGGAGAGCTGCTGCCTGGCCTCGGCCAGCGAGGCCCGGCTGGGGCCCCTCATGGCAGAACCCTGTGCTGCAGAACGCTGTGCCGCAGAACGCTGTGCTGCATAACCCGGTGCCGCGCAACCCGGTGCCGCACGGGCTGGTGCTGCGAGACCCTGCGCCCGGGGTAATCGGGGCGCGCAGTCATCGGGGCGACCTCGCGCCGGTTTCTTCTTGCTGGCCTTCGAGATCCTCCAGGAACCGCTCCACGACGCGGCGCTGCCTGGCCTCGTTCTCCAGCGACTCACCCACGACCCGGCTGGCCAGTTCCACCGCCAGGGTGCCCACCTCGGTCCTGAGCGCGTTGATGGCCTGCTGGCGGTCGGCCTCGATCTGCGCCTGCGCCGAGTCGACCAGGCGCTGCTTTTGCGCCTGCCCCTGCTCGCGCATCTCGGCGATGATCCGGGCGCCCTCCTCCCTGGCCTCCTCACGGAGCCGGGCCGCCTCGTGCCGGGCCTCGGCGAGTTGCTCCTTGTACTGCTCAAGCAACCGGTTCGCCTGGGCCTGCGCCTCCTCGGCGCGCTGGATGCCGCCCTCGATTTTGTCGGTGCGCTCCTCGAGCGTCTTCTGGATCCTCGGCAGCAACACCTTGGCCAGCGCGCCGAAGACGATGAAGAACGAGACCGCGCCGATGATCAGCTCGGTCAGGTTGGGGACGAGCGGGTTCTGCGATCCGCTCTGCGCCAGATGCAACATGCGCGGCTACCTCTCGGGCCTCGTTCTCAGGTTATGAAGAACGGAACGGCGATGCCGATCAGCGCGAGCGCCTCGGTCAGCGCGAAGCCGATCCACATATATGTGGTAATCATGCCCGCTGCCTCGGGCTGGCGGGCCATCGCCTCAATGGCGTGGCCGAAGACCAGACCGATACCGATGCCAGGGCCGATGGCCGCGAGGCCGTAGACAAGCGCGCCAAGTTTGGCGACATGGATCGTGGTGGTAGGCGTGCCTGCGGCACTGTAGAGCAGGTGATGCACCAGAGGATGCATGTGTCGGTTTCCTCTTTCTCCGGCCCGGTGCCTCTTTACGCCGGGTCTGTCGAATGTTGTCGGTCAGTGCGATGATTCCAGCGCATCCGCGAAGTAGAACGCGGTCAGCGTGGTGAAGATGAACGCCTGCAGCGCCTGGATCAGCACTTCAAGGGCGGTCAGGATGATGGTCAGGACGAACGAGGTCGCAGCGAACAGCAGGCCGATCGAGAGGCTGAACAGGTACCACGAGGCCAGTGCGAACACCAGCAGCAGCAGGTGACCGGCCAGCATGTTGGCGAACAGCCGGATCGAGAGCGTGAACGGCCGCACGATGATGTTGGAGAGCAGTTCGATCGGGCTCAGGAGCGGCAGGATCCACCATGGTGCGCCGGCCGGTACCGCCATGTTCTTGAAGTAGCCGATCGGCCCCTGGCTCCTGATGCCCAGCGTCATGTAGGTGACCCAGACCATCGCGGTCAGCGCGACCGGGAACGCGAATTTCGAGGTCGCCGGGAACTCGATCAGCGGGATGATCCCGAACAGGTTCATGATCCAGATGAAGAAGAACAGGGAGACAAGGAACGGCAGGAACCGGTCGCCCTTCTTGCCCAGCTGCGGCCGTAGTATCTGGTCCCGGACGAAAAGGAGGCCCAGCTCACCGAGGTTCTGCACACCGCGAGGGACGAGCTTCGGCCGGGCGAAAGCGGCGCCGAAGAAGGCCAGCACGATGGCCGCGGCGAGGATCGCGAGCAGCATCGGCTTGGTGAACTCGAACGAGCCAATGGTGAAGATGGGCTTGAAATAGAAGTCGCTGATTGACGGCGCCGGGTAGCCGCACCCGCTGAAGAGGTGGCATCCGCTCGCCGTTGTCATCGCCTGGATGTCACTCACCGCATGCTCCTGTGCCGCTCGCCCGCTGCCGATCCGCCCCTTCGCCGCGCGGCGGGACCGTCACGGCCTGCCGAACCGCAGGACGACCAGCGTGAGGGCCAAACCCAGGCCGAACAGCATCCCGATCGGGAACAACACGGCGATACCAGTCCACCGCCCGATCAGCCAGCCGATGCCGCCATAGAGCGCCATTCCGCCGATCAGGTAGCTCATGACCGTCCAGCCGGTGCCCTCGTTCGGCCCTGGCCGGCCCTTCGAGCCCGGCCGGCCCTTCGAGCCCGGCCGGTCGTTCGAGCCCGCCTGGTCGTTCGAGCCCGGCCGGTCGTTCGAGCCCGCCTGGTCGTTCGAGCCCGGCCGGTCGTTCGAGCCTGGCCGGTCGTTCGTGCCGTCTGGGCGTGCGCCGGACCTGCTCATGGCCGTGCGGCCGCGGCCAGTGACCGTGCGGCCGCGGCCAGAGGGTGACGGCCGCAGCGTTGCCCGTGGGCCGCGATCCGCCGTCCAAGACCTGAGTGCGCCCCACGAGTCACCGTTCTCCGTCCGGCTTGACATACAACATCTTCAGGCGCATCGTCCAGATCACCTGCGCCGCGCTGTAGACGAGGATGCAAACGATCGCGGTCAGGCCGAAGACCCTGGGATTGAACGCGGTCGAGTCCTGGAACTGCCCGACGAGGAAGAGCAGAACGAGGATCTTCACGAGATATGTAATCATCGCGGTCACCATCATGACCTGGGGACTGACCCGCGCCGCGCGGCCCACGGCGATCACGCTGATGCCAAAGAAGAGGGCGACGATACCCACCCCGCTCACGGCGCCGATCAGGCCTTTGCTACCGCCGAGTCCGGCACCGAGCGCTACCATGACCACCGCGGCGACGGATGCCACCGCAGCCGATCGCCGGACGACTTGGGCGTAATTCGCCACCATCTACAAGGCTCCGGGAGAACTCGGCCGAAAGGTCCTGACCCCCGCGGACGCATCGGTGCCCCGTTGGCACCGTGCCGCGGTACCGCGGCGGCGGCGCGGCTGCGCCGCCGGGTGAGCGAAACCTATCACGTACCCCTCACTCATCCTCGAGTGGCTGCTCGTGAAAGATATCACAAGCTCCTTGAAGCACGCTTTACCAGGTCACCTCGTGCGCTGAAGGTAGCCAAATGTTCACGAACGCGCACGTACGGGGGCATGATCGTGACAGACCGGCCCGAGCCCCGTAAGAGGTCAGTGCGGCGCGGTGCCTGCGGACGGCAGTGCACCGCCCGGCCCGGCACCCGCCGACGGCACTGAACCCCCCGGCACCGCTCCCGCGGGCGGCACTGACCCCCCCGGCACTCCCCGCAGGGGTGCCGACGGAAACGGCGCCGATGGGGACGGCCCGGGAGCCGGTGGGCCCTGGGCCGCCGGACCCCGATACATCGCACCCTGAGTTACCTGGCCGTTGACCGCCTGGCCGTGGACTGCCTGGCTGTGGATTGCCTGGCCCTGTACCGGCCCGGACCGCTGGGGTGTGATCACCCGGGAGCCCGCTACCCGCGCGGCACCGCGCCTGGCCCACGGCCGCAGCCTCGGCATCGAGGCCAGCAGCAGGGCCAGAACACCGGCCACGGTGACCGCGGCCAGCACGGGCAGCCGGGTCCGCATGATCGACAGCAGCACGACGGTGCCCGAGAACAGCGCCGCCCACAGGTACACGATCATGACGCTGGCGCGCTGCGAGTACCCGGTGTCGAGCAGTCGATGGTGCAGGTGCTTCTTATCCGCCGCGAACGGCGACTGCCCCGCGCGCATCCTGCGGATCACGGCGAGCACGAGGTCCGCGTAGGGGATCAGCAGGACCGCCGCGGGCAGCAGCAGCGGCAGGATCTCGGGGAACCGGTTGACGGTGCCCGAACCGTAGGCCGCCGGGCTGGCCACGCTGTTCGGGTCGAGTGAGGCGCTGCTGGAGATGGGCGCATAGGCGAGCAGCAGCCCGAGCAGCATCGCCCCGGTGTCGCCCATGAAGATTCTCGCCGGGTAGAAGTTGTGCGGCAGGAATCCGAGGCACACCCCGGCCAGGACGGCCGACGCCAGCGCCGTGCCGGTCAACTGGTCCAGTCCCAGCCGCTTGGTGAGCTCGTAGTAGTAGAGGAAAAAGGCCGCCGCGCCGATCCCGACGACGCCGGTCGCCAGGCCGTCCAGGCCGTCGATGAAGTTGACCGCGTTGATGGTGACCACGACGACCAGCACGGTCAGGGCGGTCTGCTCGTCTGCGCTCAGCACCAGCGTGCCGCCCCCCGGCAGCGGCAGCCAGGCCACCACGGCGCCGCTCCAGACGAGGATCACCCCGGCGGCCGCCTGGGCGGCGAGCTTGCTGAGCGCGCCCATCCCCCACCGGTCATCCACGAAGCCGACGACCACGATCAGGCCGCCCGCCAGCAGCAGCCCGCTGGCCACTCGGGTCCCGGCGAAAACCGTACCGAGGTGCGTCAGCTGAGAGGCGACCAGCAGCCCGGCGGCCAGGCCGCCGTACATGGCCAGCCCGCCGAGCAGCGGGGTCGGCTCGACATGAACGTCCCGGGCGCGGGCCGCATGCGAGGCACCCACCGCGATGGCGAAGCGGCGGACCAGGGGGGTCAGCAGGTAGGTGACGGCAGCCGCAATCAGTAGCGTGAGGCCATACTCACGCATACTGGGTCACCAGGCCCGCGTGGGCGACGCGTGTGATACCTGCATTACTTGTCAACTGTAGAACACCTGCCTGACGAAAGTGCTGCAGGTGGCTTGCCGGCGCCGTCACCCGCTGGACGCCTCCTCATCGGCGGTTGGCACTCCCCCGCCTTCGGCGGCCTCGGCGCCGGCCGCCCCGTTCGCAGCGGGCGGGCGCATGTCCATCTCGGACGCCGGCGTGTCCGCGATGAGCGGGCGCGTGTCTGCGCCGGACGCCGGCGTGTCCGCGCCGGACGCGTTCTCATCCGCCGCATCCGCCACGGCCAGCGCGATCACCTCACGGAGCCGCTCGATGGGCACCACCCCGGCCCGGAGCAGGCGCGGCACCGTCCCGGTCAGGTCGACGATCGTGGACACCGCATTGGCCGGGCATGCTCCGTCGTCGAGGTAGACCGCGACCGCATCGCCGAGTTGCGCCTCCGCTTCTGCCGCCGTGGTGGCCGACGGCTCGCCGGAACGGTTCGCGCTGCTCACCGCCAGCGGACCGGTCCGCCTGAGCAGGTCGAGGGCGACCGGGTGCAGTGGCATCCGGATCGCGACCGTGCCCTTGGTGTCGCCCAGATCCCAGACCAGGGACCGGGCGGCCCGGCAGACCAGGGTGAGCCCGCCCGGCCAGAACTGGTCGATCAGGTCCTCGCCGACGGATCCGAAATCTTCCACCAGCGCGGAGGCGGCACGGACGGTCCCGACGAGCACCGGGGGCGGTGCCTGCCTGCCCCGTCCCTTGGCCGCCAGCAGGCACGTCACGGCGGCCGGGTTGAAGGCGTCCGCGGCCACCCCGTACACCGTGTCGGTCGGCAGCACGACAAGCTCGCCCCGGCGCAGCGCCGCCGCCGCCTCCTCGAGGCCGAGGGCGAGGTCCGCCGCGTCCGAACAGTCAAACCGTGCACTCATGAGCGTTTATCTTCCACTAGTCGGCCGGACCGCCGGGCCAGGTCGCGGTAACGAAGCGGTCCCGGCCGGCCAGGTCGCGGTGATTGCGGGTGTCCCGCCAGCCGCGTTCCTCCGCGAACACCCAGTACACGGATGTCCCCTGGGGGGCACCGTGCTCCACCGCGACCAGGCCGCCGGGGCGCAGCAGTCGCCGGGCCACCCGCTCCACCACCCTGATCGCGTCCAGGCCGTCCTGGCCGCCCCACAGCGCGGTCGCTGGGTCGTACTCGCCGACCTCGGGCGGCACCGAGGCGCCGACCGGG
>Ga0099829_10002634_pt1 | contig 10371 bp, 9 predicted proteins | sample CZO8metaG_3_FD_79336 | JGI IMG/M metagenome (GOLD analysis project Ga0099829, IMG submission 79336) | Vadose zone soil microbial communities from the Eel River Critical Zone Observatory, Northern California, USA - CZOApr15con2H2.8 metaG | ecosystem: Environmental > Terrestrial > Soil > Vadose...
AACTCGAGGCCACTCGCGGCAACGTCAACTGCCGTGGAAGTCCTTGATTCTGAAACGAAACCGCTTGCGCGACGCCCACTTGGGAAAACTACCTCTCAGCTCTCATAACCCGAAGCTCGCTGGGTCAACTCCAGCCCCCGCAACTAGAAAGCGAAAGCGTCGCGAGTAGTTAGCTCGCAGCGCTTTTCCCTTTTGGGGGCACTTCGGGTTCTTCTTCTTCTGTGAAGCGGCACCCCGATGTCAACTCCGATGTTCGTCGCGGGTCCTCCTTTCTCCTGCGTGGCGAGCAATGGAAGCGCGCTCCTGCCTCTCTCTCGAGGTTGTTTCATCCTTCTGTTCGCGCTCTCTCGTTGATGGCGAGGCTTGCTCGCCGGCGCATAGTGGGATTCGACAGTTGGGGGCGCCATCTCACTTCCGGCCCTCGCTGCGGACCAAGAAGAACCTCGCGCTCACCCTCCCTTTCTTCAATCCTCTCGGGCGTGGAGCGATTCTCGTCTTTTTCTCTCTCTCGCGACCTCCTATGCAGCGCTCGACATCCCTTCCTTCCTCACGCACGGCTTGAAGGTTGTTCCGTCCCTCATCATCGCGTAGAGAATCCCCGCCAGCTTCCGCGCCAGCGCTACCGCGGCCACCTTCCTTCCTCGCCTGACCTCGATGCGCATCGCCCACTCCCACAGCGTTGCAGTCGTTGCCTTCCGAAGGCGCATCATCGAGAACGCCACCCCCACCAACAACGACCTCATCCTCGGGTTGCCCGCTTTGGTGATGTGGCCTTTCCGTCGTTTCTCCCCGGAGCTCATCTCGCTCGGTACCAGCCCGAGATATGCTTCCACCTGGTGCGGCCCCGCGAACCGTTTCGCGTCGTCAATGGCCGCCACTAATGCGGCCGCCGTCACTGGGCCCACACCGGGCATCGTGCACAACCTCGCGACCTGTTCGTCCTCGCTGGCCAGCTTCTCCAGCTCTGCATCCAGCAGCTGAATCTGTTCGTTCAACTTCCTCATCACTGCGACTAGCGGCGCCACCACGGACCTCATTCGCTCTGTCAGCCCGCTCTTCTCTAGGCGAGTGAGAAACGCGTCCGCGCTCCCTGTGGCTATCCGCAGGCCCTGTTGCCTCACCAACGCGCCCACCAGTGCGATGTGCTTCGCTCGCTGCCTCACCAGCGCCTCCCGCACTGCGAGTTCCGCCTTCAGCTGCCGCCTGATCTCCGATGTCCGGTGCGCCTTCCGGTACGTCCCCGTCATGCACGCGTCGGCGAGCGCTTGGGCATCGCGCTTATCCGTCTTCACTCGACGGCTGCGCATCCCATACATCGGTGCGAAGTTCGGGTCCGCCACCACCACCTCGTGGCCGAGCTCCTCAAGGCACCTCGCCACCCATTCGCTCTCCGTCGATGCCTCGAGGAGAATCTTCGCTTGCGGGCGGCCTCCGAGCACCTCCGAAAACCTTCCTCGCTCAGTGAGGATTCGCTTCTCGATGACCTCGCCCTTCTCCGTCACGATGTACAGCTGGCTTTGCCTCTTGTGCACGTCGATGCCAATATGCTCCACGGCTGGCCTCCACTTGCGGCACTTGACCGCGTTCTTGTTTTGTGGGGCTTTGGCTACCACGTTCGTGGCGGCCAGCCGCTTCATCCCATCTCACTTGATGGTGGATCGGAGCGAAAAGCTGTTCACACCGATAGCGTGCGTTTCTCCCCGCTCGCTCAGGGATACGTCCGGCGGGTGCTTGGTGAGCAGTCAAAAGCCCTGAAGAGCGCGTCCCCCGTTTACAATGCGGACTAAATCCAGGCGCGTGTATTTCTCATTCACGGCAAAGACGATGAACGTGCTCCGATCGAACATGCCGAGCGACTGCGAGATGCACTGACGAAAGGTGGGCCGACCTTCCGAGTGGTTGGTGGAAAAGAAGGACGGGCGCGTTTTGGCAACGAAGCCAACAAGGAGCGGATGTACGCGCGGCTGTTGAGCTTCATCAACCGCAGTCTGAACCTTCCGGAGACAGTCGCCGCGAGCGCTCCTGCAAAAAGGCAATTGAGGCGTAGCCTAGCCAGCATCCATATAGCTGGCAGAGAGATACCGCTGAGACTGGGCAGCGCTGAGCCATTGACGATCGTCTGAAACACAGCCCTCTGTGACCGTACTCGTGTTATTTCGTGGCCGTCTGCACCCAGCCCGCGGGCCTCGAAGAAGGGGGCATCGATGACCAAAGAAGCCAAGCCGCGTTCGCAGCCGCTGGTCCATGTGATCTTCGTCCTCGGGATGGCAACAGGTTCCGCATGCCAGCATGCTCCCAAGACTCCGAGCCCAGACCCCACCGGAATCGCCGCGTTCACCCGCTTTTCGAAATACGTCAATGCCAAGATCTCGCCCAACGGCACCTATTTGGGCGTGGTGATTCATGAAAATGGCAGGCGCTCGCTCGACTTCATCGAAGTCAAGACCGGTCAGATTTCCTTCGGTCTGACGCCCGATTCGGGAGCGATGGTCTCACGCTTCGAGTGGGTGAACGACGAGCTCACAATCGCCGAATTCGTCGAGGAAGATCCGAAGTCGGCGGTCCCGGTCAGCTACGGCGGACTCTACGCAGCCACTGCCAACGGGAGTTTTCGGCAAATGATTCACGATGCGTCGTTTAGACGAATACGGGGCCGACTGCTCGGACGCATCCGGAGCACTCCGGAGACGTTCCTCATTGCAACCACTGCCAAAGCCAGTGGCACCGAGGGCGGCGACCCCAAGCGCATTGCGTCGCGCCTGAACGTATTCTCCGGCCAACTCGATGCAGCGGTAGTCAGTCCCATCCCACAGGCGCAGTTCATCGCGGATGAAAATGGCGAGGTCCGGCTGGCCCTTGGCGAGGATGAGCGCCTCGAGCGAAAAGCCTTCTATCGCGAACCATCCGGCAAGTGGAGGCTACTCACCAGCCTTAAGGGCTTTTCGAGCGAAGACGACGTGATGACAATCAGCGCGGCGGACCGTACGATTTATGTGGCGTCGGGAACCGATGGTGACGGTTTCGGATTGTTTTCCGTCAACATCGACACCGGTCAGCGCACGCTGTTGTCCAAGAACGACTCGCCGCCGAGCTCGCTGGTTCAAGAGCGTCACTCCGGCCGAGTCATCGCGGTGGAATACGAACCGGATGTGCCGACATACGACTTCGTGGCGCCGAATCATCCGATGTGCCGACTGCTCAGGGGACTCCTAGCAGCCTATCCAGGCCATCATGTGCGCCTGGTGAATCAAACAGACGATGACCGCAAGGCGGTGGTGCACGCCTACAGCGACCGGGATCCGGGTGAATTTCTGATCGTCGACGTGGAGAAGATGTCCGCGGACTCCCTAGTCGCGGTGCGCCCGTGGATAGATCCGGAGGAGATGGCCGCTACCTCATCGCTGCACTTCACGGCTTCGGATGGCATAAAGATCCACGGCTATATCACGCTGCCCAAGGGCATCTCCGGCGCACCTCCGCCGCTTCTCGTGGTACCTCATGGAGGTCCGCACGGCGTTCGAGACCACTGGGGCTTTGATGAAGAGGCGCAGCTTTTTGCGAGCCAGGGCTTTGCGGTTTTGCGAGTCAACTATCGTGGCTCTGGCGGCTACGGCCGTCTCTATGAGGAGTCCGGCTATCGCCATTGGGGCGACCGCATCATCGATGACATTCTCGAGGCGACACGCGTCGTGATTAAGAAGGGAATGGTCGATTCTAACCGAGTTTGCATCTACGGAGCGAGCTTTGGCGGCTATGCAGCTCTGCAAAGCAGCATCCGCGCCCCTGAATTGTTTCGGTGCGCCGTTGGCTACGCCGGCGTGTACGATCTCACGCTGATGGGCAAGACCGACAACCTGCGTTTCTCGCCGCTAGGGCAGAGCCAAATCCGCCGAGTGCTCGGTGAGGATTCGAGGGCCCTGAGGGGCGCATCTCCCGTTTACAATGCCGACAAAATCCAGGCGAGCGTATTTCTCATTCACGGCCAAAACGATGGACGTTCTCCCATCGAACATGCCGAGCGATTGCGAGATGCACTCAAGAAGGTGGGCCGGCCTCCAGAGTGGTTGGTGGAGAGGAAGGAAGCGCACGGTTTTGGCAACGAAGAAAACCGGGAGCGGATGTACGCGAGGCTGTTGAGCTTCATCAACCGCAGTCTGAACCTTCCGGAGACGGTCGCGGGGGGCGCTCCGTCAAAACCCAATTGAGGCTACCCGGCGTTGCGAAGCCAGCCCTGACCCTCGTGCTCCATTCTCGCCTTGCCGCTGTCTTGCGGCACCGTCCCCAGCGAGTTCAACGCCTCTACCTGCGCGAGATTGCATCGAGCGAAAAGGTATTTAATGTGGCTGGAACTGCACACCGCCACTCCAGGTATGCGGTATGCTCGCTTTGGTGAGCGGTGTGAGCCCGGTGCCATCGGCCTTCATCGCCCATATGTTCTCAGTAAAGTTTGGGTCCGTGGTATCGCTGCCATCCAAGTTTCGGGTTGACGGAAATACGAGTTTGCTTCCGTCTGGAGACCACCGGGAAGGGTAGTTGTCCGCGTAATATGCGGTAGCCTTCGTGAGGGGCTCGCGCCCGCTACCATCGACGTGCACAACCCAAATGTTCGAGGGAGCCAATTGGTCGAAGCTGCCGTCTAGCCTCTCACGTGTAATAAATGCGAGCCTCCTATCATCGGGCGACCATTCGGGATCAATGCCGCCGGTAACCAGGGTTGATGAAGATCCATCAGGCTTCATCTTCCTAATCCCGTCCGGTGCCAGGTACGCAATCTTGGTCCCGTCCGGCGACCAGCGCGGGCTCCCGCTACTCGCGGCGTCCCTCCAGGTGGTGAGAGGCACAGCGGATGACCCGTCGGCGTTCATCTTCCAGATGTTCCAGAAGCCGGCCCCCATGTCATTCCCATCGAGCGTTCTTGTCGACGCAAAAACGATCTCATTTCCGTCGGGAGACCATTGGGGCTCAGAACTTTGTGCGAGGGGTGCGGTGAGACGTGTGAGCGGAACCAGCCCAGTCCCATGGCTGTTTATTCGCCAGATATTGACGGTTGGGTTGACCCCATTGCTGCCGTCGAGCATCAGGGAAGACGAGAAAACGATTTTGCTTCCGTCGAGAGACCAATCAACGTGTTCGGCGTACACACCGACTCCAGTAACGTGAGTCAGTGGGACCCGTCCGGAGCCGTCGGCGTTCATTAGCCAAACGTTGAGGGGGTTGTTGATGCCCGCGGCGTCGCTGCCGTCAAGATTGCCATTCGACAGAAAAGCAATCTTGCTTCCATCTGGTGACCACTTGGGTCCATTAGCTCCTGCGTACCTTGCAGAGTAATGGGTTAGCGCCATCAGGCCGGTACCATCAGCGTTCATGCGCCAGATATTGGCCGCGCTATCGGCTTGCCCCACTATGGAACCGGTCCTGCTCTCCAGTCCAAAAGTGGCCGAAAAAGCGATCGTTTGAGTTGGGCTCTTTGCGCCGCAGCCCAGGTGCGCAAGCGAGAGCAGCAGACCAATTCTCCAGGCGCCGATGTGGTCCATGCCTCCCTCACAGCGACTAAGGGGTGTTCCTATAAATCAACGCCGCTGTGCGTAGCAAATCTGGGCTGGTACACCGACGAGGACGGGAAGCCGGGACTTCCGCGCCACGCTACGGAAAGGATCCGCAACTGACGGCCATGTTCGTTGAACTCTTGATCTCCGTTGTCGCTGATGTGCAACGTGCTGGCGAAATTGCCAGGTACCTCGGGCGACATGTTCCGATTTTGATCCACGAGCTTGAGTACGATGATGCGATCGCGGACGAGAACGCGCGGGCAAACCCGCCCGAATTGGTAGAAGCGGCCATCGGGTTCCCAACCCGAAGATCGGCCCGCGAAAACTGTGTCCAAATCGCGTCCAAAATAGCGGGGAATCGCGTCGTTTCTCGTGGACTCGCGTGGACTCGGCACTGTCCGCAAGCCGGGACAGTTCCTCGACAATCGCAGTGAAAACGCCCGTCTGCCCGATGCGCGACCCCGGGCTCATAACCCGAAGGTCGCTGGTTCAAATCCAGCCCCCGCAACTCTGAAATGTTAAGCCCTCTCGCGAACTTGCGAGGGGGCTTTTCGTTGCTCTCGGAGCCACTGTCACACGGACTGTCACACGCTCCGCCCGCAAGCTGGCGGAACTCCAGGACGCGGCCTTCTCGCAATCCGATGCGCAGCTTCTCAACTTCAGCGCAGAGGGCGCCCCAAGGCAGCGTGGTGTAGAGGTCCACAATGTCTCCGGTCGCCCCGTGCGTCGCCCAGCGGAGGATATCCTTCCGCGCTCCATCCGCTTGGCTCAGGCTGATGAACGTGCGGCGCGAGTCGTATTTGAACGCCAGTCTTTCTCCGCCTCGTCTGCTGCGCGCTCGATGGCTTCGGCCTCTGCTATCCGCCCCTCAACGCGAAAGCGTTCCGCTTGAGCGCGATCAGCTCGTATCCACTTGAGGGCGCCCTCGCGGACGTACGGCGCCTCGTTCGAAGCGCTGAAATACTTTTCGTTTGCTAGCGGAACATTGTCGAACTGTTCGCTTCCATCGGAGTCACTTGCGTGCCAGAAATCGGCCGCGTTTTGGGAGGAGCCCATGAAAGTCGCCTTGAGCGTGTTGGTTCTGTTCGGCATCATCGGCGTGCGAACCAGTTCATTGGCGCAGTCGGGTTGGTTTTTTCAGGACTCGCACCTGTCGAGAGAAAACAACACGCTCTGGTCCTCGGCCGTTCTGGACGCGGCATCGGTCGTCGCCGTTGGTGAGAGTGGCGCCATCGTCCGGACCACCGACGGCGGGCAAACCTGGACAGCCCTCTCGAGCGGGACCTCCCTTGCTCTGCGCGCCGTCTCTTTCGCGGACGCCAACACCGGGACGGCCGTCGGGTTCTCAGGCACCATTGTTCGAACCACCGACGGCGGGGACACCTGGACGCTCCAGACCAGCGGGACCGCTAATGATCTGTACGGGCTCTCGTTCGTGGATGCCAATACCGGGATGGCGGTGGGTGCGTCCGGAACCATTCTCTCCACCACCGACGGGGGAGAAACGTGGACGCTCCAACCCAGCGGGACCACCATCGGTCTTAATGAGGTCTCCGTCGTGGATGGCAAGACTGCGACTGTGGTGGGCTTCAACGGAATCATCCTGCGGACCACGGACGGCGGACAAAACTGGGCACGACAGACCAGTGGAACACCGAATGATCTCTACGGCGTCTCGTTCGTGGACACCAGCACGGGGACCGCCGTGGGCCACGCTGGAACCATTCTGCGCACGACAGATGGCGGTCAAACCTGGACCGGACAGACCAGCCCAACGAATAACCCTCTTCGGGCAGTCTCGTTCGTGGGCGCAAATACCGGGACGGCGGTGGGGATCTTTGGAAGCATTCTGCGCACGATCGACGGCGGCCAAACCTGGATGCTCCAAACCAGCCAGGCCACCAACGATCTCTACGGGGTCTCGTTTGTGGACGCCAATAGTGGGACCGTGGTGGGAGCCTTGGGGGTGATTCTCAACACCCTGGACGGCGGCCAAACCTGGGCACGCCAAACGAGGGGGTCAACCAATGATCTCTACGGGGTCTCATTTGTGGACGCCGATACCGGGACGGTGGTGGGCGACACAGGAACCATTCTGCGTACGACGGACGGGGGGGACACCTGGACGCTCCAGGCCAGCGGGACCACCGATCGCCTTTTCGGGGTCTCCTTCGTAGATGCCAATACGGGGACGGTGGTGGGCGACTCTGGGGTGATTCTACGCACCCTGGATGGCGGGGAAACATGGACGCAACAGACGAGCGGGACGACTTTTGGTCTGAGCGCCGTCTCATTCGTGGATGCCAATACCGGGACCGCGGTGGGCTCGTCGGGAATCATTCTGCGCACTACAGACGGCGGCGAAACCTGGACGCGACAGAGCAGTGGGACCCCCTTTAATCTCTACGGAGTCTGCTTCATCGACACCGACATAGGGACCGCGGTGGGCGATAATGGAACGATTTTGCGCACCACGGATGGTGGCCGAACCTGGTCGAACCCGTCCAGCGGAGCGCGTTGGATGATCAAGGCAGTCTCGTTCGCGAATGCTAGCAGAGGGATTGCGGTAGGCTTCGCACCTCCTCCAGGTTATTTAAGCATTGCGCGCACCGCGAACGGAGGGCGAACCTGGACGCTCCAAGAGGGTTTCGCTCTTCTTTACGGAGTCTCGTTCGTGGACCCCAATACCGCCACAGCGGTGGGCTTCTACGGAAACATTTTTCGCACCACCAACGGCGGGCAAAGCTGGACTCACCAACGCGGTGGAAGCGGTGTCCCACTCCGCGGCGTGTCATTCGTGGACGCGAACACGGGAACGGTCGTAGGCCACGCTGGAACGATTTTGCGCACCACCACCGGCGGCGATTAGCCGTCTGAGCCGGTAGTCAGCGCGGTCTAAGCCGGCGCCTTGGCTCGGGGAGACGCGGTGGGCTCGGAGTGGCTGGCGATTGCAACGAGGTCGTTGAGCACGCTATGGCCTTTGCCGCGGGCGGCTCTTCGATCACGTCGTGTCGTCCTGTTTCCGCGTCAGCCACCTAACGAGCTCGAGCAGGGCCTCCCGCAGAGCATCCCAATCTGCATCGCGTAGCCAAGCAGCGCGCGCAGCTTCGAGCACTTCCGAGATGGCCTCGTGTGACAATGTGACAGTGTTCTCGTCCGAAGGCCTGCGAGGGCCGGGTGGCTGTGGGTTCAATCGCTCAGAATCCGGGGCGTTGTCTGCGACGATCTGCGACGATGCGGTTGCAGTCTCGGGCTCATAACCCGAAGCTCCTCAAACGAGGGCTGGCAGCTGTTAGTGATGGCTTCCGCATCTCTAGACGCGACAAGTACTCACTCAAAAATCGAGCAGCCGGACAATGTTGGCCAGGTCTTCTTCTTGGTCGCCTGCAAGCCCTTCGATCTCGAGCTTTCTTCCGTCTGTTAGTTCCCTCGATTCTTGTGAACCGATCATTGGGAAATGATAAATGACGCTGACCAAGAATTGTACCGCGCCAAGGGCGATGCCCTCCAAAAAAACGACCAAGCGCCATCGCTGCAAAAGGCCGCGTCCGGGAAGAAGGTTTAGCAGAAGCCTTCTGCAATTTCTGGATACCGAGAAGGAACCCGTGCATACCCCAGAAAACGGTCCGCAGCGTCGCATTTCGGCGGGCGCGGCGGCGGCAGTTGGATTGGCGCTCTGGCCTTCAAGGGTCTCTGCTGACGTGGGCATCCCAATGCTTCTGTATGTTTGGCCCGCGAGCTGGATTCTTTTTGTTCCAATCGTATTGATCGAGGCGGTGATCGCGCGCAGTGTTTTGGTACTGCCGCTTGGGCGTTCCCTCAGGATCTCGTTCGTCGCAAATCTTGTCTCGACGGTGGTGGGGATCCCGCTGGCCTGGATCGCGGCCTTAATCGTCGAGCTACTGCTCGCAGGCATCGGCGCAGGGCTCCATGCAGTCACTCGGGGGTACATACCCGAAAGCGTCGTTGCGATCGCCATTCTTACTCTAGCCTGGATTGGACCAGAGTCCAGGCCCTGGGCAGTCCCGGCCGCTGCATTGGTTCTGTGCGTCCCCTTCTTCTTTGCGTCCGTCTACTGCGAGAGACGGGTGGCCCGGAGAATGGTCTCTCCGGAGTTGTACGATCGGGTCCGACACTGGAGTTGGCGCGCAAACCTCGTCAGCTATGGTGTAATCGCGGTCCTACTTCTCGCGTTCACGATCTATTCGCTCGTCCGGAGATAGGCAGCAGGGCAATTCTCTTGTGGCGGCGGATCAAGTCGGACAAGTCGGCGGGGGCGATTCGAATTGAGTTCAGAATGCGCAGGTGCGCGAGCTCACCTTTCTCGCAAAGCTTGTACACGCTGGCATTGCAAACCTGCAGGAGGTTCGCAACTTCTTTTACCGTGAGCAGCCGCACTGAGCCCGGGACTGGAAGAGGCTCTGTCGGCGAAGACGTTTGGCGCAGCAGCAAACTAGCAGCAAAATTTTGGCTAAACGATGCTAAACCTTGTGACCTCTGGAACGCATGCGATCCAGAGTTCTCACTGGTTACCGGTAGTTGCAAAGGGCTGCTATGGGTTGGACGATCAGCGGCCTCGATTGGGGTGCAAGTGGTCGCTGGTTCAAATCCAGTCGCCCCGACAGCGAATGGGCCTGGAGTTCCGCCGTCTTGGATGGGGACTTCGGGCCCTTCGTTTCTCCCAGCAGGGCTCGCGGGGACACAGGGGGGACAAGCGGCGACGCCGAGCTCGCGATCGCAAGCATTGGCATGGGGGGAATGGCGATTCGGTTCAACCCATCTCGGAGGTCGCCCAGGTCTACGCGACTGTAGACGTTCGCTG
>Ga0099829_10002639_pt1 | contig 10365 bp, 8 predicted proteins | sample CZO8metaG_3_FD_79336 | JGI IMG/M metagenome (GOLD analysis project Ga0099829, IMG submission 79336) | Vadose zone soil microbial communities from the Eel River Critical Zone Observatory, Northern California, USA - CZOApr15con2H2.8 metaG | ecosystem: Environmental > Terrestrial > Soil > Vadose...
CGCGCTTCACCATCGCCTGAAGCGCCGGGAAAATCTTCTTGTAGGCAAGATCACCTGTGGCGCCGAAAAAGACGAGCGCATCCGAGTGGAAGGTAGTCATGGACATCTCTCCATCAAGCGCCTGCTTGTTTCTCCAGATGTCCGCCGAATTCATACCGCATGGCGGACAGAAGCTTATTCGCAAAATCTGCTTCGCCGCGCGAGCTGAAGCGCTCGTACAGAGATGCAGTCAGGACCGGCGCCGGCACGGCTTCGTCGATTGCCGCTTTGATCGTCCAGCGGCCTTCGCCGGAGTCCGACACCCGTCCGGCGAACTTCGAAAGGTTCGGGTCCTGGAGCAAGGCAGAGGCCGTCAGATCCAGCAGCCAAGATGCGATCACGCTCCCTCGGCGCCACACTTCGGCGATGTCCCGAAGATCCAGGTCGTACTTGTAGCGCTCAGGGTCACGCAAGGGCGTCGTCTCCGCGTCAATTTTACCTTCCTGCTTCCCGACATTAGCGGATTGCAGCACGGCCAACCCCTCGGCGTAAGCCGCCATGATTCCGTACTCGATCCCGTTGTGGACCATTTTGACGAAGTGGCCGGCGCCGTTTGGACCGCAGTGCAAGTAGCCTTGTTCGGCGGTGCCGTCGAATTTCTCGCGGCCCGGCGTGCGCGGAATTTCTCCCTTGCCCGGTGCGAGGGTCGAGAAGATGGGATCGAGATGCTGCACAACATCCTTTTCTCCGCCAATCATCATGCAGTAGCCACGTTCGAGGCCCCACACACCACCGCTGGTGCCGACGTCCACGTAGTGGATCTGTTTTGCCGAAAGCTCTTTACTCCGGCGAATGTCATCAATGTAATATGAATTTCCGCCGTCAATCAGGATGTCGCCTTGATCGAGGTGAGAGACCAATTCGGCGATGGTCTCGTCGACGATGGCAGCGGGAACCATCAGCCACACCGCCCGCGGTTTCTCGAGCTTCTTCACCAAATCCCTGAGCGAGGCCGATCCCACGGATTTCTCCTGAACCAAATCACTTACCGCTTTCTGCGACAGGTCGAACACAACACAGCTGTGCCCTTTTCTCAGCAGCCGCCGCGTCATATTTGCTCCCATTCGTCCCAGTCCCACCATTCCGAGTTGCATAAAGGCTCCTCTTCAAAATGATTTCGCTGCTATAGCCAAGTGGCTCGTTACGACTGTTTGGCCTCACGGTAGCGATGGATCAAAGTGTTCGTTGAACTGTCGTGATTCACCGCAGGCGCGGGATCCTTTTCGAGTTCCGGAATGATCCGCTGCGCCAGAACCTTACCAAGCTCGACGCCCCACTGGTCGAAGGAATCAATATTCCAGATGACTCCCTGAGTGAACACGGAGTGTTCATAGAGGGCGACAAGTTTGCCCAACGTTTCCGGAGTAAGCTGCTCAGCGAGAATCGTGTTGGACGGCCGGTTGCCTTCGAAGACTCGATGGGGCACGAGCCAATCTGGCGTGCCCTCTGCCTTCACTTGCTCGGCCGTCTTGCCGAATGCAAGCGCTTCGGTCTGGGCGAAAACATTGGCCAGCAGCATGTCGTGATGCCGGCCAAGCGGATTCATCGGTTTGACAAATGCAATAAAGTCGCAGGGAATGAGCCGAGTCCCCTGATGAATCAGCTGATAGAAAGAGTGTTGCCCGTTGGTTCCCGGCTCGCCCCAGTAGATCGGTCCGGTGTTGTGCGCAACTCTTTGTCCATCGAGCGTGACGTGCTTGCCATTGCTCTCCATCGTCAACTGCTGAAGGTATGCCGGAAATCGCTTCAGATACTGCTCGTACGGCAAAACGGCCACCGTTTGCGCACCGAAAAAGTCGTTGTACCAGAGCGAAAGCAACCCCATAAGCACCGGCAAGTTGGTCTCGAAGGGAGTCGTACGGAAATGCTCATCCATCTGGTGAAGACCATCCAGCATGGCGCGGAAGTTATCTGGGCCGATGGCGACCATGGTCGAAAGCCCGATCGCCGAATCCATCGAGTAGCGGCCGCCGACCCAATCCCAGAATTCGAACATATTGGCGGTGTCGATGCCGAACTTCGCCACTTCCGCAGCATTTGTCGATACCGCAACGAAATGTTTTGCTACGGATCTCTCATCGCCGCCCAGGCCGACAAGCGACCATGCGCGAGCCGTGTGGGCGTTCGTCATCGTCTCAAGCGTCGTAAAGGTTTTTGAAGAGACGATGAAAAGCGTTTCCGACGGGTCGAGATCCCGCACCGCTTCCGCGAAGTCAGTACCATCGATGTTCGAAACGAACCGAATATTCATCGCACGTTCGCTGTAGTGCTTGAGCGCTTCATAGGCCATGACCGGACCGAGGTCCGAGCCGCCAATCCCGATGTTTACGACGTTGCGAATACGCTTGCCCGTGTGACCCAACCACGTTCCGCTTCGCACCCTGTTCGAGAAATTGGCCATCTTATCGAGCACCGCATGAACTTCGGGCACCACATTCTTTCCGTCGACCACAAGGGAAGCGCCCCTCGGAGCGCGTAGGGCCACGTGCAAGACCGCCCGCTTCTCCGTGATGTTGATCTTTTCTCCGCGGAACATGGCTTCGATTCGTACTTGCAGCCCAGATTCGGCGGCCAGTTGCACAAGGAGCCGCAGGGTTTCGTGGGTAACGCGGTTTTTGGAGTAATCGAGATAGAGGCCAACAGCCTCGACCGCCATGCGCTGACCGCGCTTCGGATCATCCGCAAAAAGCTGCCGCAGATGCAGCTTTGAGACAGTGTTGTACTGGGACGCGAGCGCACTCCACGCCGACGGCTTTGCTGATGATTGAACTTGTGCGCCCATGCTCAAGCTCCTTTCGCTCCGCGCTCGCCTTTCCGTGAGCTCCGAGGGCCGCCTCGGTCCTAACCGCCGGCCTTCGCTCTCTTGTCGAGCGAAGCGCTCTTGGAAGAAATCACAGCCATCAGGTCGTTCCACGACTTCACGAAGGATTCGGCCCCTTCATTCTGAAGCCGTGCACCCAAGGCATCGATGTCAACCCCCGCCTTTGCGAACTCCTCCAGCACTTCTTCGGAGTTTCCGCCGTCAGTCGGCAACAATTCGCCCAATTCTGTGTGCGTGGCCAAAGCCTTTAGTGTGGCCTCGGGCATCGTGTTCACGGTGAAAGGAGCCGCCAGCGCCTTGACGTAGAGAATGTCCGAGGCTTTAGGATCTTTGGTTCCTGTGCTGGCCCACAGGAGACGCTGTGGCCGAGCGCCAAGGTTGTAAACGCGCTGCCACCTCGCCGAACTAAGCAGGGCACTGGCCGCCTTGTAAGTGCGCTTAGCGACGGCAATGCCCAGCTGGTTCTTCAGGTTCTCCGGCACCTTGCTGGCAACAGCGGCGTCCCAGCGGCTGACAAACACCGATGCCACGGAGCCGACTTGGGGATTAAGCCCGGCGTCGATGCGCCGTTCGATACCACGCAGAAATGCCTCGGCCGCAGCCACGTAATGCTCGCGCGAAAAAAGGAGAGTTACGTTGATCGGTATTCCGGCAAAAATCGCCTCTTCGATTGCGGGGAGGCCTTGCTTGGTGCCTGGAATCTTAATCAGCAAATTGGGACGACTCGCTCGCGCGAATAGATCCTTGGCTGCCGCGAGAGTGCTGGTCGTGTCATAAGCGAGCAGCGGGGACACTTCCAGCGAAACCCACCCGTCTACTCCGTTCGTGTTGTCATGAATCGGCCGGAACAGGTCCGCGGCCCGGGTCAGGTCCTCCAAGGCCAGTTCGAAGAAGAGCGGTTCAGCCGATGCGCCTTTCTTTACCTTCTGAATGATCTCTGCGTCATACGTCGCGCTATTCTTAATCGCATGGTCGAAGATCGTCGGGTTCGACGTGAGTCCGGTGACCGAAAGGTCGTTGATGTATTGTTTCAGCGTTCCGCTGTCCAGCAGGTCGCGGGTAATGTTGTCAAGCCAGATGCTCTGGCCTTCGTCGTGAAGCAGTTGTGTCGCCTTCATCATGTCACCTCGTTAGTTGCAAGTTGATTGTGCTCGCGTGATTCCGGGGGAGCCTTCCTGCACTTTTGCTGCGGCCACGTGATGAGTGTCGTTCCACAAGCTGATCGCGGGCTGCGGCATACGATTTTCATGACTGAGTGCGCTCAGGCTCGCCGTGCCAAGCATGAGGGATCTGGCGTTGATTGTTTGAATTCCGATCCAACGGGTAGCCAGCACTCGAAGAAAGTGCCCGCTGGAGAAAAGGAGAACGTCCCCGGCTACCGCGCGCACGCGGCCCACTACGCGGTCAGCCCGTTCGGCAACTTGCTGCGGCGATTCACCGCCAGGGCAGCCGTCGCGGAACAGTTGCCAGTCCGGCCGCTCCTTCAATATGTCAGACGTTAGGCGCCCTTCATATTCACCATAGTCCCATTCGACCAGGTCGGGGTCGACTTGAGCCGCGGATGCGAAGCCGGCGAGTTCGCATGTCTGCATGGCACGCCGGAGGGGGCTCGTGAATACCTTCGCAAAGGTCAAGCCGCTCAGCCGCTCACGCAGTCGTCGCGCGTTGCACTCTCCCCGCTCAGTGAGGGGCAGGTCCGTGCGGCCCGTGTGCTGACCGGTGATTGTCCATGCCGTCTCGCCGTGTCTCGCCAGGTAAACGGAAGGGAATGTTTTGCTCATCGACTTATTCCTTATGGTCTCTCACTCGACCAAAACTGGCCGCGCGCCCAACAATAGGCCCTTCGAGAAGCGCAAGAATAAGTTCGCTCATCCTCAGCCGACCTCCACTCTTTGCAGTTCCTTCTGCGAAGCTGCGACGCGGGGCAAATTCGGTGGAGCAATTTCACCTGTCGGCGTATTTTGCGCTCCTGATCGGACCGGGTTTTTTGTACCAACTTCAGGGTGAGTTTGGTTGTGAATCAGACCCAAACAAAAATTTCGGGGTATTCGAAACGTCACCTCCATGCGGCTGCCCAGCCGCTCCGGTGGAACTTCCTGCGCTCCTTCACACACTCAAGACAGGGCACGGTGAGTCGCGGATCAGCACATAAGTGAGCCGGCTCATCCTCCCGGGAACTCCAAGCCCAGACCCCCGCCCGGTTATCAAAGTATCGGCCGAGTATTTTCGAACCCCCTCGAGAAGAATCTGGTCAGTTTCGCCTGCGCTGACAATCACCTCGGCCTCGCAACCAACTGTACTTTCAAGTTCCTCCAGGCGCCGTCGCGCCGTCGTTTCTGAGGGTATCTGCTCGGTGTCCGGGCGGCGCAAGCGGTCCGGTGACTTGGGTTGCTGGGAGTCCAGCGCGTGGAAAAGTATTAGTTTTGCTCCCACAGCTGATGCTGCTTCGCTGGCCTGACGAAGCACTCGTTCCGAGTCTGCTTTCAAACTCACAGCACAAGCCCATATGCGGTGTTCCAGAGGTCGCGGAACGGTCACATCGGCATGCTGCGTCGTGAGCACCGGGCAATCAACCTTATTAAGAACCTTTTCTGTCGTCGAGCCAAGGAACATTCTGCGAAAGCGCCCGGCGTGGGTGGGCATTACGATCAGACCGAATGGCCCCTCCTGGGCGCATTGCGTGATACCGGCCGCTGCATTGCCCGAGAAAAGGAGTCTCGGAAATTCCGCAACGGGAAACTCGGCCCGGAGAAAATTGTGGAGCCGATCACGCGCAACGCCTAGACGATCTTCCGCAATCTCGGAGATCGGTCGCTCAACACCCTCGAATCCGTTATGACTGATGGGATCGAATACGTGAAGCAGCGAAACGCTCGCACGAAGCATCACGGCTGCCCTCTTCACGAATCCAGCCATAGCGATGCTGTATGGGGAAAAGTCTACGGGAAAAAGGACTGTTTCGATCATGGTGTCGTGTGGTGCCGCCACCACGTTCGTCTGACAAGTCTCGGTTTGACGATATAACACAGTTACTCCAGCGTTCGCTAGACAAGGTTTTTGCAGCCGGATACTGGACTGGCGATCAAACTTTGCTACCACCGCAGCCGCTGTGCGGATTGTCGCTCGACTATCTGGCCGTGATCCTCGATGCCTTCTCACGCAAGGTGGTCGGCTGGGCGCTGAATCGCACGCTGGCGACGCGCTTGACGGTCGCAGCGCTGGAGCAAGCCATTGCGAGCCGACAGCCGAAACCCGGCCTAGTGCATCAGTCGGACCGCGGATTTCAATATGCCTGCGCGGAGTATGTGGCCATCATCGAAAAGCGCGGCATGGTTCCGAGCATGAGCCGTCCGGTCAACCCGTACGACAACGCGAGCTGCAAGAGATTCATGAAGACGCTGAAGCGGGAAGAGATGTACTTGAACCGGTACGACAACCTGGAGCACTTGCGAGCGATCATCGAAGAGTTCGTCGAGCGGTATTACAACCGACAGCGCTTGCACTGGGCGCTGGGCTACCGATCCCCTGAAGAATTTGAACGAGAAAGTAGCCGGGGAAATTCCGCGCAGCCTCCGGGTGCAACCGTGGTGTTCGTTGTGCACGATGGGAACAGTGAGAACCAGGAGAGGAGTTCTACAGAGCTATCTGGGGATGAGGACTCAAACCCCGTCCTCTTGCCCAGACCCCTTCTCCTGCTACAAGATGCAACGAAGGCTGAATGAAAAGCTGCAAGGGGAGCCCAATTTTTTGTCTCATTCGACGGGTTCATGCCAGACTTTCGGTCCAACGTCGGTCCAATTCAAGAGGGGGTTGCACCGCGCGAGTCCGCGTAAGCGACACCAGATGCGGCACTTGTGTGATTTAGCCTGCTTACTTGCAAAGCAGGTGCTGTCCCAGCTGAGCTACACGCCCATGTGCAACGCTATGAGTTTAATGGATTTTTTGTCAGAACGACTACCTGCTTTTGTGGCAGGTGCTCTCGCAAACCGAGCTGCTTGACCATGCCGTGCAACCATCATTCTCCTAACAGCCTACGGGGACTTCTTCAATTCTTCCGACAGCGGTTTTCGCCCCTTCGGTCCAATAAGAGCGTCTTTCGACACGAAGTTTGAAGCCCAAAACCGATGATCTCAGTAATTTCCTGCCAGGAAAGCGACTTCATTCTTGAGCTTTGACCAGAGGTCCCAGCCCCCTCGCCTTCGAAACGCAATGCTTGTCGGGGTGGTTTGTCCGGAAACGACGGAAAGCATCGGTACGTGCGCTCGATTCCCAGTTTCCTATTGGAAACCGGTGTTTGTTGGTGTATAGTTGAGTTCACACTCAGCAATGAGGAATGCGTGTGGCGCGCCCTAAGAGCGAAGACAAGCGAATTGCAATCCTCGACGCCGCGACCCGCGTATTTGCGGAGCGCGGTCTCGCGGCTGCCCCAACATCTGAGATCTCAAAGCGGGCCGGGGTTGCCGAGGGAACTCTCTTCACCTATTTCAAGAGCAAAGATGATTTGATCAACTCGCTCTACAGGGAAATCAAGCTGGAGCTGGCGGACGCCATGATGTCGGATTTCCCCCGGAAGAAAAACGTTCGTGCCAGGCTGCGACATGTTTGGGATCGCCATCTGAAGTGGGGCATTGCGAATCCTGAACAGCGCAAGGTGCTGGGGCAACTGCGCGTTTCAGAGGTGCTCACGAATGAGTCTAGAGAGGCAGGCGGCGCACCGTTCGTCGAGATGCAAACCATGATTCGCGATGCGATTGGGCAGCGTGTCTTCCGGCATGATCTCCAGGCGGAACTTGCCTCAAAGTCGTTTGGAGCCCTGGCGGACGCGACGATGGACCTGATGGTGCTGCACCCAGCCAAGGCGAACAGATACCGCGACAGCGGATTTCAAATGTACTGGGCCGCCATAACCAAGCGATGAATTCGTGCATCCGATAAACGAACTCTTGCATCGATTAAATGAGTGAGCACTCACACTTACAGGAATAATTGCCTGATTGGAGCGAAGATGATGACTGAGCAAAAACCGTTGATATCGGGATTTGGACCAAAGACGACTGCTGAGGAATTGCTGGCAGGACGCGATCTTCGAGGGAAGGTCGCCATCGTGACAGGCGGTCATGCGGGTCTGGGGCTTGAGACGACGCGAGTTCTCTCAAACGGGGGCGCCACCGTTGTTATCGGCTCTCGCGATCCCAAGAAAGCTCAAATGGCCGTGTCAAAAATGAAGAACGTCGAAGTGGGGCAACTGGATCTGGCCAGTCCAAGGTCCATCGACCGATTCGCCAGCGAATTTCTAAACTCAAATCGGGCGCTCGATCTTCTTATCAACAACGCAGGCATTATGGCAACCCCTCTGATGCGTGACGACCGCGGCCATGAGATGCAATTTGCGACTAATCACCTGGGACATTTTCAGCTTACGGCAGGACTGTGGGAAGCCCTCAAGAAATCCGGTGATGCGCGGGTAGTGACGCTTTCTTCCCGCGGCCATAGCTTCGCTGAAGTTGATTTGAGCGACCCGAATTTCAACAACAGGCCTTATGACAAATGGAAGGCTTACGGGCAATCGAAGAGCGCAAATTCACTATTCTCGATCGGGCTTGATACGCGAGGGCGAGAGCACGGCATACGTGCATTCGCGGTGCATCCGGGCGCGATCCTCACAGAGCTTACCCGCTATATCGCGGAAGAAGAATTAAAGGCCTTCGGCGTCTATAGGGAAAATGGCGTCCTCAAGGTTCCCGAGCGTTTCAAGAACGTTGAGCAAGGCGCGGCAACGACAATTTGGTGCGCCGTGAGTCCGCAATTGAACGGCAAAGGCGGGGTCTACTGCGAAGACTGCGACATCGCGGCGGCGGTCCCTGCCGATAGCAAGCTTTTCACCGGCGTGCGCCCCTGGGCCGTCGATAAGGCAGCGGCTGAAGCACTTTGGGTTCTCAGCGAGAAGCTCACCTCTGTCTCGATCCCGGAACGCACCGCCGCAGGAAGAAGCGCGTGAGCTATTAGAGAATCACACTGAACATTGCCGAAGGGACTTGAATCGCGGCATTACCCTGTGGAATCTCATATTTATCTAGTATTTATGCAGGGTGGGGGCACCAGAAGAAGCTCATGAGCACATCGCCGGGACTGGCGCTGGACAAATCATCCAAACGGTATGAGGCGCTGCTGCGCGCAACGGCCGCGATTGCCGCGTGCCGCGACTGCGAGTCATTTGAGCGCCAGTTCGCCGGTGACTTGCGCCGCGTCATCGACTTCGCATATCTGAATATCGCAATATTCGACGAAGACAGCTGTACCGCGGAATGGCGCTTGTTCGAGTCCACCGTAAAGTGCCCCACTATTTCTGAGGCGGAGCTCTCGACGGACGATACGACGAGCGGTTGGGTTTACGAGCATCAGCAGCTTTTGGTCATCGGGGATTGGGGCCAAGAGAGCCGCTTCCCGGGATTGAAAAAAATCCTGGGCGAGCTGAACATTGGATCCACTTGTACGCTGCCTCTAACCACGGCGCATCGCCGGTTCGGAGTTCTCGAGTTCGGTTCCTCGCGTGCCAGTGCCTATCCTGAAGAGGAAGTCAGCTTCCTTTCGCTTGTGGCAGATCACGTAGCTTTGACGATTGAGGGGACGCTCAATTTCGAGGAAGCCCAACGCGCGCAAGCAGAACTTCAGAGCAACAATGAGCGGCTGAAGTTGCTCTTGGACATGACCAACACCCTCGTCTCGAATTTGGAGCTTCGCGATCTCCTTCGCGCGATCTCGGCGAGCATTCGGCAAGTCATGCACTGCGACGTCGTCGGGGTGTGGCTGCCGGATGGGGAGCAGCGCCAAATGCGCCAACTCGCTATGGACTTCCCGGAAAGCAAGGGATTTGCCGAGGAGGATTCGCTCTACCCGGTCGAGGGGTCCTTGGTAGGGAGAGTGTTCAGGACCGGCAAGCCCGTTGTCATAGGAACAAAAACGGATGCCCTGAATGAGCGGGAAACTTCTGAGGTTCGTGCAGAAGGCATCGAGTCTGGCCTCGTGTTGCCGCTGATCAGCCGAAACCGAACCCTCGGCGTTCTGACACTCGGCAGCCGGGTCGAGAGCTCATTCAGTCCGGAAGATGTTGATTTCCTGGTGCGAGCGGCGGGGCAAGTGGCGATCGCAGTCGAGAATGCGCTGGCCTATGGCGAGATCGCTGAACTAAAGGATCGACTCGCACAAGAGAAGCTTTATCTCGAAGACGAAATCCGCGGTGAAATGGATTTCGAAGGCATTGTGGGTCAAAGTACGGCACTGCGGCACGTTCTGCAGCTCGTGGAGACGGTAGCGCCAAGCGATTCCACAGTTCTGCTGCTAGGGGAAACAGGCACCGGCAAGGAGTTAATTGCGCGTGCCATCCATGAGCGCAGCCGGCGAAGAGACCGCACCTTGGTCAAACTGAATTGTGCAGCGATTCCGACCGGCTTGCTCGAAAGCGAACTTTTCGGTCATGAAAAGGGGGCCTTCACCGGCGCGGTCTC
>Ga0099829_10002640_pt1 | contig 10365 bp, 11 predicted proteins | sample CZO8metaG_3_FD_79336 | JGI IMG/M metagenome (GOLD analysis project Ga0099829, IMG submission 79336) | Vadose zone soil microbial communities from the Eel River Critical Zone Observatory, Northern California, USA - CZOApr15con2H2.8 metaG | ecosystem: Environmental > Terrestrial > Soil > Vadose...
CAGCAAGCGCGAGGCAATCTTGGGGTAGCGCTCGGCGAAATCCGCGCCCATCTGGCGCACGAAGGTCAGCTCATTTTCGTAATAGCGGAGCAGGTCATCGCGCATGGTCGTCTCCGCGTATCTGATACTCCCCGCTGGTCAGCTCCAGCAGCGTGTCAAAGGAGATGTGCTCCGGGACGGGGTCCACCCGCAGGTAGCCTTCGATGACGAAGCGGAGCATGCGCGCACCCTGGCCAACCGGCTCGAGCGAGATCTTGACGCTTTCCAGGCGCGGCTCGAAATTGGTGATGGCCGCTTCCATCTTCCACAAGAGCTGCTTCTGGTCGTTGGCCGAATGGGTGGCAACCGAGCAGATGTCCGGCAGGCCATAACCCACCAGGGATTGCGGCAACTCGTGCGAGTCCTTGAGCACCAGCTCTTCGTAGCGGCGAGTATTCAACAGCCACTCGATGTCGCGCTTGAGCGAAGCCTTGAGCTCGCGTAGCGTCTGGGAGCGGCTGGGGGTGGCCTCGGTACGCGACTTGGGGTCCTGGTCAATCAGCCGGTCCAGGAGCGACAGCTTGACCTCGCCTTCTGTGTCCCGCCGGGCCATCGGTTACCTCGAGCACTCTAGCGCCTGCAGTGGGTCCAGCCGGCAGATCTGCGCGTAAACCTTCTGGCGCTCTTCGGCATCCTTCCCCAGCTTGTCCATGCACTTCAGCAAGAGCAGGAGCGGCTTGGCCACCATCTGGTGAGGTTCCCAGGCTTCCAGGCCGCGCGCTTCGATTTCGCGGAAGAGGTCCTGGAGGATCGGAAAAGCCACCGCCTCGTATCCGCCGGCCATGCATATGCTGGCCAACTGGATTTTTCTCTGGAAGCGGCCGCGCCCGGAGCGTTCCTGGCTGGCCTCGCGGGCCAAGATTTCGACGGCCTCTTCGGTGCGCCCGGAGCGCATAGCGTCGCTGGCCAAGTCGTAGGCATCGGCAGGCTTGTCTGCGGCGGCAGCAGAGCCATCCGTGTTGCCCACATCGAGGGTCATGCCGCTGGAAGCAGCAGAAGCCTGGCCGAGTCCTTGCAGCCAATCCTGGGTCTCGGGGTTGGCGGTCGGGGTAACGTACATAAGCGTCATGCGCGCGAGTTGCGGGAAATCCCCAAGCAGGCCGCGTAACTCGGTACGCACTCCCAGAGAGACGAGGTCGTAAGAGTTCCCCAATTGCTCGCAGGCCCGCACCACGTAGCGTTGCAGGTCCAGCCACCCTCGCCCGCAGGTTTGGGCCATGGCCGTCTCGGCGAGCTCCAGGACTTCCGCCCAGCTATTCTCCAGCGAGAGGCGCTTCAAATCCGTGCGGGTGGCGGTGCTCGGCGCATCCAGCAGCGTGGGGTTGATCTCCGCTCCCCCGCCCCGCAACTCGCCCCAGCGAAGCCCGCGAAGGACCAGATAAGGAACCGGAGTGGAGGCATCCTGATGACGGAGCCAGGCGGCCACGGAACAGATGCGAGCGACAGCGTCGTCGCGGTCGGCGGGCTCGGCAGAAAGCGCGGCGCCAGCCCGGGCCCGCACCACCGTCCCCGATTCCGCGCTCTCGCCGCCAGCCTCAGCCTCGGGTGCAGCTTCGCCCTCGGAAACGCCCCGGGGTTCGAGGAGGATGCGAACCGTCTGGCGCACCTCTTCCAGCGCGGTGCGCATTCTGCCAAAGCTGGGAGCGGATTTTCCGAATTTCTCATCACAGAAGGTGGAAAACGTCGCGAGCGATTCGAGGGTGCCGTCGAGATTGCCCCGTAGATTCTGATAAAACTCCGTGCTGGTGGAATTGTAGCCCTCGGCGAACATCTCCGGCGTGGTCTTGCCTTCGTCTATAGCCGTCTGGCGAGCCGTGCGCTTCTCGTCCGTATCCGCGGCTTCTTCCGGGGTTATCAGGCGTGATTCTTTGTATTGAAAATAATCCAGGCCGTTCTTGGTAAGTGGAATCCGGCGGATGTTCTCCTCGAGTCTGGTGCCGACCCAGCCAAGCGGCGCGGCGCGCAGTTCTTCGTCGCCGTCTTCCATGAGCGGGTAGACAGTATCCCAGAAGCCTTCGAGCAACCCGTGCAGCAGCTTGATGCCTTCCTGCAGGCCGGAGATCCCTTCGCGGCGCAACAGCGCCTCGGTGAGCCAGGCGCCCAGTTGCAGATCCTTGCTCTGCTTGGCGATCGCTTCGCCGGCCAGCTTGATGACCTGGACCGGATCGGCCTTCTTGATTTCGTGTTTCCAATCACCCTGGGCGGCGGTGTCGTCTTCGCGGCGGGCTTCCTTGATTTTGTCGTACACCGGGGCGTAGCGCAGGTCGGTGCCACTGGGGTTGTCGCCCGGAATCGGGTCCAGAAGGTTCGTCGGCAGAGGCATGATGGCTAGGAAGCTTCGCCGGTGGAGCCGGCGAATTCCAGCTTCCGCAGCTCGAGAAAGGGCATCTCCTCGTCATCCACCAGAAGGATTTTCTGGCCCAGCGGGACGCTCTCTCCACTCTCGGGCTCATCCTCCCAGACCGTGGCGCGTCCCAGGCGTACATTGTCGTCGGCGTGCTTCCAGGAAAGCGGGGATATCACCGGGATGATCACCTCGCCCAGTTCCATTCCCTGGAAGGAAGGACCGGAGAGTACCCGGGCCGGAATCCACAGCAGGTCGCGCAAACGTTTGGGAGGCTCGACCAGGATAGAAGCAATATGCGCAAAGGGTATCCACATGTAGCTGCCCGCGCAGAAAACTTCCAGGCGCGGCCCGATGCGGGGATCCGCGTCGGCCAGCGCGGTGAAAGGACGCCCGTTGATCGTCCCGCGGACCGCGGAATCGGGAACAGGGGTTGAAGGAAAATCGCGCTTTTCGAACATGCGCTGGCGGGTGCGATCGGCCGCCAGTACACCACGGTAGAGCAAAGCGCCGAGTTGGGTGTTCTGGCCGCCGTCGCCCAGCAGTTCGAGGTGCTTGTCGGCGCGTTCGTAGTCGCCGGCAAAGCAGAGCAACTCAAATAGAAAAGTGCGGCGCTGGGCGTCGGAAGGATTGTCGCGAACCTCCGCCCCCAGCGCCTGAACAGCTTCGTTCAGCTTGCCCGCTTTGAACAGTTCCCTGGCATTCATAGAGCGAGGCCCGGACCGCTCGCGCTTACCCGACTTTCTTGCCTTCCTTGACGTTCCAGCCCGCCGTGACGGCGCCGCCGAGCGTGCCGTCCGGCTTCTGTTCCTTGTACTCGATTTCGAACTTCGAGAAGTTGAGTGTGACCTGGTCGGTGGGGATGATGGCGCTACCGCCACTTCCCCCGATTTGATAGGAGGAGACCAGGAAGTCGCTCATCACGATCTTGAGATACTCATGCTGGTCCTTGCCGGCCTTCCGGCAAACAAGGACAGCTTTCTTGATGTGCTCGCCGCTGGCGCAGGCCAAGAACAGTTTTGGGGTGGCCTTGTTGGCGTGCATGACGAAATGGAAATCCTGCATGTTGACCTTCCCAGAGCCGCCGCCACCTCCACTGGCATGGGTCCCCGAGTTTGTCTCTCCCCAGCTCCAGGAAAGAACCTCAATTTCACCCTTGTGCTTGTGGTCGTAGCTTTCGCCTTCGATACCATCCATTTTGATGAAATAATCTGCAACCGACATGGCCTTGAGAGTCCTCCTTTAATAAAGTTTGAAGCGTCGCTAGCAATCCTCGAACGATACGGAGCAATCAGGCGCGAACTACTTGCGCGCCGATGGCGGAAGCTCCGCAACCAGCCGGAGCGAAACGGTAAGTTCATCCAACTGGAAGTGCGGGCGGAGAAAAGCGATGGCCCGATAGACGCCCGGCTTGCCCGGAACTTCTTCCACGTCCACACGCGCTTCCCGCAACGGGTACTGGGCCTTGGCGGTCTGGCTGGCCGAGTCGTCCTCGGTGACGTATTGCATGATCCAGCGGTTCAGGAAATGCTGGCAGTCGGTGCGGGACATGAAGCTGCCGATCTTGTCGCGCATGATGGACTTGAGGTAGTGGGCGAAGCGCGACACCGCCAGGATGTAAGGCAACTGCGCGGAAAGCCGGGCGTTGGCGTTGGCCGCTTCCTTGTCATACATTTTGGGCTTGTTGGTGGACTGCACGCTGAAAAAGGCCGCGTAGTCCGTGCCTTTGCAATGCACCAGCGGGATCAAGCCCTGGTCGGCCAGCTCCTTTTCGCGCCGGTCGGTGATGGCCACTTCGGTGGGACACTTCAGGGCCACGTCGCCTTCGTCGGTGCGGAAAGTATGAGTGGGCAGGCCTTCGACCAGCCCTCCGCCTTCCACGCCCCGTATGGCGGCGCACCAGCCGTATTTGGCAAAAGCGCCGGTGAGCCTGGCGCCCAGCGCCCAGGCAGCGTTGCCCCACAAATACTTCTTGTGGTCGGTGCCGTCCACGCCTTCCTCGAAGCTGAAGCCCTCGACCGGCTTGGTGTCGCGGCCGTAGGGCAGGCGCATCAGCACGCGCGGCAGGCAAAGCCCGACGTAGCGCGAATCGTCACTGGCGCGGAAGGACTTCCACTGGGCGAACTCCGTGGAATCGAAGATTTTGCCGATGTCCCGCGGGTCGCCGATCTGCGTGAAGCTTTCCAGGTTGACCAGCTCGGGAGAGGCGCCGGTGAGGAAGGGGGCGTGCGCGGCGGCAGAGACCTGCGCGACGCGCTCCAGGAATTCCATATCCTCTGGATTGCGGCCGATCTCGTAGTCGGCCACCATGGCGGAGAATGGCGCGCCTCCGAAAATCCCGAACTCGTCTTCGTAGACCTTCTTGAACAGCACGCTCTGATCGAACTCCGGTGCGCGCTGCAGGTCGCGGAGGACTTCTTTCTTGGAGGCGTTCAGGATGCGGATTTTGAGCTGGGAGCTGGTCTCCGACTGGTCGAGCATGTACTTGAGCCCGCGCCACGTGGATTCCAATTTCTGGAAAGACGGGTGGTGCAACACTTCGCTCAACTGGATGGAAATGAGGTGGTCAATCTGAGCGATGCGCGCGTTGATGGAGGCTTCGGCGTCCCGGGTGAGGGTCATCGAACCTTCCAGGACCTGGGTGACGAACTCCTTCACCATGTCCTTGCCGCGCTCGGCGGCGCCAGCCTCGCGTCCGAACCGCCCAGTCTCCACTATCTGATCGAGCAGGCTACCTTCGGTGGTCTTTTCCGCGGCAGCCTTTCCGGCGGCCGCCTTTGTCGGCTCAGCCATTGGACCCCTCCTTCTTCGCCAGACCGAGCTCCTTGCGGAGTTTATCTGCCTTCTCGGTGTTCTTGACTGCTTCCATCAGGACGTCGTCGAGCTTCTCGTTGCCCTGCAGGCTGCCGCGCAGATCGGCCAATCGAGTGCGCAAATCGAGCAGTTCTTTGAGCGGCTTGACTTGCCGGGCCACCTGTTCCGGCTCGAAGTCTTCCAGGCTCTTGAAGGTCAGGTCGGCCTTGAGCTGGCCCGCCTCGGAGTCGTCGCTGAGTTTGTTCTCGACGCTGAAGGCGAGGTGGGGCTTCATGCTCTCCAGCACGCTGTCGAAGTTGTCCGGGGTCACCTCGACGAACCGCCGGTCCTTCAATCTGGCCAGCGGTTCAGTGGGCTGACCGGAGAAGTCCCCGAGCACTCCCATAACAAAAGGAAGTTCTTTTACTTCGATGGCGTCGCCCACTTCCACGTCATAGGTGACGTGGACGCGAGGGGGTCGCACCCTTTCTAATTTCTTATGTACACTTTCCTTGGCCATTCGCTCACCTCCGGGCCGGGATGTCGTGTCAGAATTTGTGGTCCACTGCGGGAAGTCCCCGCCTATGTATCAGACACCCCACTGATTGTCAACAGAACTTGTCTGGGTACCGCCGCCCGCCCCGGCTTAGCCGAAATCCCTGGATTTGGGCCGGGGGAGCAAGGCGGATCTTTACCTTGGATTTTGCGTCTCGCCGGCTAGGGCTTTCTTAACGGATTCGCTGATCTTATCCGCATGCGCCAACAGTTGGCTCACCTGCCACAACTGCGTGTCCGTGAGTTTGCTGCGGAAGCCGGGCATACCGCTCATGCGGATGCCGTTTGCGGCTTTCCAGTGCGTTTCCCACGCGGGATCATCGGTCACGCCATTCCCTTCAAGGAGTGTCGGGGGTGGTGGGTACATTCCCGAAGCAATCGCCGTGGGCTCTCTTCCCGGTAGCCCGTGACACACCGCGCAATGCTGTTTGTACACTGCCGCGCCGGCCAGGAAATTCGGCTCATCCGCGGCGACCGGGGGTTCAACGGGCTTCTGCCTATCGAGACGCGCGTGGAGCGCCATGCCCGCCAGCCTCTTCTCGAAGGGCATAGGATTCTCTGTGGTGGCCACCGGCGCGCCACCCATTGCGAAATACAGCCAGAAACCTGTGACCAACGCCACCACGCCGAGAACCAGCCCCGCCAGAAAGGCCTTCAGCATGTGTTATCTCCTCACATCCATCATGTGGATTGGCCGCCCTCGGCCGTGATGAGCCACCCCGCCGGAAAAACAGGCGGCCCGGCGATGCGATTCTCGGCCACCCAAGCCTTCAGCCGGAAGGTCACGTCGCCCATCGAGGCTGCGTCGCGAACGCTGGTGATGCCGCTCTCTATATTATCCAGCGCATCTGCCACCCCGAGATCGGCGACTACGTCCATGCACCGCGATAAAGAATAGCCTCTGGAGATTTTCAGCAGCGTGTCGAAACGCGAGGCCTCGGCCATGAGGTCCCTCCGCGGGAAGAATTCATAACAGGCTTCTGACAGACAGGAAACGGTGAGCCGCGTAGTGCTCAACGAGCTCGCCGGCCGTGCTCTGATTCGACCTGGCGCCCTTCACCAAAGCTATTTTCGGTTGATTAATCCGCGGCATTTGGCGGACCCGCAGCGACAGGGGATCTTCTCGGCATTCGAGGGAAAGCGATAATCCAAGGTGAGCTCCTCCCCTGCTTGGATCTCGCGGCGGCTGAAGAAGAATATGTGGCCCCGCACTCGACGAATCGAAAGATTTGGGTCGCAGCAGTGATTAATAAGTTCCGCGCCGTTCCCGCCCACCGCCCCGTCGATGGTCAGCTCCCGGTTTAGGCGGAAGAAATAGATCGGCTTGGGTCTCCCCGGCGTCCAAGATTTTCTTAATTGCTCCAGAGCTTGCCCTCGCTTGATCCGCTGGCCAGTGTACTCAATCACCTTCCGCCGAGCGGGAATGGCCTGCAATGTGAATACACCAAACCGATGGATCGGGGACGAGCGAACACGGAGATGAAAATGAGAGACGCGAGGGTCAATGCGGCGGAGGATTCGACCACGAGAACTCATTTGCAAGCCTGGCGCAGAGAGAGCAGGGCTGTCCCTCCAGGTGGCAGTCCCCGGTTTCGGCTGCCACGCCTCCTGGCACAAACCGAGTGCCAAAAGTCCGTTGGCGCTATTAGTCAGGTCCAACCTTTTCCAAGAGCATTGCCAGGGGTTTGGTCCCTTCGAGGTTCTTGCCTTTTTTCAAATGCTTCTTGGTCTTCTTCTTTGCCATGGGATTACCTCCCATCTCAGACTGCCCTACCCGGGCGTGCGCTGAATATAGGCAAATCGGCCACCGATGTCCACAAGAAGAGGGCGCAACCGCTCTCTTGTTCCCTGCTTGTCAGAATCCACCCGCCGCAACATTCGGCTCCTTTCCTCTGAGACCCGGTTTCTGGGGTCCGGACAATGGACCTTAGTCGACTTCATCGCCACCAAGTCTGCTCGGTCGCCGGGGCCGGCACGAGTCTCCAATAAGTGCGGCGGAAGTGTCGGCGAGGCGGTTCGGGGCCGGAGCGATTCGCGGGCTGTGTTGTAAGGTACTCGTGGGCGAGGACTTAGCTCGATAGTACTGCGGTACTATAGGAAAATAGTACTTCGCGACCGCAGAATCAGCCTCGGATGCTGCGAACCCGCTCGCACCTCCCAGGAGTCAAGAGAACCTTAGTACCATCCGGCTGAACCGTGCTCCCGAAGACCAAAGAAACCGCGGGGCTGACCACCCCAACACCCCAGGACCAGTTGGCACCCCGTGCGCCAACCGGGCATCCATCGGGAGCTCCACCGCAAGCGGGCGCGGTATGCGTCGACATCCTGCTCAGAGTGGAAGGCGCCCAGGAAGCGACGGATCCCGGACAGCCCTGCAAGCCGTTTCAAGAAACCACTCGGACGATGATCGTTTTCCCGCGGGGCGGCGTCGTACGGCTCGCGGCGAAGGTCGTGCGCGGGCAGTTGGTTACCGTCACCAATCTGAACACCAGACATCGGATGCTCTGCCGCGTCGTAAACGTGCGCGATTATCCGAACATGAAGGCCTACGTTGAATTCGAGCTTACTCAGCCGGCCCCTGCCTTCTGGGGCGTCAGTTTTCACCCAGAAGCCGCAGCACCGCCGGCCGTCAGCGCGCCATGGAATATGTCCCCTGATCCTCTAACAACTGCGACGCCTGAAAGAGCGCAGCCAGGCGATTCTCGGGGTGCCACTCTTCCGCAGCAAACTCTGAAATCGGCCAGCGCGCCAATTTCGCGGGGGAGTCTGCCGACGATCCTCGCGCCGAAGACCATCCAGCCGGTTGCCGCAGAGCCTGCGGCACAGTCCTTCCTGCACAATACTGCGGACGCTCTCGAGGACCCGGCGGCGCGTTCTGTCCCTCGGCCGATCTTTTCGGGAGATTCCCATCTATTCGCGGCGAGTACGGCCGAGCCGTGTATCCCGGAAGCGTCAGCGAGAACCAACAAAAGCAACCTGGCGCGGCGGGTTCGCTTTGTTGCGGCTGCGCTGCTGGCGGTTGCGGCCAGTACCTGGTTCCTTCTGCCTGATGACCCGACCACATCGGCACCCTCCCGCGCACAGGGCGCAAGTCCTGGCGGGATTGCTTTCGCTGGGGATGTTCAAAGCAGGGGAGTGGCTAGCACCGTCGTGACCGTCACCGCGAAACTGCCTTCGTTCTCGCCAGAGAATAGGGTGGAACCTCCGCCAACCCTGTTTCCAAATGGAAATAACGAGAGCCTTAATCCCGCGAATGCGCGCAAGGACCAGGCCAGCAAGCAGAGCAAGGGTGGCGCGCTACCCGCCATCACGCTGGCGGCGCCATCGGTAACTCCCGGCCAGACCGCGAATCAAAACGTCGAACTGCCACCTGACCCTACGGGCGATGCGGGGGGACTGGCGCTGCCGGGGGAAACTCGCACCGGTGGAATCTTCGGCGACGCGTCGAAGAGCGAGCGCTTGCCGCCGCCACCGCCCGTCGAGAACCGTGCGCCAATCCTTCCTGGCGGCGTGGCCACGCCGGCGCATCTTGTGTCGTCCATCCAGCCGGTGTACCCGCTCGAGGCAAGACGATTCCACATACAGGGTGACGTGCACATCCTGGCGTCGATAGACGAGCGCGGCAATGTGACCGAGATGAATGTGCTCTCCGGCGCGATGCAATTGCAAGGCGCCGCCAGGGAGGCGGTCCGTCAATGGAAGTTCGTGGCGGCCAAGCTCAACGGCAAAGCCGTGGCCTCGCAAACGACGGTGATCGTTCGCTTCCAACTTGCGCGATAGTTGGGTAGCGAAAATTTTCAGGCCCGCAGATCCAATCCTCGCAATCCTCGCTGGTCAACCACAGAGATGGTATCTTCTCATCGCTGGACGCAGTCTGGAAAAAAGTGAGTAGAAAGGCCGGGCCACCGGCGATCGCCTGCAACCCCCGGGCGTTTGATTTTCACAGGCTCCGGAACGAACCCTGACGAACCACTACAGGAGGAGAACATGCTGACTACTTCCGCACGGCGGCGGTATTGGCTCGTGGCGCTGGTGATTACGATGGTCGTGCCACTGGGGTTGGCCAAAACGCCTGACCCCGGCGTCCCTAATGCCAACGTGCCAGATCTTGACCCAGCCGCGCTGGTCTACAAACTGCCGGAGCAGATCCATTGGACCGACGGACCCGCCGGCGCGAAAATGGCAGTGTTGGCCGGCGATCCCGCGAAGCCGGGTCTGTACATTGTCCTGATCAAATGGACCGCGCATCACATGAGCCATCCACACTGGCATCCCAATGACCGGTATATCACCGTCCTCTCGGGAACCTGGTGGGTGGGCACTGGCGCCAAGTTCGATCCGGACAGCACCGTCGCGCTGCCCGCGGGCAGCTTTGTCACGCATTTTGGTAAGCAGATCCACTACGACGGCGCCAAGGACGGGGAGCCCGTTCTGGAAATTGTAGGGGAGGGACCGGCCACGGCTACACCCGCCGAGGCGAAGTGATCGGCGGGTGGGCAGCCTTCCCCGGTAGGCCATCGACAGCGGCCATCGATGGCCCGGCTGCCAAAAAAGCCGTCTCCAATCAACTCTGCCCGCCTTTTCTCCCTCTGTCACATCTGGTCATGATAGCATGACTATAGTCATAGGAGGAG
>Ga0099829_10002645_pt1 | contig 10355 bp, 8 predicted proteins | sample CZO8metaG_3_FD_79336 | JGI IMG/M metagenome (GOLD analysis project Ga0099829, IMG submission 79336) | Vadose zone soil microbial communities from the Eel River Critical Zone Observatory, Northern California, USA - CZOApr15con2H2.8 metaG | ecosystem: Environmental > Terrestrial > Soil > Vadose...
GCAAGCTCGGTGCGCCGCTCACCGGAAAGTTTTTTTGAATCGTCGAGGCCGACAATGCGCCGTTTGGGATTGAGAATCACAGCGGCGGCAACGACCGGGCCAAACAGCGCGCCGCGTCCGGCTTCATCAATGCCGGCGATGCGCATCCAGCCCAGTTGGCGCGCCGCCCGTTCGAAACGGGAGCAGCAGAGTCGGCTCATTTCGCGGGGAATTTTAGCACGCCGTGCGGCCTGTGGATGGCCAGGTCGAAGGAATGTGAGTCACTCGTACCGCAAGGCTGCTGCTGGGTCAACTTGCATGGCCCGGCGAGTGGGAATCCAAGCCGCTACAATCACCGCGACGATTAGGAAGAGTAGAGAGAGACCAAGGAGGAACGGGTCGTGCGGCTTCACTTCAAACAGCAAGGACGCCAGGAGACGTGAACAAAGCCAAGCTCCCAGTAGGCCAAGCGTTGCACCCGCAACCGTCCAGCGTGCCATGTTCGAAAGAACCAGGTTGAGAACACTTCGGGGAGTGGCGCCGAGCGCGATGCGAATGCCGATTTCCCCAGTTTGTTGCGCAACCAAGAATGCAACAACTCCGTAGATACCGATCCCCGCTAGCAGGACGCCAATGCCCGCGAATAAAGACAGGAGGACCGCAGTGAATCTGGGGCGCTGCGCCAACTTTCCGACTCGCGTTTTCATGCCCTCGATGGTTACCGGGACGGCCGGATCAATGGCCGCGGTTTCCGAACGAATCCACTTGGCGACGGCTTCCGGATTGATCGCGCTGTGAATGATTAGGTGCGCGGAGCGGAAGTAGCCCTCGGGCTCATTTTTCCAAGGGAGGTAAAACTCGGGGTCGGCGGGCACGGCGAGACCGTTGTTCTTTACGTCTCCGGCAATGCCGACGATGGTGCGCCAATCGTTCTGTGAGCCATAGCGGAATGATTTGCCAATAGCATCTTCTCCATTCGGGAAGAGCTTTCTCGCAAGAGCTTCACTGAGGATTACGGGCCTTTCGGCGGGCGAACGATCCTCTTCGTGAAAACCGCGGCCGTGCAGGATAGGGATGCCGAGGGAGTGAAAATAGCCAGGGGTGATGAAACGATAGCCAATCATTCCGCCCGTGCCTGCGCTGAATTTCGCGTGCCCAGGGATTTCGATGGACGAGAGAAAAGTAGCTTGCATGCCGCCGGAAGGGGGCAGCGTGTCGCTCAAGGCCAAGGAAGTGACGCCGGGCATTTGCTTCAGCCGGGTTTCGACTTGATTGAAAAAGGCAAGCTGTTTCGCGGAGTCGGGGTAGCGGTGGTCAGCAAGATCGATTCCTGCAATAATGACGCTCTTGGCGTCCATCCCGAGGGCAACGGTTTCGAGCTTCCAAAGGCTGCGCAGGAGCAAACCGGCTCCAGCAAGAAGAATCAATGAAACAGCAATCTGCACGGTTACGAGAACCTGGCGAAGCATGCCGCGTGACGTCGCGCGGATTTCTTTTCCAGTGAGCAATTCAGGCGTGGGACGGCGCAGCGCCGAAGCTAGTCCAAAGAGAACGCCCGACAAGAATGATACTCCGAGAGCAAAGAGGAGCACGCGAAGATCAATCGTGGCCTGTTCCAGGCGAGGAATTCCGTCCGGTGCAATGGACACGAAGAAACGAAGCAAGAGTTGGGCGAACCCGCAACCCGCGAGGCCTCCCAATACTCCCAGAAGCAAGCTCTCGGTCAGCGCTTGACGAGCTAGGCGTCCGCGTGTTGCGCCGATGGCGGTGCGAACGGCCAATTCGCGCATGCTGCTGGTAGCTCGGGCAAGGAGCAGGTTTGCAACGTTGGTGCACGCAACAAGCAGTACAGCCAGCACGGCACCCAGGAGGACCCAAGAGGCGACGCGTGCATCTTGTATCTGACGGTCGCGGAGGGAGCGCACGCGGAACGACACTTCGTGTCGAAACTGGGGAGGAACGTATTGCAGGGACTGCTGGAAGAGCGGCTCCATCGCGGCCGCGGCTTGTTTGATGGTTACCCCGGGTCTGAGCCGCGCGAAGGTTCGCAAAATGACTTGCCGGGCATTGGGGCCGCGATCGGTGGAGCCATCGAGAGCGGCCGGAACAAGAATGTCTTCGTGTCCAAGATTTGGCATTTCGAATTGTTCCGGGAGAACACCGACAACCACAGTGGGGCGCCCATCAAGTGAAATCGAGCGCCCGGGGAGACTACGATCGCTGGCAAAGCGGGAACGCCACAGCCCATAGGTGATCAGCGCAACACGCGGGGCATTCGGCCGGTCTTCGTCGTTCGTGAAATTCCGCCCAAGAAACGGCTGGATCCCGAACGTCGGCAGAAATGTCGATTCGACGAGGGCACACTTTAAGCGGATAGGATTCTGCTCGGTGAGATCACAATCAGCTCCGCCGGGAACAAATGAGGTTACGGACTCAAATGGAGTCTGCGTTTTCTTCCAGTCCACGTAATCCGGACCGAGCACGAACTCATTCGCTTCGAAGGGCGCTTTATCGCCAAAGCTGACCAGGCGTTCGTCATGAGGATAGGGGAGGTTGCGGAAAAGTATGCGGTCAACCACGCTGAAGACCGCAGTGGTGGATCCGATCCCTAGGGCGAGAGTAAGGATCGCTACCAGGGCGAATCCGGGGCGCTTCCTCAGCCCGCGGAGAGCAAATCGCAGGTCTTGCAGCAAGACGTCGAGAAATTGGATGCTACGCTGTTCGCGGTGCAGCTCTTTGGCTTGCTCGACGCCGCCGAATTCACGCCGCGCCGCATAACGCGCCTCAGTCGAACTCATGCCCCGTCGAATGTTCTCCTCAGTGAGCATCTCCAGATGCGCTTGAAGTTCGGCGTCGAGGTCACCGTCGAGTCGTTGTTTGCGGAACAGGCCACGCAAGCGCGCGACGAAAATGCGAAGCCACTCCATTTCAAGCTCGTTCGGTACTGCCGAGAAGACGTGCCATAAGCGCGGTCATGCGCTCCCAACTTTTTGTCTCTGCAAGTAATCGTTTGCGCCCGGCGCGCGTGAGCGAGTAAAACTTCGCCTTGCGATTATTTTCGGAAGCGCCCCATTTTGAAGAGATCCAACCGCGCTGCTCCAGACGTAACAGGGCGGGATAGAGGGTGCCCTGGTTTAGCTTGAGCAGGTCCTCGGAAATCTGCTGGACGCGCTGGGCGATGCCGTACCCGTGCAGCGGGCCCATGGCGTGAAGGGTTTGCAGAACAATCAGGTCGAGCGTACCTTGCAGAACTTCCCCGCGCGGAGGCGACATGTTTTCTCCTTTAGATAAACAACAGGAGCATAAGTTCTTTCCTGTTGAATGTCAACAGGGCGCTTTTTCCCAGGAGCGTAAAGTCTGCAATGTTGCGGGAGGCGGGGCATCTTCGCAATTCTTCTCGGGCGCCGGAGACCGGCCTCATTAAGAAGACAAGTTGACCGCAATGCTCACAGGGGCCTAGGATTGCCGGGAAAATTGTGTGTTGTTTGAGAATCGGGGGGAGAATTCCATGCGTCTATCCTTGCAGCTTGTTTTGCGTCGAGTCGGTTTTTGGCTTTCTTGCACAGCGGCTCTATTCGCGCCTGCGCCGCTATGTGTTGCACAAGGTCTTGCCAGCAGTGACCTTTCGCGCTTGCGCTCGGTTGGAAGCGCGGAATTGTCCCCCGACGGCAAGCACATTGCTTATACGGTGACCATGCGCGACCGGCCCGGCCGCCCATATGGTCAGCTCTGGATCATGGATGCCACCACGGAGAAATCCGTCCGAGTGGGCGGCGAAAAAGATTCCGGAGGCGGTCCACTGTGGTCGCCGGACGGCAAATTGTTCGCATTTCAGGGGCGTCAGGGCGAAAAGGGAGGATTGTTTGCCGCGCGATCAGACGGCTCTGAAGTCACCTTTCTCACGTCGCTGAACGGCACCAATAGCCCGCTGCCGGGCGCGGGAAAGGATTTTACTTGGTCGCCCGACGGGAAGCAGATCGCTTTCATCTCCTCGACTCCCGGGGCAGAAGCGGCCGAGGCCAGCGGCGATCCCATGGTGATCACGCGCTATCTCTATAAACCCGATGCTGGCGAAGGAATGACGCGCTTCAACGACAATCAGCGGCTGCACATTTTTGTCGTGGACGTGGCCACAAAACAGGCGCGCCAACTAACCCAAGGGAACACCGATGAACATTCCATTGACTGGTCGCCGGATGGCAAGGAAATTCTTTTTGCTTCGAATCGTGAGCCGAATCAAGACGAGTTTTTCAATTATGACATTTTCGCTTTGAAGGTTGCGGACAACAGCATTCGGCGCCTGACGGCTACGGAATATAACGAGTATGAACCCCTGTGGTCTCCGGACGGCAAGCGCATCGTGTTTCGGGGAACTCGCCGCGGGTTAACGGACCGCGAGACAACGATGGAGGACACGCACGTCTGGCTGATGAACGCCGACGGCAGCGATCGCCGCGAAATCGGCGCCGTCCTGGACAATCGCCAGGGCGTGCCGCGGTGGGCGCCGGACGGCAGCGCGGTCTACTTTACGATTCAGGAGCGAGGCAGCAACCATTTGGTGCGACTCCCGATTTCGGGCGGTAAGCCCGAGTACGTGGTGAAAGACTCCGGAGGTGTGGGGGGTTGGTCCGTGGGGAAAGACGGAACGGTGGCGTACGGTTTCGCTTCGCCGAAGGATGCAGCGGAGCTTTATCTTAAGGGGGGCAGCGGTGCGTCACGCAAGCTCACGGACTTGAACGCACAACTGTTCGCGGGAAGACAAATCTCCGAGGTCGAGGCCTTCACGTTCGTCAGCAACGACAACAAGTTTGAGGTCGAAGCCTTTCTCACCAAGCCATTGGGGATGACCACTACGTCGAAACATCCTCTGATCGTCAATATTCACGGCGGACCGCACGGGCAAAATGGACCAATATTCAATTTCAAGAATCAGGTCTACGCGGCACACGGATGGGCCACGCTGAACGTTAACTATCGCGGTTCCACGGGCTACGGACAAAAGTTCGCCGACGCCGTCTTCGCCGATCAGAACGGCAACGAAGGGCAAGATGTTCTGTACGGGGTGAGCGCCGCGGTGCGCCGATACTTATGGATAGACCGCGAGCGCCTGGGCATCGAAGGCGTGAGCTACGGCGGCCAACTCACCGACTGGCTCATCACACAAACGAACGAATTCAAAGCTGCGATTCCCATCGCGGGGATCGCCAACCTCGTCAGCTACAACTACTTAACCTATTACAACCAGTATGAAGAAATGGAGTTCGGCCAATTCCTGCACCAGGGAAACTTGATGGACGTCGCGTGGGAACGTTCAGCGCTGAAGCATGTGGCTGCCGCTCACACTCCTACGATGCTGATGCACGGCGAAAATGACAACGATGTCCCCATCGCCGAAGCCGAGCAGTTCTTCATTGCCCTGAAAGACGTGGGCACCGAGGCCATTTTCGTGCGCTATCCGCGCGAAGGCCACGGCCTTAGCGAAGTTAAACACAACATCGATTCCATCGACCGCTGCATCGCATGGTACGAAAAGCACTTCCCCAAGCCCGGCGCGGAAGGCGTCACAAACGTTCAACCCTGAAGGGAAATGAAAAAGCCCCGGTTTGCCCGGGGCTTTTCTTCAATAGGTGTGAAATCGAGAATGGCCGCTTAAGCCTTTGCTTCGGTTCCGGCAGTCGCCACGGCAGCCACTTCCTCGCGACCGGCGCGCTTGATGCGGGCAGCCTTGCCCTTCAAATCGCGCAGGTAATACAGCCGCGCGCGGCGCACTTTACCTTTGCCAACGACTTCGATCGAGCTGATTGTTGGCGAGTGCAGCGGGAAAATGCGTTCGATGCCAACGCCAAAGCTAACCCGGCGCACCGTAAATGTCGCACCGGACGCCCGGCCTTTCTTGGAAATCACCACGCCTTCGAATGCCTGGAGGCGCTCCTTCACCTTCTCGCCTTCGCCTTCTTGCAGGCGGACGTTTACGCGCACGGTATCGCCCGGGCGGAATTCGGGGAGGTCTTTGCGCAGTTGCGCTTCATGTAACTTCTGAATTACCGGATTCATGTTCTTGTTTCCTCTTAGACCCACTCAGGCGGGGCCAACTCTTCTGAGACAATCAATAATTATAGACAATTTACCGCCATTTTCCTAGCGGATTTCAGGTTGCGTCTTGCGGGAGTATTCTCAACAGTTTCCGTTGACGCCAATTCTCAAAAGGACTCTAATTTAGGTGCCTCTACGTTCCAATCGGCAGGAGGTCCACCCCTGTGAGCAAACCCAAGCAAATTTGTGAAGTCATTGTTGTTGCGACGTTGTTCCTCAGCTCTTGCTCTGGTGTTCGAGCGCAGAACCAACGCCAAGAGAGCGATGGAGGCCGGATTTCCGAGAGTTTGCGAACGGTTTCTTATCCGGAGGCCATGTATGACCATGCCGTTATGCCGGACTGGGACCGCGGCTATATGATTCATTACGAGATCGAAGTGAACTACAGCCGGGACACGCCGATGGTTGTAATGTACGACTCCTCCGGTAAGCGAATTCGGGAGGGGCGGATCTGGCCCCAAGGCGCTGGGAGTGTAAGAATTCGACGAACCGCCGCCACAAGAGAAGGGGCCATCCTCGCAGGCGGCTGGGCCATCCTGAAGGATGGTTCCAGTCCTGGCTACATCGCCAAGACGGACCTCGCAGGAAACACAGTGCAGTCCCTGCTAACAGGTTCCTTCAAGCCTGAGCAAATCTGCGACGCGCCGGACGGCACAATATGGAGCCTGGGGAAGAGCTTGAGCGCCAATGACGGTCAAGAACATGACACCAATGTTCTTCGGCACTATAGTTTCGAAAAGGGACTATTGCATGGTTATTTGCCGGAAGACACCGTTAAAGCTCAGTGGAATTCCGACCGGCCATGGTTTTCGCCGTTCGGGAGCTATCTGCGCTGCGGAAAAGACAAGATTTCGGTGTATTTGAAATTCACCGACGAATATGTGGAAGTAGACACCTCGTCCTTCGAATTGAAGCGCTGGATGCTTGATGAGTCAGCAGTGCAACATGAAAAGGCGGACGGCCTGGCCATTACGGAGAACGGAAATCTGTATGCCTCCTTCAGCGCTCATGCCACGAGTCGTCCAGCGGGCCTGACGGGCTTGTATCAAATCAAGGCAAAGTCAGGCAACTCAATTGCGAAGCTAATCCCGGTCGCAGGCTCCATAAGCTTCACCGATGGAAAGAACCGTCCGCCGTCAGGAACCGTTATCCGCCTCTGGGGCGCGGACGGCAATCAATTGGTCGTCTGGCGTATCGACGAGCGCGACATGTCCTGGGTCGATGTGATTGGCGGAGAAGCAACAGACTAGGCTTGGCACGCCCTTCCGCTTCCTGACAAGGATCGATTCTGCGGGCCCTCAAGCTTGCGCCGATGCGGAGGAATGCCGGGCAATTACTGTTTCCGCGAAGCGCTCCATCTCTTCGAGTTGCGGACTGAATTGCAGCAGCACGAGGTCAAGGCCCGCGGCTTCAAATTGCGCCAGGCGCTCGGCAACCTGTTCCGGCGTGCCGACCAGACCCGACCGTAAGCCGCGATTCGAGACCGAATAATCTTCCAGGGAAACGCGCTGCTCCAGTTGCGTTCCGGCAAGCCATTGCTGGTAATTCGCGTAGCCTGCAGCGGATTGTTGAACATCCGTGATGCGCCGCAGTTCGTCCTGCGCTTCGCGTTCCGTTTCGCGAACAATTGCATATCCCGCCACGCCGAATTTGAGCGGGGGCAAGTTGCGTTTTGCCCGCCGTTCGCGCAGATCTGAGATTTTTTCGCGCACACGCTCCGGCGGATCCCCGTGCATCAAATACGCGTCACATTTTTCGGCAATCAGGTCTTTCGCGGCAGCGGATTCGCCGCCCGCATACAGGGTAGGGCGCGGCTTTGCTACCGGTTTGGGCTCGAGGACGTTGTCTTCCACGCGGTAATACTTCCCCGAATATGAAAAATGGTCTTGCTTCCACACGCCGTCCAGCACGTCGAGCCATTCGCCGGTACGCGCGTAGCGGTCGTCGTGTTGTTCAAACGTCACACCGTACTTCCGCGCTTCGTCGGCCCACCACGAAGAAACCACGTTCAGCGTGAGCCGTCCATTGCTGATCCGATCGATGTTGGCAGCTTGCTTCGCCAGCAGCGCGGGCAGATGAAACGTCGGCCGCACCGCCACCATCAACTCGATCCGTTCGGTCACCGCGGCCAGTGCTGCCGCAGTGGACCACGCGTCCAGCGAAGGTGCTTCGACGCCCTTGATGTCGTTCAGGTTGAGCTCGGCAATCAGCGTCAGGTCAAAGCCAATCTTTTCGCTCCGCTGGGCAAGCTTCTTCACATACTCCCAGTTCACCTCCATGTTTTCGTTTACCACGTTGCGCAGCCACCCGCCGAAAACGGGAAGCCAGTAGCCGTATCTCATCGCGGGCCTCCGCTCGCGGCAACGTGCTCGTTGCGATTCGATTCGTGACTTTGCGCCTCCGCAATGAGGAAGTCGGCCAACCGTGCGTAGGGATTGAAGCCGATAACGCGCACAGGATCGGCCACAAAATTCGAAAGCGCGTTTACATCGTAATAGAGCTGGCGTCCTGTTCTGTCATCAATGACGTACTCGATGCCGCCGACTTCGACGCCAGCGAGCTCCACAATCCGTTCGACGTCTTCAATCACTTGCCGCAGGGGTTCGTAGCCTTCCACTTTCATTCCGCTCTTGGGGGCGTCGACGGGACACGCAATGCGCGTTAGCTCTTCACCTCGAGTGTTCTGGCAGATGTCCGCCGGACATAGGTTATAACTCTCGCCGGTAATGTGAATCTGAATCGCATACAGAAATTTCCCGCCAAGAACTTCCACACGCGTGATGATCCCATCTCGCGCCGTAAACGCCTCCTGCACCAGGGCCGTGGAATCGATTCCAAAGTGGAGACGGTTCGCCTCGACAGCCGCGTGCAACTCCTCCGGCGTATTGAATCGTTCAATCCCTGCGCCGCTGCCGCCAATATTCGGCTTGATCACCACCGGGTACCCGACGGCCGCCGCCGCCTCAAGAGCCTGCGAAGGATGATTGATGACTCGCGCTTTCGGATACGGCAATCCCAGTTTTTCCAGGTTTGTCAGTTGCAACGCTTTGGAAATTTCGTGATTGAAGCAACGGTAGCCATTCACCACGCGCATGCCCTTACCCTCAAGGTGCGCCAAATAGTTGAGCGTATAAAATATGCCGTGGCCCAAACCGCGCTGCCAGGCTGAAGGACTCATCCGATTAAACAGCAGCGAATAGTCGCGTTCCGGAGACGCCACGTCGTAACGATGGTGCCGCGCGTCGATCTTCAGCCACGGCACGCCGCGTTCATCGAGTTGCTGAAACAGCGGCCGGAACCAGTCCGGATGTTCATAATACATCGCGATGGGCTTTTCGAGCCCATAGCCGTTTCCATTTGTCTCGGTGCTCATGAATCCTCGCGTCTGGCACTCGCCCTTGTGCGCAAGAGTTGCTCCGCAGCTCTGGAGCGAACTATCATGGGATGAATAAGACCTCAAGAAGTTCCATTTTATTCCCCCGCCAGCAAATCTGGCCGGTTGCGTCGCGTTTTTTCGATAGATGCCGCACGCCGCCATTTAGCAACCTCAGCGTGATTTCCGCCGATAAGAACCTCAGGGACGGGCCATCGGCGATACTCCGCGGGCCGCGTGTAATGCGGAAAATCCAAAAGTGAGTGGCGGGTGGCTCGTGATTGGTGACTACTGCCCGTTCTACCAGGCGATTCACATTCTGAGTGCGCTACTCCGCTAAAGGATTCGTTCTGCGAGGAAGCCTCATTCCCTAGCGCTCCAGGCAGCAAACGTGTGACCGCATCCACTACCATCAATGCCGGCAGCTCCCCGCCGCTCAGCACGAAATCTCCAATCGATATTTCCTCCGTCGCTAAATGCTCCGCCACGCGCTCATCAACGCCTTCGTATCTCCCACAAATAAAAATAATTCGCTCCAACTGCGCGTAACGCCGCGCGGTCTCCTGCCGGAACAACTTTCCAGCAGCAGACATCAACACAATCGCCGTCTTCGGGCCCGCCGCACCCGGTTTCGAGGCTTCGCCAACGCTGGCTCCGAGAAGAGATTCCACAGCTTCAAACAACGGCTCTGGCTTCAGCACCATGCCTTCGCCACCTCCGAAAGGCCGGTCATCCACAGTGCGATGCCGATCCTTGGTGAACACTCGCAGGTCCTGCACATGGACCTCGACCAAGCCGGTTTCTCGAGCGCGGCGCAGAATGCCATGGTCCAGCGGCCCCACAAAAAACTCCGGGAAAATCGTGATGAGATCGAAGCGCATCTGCTTTTAGTCTAACGAATGGCTTTCCC
>Ga0099829_10002646_pt1 | contig 10354 bp, 8 predicted proteins | sample CZO8metaG_3_FD_79336 | JGI IMG/M metagenome (GOLD analysis project Ga0099829, IMG submission 79336) | Vadose zone soil microbial communities from the Eel River Critical Zone Observatory, Northern California, USA - CZOApr15con2H2.8 metaG | ecosystem: Environmental > Terrestrial > Soil > Vadose...
ACCATCCGGACGCCAGGCGCCATGCCGATTTTCACGGCATTCCGTATCACGTCATCCCAGTCACGAAAGAAAATAAACCTGAAGCCGAGCGGCAGGAGCTCGATCTGCTGCGCAAAAACAACATTGACCTGATCGTGCTGGCGCGCTACATGCAAGTGCTTTCCACGGACTTCATCCGCCACTACCCGCAGCGGATTATTAACATTCATCATTCGTTCTTGCCCGCGTTCGTCGGCGCCAAGCCGCATCACCAGGCCTACGAGCGCGGCGTTAAACTCATCGGCGCCACCGCGCATTGCGTCACCGAAGTTCTCGATGACGGCCCGATCATCGAGCAGGGCGTGGCGCGCATCTCGCACCGCGACACGCTCGAGGATCTTGTCGAAAAGGGCCGCGACATGGAACGCGTCGCGTTGTCCCGCGCCGTCCGCTGGCACATCGAAAATCGCATCCTGCTCTACGGCAACAAAACCGTCATCTTCGAGTGACGCAAACGAGTTCGTCAGGGCACGGCTTCAGCCGTGCCGAAACGTGCCCCAAATTCAGGGGTTTCAACCCCTGAGGTTCAATCCGCCGCCGCTGGGCGATTGGAAACTCCCGTCAGATCCGCATGCAGCAACCGATGAAAAAGATGCTCCCCGGCTTCGCGGCGCACGGGAGAGGCGTCCGGCCACGTACGCGCGTGAAGCGAGCCCGCGCTGCACCGCATCGCAGATGGCTTCATCTTCCTCCTGCACTTTTTCGCTGACCTTAATGCTGGCCTGGTTTTTCTTCGCGGCCTTTTTGCTCACGTCCGCGAAGTAATAGTCGAAGACCACGGCGCACTTATCCACCGCCAGCGGCAGCACGAGATTCGTGTCCATCACGCCTTCATAGGCGTTGAGCATGAAGTTCGGATAGATCCACAGATAAAACGCGCGGCCCTGGCGCGTGGCCGCAACGCCCGATTCGGATTTGGAGTCCGAGGAAAGCGGGCTGGATTGCAAGCAGGCGCGGTCGAAATTTTCGATCGTGTATTTCGTGTACTCGATCACGCTGCTCAGTCCTTTGTGTGCGTGCGGGACGTGGTACCCGCCGTCCAGATAATTGTCCACGTAGACTTTCCAGTTGCAGTTCAGCGTGTAGACGCGGCGGTCGAAATATTTCATTTTTTTCGCGAGCTGCAGCGGCGCCACGATTCCCGGAATCGCGTCGAGGAAATCCTTCAGCGGCAGGGCCTTTCCGTCCAGATTCACAAAGACGAAGTTCTCCCAGGTGTCCACCTTCACCGGAACCAGGCCGTTTTTCGCGCGGTCGAAATTGCAGACGCCTTCAAACTCGACCATGCCTTTCAGCGGGCCATCGATTCCGTAGGTCCAGCCGTGATACGGGCAGCGGAACTGCTTCGCGCAGCCCTGCGCTTCGGTGACGACCGCAGCGGCATGATGCCGGCAGACGTTGTAAAACGCGCGCAGTTCGTTGTCTTCGCCGCGGACCACGACGATCGGTTCACCGCCAATGTCCGCCGTGAAAAATTCTCCCTTTTTCTGTACCTGGTCCACGCGCCCGACGACCTGCCAGGTCGTTGCGAACACATTGTCCTGTTCCAGCCGCGCAATGGCCTGATCGAAATACCACGGCGAAGGAATCGTCCAGGCGTGGTCCAGCGGATCGTGCGGATTGTAGAGATTAAGAATGTCGTGAACGTTTCGCTCCATAAGTTGCTCCTGAGGCCACAATCCTCGCACAAAATCTGAGGGGATGTGTAGGGGCGCGCTCCAGCGCGACCTTTCCCGCCGTGTCATCCCGAGCCCGCCGCGGCGGGAGGGATCTGCTTCTCGCTCTTGTAGAGGCCGCTTTCTGAAGGGCGCCTTTGCTCTTGTAGCGCCGGCTTGCCCTGAGCCTCGAAGGGCTTTCCTGTGCTTTGTGAGGCGCGCCTTTTGCGTCCCGGTTGCCCTTACCAGGGGTCCCGACGGTTCTTGTCGGGAAGCTCGCCATCCCGCGTCTTTCACGTTCGACCTACAGACTTGTAGAGGCCGCTTTCTGAAGCGAGCGCCTTTGCTCTCGTAGGCGGGTGGCGCAGACATGAACCGCTAGTAGGATTTCGGGTGCCGCACCCTGCGGTTTACAGGGTGCGGGTTTTGCATCTACGAATCGCCGAGTCCCAGCATTTTCAATGCGTTCGGAGTTCATTCGAATGCTAACAAAAAAGTAATTGACACGTAGTGTACCTTTGTACTATTCTCCCGCGTGTTTGCCGCTACACAGCCTCGAACCGCTTTTGCCTCACTGCCAAGTGCTTGCACACCGACTCGCGAATGCGCCGTAACGCTTTTAGAATCAACACTTGCACAAGTCTATCAAAACAAACAACTTTAACCGTCATCGAATCACATTCTTACAAAAAACATAGGGGGTGGGGGGTGTTATGGTTAACCAGCTCCAGGCTCGTCGTTTCTGGCCACTCTCTGAGTTCGCATTTTTCACTCCTTGCACAAGATTCACCGCAAATTTCGTCCTTTGTTTTCAAAGGCTTCCGCACTCTTTCATTTTCCGTATCCCGTAAGTCCTGCATTTGCCACTCTTACGAAAACTGCCGGGTGTATACCAACAATTCCCATTTTGGTGCTACAAGAGCTAGTATGTGCGGCAAGTTGAGCGTCCGGGGGAATCATGGACCTGCTAAGTTGGTTCTGGCCAAGGTTTCGGATCGGAAGAATGCTTAGTTTGCGATCAACGAAGCGTGCTTTGCTGCGGTTGTGGTGGCGGTGCTCACCGCGATCATGGCAACCGTGGAGGCGTTGAAGGATACGACCGAAGGCCTCGGCGCGGAGGGGTTTGCCAATGCAGCCCTTTTTGCCGGTATCGCATTCGGAATTTACCGCAGGTCGCGAATCGCCGCCGTCTCTGCACTGGTGCTGTATCCTGATCGGACGAGGTTTCGTCTGGGTCACGGCTGGCCCGAAGATTGGGGCGCTTCCCGTGCTCGTCACTCTGGCATTTTTGAATGGCGTCCGAGGGACGTTCGCGTACCACAAATTGCCTCCGCGGCCGGAAGGGTTGCCCACGTTGGCGCAAGGCTTTGGGGCGCTGGAGCGGAATCCGACAGAGAGCAAGGTTCCTGGAAAGGCCGCAGGCGATTAGCAAATGACGCTGGAAGAAGCGATGGTGAAGGTGTGGCGGCAGGCGCTGGTGGAACGCGCGGCGGAGGTGGAGTTGGATGGACAGACGTTCCCGGTGCGAGAGACTCCGCGCAAACACTTGCGCGAAGTGGATTTTGTGTTTGACGGGCAGCCGCTGCGAGGGCTGGGGCAGAACCCGAAGACGGAATCGCGCTGGGCGCAGTTGGCGCGCGCGGGGCACAAGGTGATGCAATTTCTTTCGGCGGGGCGGTATGTGGGCAATGTGGTGGACGGCAAAGTGACTCTTTACGGCGGAAAGAAAAAGAGTTCAGGCACAGCCGCCACGAAGAAAGTAACGAATCGGGTCTAAAGCCCGGTGCTACAAGGGCGGACGTCGTGTAAAATCATTTACCTGGAGACGGGCCCAATGAGGGATGAGAGCACCAAACAGGCAGCGCAAGAATACCTGGCCGCAAAACTCACGGAAGAAGAGCAGGCTTACGAGGCCAAGCTCAATGGGGAAACTGCGGTGGCGCGCTCTCCCTTGGTTTGGAAGCGGGTTAAAGAAGCTATTTTTGCGCAGTGCGGCGAGTGGAACGCGGTAACGCAAGAAGAGACGCTTACCTGCAAGGAAACTGCGATTGGGGATCTTAGGATTTGGTGCGCAGCCCGGTCGAAGCAGATGACGGTGCATTACGATTCCAAGAAACTCTTGATCATCGTGAAGAACGCAGGGCGCCTCGAGCATGAAAAAGACGTGATCCTTCGCATCGAAGGCTACCGGACGGGCTCCGATCGGGACGATCGGGAGGCTCGCTTGATGCGGAACGAGTTGCCCGTAAACATCGATATGTTGCTTCTGGCGGAACTTCGGGTGCTGACGGGAATAGGCCGCCAAAGGAACGCTTAGAATCGAAGAGCAGGGGCGGAAAATCCCGGTGGAGCAGCCCTTGGCAAGCTTGTAGAATGGAGCTACCACTGCGGGAGTGGCGGAACTGGCAGACGCGCAAGACTTAGGATCTTGTGGCCGAAAGGCCGTGGGGGTTCAAATCCCTCCTTCCGCACCAACCTTTCCGTTCCAACCTTTCGATAGTGCTGGATTCGAGAGTGGGGCGGGGGGCATAATACGTCGTTCTAGTGGGAAATTGCCTGGCGAGTCCCCACTGCCGGGCTGGCGCGCCTCACCCAAGAGGGCGCGCGCACGATGCGGCTGCGAAAGAGGGCAGCGCAATGATCATCCAGGACCTGGGAGATCAATTTGTCATTATCCGCCAGACGGACCACGCGGTCCTGTCTGGATTTTTCGCCCGCGAATTGGGAAACGAGCTTTTTTCCCAGCCCGCGCCCATGGAATCGTTTCGCCTGGCCGCCACGGAACATGACAACGGATGGGAAGAGTGGGAACGGCAGCCGAGCATCGACCCGGTTTCCTTTTCGCCGTATACGTTCATGTCGATTCCGACGGAGGAGCACATCGCGCTCTACCAAAGGGGAATCGAACGCGTGGTGAAAGTGGATCGCTACGCGGGGCTGCTGGTGAGCATGCATTGCGCGAATCTTTACGACCGCACGCGGGCGACGATGCCGGGATTTTCCGCCAAGTACGTCAAATCGCAGGAAGCACCGCTCGTCCAGGATGTTCTGCACAGGCTTCGGCTGCAGCAGTTGCGCTTGAAAGTGGATCTACGCGCGGACCCCGCGATGAAAAACTTCGCGGATGAAAAATGGCTGCAAGCGAACGCGCAGCGGCTCGAGGCAGTGGACCGGCTGTCGCTTTATATTTGTCTCGCGCCGCGCGAGCCGGCCACGATCGACGCTGTACCGGTGGACTACCGGGGCCTGGAAGCGGACTGGGATCTCCAGCCAGAAGAGAACGGTACGGTGACGCTGGAGCCGTACCCGTTCCGGCGCGACCCGCTGGAAATCAGCATCCTGGCGCGGCGGATTCCGAAGCGGCGGTATGCGGATGACGGCGAATTTCAGAAAATGCTGGCGCAAGCGCCGTTTTTCGGTTTGAAGTTCACGCTGCGGGCGGGCCGTGCACGGTCGCGGTCGCGGGTGGCGATCGCTTGATCAGGTAAGCCGGCGCCCCCGCGTTTCCGGCAGCAGCAGCGCCAACAAAGCGGCCACCAGGAAAGTTGCAGCGAGCAGCAAAAATGCCGGACCAAATCCAAATCGCGCCGCAATTGTGCCCACAGCGAACGGAGCGATGGCCGAGAGGCCGCGCCCGATGTTGTAGCTGAGGCCCATTGCTGCGGCGCGAATTTCTCCCGGGAAAATCTCGCTGGCGATGGCCGCGTAGCCCGAAAAAAATCCGGTGCCGAAGAAAGCGACAAAGGGCCCGAGCAGCAGGAGCCACAACGGGCTTCGAATGATCCCGTACAGCGGCACAAGAATCGCGGCGATGAGCAGGTAAGTGAAATATGGCTTTCGCCGGCCGAAGGCGTCCGCGAAAAATCCGAAGGATACGTAACCCAGCCATTTTCCGGGAGCAAGCACGAGATAGAATGTTGTTCCAACGACAAGGCTGAGGCCGCGTCCGCCGCGTGAAACGGGAAGGGACAAGTATCCCGGAATCCACGTGAATAGCCCCCAATAACCAAACATGCTGCTGGCATTCATGGCGGTGGCGAGAAGGCCGTTGCGCAGGATTGTTTTTTCGCGCAGCAGATTGAGCCAGTTTCCTTTTCGCGTTGCCCCGCGATTTTTCCAAATGTCGGATTCGGGCACGCCACGGCGAATCCAGAGAACCAGAAGAGCCGGCAGCACGCCGACGAAAAAAACGGCGCGCCATCCGAGACGCGGGAATACGATGAGCACAATCAGCGCGGCGATGGCTTCGCCGATGGCGTAGGCCGATTGCATCAGGCCGAGCGCCTTTCCGCGATGCTCCGCGTGCCAGGTTTCCGCGATCAAGGCTGCGCCGGTGGTCCACTCGCCGCCCATGCCGAGTCCGAGGACAAAGCGAAACGTGGCGAGCTGCGGAACGGTGTGAGAAAAACCGCAGGCGGCGCTCGCGAAAGAGTAGACGAGGATGGAGGCCATCAGCGCGCGAATGCGCCCGATGCGATCCGCGAGAATGCCGAAAAGAAATCCGCCGATGGCGGAAGCGACAAGCGTCAGCGAATTCAGAAAACCAGCGGTGCGCGTATCCATGCCGAATTCGCGGACCAGATAGGTGAGAACGAGCGAGTAAAGCATGACGTCCATGGCGTCGAGCATCCAGCCGAGGCCGCCGGCAATGAGCGATTTGCGCTCGGCGGGAGTGACGTCACGCGGCCATCCAAATCCCCGCGAGGAGCGGGCACCCGGAAGGCCGGGTGAAGAAGGGACGCCAGTGTTCATGTGGTCTGGTCGTTAGTTTCCAGGGTGCGTAGCGCGATCGATTCCTTCCGCAATTTTTAAGATGACGAGAGCCAGCTCCGACAGAACACGCACGACGAGGACACCAACAAACAAAGCCACGATTCCCACAACGAGATTGATGAGTCCCTCCGCGGGGGAATGCTGCATGCCGAGCACGACGCAGGCCACGACCGCGATTCCGCCACCGAGGATGGAAATGATATAGAGCAGCTTCACGATCCGACGCGTGAGCAGGGAATTGAATGAGAAATCAAAAAGTCCCGCAAAGAAATTCTTTTCATCCTGCATGTAGCCTCCTGGCAAAAGTTTCGAGAAACCGACTGGGGCCGAGATGTAGGTAAGGCTATTCGGTGATATAAGTCAAGGCACTTTGGCTGGCCGAGGAGCGCGCACCTCCGCGACGCGGAAACGAAACGCACGCGGTCTTCTGGGAGTCTAAAGGTGTTGCTGAGTGGAAGAAGCCGGTTGTGGGCTCAAATTCTTCAGGGAGAAAAGCGATGCGTGGTCTAAAAAGGTCGGTGGTTAGCGTTGTGTGCTTGCTGGTCGTGGGCCTCGGTGCCATTTGTTGCACGTCGCTTCGCGCGCAGATTCTTGATGAAAACGCACTCAAAGGAATCAAGTGGAGGCTAGTCGGCCCATTCCGCGGCGGGCGGGCTCTCGCGGTGGAGGGAATTGCCGGAGATCCGGAAACGTATTATTTGGGAGCGGTGGCCGGAGGGGTGTGGAAGACGACGAATGGCGGACTCACGTGGACGCCGATGACGGACAAAACGGGAATCATGTCCGTCGGTGCGATTGCAGTGGCGCCTTCGGATTCGAATGTGATTTACGTGGGGACGGGCGAATCGTGCATTCGGGGGAATATTTCTTACGGCGATGGAATGTATAAGTCTGTGGATGGCGGGAAGACTTGGACGCACATCGGGCTGGAGGATTCGCAGCACATCGCGCGAATCGCCGTGCATCCGCAGAATCCGGACATCGTGTACGTGGCGGCACTCGGGCACGCCTATGGTTCGAACGAGACGCGAGGGGTGTTCAAATCGAGCGATGGCGGCAAGACGTGGCAGAAGATTCTATTCAAAGACAACAAGACGGGCGCGATTGATCTCGTTTTCGATCCGAATAATCCGCACATTTTGTTCGCGGCGCTATGGGAGGCGCACCGCACGCCGTGGAGTTTGACGAGCGGCGGCCCGGGGAGCGGGCTCTATCGATCCGGTGACGACGGCGCCACCTGGAAACGGCTTGAAGGGCACGGGTTGCCGAGCGGAGTCCTGGGACGCATCGGCGTTTCCGCTTCCGGCGCGGATGGAAATCGAATTTACGCGATCATCGAGGCGGAAAAGGGCGGCATCTACCGAAGCGAGGATGCGGGCGAGAGCTGGCAACTTATCAATCCCGATCACCGGTTTACGCAGCGAGCCTGGTATTTTCATCACATTTTTGCTGACCCAAAGAGTGCGGACACCGTGTACGTGCTGAACACGGGAGTCTCGCGCTCGACGGACGGCGGCAAGAGCTTCGAGTTCATCCGTGCGCCACACGGCGACAACCACGGATTGTGGATCGACCCGACGCGTCCGCAATGGATGATCGTGGCGAACGACGGCGGCGCCAGCGTTTCGCACGACACGGGAAAGAGCTGGACGACGGAAAACAATCAGCCGACAGCGCAGTTTTATCACGTGGCGGCGGACAACGCGGTTCCGTACCGGGTGTACGGGGCGCAGCAAGACAATTCGACTGTGGCGATCGCAAGCCGTAGCGACAATTTCGCGATCGACCGGCCGGACTGGTACGACGTGGGCGGAGGCGAGGCCGGGTATGTAGTACCCGATCCGCGGAATCCGGACATTGTGTACGCCGGGTCGTACGACGGACTCATCACGCGCTTCGACAAGAAAAGCGAGCAGGTGCAGGACATTACCTCCTGGCCGCTGAATCCCATGGGCGCGGGCGCGGCGGAGCTGAAGCACCGGTTTCAGTGGACGGCGCCGATCCTGATTTCGCCGAACGATCCGAGCGTGCTGTATCACGGCGGAGAAGCGGTGTTCAAGACAACCGATGGTGGAATGACCTGGACGGCGATCAGCGGAGATCTGACGCGCAACGACAAGAGCAAACAACAATCGTCCGGCGGGCCGCTGACGCAAGACAACACCAGCGTCGAATACTACGACACCGTGTTTGCGCTGGCGGAATCACCCGTAGAAAAGGGAACGATCTGGGCAGGTACGGACGACGGGCTGGTGCACGTGACACGGGACAGCGGGCAGCAGTGGGCGAACGTCACATCGAAGGAATTTGGCGAATGGAGCCTGGTGAGCATTATCGAAGCTTCGCCGCATGCGGCGGGCACCGCGTACGTGGCCATCGACCGTCATAAGTTGGATGACTACCGGCCTTATATTTTCCGGACCACGGATTTCGGCAAGAGCTGGACGAAGATCACCGGCGCGCTGCCGGAGAACAGCTACGTGCATGCCGTGCGCGAAGATCCCAAGCGGAAGGGCTTGCTCTTCGCCGGCACGGAGAACGGCATCTTCATTTCGTTTGATGACGGAGCGCACTGGCAGTCGTTGAGACTGAACTTGCCGACGACGCCGATTCATGACCTGACCGTGAAGAACGACGATCTCATCGTGGCGACACACGGACGGGCGTTCTGGATTCTGGATGGCATTTCGGCGCTGCGGCAAATGAGTGCTTCGACGGCGGGCGAGGAGGCGCATCTCTACCAGCCGTCTACGGCGATCCGCTATCGGGGCGCGGGCTTTGCGTTGCCGCCGACGGTGCCGGTAGGCGCCAACCCGCCGACCGGAGTGGTTCTTGACTACTACTTGAAGAGCGCGCCGAAGGACGGAATCACGCTAGAAATTCTCGATGCCAAGGGAGCGGTGATCCGGAAGTATTCGAGCAAAAAGGCAAGCGAGGGCGCTTCGCCGGATGAAGAAGAGTTCGGAATCTCGCGGCCCGGGGAAGCGCTGCCTGCGGAAGCGGGATTGAACCGGTTTGTCTGGGATATGCGCAGCGAAGCTCCAGCGCGGGTACCGGGTGCGGTGAGCTGGGGCGGGCGCCCGAGTGGGCCGCTCGTGGTGCCAGGGACATATCAAGTCAAATTGACAGCCGGGGGGAAGAGTTTTACGGCTCACGCGGAGATCCGGAAGGATCCGCGCGTGGCGGCGACGCAGGCCGATCTTGAAAAACAGAATGAATTCGCGCAGCGCATCCGGGATCGCGTGAACGCCGCGCACGAAGCCGTGAACCAAATCCGGAGCGTGCGCGGACAGCTCGATGCATTGAAGAAACGGCTCGGTGCAGGTGCGAATGCCAAGTCGGTGGTGGAGCGTTCGGACGCGCTGAAAAAGAAGATGGATGCCGTGGAGGAAAAGATCATTCAGCCGAAATCCAAGAGCGGAGAAGATCCCCTGAATTATCCGATTCAGGCGGCGGATCAGTTGATGGCGCTTCAAGGAACGGTGGAGAGCGCGGACACACCGCCAATTGCCGCCAGTTACACCGTTTTCGAGGAGGTCAATCGAAGGCTGGAATCACAGCTTGCCGAATGGCAAGAGATGCAGTCCAAGGACTTGATTTCCTTGAACGCCTTGATGCAGAAGAACAACATTCCCGCGATCGCGCCCGCGGCGGAAAAGCAGAAAGAGGGAACGGAGTAAGGGTGGTGGCAGCCGAATATTTCTTCAAACGGTGACGAGAGGGAAGCGGCCTGCCCGTTCTGCTTGGCGAAAAATGCAGGTCGGAACAGGGGGTTTCCTCTTGACATTCGTTGCGCGGGCGTACACCCTGATTGGCTTTGTCCCCGCCTCCGCGGAAGATTGCGGAGGGGCAGGAGCGAACGCGCTCGCCCATGACCAAGGTCCGGC
>Ga0099829_10002648_pt1 | contig 10351 bp, 7 predicted proteins | sample CZO8metaG_3_FD_79336 | JGI IMG/M metagenome (GOLD analysis project Ga0099829, IMG submission 79336) | Vadose zone soil microbial communities from the Eel River Critical Zone Observatory, Northern California, USA - CZOApr15con2H2.8 metaG | ecosystem: Environmental > Terrestrial > Soil > Vadose...
CTTCAGATCGGCAGCGAGATCTTCGAGGGGCTGACCGCCCTCGACCCCAACCAGCGACCAGTACCTGCGCTGGCGCAGCGATGGGAGATCACGGACGCCGGCCGGACCTACACCTTCCACCTGCGGGCCGCCCACTATCAATCCGGCGCCACAGTCCAGGCGCGGGACGCGCTTGCGGCATGGACCCGCGCGCTCGACCCCGCAACCGCGAGCCCGAACACCATCTTCTTCGCGGCGCTGGGGGCCCGCTATCCCGGGGATCCACTGACGAGCGTCCAGGTGGTCGACAGCACCACGCTGCGGCTGCACCTGCCACGGGCGGATAGCGAGCTGCTCACGCTGCTGACGCTGCCGCCCTACTGGCTGGCCGACCCCAAGCAACCGACCTCAGGCAGCGGCCCCTATCGGCTGGACCATTGGGACCGCGGCCGGGCGCTTCAGCTCTCGGCCTTCGACAATTACTGGGGACCCAAGCCGTCGGTGCGCAAGGTCGACATCGAGATCGAGCCTGACAACGTCAAACGACTCGACCGATTTACGGGTGGCGGCGCCGATATCGCCCACGGCTTCACCGGCCCTCAGCTGCTCGCCTTTGCTCGGGATCCGCAGCAGGCGGCCGAGCTGCACAAAGTGCCGAACACGCGCACCACCTGGCTCGGCTTCAACACCGTCGCCGGCAGCGGCTACGGCCCGCCGGATCGGATGGCGATCGCGCAGGCGATCGATCGCTCGCGGGTGACGGACCTGGCGCTCTTTGGGTCGATGCTCGCGGCTCCGGCCACCGATCTGCTTCCCACCGGCGTGCCGGGCCATCTCAACCGGCAGTTGCCGGCCTATGATCCGGCCGCCGCCCGAAATGCCCTCGACCAGGCGGGATTCGGGCCAAGGATCGACCTTTACTTTTCGACCAACGCGACCGTCGGTCGAGTCGCCACCGATCTGCAGGACCAGTTGAGCGCCGCGACCGGCCGGACCATCGTCCTGCATCCAACCGGCGACTTCTTCAACCAGGCGGCGCTGGACAAGTTGCCCTTCTTCATCGATACCTGGAGCGCCGACGTGCCCTATCCCTCCGACTTCCTGGAGAACGTGCTGCGGGCGAGCTCACAGTTCAACAACCTGCGGCTCTTCGACGCCGAGACGGAGCACGCGCTCGACCAGGGCCGCGCCGCGCTGACCTGGGACGATGCCATCAAGGCCTACCAGCAGGCGGAGGGGCTGGCGCTCGCGCAGAACCGGTTGATCCCCATCTACAGCGGTGTCGAGCCCTACCTGGTGCGGCCCGGGCTGCATGTCCCCTTCAGCGGAGGCACGATTGCGTACCGCTGGGAAACCGTTCGTTAGCATCGTTCAATGAAGGACCGCAGCTCGCACCGCGCGCGCGTCCTTCGCTACGGCGGCGAGGCAGGCGCCCGGGTGGACGATCAGCTCGCTGCCGAGGAGCCACTGGAGCTTCGTATCGGCGGCCAGCCGCTGACCCTGATGATGCGGACACCGGGCCACGACCGCGATCTGGCGCTCGGCTTTCTCTTCGGCGAGGGGATCATCCGCTCGGCTGACGATGTAAGGGCGCTCACCGTCGTGCCGAACGGCGAGCACCCTGATCTCGAGAACGTCATCGACGTCGAGCTGGCCTCATCGGCCCCCGGCGTCGACCGCCGGTGGCAGCGCAACTTCCTGTCCGCCTCGAGCTGCGGGCTCTGTGGCGTCAGCAGCATCGAGGCGATCCATGAGGCGGCACCGCCGCTTCCGGACGACGACCTCGCGATCGATCCCGAGGTGATCTATGGCCTCGACGCGCGCCTGCGGGAAGAACAGGCGATCTTCGCCCGGACCGGCGGCCTGCACGCGGCCGGGTTGTTCACGCTCGACGGCCAACCGGTCGCGGTCCGTGAGGACATCGGCCGGCACAACGCGGTGGACAAGGTCATCGGCTACGCCGCAGGTCAGGGCCTCCTGCCACTCGACCGCGATATCCTGATGGTCAGCGGCCGCACCTCGTTCGAGATCGTTCAGAAGGCCCTCCAGGCCCGGATCCCCGTCCTGGTGGCGGTGTCCGCTCCCTCGAGCCTGGCTCGCGATCTGGCCCAGGCGTCCAACCAGACACTGATCGGCTTCCTCCGGGGCCGCAGCCTCAACGTCTACAGCGGCCGCCAGCGCATCCGATCCTGAGCTCACTCACACGCCTCCTGGGCTGGAGGCCAACAAGGGCAAAACGCGAAAAGGCCGAAAAGGGCTAATTCGTCAGCTCGGGCATAACCTTTTCGACGAACGCGTCGAGGCGCCGCTTGCCTTCCGACGGCCACTCCGCGATCAGGTAAGCGAACCCGGCCGCGCGCAGCTGAGCGGCTCGGCGCCGCACCTGGTCCCACGGTCGCGACAGCGAGAGGGACGCCGAGCGAAGGATCGCTTTCGGATCTCGTCCGGCTTTTTCCGCCAGCTGGTCGAGTAGCCGGGACTTGCGAGCCAACGAATCGTCAGAGCCGAAGGCATGCCACGCGTCAGCCTGGCGGGCGACGATCGGCAGCATCAGCTGCTCGCCGCTCGCCCCGATCCAGATGGGCGGATGCGGTCGCTGAATCGGTCGCGGGTGATAGCTCGCCTCGGCGAGCTGGTAATGCCGCCCCGCAAAGGTGGCGCGGTCCTTCGTCATTAACAGCCGCATGACCTGCACGCCTTCCTCGAGGCGCTCGGCCCGCTCCTTGAGCGGAGGGAATGGGATCCCCAATTCTTCATGCTCAGGCTCGTGCCAGGCCGCGCCCATGCCAATCTCGAGCCGCCCGTTGGAGATGTGGTCTACGGTGATCGCCTCCGTCGCCAGGGTCGACGGGCGCCGGTAGGTGATGCCGGTCACCAGCACCCCGAGGCGGATGCGGGATGTGATCGCGGCCAGGCCCGCCAGAAGGGTCCAGGCCTCCAGGCACGGCCCGTCCGGGTCCCCGTACAGCGGTTTGAAGTGGTCGAACACCCACGCGCCGTCGAATCCCGCGGACTCCGCGAATCGGACTCTTTCAGCCAACTCCGGCCAGAGGAGTTGATGCTGCGCGGTGTCTAGACCAATTCGCATTTCTCTGCCACAATACAGGCGATTGACGGCGTGATTTAACCGAACGTTCATTCGGCTTTGGCCAAAGCATTCCGCGAGGCCACCAGAGTCTTCTCAGTGGATCGCAATCAGGGAAGGAGGGACCATGAACGTACGCCCCGGACTCGGACGCACGATCGCCCGACTGATGGTGCTGGCCTTGTTGCCCGCCAGCATCGCCGGGATCACCGCGGTCGGCGCCGTGGCGCCCGCGGCAGCCGACAACGGATGTCAGCTCCAATCGGCGGGCGGTGCGATCAAGCACGTGATCTATATCCAGTTCGACAACACGCACTTCACACGCGACAATCCCAACGTCCCGTCTGACCTTGAGCAGATGCCGAATCTACTCAACTTCATCAAAGGCAATGGCACCTTGTTGACCAATCACCACACGCCGCTGATCTCGCACACGGCGACCGACATCCTGACTTCGCTGACGGGCGTCTACGGCGATCGCCACGGCGTGCCGGTTTCCAACAGCTTCCGTTACTTCAACCCGAACGGCACCACTAACCTCGGCGTTTCGTTTGCCTACTGGACCGATCCGTTGTTCGACCCGACCACCAGCGCGCCGACCGACACGAGGCCCAACATGCTGACCGCCCAGGGCGTGAACGCGCCGGCTCCGTGGGTCCCGTTCACCCGCGCCGGCTGCGACGTCGGCTCGGTTGCGACCGCAAACACCATCCTCGAGAACATCCAGACCGACATCCCGACCGTCTTCGGTCCCAACTCCCCACAGGCTCAAGAGGTGGCGACCAACCCCGGGCAGGCATTCGCGGACTTCGTTGGCATTGGCGTCCATTGCGCCCTGGGCAGCGCGCTCTGCTCCTCGGCCAATGGCGCAGCGGCGGACGCGCTGGCGGTAGAGCCGGGCGGCTATGACGGCTACTCGGCGCTCTTCGGCCACAAGTACGTAGCGCAGGCGATGGGGACGCTTCAAGATATCAACGGTGCCACAATCCAGGATTCGCAGGGGCATGTCGGCTTTCCTGGCTTCGACGGCATGTCGGCGGCGGTTTCGCTCGGCTACCTCGCCACAATGCAGGAGCACGGCGTGCCGGTCACCTATGCCTACATTTCCGACGCCCATGACAATCACCATGGTGCGGGGGCCTACGGGCCCGGCGAGGCGGGCTACGTCTCGGCCTTGAAGGCATATGACGACGCCTTTAGAACATTCTTCACCCGAATGGCCAACGACGGCATCAACCAGAGCAACACCCTGTTCGTCTTCACCGCGGACGAGGGTGACCATTTTGGCGGCGGCACGCCGACGCCGGCCGGTTGCGACGGAGTCACGGTCCCTTGCACCTACACGCACGTCAACTGCCCGGCCACCAACCCACCGTCCTGCCCGGCGAACAACGTTGGTGAGACCAATGCAAACGTCGCCGGCCTGCTCGCCACCCAGCAGGGCATCACGACGCCCTTCAAGGTGCACTCGGACAGCGCTCCGACCGTCTACCTCACCGGAAACCCGGCACGGACCGACCTGACGACTCGGGCCTTCGAGCGGGCGGTCGGCAAGTTGACGGGCACCAACCCCCAGACGGGAAGCTCCGAACCGATCATGCGGGCGATGGCGGACCCGGTCGAGATGAAGCTGTTGCATATGATCACGGCGGACCCGGCGCGGACACCGACCTTCACTTACTTCGCCGACCCGGCGTATTTCCTCTTCGCTGGTGCGCCAAACTGCAGTTCGCCTTGTGTGACGCAGCAGCCCGGCTTTGCCTGGAACCATGGTGATTTCCAGCCGGAGATCGTGAATACCTGGCTCGGTATGGCGGGGCCCGGCGTCGTCAACCTGGGCGTCGACGGCCAGGTCTGGTCGGATCATACGGACATCCGGCCGACCATCCTCGCGCTGGCCGGATTACGCGATGACTACGCACACGATGGGCGCGTGCTCATCGAGGCGCTCGATCCAGGCGCGCTGCCGCTGTCCATGCGCCTCCACCTGGGAACCCTGGTCCGCATGGCGAAGGTCTACAAGCAGATCAACGCCCCGGTCGGTCAGCTGGGCCTCTCAACGCTCACTCGTTCGACCACGGCGCTGTCAGGCGACGATTCGACCTACACCGCAATCGAGAACCAGCTCAGCACGTTGACCGACCAGCGCAACACGGTGGCCGGCCAGATGATCGCCATGCTGGAAGCCGCGGCGTTCAACGGTCAGGCCATCGACCAGAAGCAAGCTCAGTCGTTGATCGCCCAGGGCCAGGCGCTGCTGTCCCAGTAGCCACAGGTTGATCGAGGGAGGCCGGCGCGTTCGCCGGCCTCTTCGGTCGGTCAGAGGAGGAACGCCGATGAGGACAAATCGACGAGGTGTTGCGTCCCGTCTGGTCCGTTTCGTTGCGGCGGCAATGCTTCCTGCCGCTACCTTCGCCATTGCAACGGCGGCGCTGCCGGCGCAGGCCGCGAAGCCCAGTGCAGGCTGCCAGCTGAACTCGGCTAACGGCGCGATCAAACACGTCATCGCCCTGCAGTTCGACAACGTCCACTTCCGGCGTGACAACCCGAACGTGCCGTCAGACATCGAGCAGATGCCGAACCTCTTCAACTTCCTGGTTCCCAACGGTACCGTACTCAACAACCACCACACACCGCTGATTTCGCATACCGGCACGGACATCCTGACCACGCTCACCGGCGTCTATCCGGATCGGCACGGTCAGCCCGTCAGCAACACGTTCCAGTTCTACGGCCCGGACGGAACCTCGCATGCGGCACTGACCTTTGCCTACTGGACCGACCTCGCTCAGGCCTTTGACGGCACACCGGAAAACAAGTTGAACATGGTCGACGCCCAGGGCAACAATCCACCGGCGCCCTGGGTGCCGTTCACCCGCGCCGGTTGCAACTTTGGCGCGGTGGGCACTGCCAACATCGAGCTAGAGCGCGTCGCCAACGTCGCCACCGTCTACGGTGCCAACTCGCCCGAAGCGCAAGAAGCCGCCGATACCAGCGACCTCGGCCAGACGAAGACGACCGCTGACTTCATTGGGGTTGCGGTCCACTGCGCCAAAGGGGCGGCGCTATGCGCGCCGGCGAACCGTGGGGTGGCCGACATGCTGCCCGATGAACCGGGTGGCTACCTTGGGTTCAACGGCCTCTTCGGCCACAAGTACGTTGCGCCGCAGATCAGCACCAGCCTCCCGATGCTTGATCTCGACGGCCAGCCGATCGCCAACGTCGCTCCGGACGGGACGAAAGTTCCAGGGTTCCCCGGCTTCAACGGGACGACTGCGGCCGTGTCGCTGTCGTACGTTGCGGCCATGCAAGAGCAGGGCGTTCCCATCACCTACGCATATCTCTCGGCGGTGCATGAGCAGAGCGACACCGGCCTCGGTCCCGGCGACCCGATCTACGAGCAGAACCTGCGTAACTACGATGAGGCCTTCGGCAAGTTCTTCGCCCGCCTGACGCGGGACGGCATCAACAAGAGCAACACCCTGTTCGTTGTGCAGGCGGATGAGAACGACCACTTCGTCGGCGTCGGGCCGACCAACCCCGGCTGCAATGGCGTGGTCGTGCCTTGCCAGTACGATCCCAACAAGCTCGGCAACATCGAGGTTGCGATCGACACGCTGCTGGCGCAGCAGGGCATCACCACACCCTTCAACGTCAAATCCGATACTGCCCCCGATTACTACCTGAATGGGAACCCGGGTCCGAACGATCCGGCGACCCGGCAATTCGAGCGGGCCATCGGCGGGATCGCGGTCACCAATCCGCTGACGGGCCGCACCGAGCAGCTCACCGACTTCATGGCGGATCGCGCGGAGTTGAAGGCGCTGCACATGGTGACCTCCGACCCATTGCGGACGCCCACCTTTACCCAGTTCGAGAAACCGGACTACGAGGGCCTGGCCGGTGGCCTCGATTGCACCAACGACCCCTCGGTCACCGTGATGCAATGTCCCGGTGTCGAAACCTGGGCGCACGGCGACATTCAGGCGGAGATCACGACCACCTGGCTCGGGCTGGTCGGCCCGGGGGTCCGGCACCTGGGCGTCGACCCAAACGTGTGGTCCGACCACACCGACACGCGACCCACGATCCTCGCCATGACCGGGCTGCGCGATGACTACCGCCACGATGGCCGTGTGCTCTTCGAAATCCTGGAACAGAATGCGATGGCGCCGAAACTTCGCGGCCACGAGCAGACGCTGACACAACTCGCGCAGGTCTACAAGCAGCTCGATGCCCCGGTCGGTGCATTCGGGATGTCGACCGTTGCCGGAGCCACCCGGGCGATGGAAACCGGGAACACGTCGGATGATAGCCGGTACGTCACCTTCGATCAGCGGCTGTCAGCGCTCACCGGCCGTCGTGACGCGGTCGCCCTTCAGATCTCGATGCTGCTGGAAGCTGCGGCCTTCGACAGCCGGACGCTGGACGAACCGAGCGCGAAGGCGTTGATCCGCCAGGCTGAGGCGATCCTGGCACAGGCAAGCGCCCTGGCGACCGGCTAACCGAACGTCGATCTTGAGGGGAGAGGCCGGCGGCGGTGCCGGTCTCTCCTCTTTATCCCTCGTTACCGGGTCGTAACCGATGAGGCGGCGGACCAGGGTTACGATGGCTGCGATGGCCACGCCTGAGCAGGCGATGCGCCCAGTGGTCGAGGTTCGCGGCCCTAACCATCGGCTGGCCTGGGCACTCTGGATCGTTGGCACCGTAGTCGGTGCGGCTCTGGGAGCCTTGGCCGCATGGCAGGTGCGAACCCTCGCCACGCAGCTCGACGTCGCGTATGCCGCCACCGTGGTCAGCGTCCTGATTTCATCGGGCGTGCAGTGGTTCCTGTTTCGGCGCTATCGGGTCGATGTCTACTGGTGGGTGCCGGCAACCGTTGCCGCTAACCTCATAACCGCGATCGTCGTGATTCCGACAGTGCTTAACGTGTTCGCGCCTCCGTCCGGCGACCTGATCAGTCCCGGCACGGCGATGCTAAGCGGCGCGGCGGCGCTGGCCACGGCGGGCCTCGTCGTCGGTACCGCACAGGCGCTTGTCCTGCAGGGATCGGCGGGCAACATTGCCTGGGCATGGATCCCGGCGACGATCGTTGGTGGCGCTCTCGCTGGTGCGCTAACGACGGCGCTGTCGGCCCAATTCTTTGGCCTTCCAGCCTTTGCCACCATCAGCCTGGTGGCGGCGACGGGAGCGCTACTGACCTCGGCGAGTCAGGCGCCGGTCTTCCTGCGCGTGCTGCGCTAATTTCGGGGTCCTCACGCCGACACGCAGCTGTCGCAAATCGACCCTATAGTTACTGCCGGACGTGAAGACGCCATCGGCGAGCCCCGGTGTGGAAAGGCGAGCGTGACATCAAGGCCGCGCACGATCTTCGCCTGCCAGGAGTGCGGCAACCAATCCTCGAAGTGGGTTGGGCGCTGCCCTGAGTGTGGCAACTGGAACACCTACGTCGAGGAGCAGCTCCGGGCGGAGGCCCCCGCGCGCCTGGCTGGCGCACGCCGGGTCAGTGCCTCGACGGCGCAGCCGATGCCGCTGTCCGAGGTCCGCTTCGCCCAGGCCAACCGTCTGCGACTGGCGATGCGCGAGCTCAATCAGGTCCTGGGCGGCGGCATCGTACCCGGCTCGTTGGTGCTGGTCGGCGGCGACCCCGGGATCGGCAAGTCGACGCTCCTGCTCCAACTCGCGAGCGAGGTGGCGAGCACCTATGGACCGGTCTTGTATGTCTCGGGCGAAGAGTCTGTCCAGCAGCTGAAGCTGCGCGCGCAGCGGCTGGGCGTCGAGGGCGACCGCCTGATGGTTCTGGCCGAGAACGACCTCGACGGCATCATCGAGCATCTCGAAAAGGCACGGCCGATGATGGCCGTCATCGACTCCATCCAGACGGTGTTCCTCGGCGGCGTCACCTCGGCGCCGGGGAGTGTGAGCCAGGTGCGGGAATGCGCCGGACGCCTGATGCTGCTCGCCAAGAGCAGCCACATCCCGATCTTCCTGGTCGGTCACGTGAACAAGGAGGGCGCCATCGCCGGGCCGCGCGTGCTGGAGCACATCGTCGACACCGTCCTCTACCTCGAAGGCGAGCGTCATCACAGCTTCCGCATCCTGCGCAGCCAGAAGAATCGATTCGGTTCCACCGATGAGATCGGTGTGTTCGAGATGCGCGACAGCGGCATGCACGAGGTCAGCGACCCCAGCCGCGCCTTCCTGCAGGACCGATCGCTCAGCGAGGTCGGTAATGTCGTGCACGTCGCGCTCGAAGGCAGCCGCCCGCTGCTGGTAGAGCTCCAGAGTTTGACGACGCCGAGCCGCTTCGGCGCCCCGCGCCGATCGGTCAACGGGATCGATCTCAACCGGCTGCACATGCTGGTTGCGGTGCTGGAGCGGCGCGCCCGCCTCGACCTGGGACAGGACGATGTCTTCGTCAACGCCGCGGGTGGGGTGCGATTGGGCGAGCCGGCCTCCGACCTCGCCGTGGCACTGGCGATCGCCTCCAACAAACGGAATCGGCCCGCCGGCGCGGACCTGGTCGCGATCGGCGAGCTCGGCCTGAGCGGCGAGGTGCGCCGCGTGAGTCAGCTCGAGCGCCGGGCCCTCGAGGCGCATCGCCTCGGCTTCAAGCGGGCCATCATCCCGGCCGCCGTCGAGCTGCGCGATCCCGAGCTGAAAGCGATGACGATTCACCGCGTCGAAACGATTTCGGGGGCGATCGAGATCTGCTTCGGCTAACTGCCCACGCAGGCGGTGACTTGCCTGGCGATCGGCGTCAACTGTCCCACGAATGGACGGCCGCAGTTAGGCACCAACGGACGCACGGCAGCACGCCGTCGCGTGGAGCACTGCTGGTTGATCTGACGCACGACATACTCCTCGGTCATACCGAGGTCGCTGCCCAGGATCCCCTCGATGCAGTGCTGCCGGAAGGCCAGCAAATTGGCGGGCCTCGGGACCGCGACGCTGCTCACCGCGCTCGGGGGTGGTTCCGGCGGCGGCGTGGGGGAGATCACCAGGGCCACGGCCAAAAGCCCGGCGGCGAGCCAGCATCCCAATTCGAGGCCACGGGCGGTCAGAGTTGGACGGAGCGGCCAAAACCCCCGTTGGATCGCGATTTTCATGCTTTAATTAGGGCACGATGGTGCTCTTGCTTGCGCGATTTCACGAGCTAGTCGCTCCCATCCTGGAAAAAGGAGGTGATCGCAATGCGCGTGGAACGCGTCTTCCGGCTCCTGGGCCTGTTGCTTGGACTTATAGCGGGCGTCGAGTACGCCAGATTCATCATTACGGAAGCTCCCA
>Ga0099829_10002649_pt1 | contig 10347 bp, 10 predicted proteins | sample CZO8metaG_3_FD_79336 | JGI IMG/M metagenome (GOLD analysis project Ga0099829, IMG submission 79336) | Vadose zone soil microbial communities from the Eel River Critical Zone Observatory, Northern California, USA - CZOApr15con2H2.8 metaG | ecosystem: Environmental > Terrestrial > Soil > Vadose...
CGCTGCTGATCATCTTAAGTCAGGCGTTCATGATCTTAAATCAGCGGCGGCTGGAGTGGGGCATGCTCGTATGTATGGAAGGCGCGCTCATCATGCGCGGAGGTGGCGGAGACGCAATCCGCGGCTGCGTCATGACTGGAGCCGGCCAGTGAGGGACTATCGGTGCAGAGGGACCTGTAGGCCGCAGAGGGGCCAAGGTGCTGGGACGAAGAGGCGCGACCGGCTGCGCAACCATGCCATTGCGCCAGGTGCTGCCGTAGAGCCCACGGTTATCAAGCCTTTGCTCACGTCCGCCACTGGAAACTTCTGTGCCCATGGGAAGGCGTATGGTCGGACCGGGCCACTTCAGCGGTGAAGAGGAGCGTGGCATTTGCGTTTGTGTTTGCGTTTGCAAGCCGAGCGGACTTCTATCTTCCAAACGTGAATTGTGGATAACGCCGTGGTTGGGACCGCGTCCGATGATGACTACATTGTGGCCGTTCGTGGGCGGTCGGGGCGGAATAAATCCCGGACGAGGTTTGCGTACGATAGCCACCGGCGACCAGTTATTCCACACTCTGCCCGGCTGCCAACACCAGCCATACGGTTCAAAGTAAATCCAGGAGCCGTAGTGATAGGGCAGCCAGCCCCAGGGATGAGCCGAGACCCAGGTGTATCCCGAACCGGGATAGAAGACCCAGGCGCCATCCAAGAACGGGTCCCACGTTGAGCCGGCGCTCCACGGACGCCAGAGATAACCATAGGTCGAATCAAAAAAATTACCGTAATAGTTCAGGTCGGTGCGGCCATACAAAGATGGAGAGAGGTTGTAAGCAGAATTGTTGGCATACTGCTTGCGGTATTGATCGCGCTCCTGCATCCAGGAATCATAGGGCTCAGGTGCAATATTTTTCGACGTGTAGAAGCGGTCAGTTCTGCCGGTGTCCAGGGTTTCGTTTTTCTTTACTGCGACAGATTGGTCGGGTCCGTGGAATTCAACCTCGCCATCGAATACCGCGAGTTTCATGCCCGTCGGATCAACCTTCACGCGAAAGCGCGCGGAGCGGCGAAGCTCCAACCGCTGCCCGGAACCAGCAATAATTGTGAATTCGTCTTTGCCTTTCTCTCGCAGGTCGAAATAAGCAGTTCCCTGCTCCAGATTTACAAAGGTAAACTTTGCGCCGGAGTCGCGCAGCCCGAGTTGATCAAAGCTGAGATTTGTACCGGGTACGATGCGGAGTGTGCTGCCATCTTCAAACTCAACTTCGGCTCGTCCATCATCGCGAGTTTGTAAACGCGAGCCCTGGATAATAGGCAGGTTAAGAAAGGCGCGCTCGAAACCTTGCCCGTCAGCGCGGTCAATCTGAACGTCGCCTTCAACATAGCTGAGGCGCACAATGCGGGCGTGAGAGTCGGCCCTAGCAGCCGCCGGTGTCAAATAAAGCGCCAGCAGCACTATAAGCACGACAAGAAGAGCGAACATCACTCTTCGGGGGGACATATATTTCCAATCCTACAGTTATTTTAGATGAAAAGACTTGGGGTTTGGATACTGAATTTATTGAGCAATCAGGCAGTATTTAGCTAAGAGCTAAAGGCTAAGAGCCTTTCATTGGCTTTGCATGAGCTGCTGGGCACGCTGGCGAGCCAGGTTCATCAGCGAAGAATCCTGCGCGATCTGCCTCAGCAATGGAGCGATGGTTTGCAGCTCCAGGAGATGGCCCTCGGAACGAAGCTGCAGCATGTTCAGGAGTTCATCGGGCAATCCGAGCTTATCGAAACGCTTAAGGTATTCGAGCTTGCTGCTGGATTCCATGGTGTTGGAAATGCCGTAAAAAATGTCTGTCAGCTCCTGAATGGTGGGGTTTTCCGACCAGTTATACGTACTCTGGAAATGCTTGCTGCCATCGGTGTAATCGAGTGTTTTCTGGCCGGTGTTGGCGATCTTGCTCTTGGTGTAATTAAATTTACCGTCGAAGTAGTTTGCCTTTTGCGCGAGCGCAAAGATGCGGTCGCGAAGCTCGGAACTCATCACGAATTGAGTCTGATACTTGTCTGCCGGATCGGTGGTTGCGTCGGGCAAGGACTCATACACGGCCTCGCCGCTCGACTCAACCTTGATACGGTAGTGAGAGGGATGCGCTTCCGGCCAATCCAGCGTGTAGGTTATGGTGGAAAGGGGATCTTTCGCTTCTTTCTTACTCTGTGATTCTGTGCTCTGTGATTCCGGCGCCTGGGCAAATGCCGGCACCAGAGCTGAGACCAACAGCAGAATAAGGCTTGCGGCAACAATCTTGAATGAATGCAGTAAGGGTTTCATACAAATTTATGTTCTATTTTATATGGCATAGAGTTTAAACCAGATTGGGTTGTGAGCAATCCACCGTTTGAAGGATTTCTATGAGTGCTTGCCCTATGAGTGTTTGAAAGTGGCATGTTGCCGCTGCAATGTGGCTGCGGTATGCAAATGGCAGATTGCAATAGCAAGCGCGTCGGCTACATCGGGCGGTTCAGGCAGGGCCTTCAGATGCAACAGATCCGCAACCATGACTTGAATCTGTGATTTTTCTGCGCGGCCATAACCCACAACCGAAGATTTAATGGCCAGCGGAGCGTATTCGGCAACTTCCAGATGCGCGCTCGACGCAGCCAGCATGGCGACGCCGCGAACGTGTCCCAGCTTGAGCGCGGATTTGACGTTGGCTGCGTAGAAGACATCTTCAATGGCAACCGTCTGCGGTTGGTGCCGGGCTATGATTTCGCTGAGTTCCTGAAAAACTTTGGCCAGCTTGGCAGGAAGCGGAGCGCGGGCAGGAAGGCGTATGGCCCCGGCCGCAATGCAGATCAGCCTGCCGTCAGCATGCTGCTCCACCACGCCGAAGCCGGTGATTTCGCTGCCACAATCAATACCTAAAACCTTCACATTAATTCCTGGCTCTAACCCTAAGAAACAAAACAACTAAAAGGCGAATCGCTTCAACAGCACCGTGGACGCTTTTCAACCGTTGCTTCGCGTTCCCGCTGAAAGGCAGCGTAGGCACAGCGGGAAGAAGCTATTCCCTCTCGCGCTAAAAAGCGAGCATAGGCGTTTTCATCGAAGATCTCACGTAAAGTCGTAATCAGCAACTGCCACGCGCGATGAATCTGCTGTCTCATGATACTGCCTCCTGCTCCAGTTCCGGCGATGCTCCCAGCCTTGTGGGCACGAAGGGTGCTTCTTTGACCTCGGCAGCTTTGCGTCCGGAGAGCACACGCAGCCACTCCCAGGCAGAGCTCGCCACGATCAGCGCGACCAGAAGAACCAGAATTCCGTTCACCAGCGCATCGAAACGATCGTTGAAGATCAACTGTGAAAGTTGATGGGCCTGCGCCGCCGCTGGAGCCGGCGTGCTATTCAACTGCTGTACCAGCGTTTGTGCATGCGTGAGAAAAGCAATGCGAGGATTGGAGCTAAACATCTTCTGATAAGAAGCTGTAAAGGTAACCGCCACCAGCCAACACAGAGGAACGATAGTGACAAAAGCAAAACGCGCCTTGTTCATTTTGATGATGATGGTGGTCGCTACGCAAAAGGCGACAATGGCGAGAAGCTGGTTGGCTATGCCAAAGAGCGGCCAGAGCGAATTGATTCCCCCGACTGGGTCGTGCACTCCTTGCCAGAGGAAGTATCCCCAAGCACCGACAATGAGGGCACTGCTGGTCAGAATGCTGGGATACCAACTGGTGCGGCCCAGCGGCTGCCACAGATGACCCAGGGCTTCCTGCAACATGAAGCGGGCGACGCGCGTGCCCGCATCGAGAACGGTGAGAATAAACAACGCCTCAAACATGATGGCAAAGTGATACCAAATGGCTGTAAGCGCCTCCCCGCCGAGACTGTTGGCGAAGATGTGCGCCATGCCCACGGCAAAGGCGGGTGCACCCCCGGTACGGTTGAAAAGGTTTTGCTCACCGACGGCTTTGGCCAACGAAGCCATCTCCGTCGCTGAAATGGGGAAACCCCACGAGGTAATTGTGCTGGTGGCAATTTCAGGAGTCTTACCCACGATTCCCGCAGGACTGTTAATGGCGAAATACTGGCCGGGCATCATCGTACAGGCGGCAATCGTGGCCATAATGGCAACAAAAGATTCTGCCAGCATGGCTCCATAACCAACCATGCGGGCTTCTGTCTCGTGCGTGATCATCTTGGGAGTGGTGCCGCTGGAGATCAAAGAGTGAAAGCCGCTGATGGCGCCGCAGGCGATGGTGATGAAGGCAAAGGGAAAGACACTGCCGGCGAAGATCGGGCCGGTGCCATCAATAAAACGAGTGAGGGCGGGCATGTGCAGGATTGGCCGAACGGCAATAATGCCCGCGGCCAGAATGAGAATTGTTCCCAGCTTCACGAAAGTGCTCAGATAGTCGCGGGGGGCAAGCAGAAGCCACACGGGAAGAACCGAAGCGGCAAAGCCATAAATAATAATGAGAATAGCCAGCACGGATGCACTTAGCGTGAAGTAACCTGCGATTCCGGGCGAGCGCGAAACCCATTGCCCACCGATGACAGAAAGCATCACCAGCACAAAACCAAGCAGTGAGGTCTCCAGAACCTTGCCGGGACGCAGATATTTCAAATAAACGCCCATCAGAAGCGCGATGGGAATGGTCATGGCTATCGTGAATACTCCCCAGGGACTATCTTTCAACGCATTGACCACGACGAGCGCGATGAGCCCGAGGAGAATAATAAGGATGGCGATCACGGCGACGAAGGCAACAAAGCCTCCGAGTTTGCCTATCTCCTCTTTCGCCATCTGGCAGAGCGACTTTCCATCCCGGCGCACGGAAAACAGGAGAACCACAAAATCCTGGACACATCCACCCAGGACCGCTCCTACTAAAATCCAAATCGTTCCCGGCAAGTAACCGAATTGGGCGGCCAGCACCGGGCCTACAAGCGGTCCAGGACCGGCGATGGCGGCAAAGTGGTGTCCAAAGACAACCCATTTATTGGTGGGGACAAAGTCGCGGCCATTTTCCAAGCGCTCTGCCGGAGTGGCGCGCCGGGGGTCGAGCGCCAAAACTTTCGCCGCAACAAATTTGCTGTAGAACCTGTAGCCCAGAGCGTAGGTGCACAAAGCAGCCAGCACCAGCCACATGGCATTGATGGGCTCACCACGATGTATGGCAATGGTGGCCAGGGAAAGTGCTCCAATGGCAGCTACACACGTCCAGACGAGCACACGCACGATTGATTTCATCCGGTAGGACTCTCCAATCCGGGATCCAGTTGAGGACCTGTTCTCGGCAAACTATTTTAACCCGCATGTGTGCGATCAGGATTCCGATTCCAGATCGCGCTCGCTAGGCCGAAGCACTGATTCGAGGTTTAACGAACTTGCCGGCCACATAGGCGAGTAGGCCTATGATGACACCGGAAATAATCCCAATCACCGGGCCGGTGAGCGCCATCATTAACCGTGGTGAATTCGGAAGTGGCATCGAGTTCATCATTGCCGCCTCTTTTGGATGGTTAGCGATGTAATAACCGAAAAACACGTTATGCGCGGTAGTTACCCACACGCTATTCACAATGCCGACCAGTAAGCCATGCAGGAAATGGCGGGTTGAGCGCAGCCGTGCAATGAGAAACGCGTACACCAGGAAGATCGCCAGCCAGAAAATGGGCTCGACGTTTGAAGGAATCACAAACACCGTGACCATCGCCATTGCCAATCCAAAAAGAGACAACCCGAAGATCAACTTCCAGTCCATTCAACCTCCTTGTCAGTTAAAGCCGTTCTCAGATGTAAGTATTCAGTTCATCAAAAACAAAGTAGCGATATTAGTTTGGGCTTGGCCCTGATTCAGATGAGTCAGGCGGCTGCGGGCAATCTCGCTGTCTCTGTTCAGCTTCATTCAAAAGATCGACGTTCCCGCCTCCTTGAACTGTCACCTTCATCACGAGGTAATGCCATTTGCCCGCCGTTTTTCGCGCAGAGACAGCCATAACCCCGCTCCCTTTAGGACCCATAAGAGGCATGACCAGCTCGGCGTTGCCATCTGCGGGAGTTACGTTGACGCTGCCACCCACCCACGCTCCCATTTGAATCGGGGTCCCTAATTTTTCAATCAGGACAGGATTGGCCTGAGCACGGGCCAATGATTCGCGCGCCACATCGGAATTCTTCAGCGTAGCCATCACAAAATAAACAAACCCACCGCACAGGGACAAAGGAAGCACGAAAATGACAAAGAACAAAGTCGGAATAAACCACTTCCAGTTCCGTGAAAACCAGCCGGACTTCTGCGCAGTTGAATAGGGCGGCGGAATTGATCCGGGCGGAAGAGGAGGCATAGCCGACATAAAGGGCTCCTGGTGTGAATTCGGTAGGAGCAGATTATTTCATGGGAAAACGAATTCTTGACATCATTAATTCAAAGCGCAAGCTTTTTGTTTATTGCGCCGGAGTTGATGGTTTCTTCCCCAGTTCGCGCACATAGCTTTCCACCTGACGTATCTCGTCAGCCGTGAGCTTATTTTTATGCGCGGGCATCCTTTCTTTTCCCTCGGTAATGATCTCTATGCGTTGCTCGGGGCTGAGCTTCTGCACAGCATCGGAACGCAAATCGGGGATTTTCCATTTGTGGCCAATAAAGGTATTGCTGGAGCCATCAGCTGCATGGCAGCGCATACAATTTTCTTCAAAGATCTTCTGGCCCGAAGGCGTGGTTTTGCCCTGCTCCGCCTGCGCAGGTTCTTTGCAGGACGGTTGCTGGGCAAAAGTCAGTACGCTCACGCACAAAATAAAAAATAATGTACTTCTCATGACGCTCCTTAAAACGAATATCGTAAGCTGATGGTCCCAACATGAGCATGGAAATCACGCGGAAGGCTTGGACCGGGATCGCTGTGTTCGTTGTAATCGTAATATCCCCAACTCACATTCCAATCGAGACCTTTTTTCAATTGCAGATCGAGATCAGCGGAAGGCTGCAAATATAAGCTGCGCAACGGACCGGTAGGGGCAAGAGGGTTCAGAAACAGGGTATCGCCTCCCGTACTGGTCAGGCTTGCGCCCAGATGGGTCGTGAGCCGCGGCCACGGCTTCCACATCATCGCCACCCGGCCAAAGTGCGTTCTGCTGTCATAAAACGAAACCGTCTGCAGCAGGGCCAGATCGGTCGTGCACAAAGGCGTTGAGATCGAGACCGAACTCGTGGCAAAACAAATATTGGCGCGCGAGAAAACCGTGGTGAAATCGTAGTCCAAATCCAATCCCAGGCGTTCGTTCGCGGAGAGCAGCACGTCAAAGCTGAAATTACGGTCATGTCCCAGAAACCCGATTCCCACCGAATTGTTGCGCTTTTCCAAAATATTGAAGGCCACGCTTAGATTTGCCCAGGGCGTGGGCTGGTAATTTGCGCGCGCGCGATAGTGTTGCGACTGGCGGGGATTGAGGCGCGTAAAGAAATTGTCAGCCCAGAAAAGCTCCGCGTCGCCGCTCAAGCGCAGCGCGTCGCCTTTCAGCAAACGCGAGGTCAAGCCCAACAACAGTGAGTGTTCGTTGATCTCTGTGCCTTGCGTTGCAGTGGATAAAAGGCCGGCAAGACACGAACCATCCGGCCGCGTGGGAAGCAGCAGGCAAACGTCGCGGTTGGCAACGGTTGGAAAGAAGACAAGGCCCTCCATATTGAGGTTGCGCTGCGTAATCAGGCGATTGCGATAGCGGTATCCCAGGCGCGCTCGAAAGTGCTTGCTGAAATCGTATTCCAACTGAAGAAGATTGATTTTGTATTCCTGTCCCAAAAAGGTGAACGAATTGTTCGTTGTGATATCAGCAGGAGAACCAAAAACGTGTTGCGGACAGGTGGAAGCGGTAAAAGGCGCGGGGCAAGCGGCTGGATTAAAAACAATGGGTGATGCAAGCAGCGAATTGGCAAAGAATGAATCCTGCAGGCTGTTCTCGATGCCGGGCACGCGAACCGCATGGAAGCGGAACGAATCGGTGATACGAAAACGGTCACTCAGGCTCCAGGTCGCGGCAAAGTCTCCGGCTGCTGTAATACGCCGCGAACGCGCTGACCCGGTAAAGTTGTACTGGCGTAGCTGGGTGCTGGCAATCAATCCATTGAACAGCTCGTTCATCGTGGGCACCTTACCGGTGCTGGAGCTGTACATGAAGCGCCCACTCATCTCCAGTTTTTTGAAATAGTTTGACTGAAATCCGAATTGCTCCGTAGGAGAGGATGTCCGCATGGGCGCGAAGCGCGAATAGGCCAGAAACCCATTGCAGGTGGCGGCCGCAATCGGCGGCTTTGCCGCTGTATTGATGGAGAGCGAATCGCATGGCGTCAAAAGCAGAGTATTGAAGATCAATCCCAGATCAACCGGCGCTCCATTGGAGAGCTGAAAATTGAAGTTGCGGTCCACCTGCGAATTATCACCTTTTGTGAATTGCAGGAACTGGTCATAGCTGATGTTGGTGCGGGGCAAAACGCGCAGGTCAACTCCAAACTGATAGGCGTTCTGGGTCTGCCGCCACGGCTGGAACAGTAGGGTCTCTTCTCCCGCGACATCGTCGGCGTGAAAGCTGGTGAAGCTGGGCCCCTGGCTGAGGTTGCGGGAGTAACCCAGACGGAAACGCAGACGCGACTGGGGGAGGAGCGTGAGATTGTAGTCGCTCATGCGGCGAACAATATCAAAGCGGTGTGGCGAATTCAGAATGGGCACATAGGGCAGCGAGGTGGGAGGGTTCAGCGGGTTAGCCAGCAGATTGTAATCCCAGAAATTGTGATCGCGCCGAAAGCTGGCGTTGAAGTTGTACACCTTATTTTTGTAAGCGCGCAGGCGGATGACACTGTTGGGCTCTCCACCTAAACCGAAGCTGGAAAGCGAGAGAGAGTCGAAAAACAAGCCGGAGTGGTTGAGGGAATGCACTTCGAACGATTCATCCAGCAGGCGCAATCCGGTGTGTTCATCCACGATGGTATCAAAAACATTGCCATTGCCCCGCTCTGTGAGAACGCGGTAACCCAGCTCCGCCGACTGCCGGATGTTGTAATTTCCCACCGTAGTTCCCTCTTGCGAATCGGATTGCTGGGGCCAGGCAGAAGGCGAAAAGAGAAGGCACACCATCAGCACAATGCTGAGATGCAATTGCCGGCCACGAATTTTTCCAGCTCGCATCATTTAAAGAAGAACTGGTTGAAGTTGGAGCCGTGAATACTTACATGACACAACGTGCAAGCCTGGAACTGTGCCGCCTGATCGTGGTAGCCGGGCGTGTCATGCACACGAGACCCAAACGTAACCGTGTGACACTCCAGGCAAAGTAAATTGACATTGCTGCGCTTGAGCAAGCGCGCGTTAGCGGAGCCGTGAGGCGCGTGACACGACGTGCATCCTTCGGTCACCTGGGGAGCATGCTCAAAGACGAACGGGCCGGCTTTTTCTATATGACACTTCAGGCAAACCGCATCCTGGTTGGCGGCGGCGCGCAACTGCGGATTTGCGAACCCACCGTGCTGGTTGTGGCAATCGGTACACCTGATCAGCTTTTCATCCACGCGGTGATGAAAGGTCTTGGCAAAGTCAGGCTTAACTTCGGTATGGCATCCGTAACATAACTGCGGCTGCGCTTTGACCAGCAGGAACTGCGACTCCTTGTAATGATGCGGAGAATGACAGTCAAGGCAGTTCACATCGCTGCTCTTGTGCGCCGAGCGCAGGAAGTTGCTGTGCTCTTCTCCATACTGGTGGCAGCTAAGACAGGTGGTGGTAATTTTCTCTGTGGAAAGGCCTTTGAACGAAAAGATTTTCGCAGGGTCTCCGCCTGACTGCACATGCTCCCTGCCCGGGCCGTGGCAGGATTCGCACTGCCCTACCGCCGTGGCGGCATCGCGCTTGTCGAAGGCAATTTTCCAATGGGGCGTGGTGGCAAAGTTCTTGTAGATTTCCGCGTGGCAATCTTTACAGCTTTCAGAACCCATGTATCCTGGCGGCAGTTTAGCCGGCGCGGGCGGCTGGGTCTGGGCGCAAATATATTTGCTCCCAAAAACGCAAACCAAGCTCAACAGGAATGCAATTTTGCGCCAGATCAAGGGCCGGATGCTGGTCATGACCAATGTCAGACAAGATATCAGAGAGAACGCTAAGTTTTTGAAAATTCAAACATTTGACAAACTTTTGACAAACCACATATGTAAAGAAAAAGCCCGGCAAAGCGCCGGGCTCTTCAACGTTCTGTCTTACTTAGGATTCGTGTTCCCAGGTTTTTGTCCGGGCCGCACCATAGAGCGGTATCTGAGTTTAACTGTCCCAGGCAACACAGTAGGCGTATCCTGATTCATATCTGTTTCCGATAAGGTCGCAGTAAAGTTCAC
>Ga0099829_10002650_pt1 | contig 10345 bp, 6 predicted proteins | sample CZO8metaG_3_FD_79336 | JGI IMG/M metagenome (GOLD analysis project Ga0099829, IMG submission 79336) | Vadose zone soil microbial communities from the Eel River Critical Zone Observatory, Northern California, USA - CZOApr15con2H2.8 metaG | ecosystem: Environmental > Terrestrial > Soil > Vadose...
CAAAGCGACGCACGAGGAGACCCGGGCGACGTTTTCGCATAGCATACGGTGTGCACCCACGGTAGTGATTCTCAATGTAGAAGAGGCGCATGCCCTGGCCGATATTATCCGCGGCAAGCTCGGGCGCGAAGCCTTCTTCAGCCATTTTGCGCGTACCTGTTCTGCCGGTTTCGACCCGGACCAGCATCTCGCCCGCATTGGCGTGGTGAATCAAACCACTATGTTAGCGTCGGAGACGTGGCAGATTGCCCAGATGCTGCAGGAAGCCATGGCCGATCGCTATGGGGAGGAACATCTGCACGACCACTTTGCGGATACGTCCGACACGCTGTGCTATGCCACGAACGAGAACCAGAACGCCACCTATGCCTTGATCCAGCAGGGGGCCGACGTGGGTATCGTGGTAGGCGGCTATAACTCGTCGAATACCTCACATCTTGTCGAACTCTGCCAGGCCGCCATGCCGACCTATTTCATCCGCAATGCCGAGGAAATTCTCTCGGTGCAGCGCATCCGTCACTTTCTGCTGCACAGGCGGCAGATGACCACCACTGAGGGCTGGTTGCCCGACAAGCGCCCGCTGGATGTGGCACTCACCTGTGGGGCGTCGTGTCCAGATGCCATCGTCGATGGTGTGCTCTTCCGCGTGCTCGCCTTCTTCGGCCTGACGCGGCCCCTGGAGGAAGTGCTGCAGCCCTATGCGGTGGTGCTCTAAGCCATACCCCCCAGTACAGGCAGCACTCCTCGCCGCCACACGCTGCTGTAGGACTGTTTGACAACCCCGCAGCGGCTCTATACACTTCTGGCACATCGTTGATAGCGGTGCTTCTAGCGGTGTGTTACGGCTGTGGCCCCATTGAAGGAAGTAAGGAAGTAGGATACGTTATGGATACTGCAACGAAATCCCCTCTGGCTGCTCGGATTGGCGCCCTGGCAGAGACCGGTATCGATTTCAGCAGCGCGCCAGATGAGGCCAGGACCACTCTCCACAGCCTGCGTCAGGAATACCCGGAGTTGCGCAAATTCCTGGAGCACCGCTTTGCCCGCCTCTCCGCAGCGCAGCAACAGGTAGTCCTGGCGCTCCTGGAAGCGGCGCCAGCGTCTGATCTGGTACCTCTGCTGCGGCAGTGGAGCCGTAACGCAGCCTTGCCATTGCACACGCGGGCTCGGGCCATAGAGATGCAGGAGCATGGGAACGGGCCTGTTGACACAGCCTACAGGGACGGACTGGTGCAAGCGGCACGATTTCTCCACCAACTGCACACCACTGAACCCTCGCCGCTGGATGAGAACGATGCGCTCGCCTCTCCCTGGTCTGAGGCACTGGCCCAACTCCCACTCGACTTGCGACTCGATGTGGCCCGCGAACTGGGCGTGGAGCACGCTGCCCTGACTCTGGCGGTGTTGCGCACTATCCGTCCTGCTGCTAGTGGGCGTGACGCGCTCATCTTTGTAGAGGCCCTGGCAGACATCCCCCTGACTGGCAGCGCCCTGCTCCTGCAGGAGATCCTCGGAGAGACCGCGGATAAGGGGCTGCAAAAAGCCATTAAGAAAGCCTTGCATCGTTTGAAAGTGCAGGGTGTGACCTTCGCGGAAGTACAACCAAAGCGGCACACAGTGGTGGTAGGGACCGTAGCGCATCGCCTGGAAAAATGCCTCGCCAGTTTCATCGATGGCGCTGGGGAGCGCATGTTCTTGCTCATCCGCACCAAACCTATGGGCGGATACAACTTGGCCTATCTGGTCATCAATTATGGCACAGGCATTCGGTACGCCTTAGGTCTCCAGGCCAGCAAACGCGAACTCCCCGAGATTCTCGAGAAGGTGCGAGGTCCGGCGCCGTTGATCGAGATCGAGCCGTCCTACTGCCAATACCAGATTGCCCTGGCGCATCAGATGAATCTCGAGACCAACACGCCAGTGCCGGAGGAATACTTTACGCTGCGTGACATCATTGGTGAGGGCAACACGACTTTTGAGCGTGCCATCATCTATAGTGTGCTGAGCGAGGCCGATCTCGAGGCGGCCAAAACCTACGATACCTACGCCGATGATCTCCTCAAGTTGCCAGAATTTGCTGGCTGGATGTTACCAGAGCCGATCATTCAGAAATATGGTGACGCCCTGCGGGAAATCGAACAGAGCCAGATCGTCGTCAGTCCGGCCCTGCAGCAGGAGCGCATGAATGAGATTCGCACGCGCGCTATGGAGGAAGTGCTGGGAGAGCGGTCACGCCGCCTGATGCGTATGCGCCTCGAGGAAATGGCCTATTATCTCCTGCGCACGGACCATCACCGTGAGGCGCTATGGGCGGTCGCCGCAGCGCAATCTCTGGAGGACGACAATCCACATCGCCTGCAGCGCAACCCCTTTGCCGGGGCGTTGCTGGAGCGGAGCTTGGACCTGGCCAAGGCGCGCCCCAGCAGTGGTCGCATTATCCTGCCGTTTTCGCACCTACCCGGAGGCGAAGGCAGCAGCGGTGGTACACCGCGTCTGATCATTTAGAGCCTGAGGACTCTTCTGACAATGGTCAAACCATTCGGCACGGTGACAGCGTGGCGTGCTCTCACTCATGTTGGTCTAGGTCTCCTCTGTTGCGTGTTCCTGCTCCCGCCTTTGACCCTCGCTGCGCCCCTATGGAGCGAACGCCTGGCAACGGATGAGACCATCCCAGCCCTCCAGCAGCTCAACGCATCCCTGGTCGCATTGACACAAAAACTCTTGCCGGCGGTGGTGAGCCTGAAAGTGCACACCAAAAAGGACGCAGACACCGCACTGCCCAAGAACCATCCGCCCATACCAGACGACGAGATGCCGTCCGCGACTGGGAGTGGCTTCATCATTCGTGCGGATGGCCTCGTGCTGACCAACAATCACGTGATCGAGGAGAGCACGAGCATTGACGTACATCTGTACGATGGCGAGACCACGACCGCGACCGTCCTGGGACGCGATCCGCTTGGCGATGTGGCCCTGCTCCAACTGGCCACGCAGCGTCCCCTGCCGGTCATGCCTCTCGGCAGTTCGGCCGCTACACACATTGGTGAGTTGGTGGTGGCGATTGGCAGTCCCTTCGGTTTCGAGCATACGATTACCCTGGGCATTGTGAGTGGCAAGAAGCGCCAGTTTCTCCGTGCTGGTCTGGTAGGAGGCTACCTCCAGACCGATGCCCCCCTGACGACAGGCAACAGCGGTGGTCCACTGGTCAACATGCGTGGGGAAGTCGTCGGGATGAATACGGCCATTGTTGGCCGTGGGGAAGTGGGGCTGGCCATCCCCATTGATGCGATCAAGGAGATAGTGCCACAGTTACACACTGCAGGTCGTATGACGCGCGCTTGGCTGGGGGTACAGATTCGGCCCCTGGACCGTGCCAAAGCCGTGGCCCTCGGGCTGGAGGCGCCACAGGGCGTGTACGTGTATGAAGTCATGCCCGCTCAGCCAGCGCATCAGGCCGGCATTGTCGCCGGTGATGTGATTGTCAGTTTTGACGGCAAAACCGTCGCGACACCAGCCGACCTCCAGGGGGCTGTCGCCTCTACACCCATCGGCAAGAAAGTCCGCGTCGAACTGCTCCGCTCCCGCGCCCGGCGCACGGTAGAAGTCACGCTCGTGACCATGCCAGAGCGCAAAGAGTAGTTGGCTTCTTACCCTGCTTCGCTTTCCTGCGTATATTGTCGTGCCAGCGTTCATGCCTCTAAGCTATCCCCAGGAGTGCGTGCTATGAACCGCTCAAGCGGCAGCCAATGATTGCCGATAGGATGCAGATGTGATCCGCTGTAAAGGAGCCCTACATGCATACTTCAGCACCTTCACAGCGATATAGGCTGCCATCAGCAATAAAGCGGCTGCTATCCTCGCAGCACGAGGGCGCGGTACGCGTGCCACTCTGGCGCCGCTACCTCGCCGTGACGCTGACGCTGAGCATAGGGGTCATGCTGTCCTGCGCAGCGTTTGTCGTGATGCACATCGAGGGACAGAGGGAGAGGCAGGTTGCCTTTAACCAGCTGGCAGATGAGCGGGCAAGGAGTATTGAGATCAATATCCGTCATCACCTCGACATCCTCCTCGACATCCAAACGTTTTATGCTGCTTCGCACGCAGTTGAGCGCGATGAGTTTATCACGTTCGTGCAGCGGACATTGCCGCGCTATGCGGGTGTTCAAGCGCTGGGATGGGTGCCCCGCGTGTTGGCCGTAGAGCGGGAGGGGCATGAAAAGCAGACGCGGGATGCGGGTCATCCCGACTTCCGCATCACCGAACCCACAGCCCAGGGGCAGGCGGTGCCGGCTCTCCAGCGCCCCCAATATTTTCCGGTATCGTACCTGGAGCCGACTGCCGGGAACGAGGCCCTTGTGGGGCTCGACGTGGCGGCCTATCCCCCCTGGCTGGAGGTCGTGCACGAGGCCCGCGATACCGGGACGGCAATAGCCACCCTGCAGAGCCCCTTTGGTCGAGGGAATCACACCCCGTCGCACCTCCTGGTCTTCCTGCCGGTCTATGGCAACGGTTTGCCCCAGGCAACGCTGGAGGAGCGCCGCCAAAACCTCCAGGGCTTTGGCGTGGGGCTCTTCCGGATAGAGGCGCTGGTGGAGAACGCTTTGGTGGTGTTCTCTCACGGCGGCATCGATATCGCTCTGTATGATGCATCGCCCATACCAGACAAGCTCATAGTGTATATGCACGCCTCCCGCACACGCCCTGGGACGCCCTCCCGGATACAGACAGATGCACAAGTGCAATCCGGCCTGCGCTATGTTAGAACCTTTGCTGCGGCAGGACACCAGTGGTCGATCCTGTGTACCCTGGCGCCACAGTTTTTCGTCCTCATGCCCATATATGAGTCCTGGGGCGCCTTCGCCGGAGGGCTGTCGTGTACCGGCCTGGTCGTGGTCTACTTTTTCTACAGCATGGGTCGCAAGGCTCGTATTGAGCAGCTTGTGGCGCAGCGCACGACGCAACTGTCGGCGGCCAATGCCGACCTCGAACACGAGATCACCGAACGCCAGCGAGCGGAGGAAGCGTTCCGCGAGAGTGAGTTGCGCTTTCGGCAACTCGCGGAGCACATCCATGAAATTTTTTATTTATTCGAGGTCGAGAGTGAACAGATGCTCTACATTAGCCCAGCCTATGAGCAGATCTGGGGACGTTCTGAGCGGGCGTTGTATCAGCAGGCTACAGACTTTATCGAAGCCGTGCACCCAGACGACAGGCCAGGCGTGTATACCATGCTCGACCAGCACACGCGGGGTGAAAACAGCACCATCGAATACCGCATTGTGCGGCCGAACGGTGAGGTGCGGTGGATTTTAGATCGCTCGTTTCCCTTTCGAGATAGCATACGGAACGTCTACCGGGTCGCTGGAATCGCCGAAGACATCACAGAGCGCAAGCAGGCAGAAGAGGCGCTGCGCCAGATGAATGACGTCCTCGAGCAGCGTGTGGCAGAACGGACCGCGGCTTTAAGTGCTGCCAATATTGAACTCGCCAAAGCAACCCGCTTAAAAGACGAGTTTTTGGCGAGCATGAGCCACGAACTCCGCACCCCCCTCAATGCCATCCTCGGGCTGTCCGAAGCTTTGCAGGAACAGGTGTATGGCCCTCTGACGGACAAACAAGGCCAATCGTTGCGCCGCATTGAGGAGAGTGGCCGCCATCTCCTGGCGCTGATTACAGACATCCTCGATCTGTCCAAAATCGAGGCTGGTAAAGTCGCATTGAATGTCACCCCTGTCGACGTGGAGGGCGTCTGCCAGGCCAGTCTCCGCCTCATCCATGAGAGCGCTCAGAAGAAACAATTGCACGTGACCTCACGCGTGGACCTGGCCGTGTCAACACTCGCGGCCGATGAGCGTCGACTCAAGCAAATGGTCGTCAATCTGTTGAGCAACGCGGTCAAATTCACTCCAGCAGGTGGGAGCATCGGGCTGGAAGTGACTGCTCATCCTCACGAGCAGGAGGTGGACTTTACGGTATGGGACACAGGGATTGGCATCGCCGAAGCGGACATGGAGCGGCTCTTTCGACCTTTTGTGCAATTGGATAGTTCGCTGGCCCGGCACCATGCGGGGACAGGTCTAGGGTTATCACTGGTCGCGCGGCTGGCGGCTCTGCATGGGGGCCGTGTCACGCTTGAGAGCACGGTTGGCCAGGGAAGCCGTTTCAGCATTGTGATGCCCTGGCGTGTGACCACCCAGGACAGAGGGCCAGAGCGCAGGCAGGATGAGCACGAGAGCCTTCTGCCCTCTCTCTCTCCCTCGTTGCCTATGGTAAGGCTGGAACACGTCTTGATTGCGGAAGATACGCCAGCGCATGCGGAGCAGTTGGTACGCTATCTGCAAGAACTCGCCGTCAACACCATAGTGTTTCCACTTGGCGAGGGCGTTGTTGACTATGTGCTGGCGATACAGCCAGATGTGATCTTGTTGGATCTCGCGTTGCCACACGGGTCAGGCTGGGACGTGTTGGCGCAGTTGAAAACGGAGCCGCAGACACGAGCCATACCCGTCGTGATCGTGTCCGTCATTGATGAGCCGGCCCAGGGGCTGGCCCAGGGCGCTGCGGCCTATCTGGCCAAACCCATCTCGCGCGAGCAGTTACAGACAGCCCTGCGTCAGGCCATCCCGAGGCAGCAATGGCCATCGCCTGCAGCCGCCGGCCCCCAGACCGCGGCTCCAGACTCTGGCCCCCTGCTATTATTAGCCGATGATAATGAGATGCATGTCACCACGGTGGCCGAGTACCTGCACGCCCACGGATACCGCCTGGCCGTGGCAGGTAATGGCGCAGAAGCCCTGGAGCGCGCCAGAGCACTCCGCCCATCCCTGATTCTGATGGACATCCACATGCCAGGGATGGACGGCTTGGAAGCCATCCGGCGACTGCGGGCGGAGACGGACCCTGCCTTAGCGGCGACTCGCATTATTGCGTTGACAGCGCTCGCTATGCCTGGTGACTGTGAACAGTGTCTCGCCGCTGGTGCCAATGCGTACTTGTCCAAGCCATACAGGTTACACGCCTTACGCCAGGCCATAGAAGGACAATTGCAAGGATGACAGGGATGGCAGCGCATCACAGTGAGGCAGACGGTGGCTCTCTCCGTCGCTCCCACGCGTTATCCGCTCAGCGCAGAAGTCCATCCCGCCCGCCATGCGCGCGCGGAAGGCCCCTGAGATCCCGAACAGCTAGGGATGCGGTTGGTGCCCATGCGCTTTGACATGGGTTATGTCGTGGCGCGGACCTCCGGCGACAATGCCTTTTCCCACTCCGGTATCTGATGGTGGGCCGTGGAGGGCAAGACCAGGATAGACAGCGTGCCCATCATGCTGAGCACGAAGGAACAGCCGAGCGCTAGAGTGTAAGCCCCGGTCAGATCACGCAACACCCCGCCCAGGAAGGAACCGCTGGCCATGCCGATACCCGCCCCCAACATCTGCCAACCATACACCGTACCGGTAGGCGCGTCGCCATAATACTGGCGGTTGATGATAGGGAAGGCACTCATTTCCCCCCCAAAGCCGATGCCAAAGAGCACCGCAAACAGGTAGAAATGCCAGGCCTCATGGGCCCAGAAGAGCAGCGCGATGGGCAGCCCCTGCAGGCAGAAGCACAGGGCCATGGCACTCCGGCTCCCCACCCGGTCGGCCAGGATAGGGACGGCGAAGCGCGTGAAGGAGCTGACACCAAACATGGTGCTCACCACCAGGGCACCCGTGGCCAGGGACAGTCCCTGAGCTCGGACGATATCCGCCAGATAGACGATAATGATGGCGTGTCCAGCGCACCCCCAGTAGTGAATACCAATGAGGTTCCAAAAGGCGAAGGTGCGTCGGGCCTGCTGGAGAAAGACCGTGGTGCGCACGCGGGCGAGCGGACCTTTCTGCACAAGCCGGATAGGGGCTTTCGGATCAGCGCCCAGGGGCCGCAGCCCGACCTCGGCCGGCTCGTTACGGAAGTAGCGAATCAGCCCTAACAGGAGCAGGCCCCCCACAATGCCGGGCCCCCAGAAGGCCCAACGCCAACCCAGTTGGGTAAGCAGGACGACCATGAGCGGCGCAAACAACAAGTTGGCCAGGCCCTGGGCGGACTGCAAGAGTCCCATAGCGACGCCCAGGTGCTTGTGAAACCACATTGTGACTGCCGTGATCAGCGGCACCTGGAAAATGGCCAGGGCGGCGCTCATGAGAATGCCGAAGTACAGGATAAATTGCCAGGGGGCGGTGACCAGACCGATGAGCACGGAGGTGGCGAGAAACAGCAGGGCGCCCACAGCCATTGCGAGGCGTAGGCCATACCGGTCGCCCAGCCAGCCCGCTGGTGGCGCGAAGACCCCCGAACAGATCCATTGCAGTGATAAGGCCAGGCCCACCACGCTGCGGCTCCAACCAAACTCACCAGCCGGGTCGACCATGTAGGCCACCAGCACCCCGGAGGCCGTGCGCTCGACGGAACTGACCAGGCGCATGGCGATAGCAATGCCCAGCATCACCCAGGCATAGTGCATACTTTTGACGTGGTGAGGCAAGCGGACGAATTTCACTCCCATGTTCCTTCTTCATCGGTCTCTGGTAGAGGCAAGCTCGATCAGTGCTGCTGCGAAGCGCGCCGGGCTGTTGTACAGTGCCGCATCGGTACATACGCACCTATACACCATAGCAGGGAGCAGAGAAAAAAGTACAACGTATTGTTTTCATGCCAGCATAACGGGTAGTAATGGATCGTACAGTCAGCGCAAGATGGGCCTCCTGTTTTCCTGTCTCACTTGAGTTGCTCCTGCACCACATAGATGTCCTAACCGTGTGTGGCATGGGAATGTATTTTCAAAAACATGCAGGAGTACTCAAACGACGAACCTATCACGCCATGTGTTGCGCGTCCCTCAATTCTGCGAGCAAAATCCAGCCTGTACGTCACACGTCACACTCTGCTATCCTTCCTACATGCTCCACTCCTTTCGTGACAAGGATACTGAAGCCCTGTTCAATGGCCAGCGGGTGCGTCGCTTCGAGACTGTGAAGGCGCAGGCTGAGCGACGGCTGCAAATCTTGGACAGCGCTATCAGTCTGGCAGACTTGGCCGGACTTCCCAGCAATCGCCTGGAAGCGCTGCATGGCGACCGGAGGGGACAACACAGCATCAGGATCAATGACCAGTGGCGCGTGTGCTTCGTGTGGCGGGAGGATGGTCCACACGAGGTGGAGATTGTGGATTATCATTGAAGGAGGTTGATGAATGCCCAACCAGATGCGGCCTATTCATCCGGGGGAAATTCTAAAGGGAGAGATGGAGGAACTAGGCCTCTCTGCCCGGCAACTGGCGATGGCCCTGGGTGTACCAACCAACCGGGTGACGAGTATTGTGCATGAGGCCCGTGCCTTGACGGCAGACACAGCACTGCGGCTAGCCCGCTACTTTGGCACCTCGCCTGAGTTTTGGCTCAACCTGCAGTCAGCGTATGAGCTACGTCGGGCGCAGCAAGAGCGTGGTGCGCGCATTGCACAAGAGGTGGTGCCACGGGCTGCGATGAGATAGTTCACGGACACACAGCGAAATTAGCGGATAGGACATTCAAACGGCCTTTTGGCACCGCCCCTGCGGGAGCACCCCCAGCGGCCCACAGCACGACGTCGCGCGGCGCAGTGCGGTCTGGACATGCTGCGCAGGATGGGAGAGGGGTAGGGCCATCAGGGGTGCTGGGGCGACGAGATTCAAACGGGATTTCAACGCTCAGAGGTGGGAGACACACCTCCACTGCACGCACGTCGCTTAGGAGACCATGCGCGACGCCGTGGGTTTAGGCCACCCAGTCGAACGTTTCTTGGCGCGAACGGGCAGGCGCGATGAGGGGTGGGTCTGCAGCATGTTTCAGATGGCGGAGGATCTTGCTGATCACCTCGCCCTGCGTGATGGTGGCAATGATCCGCAGCGCCCCGCGTTGGCAAAACGGGCAGCGGGCCATCTCCAGCGCAAACACCCGCTTGAGCAACCGCGCCCAACTCCAGTGCGGCGACGCCGTGCTGGCCGCCTGTTCCTCCACACCCTGCTGGCGCGGCGTCGGGATCATCGCCTCTCGCAGTGCGCTATGTGGCGCCAAACAGCCGGCATAGCGGACAAGGTGGACGCGCGGCAGGGGCACTAACGCCGCAAGTTTCTCCAAGAGTTCCAACGGTGACAGTGTGATGCCAGTCGTGCCGTCGGACCACGGCTTGGTAAAGGAATACACGAGGTCCCCGTTGGCATCCTCTGCAAGACGCTCCAGCGACACGGTGCCTCGTGCCGTATACCGAATCAAGCGCTCCAACTGGTCACGCCGATGCGCCGGAATCTGGGTGTTGGCGTGCTGGGG
>Ga0099829_10002651_pt1 | contig 10344 bp, 10 predicted proteins | sample CZO8metaG_3_FD_79336 | JGI IMG/M metagenome (GOLD analysis project Ga0099829, IMG submission 79336) | Vadose zone soil microbial communities from the Eel River Critical Zone Observatory, Northern California, USA - CZOApr15con2H2.8 metaG | ecosystem: Environmental > Terrestrial > Soil > Vadose...
CTCGGTCCGGAGATCATCGAAGGGCAGGTGACGCGGCTGCTCACGCTCGTCAACCGCGAGCCCGGCCTCGGCGTCTCGAGCGACGGCGCATGGCAGCGGTCGCTGGACCTGTTGCACGAGGCGCGGGTGATCGACAAGGATCGTAGGTCATATAAGGCGTGTTCTGGCAACCGGCGGTTCCCTTCCTTGCCGGATGAACCGGAGCAGACCAGCCCGCGGCCGTGCCAGGCACCGGCCGCGCAGGGAGGTGCTCGTCGAGGGCGCGTCGCGCCTGCTCGTAGTCCAGGTCGACGAGGCGCCCGTAGTGCGGCCGGCCAGCGGTGACCATCACGTGGTCGATCTTGGGCGGCAGGTCCCGGAAGAACCGATCGAGGGGAGCGGGATCCGTCGCGTCGAACGCCGCGGTGCTCAGCGCGTCGAGCTCGCTCGCGGCGCGCTGCAGGCGCTCGGGATTCCGGCCGGTGAGGATCACGTCGGCCCCCTCAGCGCGTGCCCGTCGGGCCGTTTCGAACCCGATGCCGCCGCTACCGCCGATCACGACTACGGTTTGCCCGAGCAGTTCCGGTTTGCGCTGGGTGGGAGAGGTGGTGGTTGCGGTGCTCATGATTCCTCCGATCAGCGCGCCGCCACTTTTGCAGCCGCTGGCCGCAGTGACTCGAACGCCCCACGCAGCTCAGCCGCGAAAAGCTCTGGCTGCTCCCACGCCGCGAAGTGTCCGCCCTTGTCGACCTCGTGGAAATAGATCAGGTTGCGATAGGCGCGCCGGGCCCATGTCTCCGGGGGTCGATAGACGTCGTCCGGAAATACCGTGATCGCCACCGGCAGCGAGATCTCGGCGGTCTTCTGCGCGGCCGCACTGAGAATGCCTCGCCCGCCGTTCTCCCAGTACAGCCGCGCTGACGAGGTGGCGCTGTTCGTCAGCCAGTACAGCGTGAAGTCGTCCAGCACCTCGTCCTTCGTCGGGGACTGTCCGGGATCGTCGCCGTACGTCCACTGCGCGAAACCTGGATGCACGAGAAGCCACGCCGCGAGGCCGGCCGGGGAATCCGTCAGGCCATACCCGACGGCCTGCGGCCGCGCGGTCATCATCGCGTTGTAGGCCGAGCTCCCCTTCTTGGCGTACGCCATGAGCGATTCGAACACCGCGCCTTCCTGTTCGGAGAGTCCCGTCGGCGCGGGCCCGCCGGCGAGCGCCGCGCCCACCTCGGGCGGTACCGTCGCCGGCAAGTTGAGATGGATGCCGAGCAATCCTGCCGGCGCCTGGCGCGCCATCGCGCTGGTGATGGGGGCACCCCAGTCGCCGCCCTGGGCGACGTAGCGGGTATATCCGAGGCGCTTCATCAGCTCCGCCCAGGCTTGCGCGATGTGGTCCGGGTCCCAACCGGTGCCGGTCGGCTTGCCGGAGAAGCCGTAGCCCGGCACGGACGGGATGACGACGTCGAACGCGTCCTCGGCCCTGCCTCCGTGCGCGGTTGGGTCCGCGAGCGGCCCGATGACCTTGATGAGCTCGAGCACGGAGCCCGGCCAACCGTGCGTGATGATCACCGGAAGCGCATCCTTGTGACGAGAGCGGACGTGGATGAAGTGAATGTCGAGCCCGTCGACCTTCGTCACGAACTGCGGCAAGGCATTCAGCTTCGCCTCCGCCTTCCGCCAGTCGTAGCCCGTCCCCCAGTAGCGTACGAGCGGCTGGATCTTCGCCAACTGCGCGCCCTGGGACCCATCCGTGACGGTCTCCCGGTCGGGCCACCGCGTAGCCGCGATGCGTTGGCGGAGGTCGACGAGTGCCTTTTCCGGAACGTCGACACGGAAGGGGCGGATTGTGGCCGTCGCAGCGTCCGCCGTCGAGGCCGCCTGCGGCTGGGACGCCTCCGAGGCTACAGTGCCCTGCTTGTTCGCGTCGCCCTCGCCCACGACGCCCTTCCCCTCGTGTGCGCACGCGAGCGCGAGTGCACAGCCTGTCAGCCATCCAAGGCTCTTCATGGTGACCTCCCGAGCGCAACTCGGGCTCCACCGGTCGGTAGTAGCGGCGGCAGCGTTCTCGTCCGCGCTACGGCGCGCGGATGACGCTCCCCGAAGGCGGGAAAGTCAAGCCGGAGGAATCAAGGGGCGGTGCTCAGTCTAGCAGCCGCGCCCGGCGAGGCGTGCCGCAGACGCGTCCCGAAGCTCAAAGGCCCCACCATGGCCCGGCCTGAGACGACGACGCGGGCGCCCTCAGTCCCTTGCTGGAAGGGCGACCTTGCCTCGCCGCTCGGGCATCGGCGGCGGGTGCTCAATCCACGAGCACAGGCCGACTCACCCTGGCGATCCCTCCTCGCCCGAAGAAGGCGCTGACGCCTGCCGCGGCGAGGGTCGCGGCGATCAAGAACCACCAACCGCGACGGTAGCTGGCCAGTTCGTTCGGGTGCGCGGTGGCCAGCAGCGCCACCAGCATAGCCACGCCGAGCGCGCTGCCGGTCTGTCGGGCCATGTTGAGCACGCCGCTTCCCGTCGTGGCGCGGTTGGCGGGCAAGCTGCTCGCGGCGGCGAAGAGCGGCGCCTGCGTGAGCCCGGCCCCCGCGCCGGCGAGGATCAAGCCGGGCATGAACCGGAGCAGATAGTCGGAGTCACCCGGAGTGAAGAGCAGCCAGAACCCGCCAGCAGCGGCGACCAGCAGCGGGCCCAGCACGGCGGGAACGCGACGTCCGAAGCGGGCCGAGACGCGCGCGGAGTTCACCGCGAAGACTGCGGCGGTCATTGGCCCGGGCGCGATGGCCAGGCCCGAGGACAGTGCGCTGTAGCCCCAGGCGTTCTGGAGGAACAGCACGGTCATCAGGAGCCACGCGGCCATGCCGACGAAGAAGAGAAAGAGCGCGAGGACCGCGCTGCTGAATTGCGCACTCTGAAACAGCGCCGCTTCGATGAGCGCGTCGGGATGGGTCAGGGTCCGCCAGATGGAGATCGCGGCCGCGGCCACCGCGGCGACGAGGAGCAGCAACTCGGCGGCGCTCGTCCAGCCCCAGACCGGCCCTTCGACGGTGGCCAGCGTGAACAGCGCAATTGCCGCCAGGACGGAGCCGGCCGAGAGCGGATCGGGCGGGCGCGCGCCCCGCTCGGCGCGGACCTCGGGAAGCAGGTTCCATCCGCTGAGGACGATGGCCGCCCCGATCGGCAGGTTGACGATGAAGATCCACCGCCAGTCGAGCGTGACGAGCAGCCCGCCGACCGGCGGCCCCGACGAGGCGGCCACCGCAGCCACGCCCGCCCAGATCCCGACCACCAGAGTGTGCTGTCGTGGTGCGAAGGCCGGCAGCAGCAAGCCCAGCGAGGTCGGGACGATCATCGCCGCGCCCACCGCCTGCACCACCCTCCCGAGCACCAGCACCGCCAGCGTCGGGGCCAGCGCGCAAACCAGGGACGCAAGCGTGAAGATCCCCACGCCCACGAGCAAGAACCGCCGCCGCCCGTGGTGATCCGCAAGTCGGGCGGCGGGCACCAGCAGCGCCGCGAAGACGATCGAGTAGGCGTTGAGCACCCACGACAGGTTGCTCAAGCTGGCGTGCCCGAACGCCTGGCCCATCGCCGGCAGCGCCACGTTGACGATGAAAAGATCGAGCTGGGCCATGAACGCTACGGCGGACAGCACCGCCAGGATGGCCCAGCGCCGCGGATGTCCTTCTCCGTCCGGGGACATCATGACCTGTTCACCGGCGCGCCCGTGACCAAAACCATTCGGAAGCGAGGTTTGCCTTGCATCATGCGAGCGTAAGCATCAGCAGCCTGTTCGAGAGGAACGGTCTCGATCATCGGGCGGATGTTCTGGAGGACGCTGAAGGCGAGGGTGTCCTCGCCGTCCTGGGCCGAGCCCGTCTTCGAGCCGTCGACGGAGCGTTCGGACAGCACCAGATCCGTCGAGCCTATCTCGATCGGCCCGCCGTCGAGACCGACTACCAGAACGCTGCCGCCGGGGCGCAGCCCGCCGAGCAGCCCCGAGTGCGACTTACTGCTCGAGGCCGTCGCCAGGATCACCGTTGCGCCGCCGAGCTGCTGAAGTGTCTTCGCCGGGTCTGTCGCTTCGCTGTCGATGTAGTGGTGCGCGCCGAGGCGTACCGCGAGCTCCTGCTTGGACTGCCCGCGCGCGATGGCGGCGACGCGGAATCCCATGTGCCGGGCGTATTGCACGGCCAGGTGCCCGAGGCCGCCGACCCCTTGTACCGCGACCAGGTCGCCCGCGCGCGCACGCGAGTTGCGGAGCGCGTTGAAGGTGGTCAGGCCCGCGCAGAGAAGCGGAGCGGCGTCGACCGACTTGAGCTCGTCGGGCACCGCCGAAAGGCCAGAAGCCGCCGCGTACATCACCTCGGCGTAGCCGCCGTCATTCGTCGTCCCGGTGAACTGCTGATGGAGGCAGTTTACGAAGTCGCCGCGACGGCACTGCGCGCACTGCCCGCAGTTTCCGCCGAGGAAGCCGACACCGACGCGCTGGCCGACCTTCCAGCCCGTCACCCCCGCTCCGAGGGCATCAATACGTCCGATCGCTTCGTGCCCGGGAACGCGAGGAAATTCAGCGTTGGGGAGTACTCCCTCGACCGCGAGGACATCCGAGTGGCAGATGCCACAAGCCTCGACGCGGATGCGAACCTGAGCGGCGCCCGGTTTACGGATGGGACGTTCGACGACGCGAAGCGTTCCAGGGGCCGTGACTTCAACTGCCTTGTATGTGTCTGACATTTCCATCTCCCTTCTGATTCCTGCGTTCGCTTCCGGATCAATCTGTAAGTACCGTGGTTTTGTAGATGACCGGTCATCTTAAACGGTTCACAGCTTCTGCGACAGGAGAAGGCTTCGGGGACACGACCCTCTACGCGAGAATTCTCGAAAAGGTGACCTTGAGGAACAGGTCGAGGGGCGCACGGTCCTTCTGCACTTTGGCCCGCAGCATCGCGCCCTCCCACGCGTGGATGACGAACTCTGCCAGCGCTTTGGACGAGAAGTTCCTGGAGATCGCCCCGGCCCTCTGCGCCTCGGCGATCACCGCAGCGACGTCGTCGCTCCATCTGGCGAACGCCTCGCCAACCCGCTCGCATATCACTGGACTCTGACTGGACAGTTCTGCCGCGAAATTCCCAAGCAGACACCCGGTCGAGAACTTCGCCACGACTGCCGCCTGGTTCACGCTCTCGAAGTATTTCCGGAGCCGCCGCAGCGGCGCTAGCTTCTGGTCCCGCAGGATGTCGAGGAGTACCCGCTTCTGTTCCTGGTACTCCCGCACGGCCTCCACGGCCAGGACTTCCTTGCTCTCGAAGTGGTTGTAGAAGGATCCCTTCGGCGCTCCGGCGGCGTCGGTGATGTCCTGAACGCTGCTGGCGTTGAACCCCTTGCGATGGAGGGTTTCGAGGCCAGCGGAAAGCAGTTGCTCGCGAAGACTCGGCCTAGGCACGGTGGATATATGACCAGTCGTCTTGAGTTTGTCAACGCGAACTGCGCGCGGCCCTTCCGTCGCCTCGTCCGCACTCCCTGAGCATAGGCGGAACAAAGGGGCTTCTTGGTCCGATAGGACTTCCTACGTCCCTTCGGCATCCAGGCGGTGCTGATCGAGCCGGGCACCATCCGCTCGGAGTTCGAGGAGCGCACGCTGAGCTCGCTCGCGCCCTTCCGCGCAGGATCGCCCTACGCGCCGGCATGCGGGTGCGATGGATCATCCGTCACCGTGCGTGAGCCGGAGCGCGGCGCGAATACCGGCCTCAAGGATGGCGTCGGATTCGGCGCGGTCGGGGGTCGCGCGTGCGAGCTGCAGCGTACCCGCGAGGAGCCCCATGAAGGCCGCCGCGTCTGCGCGGCCCAGCTCCTTGCCCCGCCGTGATGACAGCCACACTGCGAGCGCATCAAGCGTTGGCTCGACGTGGGACGCGAAGGTGCGTCGTGTCGCTCGGGGATGCCGCCCCACTTCTGACGCCAGGGCCGCGACCGGGCATCCGGTCCCCGGCGCATCGCGGTGGTCAGGGCTCAGGTAGGTGCGAACCGCCATCTGCAGGTCACCTCCGCGGAGCTCCTGCTCGAGCGCCTCATGCCGATCCTGAAGCGTCCGAAGAAGCGTTTCTCGGAGTAGCGCCTCCTTCGAATCGAAGTGCGTGTAGAACGTGCCGACGGTCAAGTCGGCCTCGGCCATGATCTTCGCGAGGCCCACGGCGGCGACTCCGTGCTCCCGAAAGAGGCGCGACGCCGCGTCCAAGATCCGTTCACGCGTCGCTTCGTTGTGTTCCGGGGCGTATCGCATCGGCACCTTCCGTGTTTCAAGAAGAAAGTTGACGCTCCCACTTGCGTCTTGATGGCAGTATGACCATACTTCCATAAGACGGCAAGCGCATAGTGCTGCTGCGTGAGTAGCGAGCACCTTTCAAAGGGCGGCGATCGATGGCGAAATCCATGATTCTCATCTCCGGGCCGACCGGCTCCACCGGTGGCGCTACCGTCCGGCAGCTCCTCAAAGAGGGCCACGCGATCCGGGTGCTGGCGCATCGCGAAGACGACCGATCGAAGCTCCTGCAAGATCTCGGCGCTGAGGTCGTCTATGGCGACCTGCTCGACATTAATGCCGTGACGGCGGCGTTCGGCGGCGTTCGCGCCGCTTTATTCGTCGGAAGCCCGCTCCGGCCCGAGATGGTGAAGACGAGCGCGATCTTCGGTCTGGTCGCCAAGGAGGCCGGGGTCGAGATCGTGGTGAGCATGTCGATGCTCCCTTCGCGCCGCGACACGAAGAGCCCTGTGCTGATGGAGCACTGGCTCTCGGAGCGCGTCCTCGACTTCGCGGGCATCCCGGTCACCCACCTACGGGCCGGTATCTTCTCCGAGTGGCTCTTCTACGTGTCTCACCTGATCCGGCAGGGCCGGTTCGTGATGCCGTGGCCCGCCGAGGCTCGCCACGCGCCCGTCGCCACCGAGGACTTGGGTCGACTTATCGCGGGGATCTTAACGAAGCCTGCGGGGCACGCCGGGAGGATCTACACGCCGGTCGGGCCAGTCTTGTACAGCTACCGCGAGATCGGCGATGTCCTCGGCCGGGTCCTGGGAAAGAACCTGAAGTACGAACAACTTCCGGTCGATGAGTTCGCGCCGTTACTCGGCATGGGCGATAACGGCCATTTCAAAGGCCACTGCAAGGCGATCGTGACGGACCTCCAGAACGGCATCTTCGAGGTGACGAACGGTCTGATCGGGGAGCTCACCGGCACGCACGCAATGAACATCGAGGAGTTCATCACGAAGCACAGGTCCGCCTTCGTGTAGGGACGTCTTTCCGTGCATAGGCGGTTTCGCCGTCCGTCGACGAACACGAGTCGGGTCGGCGGTGCTGGCGCCGACGGCTGATAACAGCTCTTCCGTCGCCTCGTCCGCACTCCCTGAGCATAGGCGGAACAAAGGGGCATGGGCGTCGCTGAGCTTCTCGCCGCACCCGGTACTACAACGCATCTCGCCCTCGACAAGGATGCTCTCGAGCCGCGCGCTCTCGAGTCAGCCGATCACGGCCGCATCCTCGCCCTGCCCCTCGTCGGCGGCCTCCACCACGGCTACGTCCGACGCGCCGCATAGACGCCGGCGTCAGTACTCCCTGTCGTCAGGGAAGCGAGTGAGACCAGCGCTCACCGAAGGCTCGGCCTGCCGCTACCAGCCATCTCGCCTGCAGCCGCTCGCCCTTGCTGCTTCGCCTGCTTTAGTCTGAAGGGACCACGATCGGCGGCGGCCTCTGCCGCGGCGGGATCCGCGGTTCCTCGCGAGGCGCCGGGGGCGCTCTTGCGCGCCGCCGGTGCCCGCTCCGATGTCATCACGGAAACTCTTCAGGCGCCCACTCGCTCCCGGGGGAATTCGCTGCCCGGTCCGTCTTCTCCTGGCTGACGGAAAACTCGCCGAAGCGGGCATCCGTCGCCCTCTGGCTCACCGTACCCGAGAGGGTGCTCCCGCTCACGTGCCCGACGAAGCGGAGCTTGTCGGTCTCGAAACGGACCTCTTCGCCCTGTACCTGGACGCTCTCGAGCGGCCTGCTGCGAACGCCTACCGCAGGTCGCCACTCGCCGCGGTAAGCGCCGTTCTCCCGCTCGATGTCGAGGGCAAGCGGCTGGAGCCAGCCATCGCGATCGATTTCGCCGACCCAATGGCCGGAGGCATCACGCTGCCCTGTCGTCTGCACGCCTGCGCAGCCTGTCAGCGCAGTCACGATTGCGACCGTCTTCCATCCCATCATATCGACCTCCTCTGTGTTACCTTTCCTAAGATGACCAGTCGTCTTATTGGATGCGAAAAAAGATCTACTGCGGGATCGCGACGGCATCTACGGCGACGAGTTCCGGCGACGGGTGCAGGGCGACAGGAGAAGGCTTCGGGGAAACGACCCTCTACGCGAGAATTCTCGAAAAGGTGACCTTGAGGAACAGGTCGAGGGGCGCGCGGTCCTTCTGCACTTTGGCCCGCAGCATCGCGCCCTCCCACGCGTAGATGACGAACTCTGCCTGCGCTTTGGACGAGAAGTTCCTGGAGATCGCCCCGGCCCTCTGCGCCTCGGCGATCACCGCAGCGCGAGTGCCACGATCAGAGCAGCTTCGCGGTCAAGTGGATCGTGGTTCCCGCCAGGGCCTTGGACACCGGGCAATCCCGCTTCGCATCGAGCGCATACCGCTGGAAGGTCTGGTCGTCGAGGCCGGGAACTTCCGCCGTCGTCTCCAGGTCGATCCGGCTGATGGCGAACGAGTCGCCGATCTTGTCCAGGGTGACCGTCGCGCCCGTGTGGATCCGGGTCGGCGTCAGGCGATTGCGGGAAAGCTGCGCGGTGAGCGCCATGGTGAAGCAGCCGGCATGAGCGGCGCCGATCAGCTCTTCCGGGTTGGTCGCTGACTGACCGTCTTCCATCCGGGACTTGAAGGAGTACGGTCCATCGAATGCGCCGCTACCGACAGCGAGTCGCCCGCTGCCCTGGATCAAATTGCCCTTCCACTCTGCTTCAGCTTTCCGGCTTGGCATGACACTCTCCGTGGGTTCGTCTCGACACTCTTCCTTGCGTTCCTCCGTGGGATGCGGTCGTGGATCGACCGCACCGCTTCCGGCACGGCGGTGCCGTGCTCCGGAACAGAAGATTACGATTGCGTCCCTCCCGCCGACTGCCAGCCCCCGCCGAGCGCGTTGTACAGCTGCACCAGGGACAAGAGCTCGTTCAGCTGCGCCTGCGCCAATCCCAGCTCGGCCGCGAACGTCCTGGTGTTGCTGTCCAGCACCTCCAGATAGCTCGCCGCGCCTCCGCGGTACCGTTGCTCCGAGAGCGACAGCGCGTTCCGCGTCGAGTTGGCCAGGAGCTCCTGCTGCTCCCGGAACTCGCGGCCCTTGCGGTACCCGACCAGCGCGTCGGAGACCTCGCGGAACGCCTGCTGGATGGTCTGCTGGTAGACGATCAGACCCTCCTTCTGCTGCGCCTCGGCCAGCTTGACGCCGGAGGAGAGCCTGCCGCCTTGGAAGATGGGCTGCGTCAGCGAGCCGATGAAGCTCCACATTCCCGCCGGGCCCTTGAAGAGGTCGCTGAGCGCCGCGCTCTGGACGCCCGCGGCGCCGGTCAGCGAGATGGAGGGGAAGAACGCCGCCCGCGCGACGCCGATGCGGGCGTTCGCCGCGATCAGCCGCGCCTCCTGCAGCTGGATGTCGGGCCGCTGCTGCAGCAGGGCGGAGGGAAGGCCGGCTGGAACCACCGGATCGTGCGGCTGCTCGATGAGCTTGTGCCCTCGCGCGATCGGCCCTGGATTGCGGGCGAGGAGCACGCTGATGAAGTTCTCCTCCTGCTCGGAGCGGCGCTGGACGTCCAAGATGGTTTGCGCGGCGTTGTAGACCAGCTGCTCGGCCTGGCGGACGTCCAGGAGCGACACCGCCCCCTGGCGCTCCTGCACCTGGGTGAGCTGCAAGGACTCCTGCCGGGAGGTGAGGGTCCGCTGGGAGATCTCCAGCTCGAGATCGAGCTCGAGGAGCTGGTAGTACGCGCCCGCAAGGCTGGCGATGAGGCTGGTGATCACCGCCCGCCGGTTCCACTCGGCGGCCAGCAGATCGGCGCGCGCTGCCTCGGTGGCGCGGCGGAACTTGCCCCAGAAATCGAGCACCCACGACGCCGCTACGTTTCCCTGGATGACGTTGGTGGTGAACGGCGGCGTGAACCTGGTGGCCCCGGAACGCTCGCGCCCGCCCGCGATCCCGAGCGAGACCGCCGGAAGCTGAACGGCCCTCGTGATTCCCAGCTGTGCTTCCGCTTGCTCGATGCGCGCGGCGGCGATCAAGAGGTCCTGGTTCTGCGCCAGCGCCACGTGGATCAGGTCAGCGAGCGCGGGATCGGGAAACACC
>Ga0099829_10002658_pt1 | contig 10333 bp, 6 predicted proteins | sample CZO8metaG_3_FD_79336 | JGI IMG/M metagenome (GOLD analysis project Ga0099829, IMG submission 79336) | Vadose zone soil microbial communities from the Eel River Critical Zone Observatory, Northern California, USA - CZOApr15con2H2.8 metaG | ecosystem: Environmental > Terrestrial > Soil > Vadose...
GGCGATGAACAGGCTGCCGTCATCGGATTGGTCGAGATCGTCCACGTGCACGGCGTTGGGGTGGCGCAGGCGGCGGGCCACCTGGGCTTCATGGCGGAAGCGAACGATGAATTTGGGGTCCCGGGCGTACTGCGGGTCCATCACCTTGAGCGCGCGGATTTCCTCCAGACCCACGTGGAAGGCCTTGTAAACCGCACCCATGCCCCCACGCCCGATTTTGGCGATGACGCGATACTTGTTGGCGACCATCTGCCCGGGCTTCCACTCCTGGATCTCCATCAACCGCGCGCTGTCGGTGGGGCAAGTGGTGTGGTCGTCCGAGTATTCAGTGAAGCAGATTGGGCATTGCTTCATAGGCTTTTCATTTGCCTCCGTGCCGGCACCGGCAGCAGCAGCGACACCTAACCGCCCGCGTGACGCGCGACGTTTCCACGATTGTTGTCCCCGCGGTCATCTTCGATCCTTCAATTTCAGCGCCAAGCCGGTGGTCCCGATCATCACCGCGGCGAACAGCGTGAGCACGGCCAGATAGGCGGGGAGCGCTGTGTCGACATCACTTCCGATGGAGGAAGAGCTGTTGCCGGAGGCATTGAAATGGCGATCAGCGCGGCGGAATTCGCCGCTGTGAAGCGAAATGGTCACCCCATCCAGGATCAGGTAACTGTACTTCTCGTAGTCGTGAACGTACAGATCGCACAGCGCCTCGAGGCCCCAGCGGCCCACCATCAGTGGAGAAGCCACATAGTGCAGTAAGGGCTGCATGCCCACGGGCAGATTGTGATTGTCGCTCTTCCGCACCTGCTGTCCACCCACTTCCATGAACATATAAACATTCTCTGGTTTTTGCACGGGGATGAACAAGCCGGCCAGCAGCAACTGCGGGATCAGCGCCAGCGGAAAAATGTAGAGAGCCTTCTCCGGGTTGGAAGCCAGCGAGGAGATCACCAAACCGATCAGCGCTCCCTCCAGCGTCAACAGCCACATGATACCCAGTGCTCCGAGGAAATGGTTCTCCTGCGCGCCCATCATGGTCATCACGCTGATGAATAGGAGGCTCTGCACCAGCGCCAGGGCCGCCAGGTAAATGAGCTTCGAACCCAGGTAATAGGGGATGGGAAGGTTGCGTTCCCTTTCCCGTTTGTAAATCAGTTGTTCGTCCACGATTTCGCGCACCGAGGCCGAGCAGCCAAACCACAGCGCCGAGAACACCACCATGAACAGGAGCTTGGGGTCGTTGGGTGTTTCCTTCATCAGCCCAACCAGGAAGGCAATGGCCGCGGGCGGCGCGAGCATTCCCGCCACATTGGCCCAATCGGTGAGCCGCAGGGTGAGCTGGCGGGAGATCAGCGTCAGGAGTTGGCGCAGGCTGGGTTTGCGCTCAGCGGGCATGGCGCTGGCCATTTTGCCTGCGGGGCGATCCGGCTCCTTGGCCTGGTCGCCCAGGGGCTTGACCACGTACTCCTTGAAGATGCTCGAGGTGCGGTACTCCTTGGCCCAGACTTCCGCGGGCTTTTCGCGGAGGCGGTCGAAGACCTCGGCGGGGTGCGTGGTGCGGAAATAGGCCAGCATATCCTGGCTGGGGCCGAAGTAGGCCAGGCGGCCTTCGACCAGCACACCCACTTTGTCCAGCAGGCTGAACGAGCCGAGCAGATGGGTGGTGGCTACCACCGTGGCTCCACGGTTGGCGATCTCGCGGAACAACTGCATCATCTTCATTTCCGTGCGCGGGTCTTGCCCGGCCGTGGGCTCGTCCATGAACAGCAGGCTGGGTTTGCTGAGCAGCTCGATGCCCAGGCTCACTCGCTTGCGCTGCCCGCCGCTCAGCCGGTCGATCACCAGATCGGCGCGCTCCTCGAGGTCCAGCACCTTGATCACTTCATTCACCCGCGTCCAGATTTCCTTTTCGCCATAGTCGTCCGGCAGGCGCAGCTTGGCCGAGTAGTACAGGCACTGCTTGACGGTTAGAGTGCGGTGCAGCACGTCTTCCTGCGGCAAGTAACCCATGGTTGCGCGCAGGGCGGCGTAGTCCGCGTAGAGATTCCACGAATTCAGCAGGACGGCTCCGGCATCAGCGGGCTGCGAGCCGTTCAGCGCGTGCATCAGCGTGGTCTTGCCCGCGCCCGAGGGGCCCAGCAAGCCCACGAACTCGCGCGGCTCGATGGCCAGGGAGACTCGGTCGAGCAGCAGGCGCGTGGGATTGGGGATGGAGCGGCGCAGCTCGTAGGCGTACAGGCGGACGTGCGTGCCGTCGGACTGGTGGGCGATCGAGCTGCCGTCGAAGATGAGCTGGATGGCGCCCAGGGAGATGCGGTCGCGTGCGCGCAGCACCTGCTTTTTGACGCGCGTGCCGTTGACGAATGTTCCGTTGGTGGAATCCTTGTCCACCAGCTCGAACGTTTCGCCGTGCTTGAGGATTTCGGCGTGGTACTGCGACACGGTGGGGTGGTTCAGAGGCACGTTGTTGTCCGCGGCGCGCCCCAGCGTGATTACCGGACGGTTCAGCTCGATGTCCTTCAGGACCATGGGGCGCCGGCGAGCTTCGCGATAGAGCAGCAGGCGCGAATCGCAGGTGCCCAGGCGGATCAGGTCGCCCTCGGCCAGGATGCGCTCCTTGATGCGCTCGCCGTTGACGAACGTGCCGCTCTGCGTGCCGCGGTCGCGTAGCAGGGCGTAGCCTTCCTTGGTGAAGGTCAGCTCGGCGTGCTGCGCCGCCACCGAGGGATGCTGGATGCGGATGCGGCCGGGCCCGGCGACGCTGCCGATCTCGATGTGCGGCGTGGTCAGCGGGATGTCCTGCACGGCGTACTGGTCCAGGACCAGTTGCAGCCGCGCGTCCGGCGGCGGAGATTCTTCTCCACCCTGGAGCCGCACGGTCTGATAGCTCTGCGGTGTGCCGGACACCGCAGCATCCGCAATCGGAGCAGAGTACTGAGCCGCAACCCCTGGAACAGATTGAGCTGGCGGCGGCGCGGGAGCCTGCTTGATCACCGGTGGGGTGGGCGGGACCGGCATAACTGGTGAGGGCGCTTTCGCGGAAGGCGGAGGCGCGGCGCCGTCGCGGCGGGCGGGCGGCTCATAGACGAACACCGTCGAAGCATTGACGCCGAACCGGATGTGGTCGCCCGGCTGGAGCACGGCCATATCGATCCGCGCGTCGTTGACGTAAGTCCCGTTCACCGAGTTGTTCTCGAGCACTACGCGCCCCTGGCTGTCCACGGAAAGCCGGGCGTGCTGCCGCGAAGTCTCCGCGTCCTCGAGTACCAGGTCGTTCTGCGCGGGATGCCGTCCCACGCGCAGCCCGGCGGAGAAGATCGGGGCCCGCTTCCCTTCGAGTGGCCCGGACTGTGCCACCAGAAATCCGGCGTGCATGGGCGGCCCGGAAAGCGGAGCGGTCTCTTCGTCGGGAGTGGATTGCTGGCGGCCAGGGACCAGGGGCGGCCCGGAAAGCACGCGGCCGCACTTCAGGCAGGTGGTGGCTCCGCCGGTGACCATCCGGATGTCAGCGCCGCTGGCGCCGCAGAACCTGCACTGCATCAGCGCCCCTCCTCCCGCCGAGCACACGCCCCACCAACGCACGGCGGAGTGCGAAGCACGTCACTCCGCGGCTCCGGATTCGGCGCCGGCGCGCGGCGTACGGGAAAGGAATCAGCCCCGGGCTGAGCGGGAATGGATTCGCGGCTGGACAAGGCGCGGAACAAGCTTCAGCGCCAGGTGCAGCGGCGCCTGCTCCCCCTGTGTAAAAATGTTCGGCGCGATGCTAGCACGCGTCGGAAATGCTGTAAAGGAAGGGCAGAGCGCACGCCACCGGCCTGACATGAACGGGGATACAACTCTCCAGGCCAGGTTATGGCTGAACTTATACAGAATCTTTGGTTTCCCTGTTCTCATTGCATTATGACCCGTGCCAGAAATCTGGCGGCTTAGTGGAGTCCCGGAGCAATCTCCCGCACTCGATAGAAACCGCTGTCCGCGGTTTACACCCCCTCCTTGCAGTGCTAGCATTCGCCTGCGATGTACTCCCGCCCGACGGGATCCCGGGCCAACACATTAGTGAAAAGAGGTCGCCAAGATGGAAGGCACACTGAAAATTCTTCGCAACCTGGTGGCAGTCCTGGTGGTGTTGGTGGTCATCCTCTGCGGCCTGATGATCAACCAGTTACAGGAAATCCGGCGCAACCGCGACACCATCCTGGCCATGCGCAGGCAAGCCAATGATGCAGTGAGCCAGTTCACGCCGCAGCTCGACGAGCGCATAAAACACCTCGACGATCAGATCCAGGGCCTGGACGCCAAGATGCAGGGCTCCGAAGACCGCTTCATGCAGCGTCTGGATGCCGAGCTGCCTAAAATGTTGGACCGCTATATTGAAAATAAGAGGAGGCAGCTCGACGAGGCCGCCAGGCGCGGAGTCCCTCCGCGTTAGCGGCGGCGGTTCCCCCGCCTGCGGCTCGCCTCAGGTAGAATGGTTTGCCGGGCGCCGCATTCCATTCATCAGCCTGGTGAGGGTCGAACACAATCATGTCCACCCAGGCGATCTCCACCGGTAGAAAGCTGTTGCGTGCCCCGGGCCCTTCCACGGCGCTGGCGCCACGAAATTTCCTGGAGCTGACGGGCGACCCGCTGAATTTTCTCACTCGCCTGGCGCAACGCTACGGAGACGTCACCCGTTTTTCCGTCGCCTTCCGGCGCGCCTTCCTGATCAACCATCCCGAGTACATCAAGGATTTGCTGGTCACCAGCAACCACAAATTTCAAAAGAGTCCGGCGGTGCAGAGCATGAAGCGCGTGCTGGGGGAAGGACTCCTGACCAGCGAACGCGAATTCCACTTGCGCCAGCGGCGGCTGGCGCAGCCGGCATTCCACCGCCAGCGCGTGGCGGCCTACGGAACGGCGATGGTGGAGTACGCCGAACAGATGCGCCGCAAGTGGAAAGACGGCGCGACGGTGGACATGCATCGCGAAATGATGGACTTGACCCTGGCCGTGGTCGGCAAGACGCTCTTCGATGCCGACATCGCTTCCAACGCGAAAGAAATCGGCGAAGCCATGGAAACTTTCCTGAGCTTGTTTCGCCCCATGCTGCTGCCGTTCGCCGGGCTGCTCGAGCAACTCCCCATTCCTCCTATCCGGCGGCTGAAGCGCGCCCGCGCCCGCATGGATGAAATTGTTTATCGCCTGATCCGCGAGCGCCGCGCAAGCGGCCAGGACCGCGGTGACTTGCTCTCGATGCTTCTCGCCGCACAGGACGTGGAAGGCGACGGCGGGACCATGACCGACCAGCAAATGCGCGACGAATGTGTCACCCTCATGCTCGCCGGACATGAGACCACCGCCAACGCCCTCACCTGGACGTGGATGCTTCTCGCCGGTCATCCAGACGTGGAAGCGCGTCTCCACGCCGAACTTGATTCCGCGCTCGCCGGCCGGCTTCCCTCAGTAGAGGATCTTCCGCATCTGAAATACGCGGAGATGGTGCTGGCAGAGTCCATGCGCCTCTACCCGCCGGCCTTCGCCATCGGCCGGCAAGCCCTCGAGGACCACGAATTCGGGGGATATGCGGTGCCCGCGGGATCGATTGTCCTTTGCAGCCAGTGGGTGATGCACCGCTACCCGCGCTATTATCCCGATCCGCTGCGTTTCGATCCCGAGCGCTGGACTCCTGAAGCTCGCGCCGCGCGCCCCAAGTTCGCCTACTTCCCTTTTGGCGGCGGCCCGCGGGTGTGCATCGGAGAAGCGTTTGCCTGGATGGAAGGAGTGCTGCTGCTGGCCACGCTGGCCCAGCAATGGAAGTCACGCCTGGTGCCGGGTCACCAGGTGGATACGCATCCGGTGATCACCCTGCGCCCGAGGAACGGCATGCCCATGACACTTTCGCGGCGAAATTGATTCGAGAGTGTGCGGGATCGGGCCCTGGAGCGCCGGCGTCTTGCCAGCCTCAGTCCCGTCGCTGCTACCCCAAGGCCGGCGAGACGCCGGCGCCAACCTGCTCTATCGCGGATCGCGAGCGGTTTAGACCGCGTGGTAGGCATGCCGCCGGTTCATCACATCGCAGAGCGCCGCTTCCACCGCCGCGCCCATTTGGCTGGTGCTGACTGGGCGTCCGGACTTCCCGCCGCGGGCCGGGAGCAGATCTGCGGTGCGGTAACCCGCCTCCAGGACCTCCCCGATGGCGTCTTCGATTTCACGCGCTTCGCATTCCAGTCCAGCGGAATAGCGCAGCAGAAGCGCGGCCGACCCGATGGCGCCCAGCGGATTGGCCACACCGCGGCCGGCAATGTCCGGGGCCGAGCCATGCACCGGTTCGTAGAGGCCCACGTCCCCGCCGATACTGGCGGAGGCCAGCATTCCCAGAGAGCCAGGAAGCGCAGCAGCTTCATCGGAGAGGATGTCGCCGAACATATTCTCCGTGACCACCACGTCGAAGCGGGCGGGATTCAACATCAGGTGCATGGCGAAAGCGTCCACGTAAAAGTGTTCGAGGGTTACTTGCGGATAATCGCCGGCGACGCGCGAGACCACCTCGCGCCAGAGCTGTGAAGTCTCCAAAATGTTGGCTTTGTCCACGGAAGCGAGTCTGCCTCGCCGGCTCCTGGCGGCATCGAAGGCCACGCGCGCGACGCGCTCAACCTCGCTGACGGTGTAGCGCATCGTGTTCACCGCGCTGGTCGCGAAATCCACACTGCGCGGCTCGCTGAAGTAGAGCCCGCCCAGCAACTCGCGGACAAAGAGCACGTTGGCACCGCGGGCCACTTCCGGACGCAGCGGGGAACACCCGGCGAGCGACTCGTAAAAAACCGCGGGGCGCAGGTTGGCGAACCCGCCCAGCGCTTTCCGCAACCCCAGCAGCCCGGCTTCAGGCTTGCGCTCGCGCGGCAGGCGGTCGAACTCCGGGTCGCCCACCGCGCCCAGCAGGACGGCGTCGGCATGAAGGCAGGCTTGCAGGGTATCGTCCGGCAGAGGCGTGCCGGCGCTGCGGATAGCCGCGGCGCCGAAAGGCTTTTCGATGAAGCGGAATTCATAGCCGGAAAGCGCGCTGACAGCCTGCAGGATGCGCACCGCTTCCTGGGTAACTTCGGGTCCGATTCCATCGCCTGGTAATACCGTGATTGAGAGCCTCATGGTCTTTCCGCCTTTTGTTTCGTCCTCAGGGTGAAGAAATCCTCTAATCCACCGGTCTTGCGAAATCCCCGCGATTTACCTTTCCGGGGGATTTCCAGCTTTTCAGCGAATACCCGCGGCCGCTGTCTTCGGCCGCAGCTTGATGTCGCCGCCATCGACCGGAGCGGGTTGAGAAACGCTCCTGAGGTGCGCAGGCAGCAGGGAGAGCAGATCCTGGTCGTAGATGTTTTTCTTGCGGTCGGCGAGATCGGTGAACTTCAGGTATGCGGCATTCAGATCGGCGCGCGACAGGGGGAAGCCCAGCTCACCGTAGCGGCGTCCAAGCGCGTGCCGCCCGGAATGCTTGCCCAGCACAATGCGGTTGGCCGGCAAGCCCACCGACTCCGGGGTCATGATCTCGTAGCAAAGCGGGTTGCTGAGCACGCCGTGCTGGTGGATTCCGGCCTCGTGGGCAAAGGCGTTGCTCCCCACAATAGCTTTGTTGGGCTGTGCGGCGAAGCCGATGAGCTCAGAGAGCAGCTTGCTGGAAGGGCAGATCTGCTCGGTGTTGATCCCGGTCCGGTAGGGCAAGCGGTCGTTGCGCACGCGCAGGGCCATGACCACTTCTTCGAGCGCGGCGTTGCCGGCGCGCTCGCCGATGCCGTTCACCGTGCACTCCACCTGGCGCGCGCCGGCCTCGATGGCCGCCAGGCTGTTGGCCACGGCGAGGCCCAGGTCGTTGTGGCAGTGTACGGAAATCGTCGCCGCTTCGAGGTTCGCGATGCGCTCGCGCAGTGTGCTGATGAGCTGGGCATACTCAGCCGGGACAGTGTAGCCGACTGTGTCGGGGATGTTGATCGTGGTCGCGCCGGCATCTACCGCCGCCTGCACCACGGCGCACAGAAAATCCACGTCCGAGCGTGTGGCATCTTCGGGAGAGAACTCCACGTCATCGCACAGCGATCTTGCCAGCGCGACGGAGTCCCAGGCTTGCTCGAGGGCCTGGGCGCGGCTGATCCTCAGCTTGTGCTCCAGATGGATGTCCGAGGTGGCCAGGAAGACGTGGATGCGGGGATGCGGAGCTTCGCGCAGTGCATCCCAGGCCAGGCTGATATCTTCGCGCTTGGCGCGGGCCAGGGCCGCGATGCGCGGCCGGCGAACCTCGCGCGCGATGGCGCGCACGGCTTCAAAATCGCCTTTCGAGGAGATGGGGAAGCCCGCTTCGATGACGTCTACTCCCAGGCGGTCGAGCTGGCGGGCCATGCGCAGCTTTTCTTCGAGGTGCATGCTGCAGCCTGGGGCCTGTTCGCCGTCGCGCAGGGTGGTGTCGAAAATGGTGATCGGCGTAGTCATGACCGGGCTCGGGCGGTGGGGGTGGAGACACCGCGAGCGACAAGCGAATTTTGGGGGCTGGGATAGGGATAATGCAAGATTATAATTCTTCTGCGAGCATAAGTTCCTGTTATTATATAACCGCGCGGTGGCAGGGCCGCCACCCCGCGCCGGAGCGGACATGGACCTTGGCGACCTGGAGACCTTTCTGGCGGTGGTGCGCGAGGGCAGCTTTTCCCGCGCTGCCCGCCGCCTGCACCGCACTCAGCCGGCCATCAGCCAGGCCATTCGCAAGCTCGAGCAGGACCTCGCCGAACCGCTCTTCGACCGCTCCTCGCGCTCCAGCAACCTCACCGACGCCGGGCGCCTGCTCCAGGAATATTCCACCAAACTGTTAAACCTGCGCGGCGAGGCCCACGCGGCGCTGGCCGAGCTGCGCGCAACGCAGCGCGGCAAGCTCTCCATCGCCGCCAACGAATTCACCTGCCTGTATCTCCTGCCGCTGCTCGACGAATTCCGGCGCTCCTGCCCCATGGTCAAAGTTTCCGTGGAGCGCTCGCTGGCCAGCCGCGTCCCGGAAGCGGTGCTCAACCACAGCGTGGAGCTCGGCATGATCTCCTACGCGCCGGAAGATACCGCGCTGCGCTCGATTGTGGTCTGTACGGACATGCTGGCTTTTGTGGTGCACGCGCGGCACCCGCTGGCGGCGGCCAAGCAAGTCAACATTCGCCAGCTCGGGGCGCAGTCCTTTGTCGCTCACCACGTTCCGTCGCCGTACCGCGTGCGCGTACTGGAGGCTTTCCGGCGTCACAAGACGCCGCTGCACATGGACGTGGAGCTGCCCACCATCGAAGCCATCAAGAAATTTGTGGCCCTGGGCAACGGCGTGGCGCTGGTGCCGGGTATCTGCGTCGAAGCGGAAGTGGCGCGGGGCGAACTGGTGCGTATCCCGGTGCGTGAGATTCAGTTTGAGCGAAAATTGCGCTTGATACACCGCAGGAAGGCCAGCCTGTCACACGCCGCACAGGCTTTTCTCAAGGTAGTGGAGGCGCAGTCGAAGAAGGCCAACAGCCGTTACCTGTACCACCCGGAACACGCGGCGTAGGATTCGCGCTGGGAGCGCGCCTTCCGGCTGCTCGTGGAATCTCTGACCCCAGCAGCCGCCGTACTCCTCCAGACACTCCCACTAGGTGAGAGAACAACGCCGGAGCGCCGCCGAGTGCAGCCACGGCGCGCTCGGCGAGGCGCGGATGATCGGCGAGCCACAGCACCATGCGGGTGAGGATGCGGTAATCGCGCAGCAAAGATCGACGGGCGCGCTCAAAACCCGGCATCCATTCGTTTTCCTCGCAGGTGCCCAACGGCACATGCGCAGCCAGCAGCTCGGCGGAGAGCAGCGCCTGGGTCATCCCGCCGCCGGTGATGGGATCGAGGAACCCTGCGGCATCGCCCAGCAAGACAATCCCCGGCGCCACACCGCGGCTCGCGCGGCCCGCCAGCGGCGACCTTCCCTGAAATTCAGTCAGGCGCTCGGCGCCATCGAGACGCGCGGCAAGCAGCGGTTGCGCAGCAATCCAGCGAGGAAAGACCTGCTCGATGGGTCCGCCCGCCGCGCCTTCATCGGTCAGGCCGGCGACCAGGATTTCCCGCTCCGGCAGCGGCGTGACGTAAAGCTCGTAGCCGCGCCCGGCAAAAACATCCACCCATGGCGGTTGGTCCTTCCCCGGCGATAGCCGGAAATGCGTGCGGATGCCGAACCGCTTCCTTCGCGCGGGGACGTGCAGGCCGAGCGCGTGGCGGATGGGAGAGTGTACGCCGTCGGCCGCCACTACCAGCCGGGCGCGACACAGTTCTCCTTCGACGATCAGGCCGGTCACGCGGCCGTTCTCGATCACCAGGCGCC
>Ga0099829_10002659_pt1 | contig 10332 bp, 6 predicted proteins | sample CZO8metaG_3_FD_79336 | JGI IMG/M metagenome (GOLD analysis project Ga0099829, IMG submission 79336) | Vadose zone soil microbial communities from the Eel River Critical Zone Observatory, Northern California, USA - CZOApr15con2H2.8 metaG | ecosystem: Environmental > Terrestrial > Soil > Vadose...
AGCGGCTCTACTTCGGCGTCTTCGCCGCATTTAGCGGACAACCCGGCCGCTCCTCGCTGCTCTGGGCGGCCGTGTTGCGCGCCGGGGCGGGCGCCGCCTTGAGCTATCAGACCGCGGCCGAATTGCATGGTCTCGCGCATAAGCCATCGAGCCTCATCCATGTGACGGTGCCAGGCAACCGTCGGCTCGACTCGATTGCGGGCATCGTCATTCATCGCTCGGGGCGTATCCGCGTGGCGCGTCATCCTTCCCAGTCGCCGCCCCGCACTCGGGTCGAGGAGACCGAGCTCGATCTCACCGAGGCGGCGCGGACCTTTGACGAGGCCCTGGGCTGGGTATCCGCTGCCTGCAGCGGGCGGCTGACTACGCCCCAGCGCGTCCATGCAGCGATGTCGGATCGCGCGAAGCTACGTTTCCGCGAGGCGCTGCGACTGGCGCTTGGTGACATCGCCGATGGCGTGCATGCCGTCCTCGAATACCGATACAAGCACGACGTGGAGCGGCCCCATGGTCTCCCGTGCGGCAGTCGGCAAGTACGGGTGATCCGCGGCAGCCGTAGCGAGTATCGGGACGTGCTCTACCGGAAGTACCTGGTGGCGGTGGAGACTGACGGTCGGCTTGCGCACCCGGTCGAGGCCCGGTGGTTGGACGTGCGGAGGGACAATGCCGCTGCGGCCGACGGGATCATTACGCTGCGCTACAGCTGGTCTGACGTGACCAAGCGTCCGTGCGCTGTTGCCGCTGAGGTCGGTGCGGTGCTGTCCGGGCGAGGCTGGCCGGGGCCATTGCGGTCATGCGGCCCGAGCTGCGGCCTCCGTCGACGATGAATGCAGCCGATATGCGCAGGTCGGGCGCCGTTGCTGCGGACCGTCGCCTGGCTGGAGCCGGTGGCAGGGCCACGCGGTCCCTGTTCCTTGCGCTGCTGGCAGCGGCGGGCGCGACGGGGCGCTGAGCGCAGGGCGGGCTTACCGGCCTTGCTTCACCCGCGCTCGCCCGGTCAAGGAACAGCCGGGCGAGATCCTCGGGTTCAGCCGCTCCCGCGCGGTCTCGGAGGTCCGACATGGCCGCTACCCTCCTCGAGGCCCGGCGCAAGGCACGGTCACGGTGGTGCGTTAGAGATGCCGGCTGAGCAGGGTCAGGTCGGCCGGGGACAGCCGGTCATGAGCGGTTTTGGCCTGATGCCAGTACGGATAGATCAGCGGAGGTTCGCTGGCTTTGTCCAGCCGGTCCCGTTCCTCTGCGGTCAGCACAAGTTCGGCGGCGGACAGGTTGTCCGCTAGCTGCTCGGCGGTTTTCGCGCCAATGACCAGCGAGGTCACGGCGGGCTTGCCGAGCAGGTAGGCCAGCGCCAGCTGAGCCGCGGAGACGCCGCGTTCCTCGCCGATACTGACCAGGATGTCGACCGTCTCGTAGAGTGCGTCCTGGTCGCGGACCGGCGGCTCGTTCCAGTCGGTCAGCTGCCGCGAGCCGGCGGGCGGCTGCCGGTCGCGGCGGTACTTGCCGGACAGGAGCCCGCCCGCGAGAGGGCTCCAGATCAGCACGCCGAGGCCCTGATCGACGGCCGCCGGGATCAGCTCATACTCGGCATCGCGGGCCTGCAGGGAGTAGTAGATCTGCTGGCTGACGAACCGCGGCAAGCCGAGCCTGTCGGCCGTGCCGAGCGCCTTCATCAGCTGCCAGCCGGCGTAGTTGGACGCCCCGACGTAGCGGACCTTGCCCGAGCTGACCAGCAGGTCCAGGGCCTCTAGCGTCTCCTCAAGCGGCGTGAGCCCGTCCCACTCGTGCAGCTGGTACAGGTCAATGTGATCCGTGCCCAGCCGCCGCAGGCTGGCCTCGCACCCGGTCACGATGTGATGGCGGGACAGGCCAGCGTCGTTGGGCCCGTCGCCCATCGCCATGCGCACCTTGGTCGCGACAAGCACCTGGTCGCGGCGGCCCTGCAGGGCCTGCCCCAGGATCTCCTCGGACAGGCCGCCGGAGTACACGTCCGCGGTGTCGAAGAGGTTGACCCCGGCATCCAGGCACTGGCCCACCTGGCGGCGTGCCTCGTCCACGCCGGTGGAACCGACATCGGCGAATTCTCCGCGGCCGCCGAACGTCATGGTGCCCATGGTGAGCACGGAGACCCGGAGACCTGATTTGCCCAGCGCGCGATACTCCACGGTCAGACCCTACCGATCGCCGCGCTGCGGGCCGCGTTCTGGCCGCACTTGCTGCCAGCTGATGCCACGGCAAGCCAGGGGACGAGGTCAGCGAAGGGCCGGCGCCGGCTCGTGGCCGGCACCGGCCCTGGTGGGACCGCCCGGGGCTTCACCCTCCGCACGGCTGCGACTGCGCGGAGCGTCCGACCCGGCCTGCGCCGGTCAGCTGTTCATGCGCGGGACCATGCGGGCTAGGGCAAGGCCCGCCGCGGTGAGCGTGAACAGCCCACTTCGGCGTGGTTAATTCCCCTAGTGCCTTACGGAACGCGGCCAGGCCGGCCGGGTGGTTCTCAAGCCGCCAGTCCTGATGGTAGAGGCCATGATGCTGTGCCTCATCGAACCACACGAGGCCGAGCACGTGATCCCGGCGTATCCCGGCGAACAGCCCCGGGATTTTCGCGGCCTGACCCGCGACCTGGCCGACAGCCGTCTCCTCCACGAGCACTGGTCTGCTGGTGAAGGTGCGGGCATCGGCTATGGTCCGGCCGAGAACACTGTGATAGGTGTCCGACCATCGGAAGTAATAACCGTCTATCCCCACCCAGGTCACGTACTTAGCTCCCGGCCACCAGTTCTTCAGCCGCCCGGTATTGCCGTGGTTATCCCTATTCATGTCCCAAACCCAGGTCACGTTGTAGGCTCCCCGGCCCCGGAACACATTTACGATATGGCGCCAGGCCCGCACCCACATAGCAGGGGCTACATGCCTGTATCCCCACGGGTACCAGTCGCCGTTGGCCTCCTGTGCCCAGCTAATCATCACCGGGTGGCCGAACCTGACAACCGCATCGGCGTATGACCGGAGCCAGGAGTCGTACGCCCCTGACGCGACGGCCGTCATGCTGGTATGCCATGGCTCGATCTGGACAAGCACCGTAGCCCCGTGCCCGCGCGCCTTCCTGGCGAACGCTGACTGAAACGGCTCATTCACCGCGCTGTAATAGACCACGATGTTCGGCTTACGCCCCACAGCCTGGCCGAAGTTCCTTACCTGCCGGTAGGATGACGGGCCCTCAGGCTCGTACACCCCGAGGTAGCTGACCGGGACCGGCGGTAGGGCTAGGTGCACCAGCGCGTTCCGCTCTGGCGAGATGTGCGCTGCTGATTCGCATGCCGCCAGGGTTGTCAGGATAAGCACACCGACAATACGGGCGAGCGTTCGCATGGTCATTCACTTCCTCACGACGTGGAATCCGCTGTTGCGGGTAGTCAGTCCCAGGACGACACCGGAGCCCTCCATGAGGGTGAACACGGGCAGCAGCACGATCTGCGCGAGGTGCCAGAATATCCTGGCCCAGAATCTGGTCATGCCATGCTCATCCAGGTTCGCTTTGAGTCCCGTGATGTACAGCGTGATGAACGAGGCAAAGGACATATTTGCCAGCAAGCGTACCCACGGCTCGACATATCCACCGAGCGCGAAATGCGCCGCGGTATAGATAATGGCGAAGGGAGCGAGCACCCACAGCGCGCTGTTGATCCCGATGGTCAGCCTCCAGCGGAGTTTCACCGGGGCGAACAGGGCGACCTTGGCCAGGCCCTGGAACCAGCGGCGGCGCTGCTTGACGAAATCGGCCACGGTCTGGCAGGACTGCTCTTCGAGGTAGCCCTCCACCCAGCGGATCCGGTAGCCCTGCTCCATCAGCATGAGGGCCCAGAAGGCATCTTCGGTGATGGACCCGCGCGGGCCGAAGTCGAATCCGCCGCTGCCCGTCTCGACGCTGTTGCGTACCACGATGTAGGAACCATGCAGGCCGAAGACGGTGACGCCCAGGCGGTGCGCGAAATGGAACCGGGCGAAGTCATCGCCGGTACGCACGTTGTCAGCGAGGGTGAGGAATGGGTGCTTCCTCCAGTCCCGGTGGTAGAGGATCGCGCCCTGGCCGATATGGTACTGGCCGCTGGCCTCCTCCTCGCTGATCATGCGGGCGATGCCCCTGATGCCTGATGCTGTCGGCTGGGTTTCCTCGTCCAGGTGAACGATCCAGGCATCAGCCGGAAGCGGTGAGTGCAGCACCGCGTAATGCAGTGCCCTGGCCTTGTAAAGCGAATGGCCCGGCGTCTGGTAATCAGGCGGGACGACTATGTAGCTGATGTCATCATTCGGTGCGGGCAGGTTGAGTGCCTGAGTGTCAGTGACGACTTCGATCACGTACGGGAAGAGAGGCGTGCGGGCCATCTCAGCCTGGCAGCGGCGTATCGTCGCGGTCAGTGCCGCTACGTTCGTCCCCCGTGACACGATCCGCCAGGAGACTAGCTGTGGCACCCATGAGACGGGCCCGGCTGCCGGGTGACGGTAGCGGAGCATGCCCAGCAGTCCGGTCAGGGCCGGCAGAACGGCCCCGAGCCACAGCAGGGAGGTCCAGCTCCATGCCGCCATGAACGGGCCCACGGGGGCGAAGTTGCGCGGCCAGATCTCGTGCTGGATCCGGTACAGGCCCAGCGTGGCCAGCGTCATGCTCAGCAGGACACGAACGCGATGCCCGGTGACCGGTCCCACCGACCAGTCTGCCTGCTCGGCCTGCTGCTCCGGTATGCGGAACGTGTCAGGCAGAATTGCGTCCGGCGCAATCGCGGTAATGGTGGTCATGATGTTCCCCCTAGATGGTGATCGGGAAGAAGAAAAGATCCCGACGATCCCGGCTGCGTGCGGCGAGCCGGTGGCGTACTCGCCTGCCGCGCGGCATTCTTGGGAACGGCGCGCTGCAGCATCCCGGACATGGTCATCGCGGCCGCCGTGGGTCATTGCAGGCCGTGCTGGCATGCGGCGCCACCCGGGCTCGCCGGATCAGCCCAGTGACGATGGCGATGAGCTGCATTGGCGGCACTGGCATATGCAGAACCTCGGTGGCGTGGTGCAGCAGCAACGCGAGGTCCTCGGGCTGAATATGCCTGGCGACGATCACGGCAACCGGCAGTTCGGGCTTGGTCCCGCTCACCCATTCGGCCAAATCCAGGCCGCTCATGCGGGGGAGATCGAAATCGGCGAGGACCAGATCCCAGGGCTCCGACCGGATGCGCCTTATCGCCGTGACGGGATCGGCGACGTGGATGACGTCGAAGCCGCCCCGCTCGCCGAGAACATGCAGCGTGAAACGCACCACTGCCGGGTCATGCGCAACGGCAATAATTCTGCCGTCAACTTTGCCCTTCCCATTTTCGTTCATGTCTCTACGGTGACTCGGCCGGGTGGCAGCACAGTTCGCTATTTAGTTGCCCGACGGTTGCAAAAAATGCTGGCAAGTCCCGGCTGTTTTTGGGCAGCCGAAAGCAGCGCACTGGCGTGCGCGCATTCAGCCGCCAGGCAGGACAATGCTGCGCTGGAGCAAAGCTGAGCGAATGACGGGTTATTCGTGTCGGGGACGGCCCAGCTGAGTGCTCTCAGCGGGCGGCAATGTGCAGCGTCAGGCCGCTATCCTGGCAGCGTCATTGCTGCCACTGGCATTTTCGGCAGTTTCGCCGTGTCAGGCCCTGCGCACGTCCTACATGATGTGCTGAGTCCTATTGGTGGCATGCTCACGACGACCCCCCTGTCCGGGCGACCCAATTGCAGTCACCTCGAGACTGGCAAGCGAGGGTGGCAAGTGCAGTCTGCAGTCGGTTGCAGCCGGGTAGCAGCTGCCTGATCGTCCAGTTATCCCTGATCGTTCAGTTGCACAGCGCAGCCGGTACCTGGCGCCAGTCAGGCGTCGCGCTCGATCGGGCAGGTCATGCACCGCGGCCCGCCCCGGCCCCGGCCGAGTTCGCTGCCCCGCACGGTGATGACGTCGATGCCGTTCTCCCGCAGGTAGGTGTTCGTCGTCACGTTCCGCTCGTAGGCGACCACGATCCCGGGCTCGACCGCGAGCACGTTGCAGCCGTCGTCCCACTGCTCACGCTGGGCCGAGTGGACATCCTGGGTGGCGGTCAGCACGGTGATCTTGCTGCGGCCAAGTGCAGCGGCGATGGCTGCATGCATGTCCTCCGGCGGATGATCAGTCACCTTGAGCTCGCGCGGCCCGCTGCCCGGCTGGACGGTGTAGGACGGCAGCATCCCCATCCCGGCGTACTTGATGAACACCCCGTGGTCAGCCATGGTCAGCACGGTGTCCAGGTGCATGAACGCGCGTCGCTTGGGCATGTCGATCGCCACCACGCAATCGGCGGCGCCGGCCGAGAAAAGCCGGTGCGCGAGCATCTCGATGGCCTGCGGGGTGGTCCGCTCGCTCATCGCCACCAGGACGGCGCCGTTGCCGAGCACCAGCACGTCGCCGCCCTCGATGGAGGCAGGGCCGCCGTCAGCGCCGTGGTACCAGATCTCGAAGCCGCCGGCGGCGAACATCGGATGCCACCGGTACATCGCCTCGTCGCTGACGGTCTCCCGCATCCGGGCCTGCATGCGCATCGTGTTGATGGATACCCCGCCGTAGATCCAGCAGGACGTGTCGCGCTGGTAAAGCAGATTCGGCAGCGGCGCGAGAACGAAGCCGTCAGTGTCGAGGGAGCGGAACGCGATGCTCTTCGGCTCCGGGATCATGTCCAGGATCTCGCGCTTGGTGATGCCGCCGATGAGGAACCTGGTGAGGGTCGCCGCGTCCATTCCCTCCAGCGCGCCGCGCAGCGAGTCGACCGCGAGCGGCCCGTGCCGGCGCGCGTCGAACACCCGGTCAAGCACGTACTCCCGCGCGGCGGGGAACTGCATTGTCTCGGTAAGCAGTTCCGCGTAGTAGTGGACCTTGGCGCCTCGCTCACGCAGCGCGCTGGCAAACGCGTCATGCTCGGCCTGCGCCTCGGCGACCCACAGCACGTCGTCGAAGAGCAGGTCGGCGGCGTTGTCCGGGGTGAGCCGCTTGAGCTCCAGGTCCGGACGATGCAAGATGACCTGCCGCAGGCGGCCAACCTCGGAGCCGACGTGGAACATGTGCACTCCCCGGTCGCGCAATGATTCCTGTCGTTAGTTATTTCATGCTGGCGGCTATGCTGCCGCCGTGGAGCTAGATCTTTCCCTGGATGCCGGCCAGCTGACCGCGAGACTGGTGGACATCGAGTCGGTAAGCGGCGCGGAGAAACCCCTTGCCGACGCGATCGAAGCAGCCCTGCGCGGGCTGCCGCACCTGACCGTGCACAGGGACGGCGACGCGCTGGTGGCCAGGACCGGCCTCGGCAGGCCGCAGCGGGTGATCCTGGCTGGCCATATCGACACCGTTCCCGTCGCCGGCAATCTCCCGTCCCATCTTGAACGGGGCCTTCTTTACGGCTGTGGCAGCGCGGACATGAAGTCCGGGGTCGCTGTACAGCTCCGGCTCGCGGCGTCGGTGCCTGAGCCTGCCAGGGATGTGACGTACGTCTTTTACGACTGCGAGGAGGTCGAGGCCGAGCGCAACGGCATGCTGCGGCTGAGCCGCCGGAGCCCAGGGCTGCTGGCCGGTGACTTCGCCGTGCTGATGGAGCCGACGGGGTGCGCCGTCGAGGGCGGCTGCCAGGGCACGCTTCGCGCCGAGATCAGGGCGACCGGAAAGCGCGCTCACAGCGCACGGTCGTGGCTGGGCAGCAACGCCATCCATGCCGCCGGCGACATTATCAACGTGCTGCGCGGCTATGCGGCTCGCCAGCCTGAGGTCGACGGGCTGACGTACCACGAGGGACTCAGCGCCGTCGGGGTGCGCGGCGGGGTGGCCCAGAACGTGATCCCGGACGAGTGCGTGATCACGGTGAACTACCGGTTCGCGCCGGACCGCTCGCCCGCTCAGGCGGAGGCGCATGTGCGCGAGGTATTCGATGGCTGGGAGGTCGCGGTTACCGACGTGGCGGGCGGCGCCAGGCCGGGGCTGGCCGACCCGGCGGCGGTCGCGTTCGTCGCGGCGACCGGCGGCATCCCGCGGGCCAAGCTGGGCTGGACGGACGTGGCGAGGTTCGACGCGCTTGGCGTCCCCGCGGTCAACTACGGCCCTGGTGACCCTCAGGTTGCGCACACCGCCGGCGAACATGTCGCGGTCAGCGAGATCAGCGAGTGCGAGGCCCGGATGCGGGCCTGGCTGTCGCCTTGATCCCGTTGCCTTTTGGCCGGGCCGGGCTCAGCCGTACCTGCTGACGGCGGCCTGAAGGCGGTCGGCCCGGGAGCGCGCGGCGTTGCCGCCGCTTGCTCTCCCGGGCCGGGGATCGCATTCGCTGCCTACTGCGGTGGCGCCGCGCCGAGCGTCACGCCGCTGGTGTGCTGCTTGCCCGCCGGGTCCACCCAGCTGACCTTGACCTGCTGGCCGGGGCGGAACTGCAGCATGGTGCTGGTCAGTGCGCTCGGCGAGCTCACTGCCTGCCCGTCCACTGAGATGATGACGTCCCCGCTGGCCAGCCCCGCGTTGTCGGCAGCGGTGCGGCACAGGACGCCGTCCACCAGCGCGCCGGCCTTGACCGGCGCGATCTTTGCCGGAATGCCCATGTTCTGGTCGGTGGCGAGGCAGCCCTGGTTGCCGCTGGTACCGCCGCCGAACTCGCTGTTCTGCTGGAGCTGCAGCGCCCGCTGCCGCTGCGGGCTGGTGCTGCTCGCTGCGGGCCGCCCGGGCACCAGGACGCCCATGAACCCGCTCAGCCCGATCTTGATGGTGGGGCTGCCCTGCCCCGCCGAGATCTGCCTGGCGATCGCGATCGCCCGGTTAACCGGGATCGCGAAGCCGACGTTCTGCGAACCGCCGAAGGTCCCGGTGGCGGCGGCCGTGTTCATGCCGATCACCTGGCCGCTGATGCTTGCCAGCGGGCCACCGGAGTCGCCAGGGACGATCTGGGCGTTGGTCTGCAGCATGCCGTGCAGCTTCTCCCGCCCCGAAGCGCTACCCTCGTCGCTGGCGGTGATGGTCTGGTTCACGCCGGTGATGGTGCCGGAGACGGCGGGCGCGCCGCCCTGGCCGTCGGCATTGCCGAGCGCGACGACCGTGTTGCCGAGCTTCACCGTTGATGAGTCCCCGATCGGGATCGTCCTGAGGCCCGAGGCGGCCTTCAGCCTGATCACGGCGACGTCGTTGGTCTTGTCATAGCCAACCACCGAGGCGCTGTAACGGGCGCCCGACGCGACGAGGGTGGCGGTCAGCCTGGTGCTGCCGTCGATCACGTGGTTGTTGGTGAGCACCAGGCCGGACGAGCTGATCACCATCCCGGTAGCCTCCGCGGTGCCGCCCGAGTAGCCGAGAGTGCTGGTGATGTCGACCAGGCCAGGCTCGACCTTGCCGATGATGGCCTGCCTGGTTGCGCCGTTCAGCCCGGTGCCGTTCCCCTGACCCGAGCCGAGGCCGGAACCGGGTCTCAGGCCGGTCCCGCGCTGCTGGAACGGCTGTCCCGCGACCGGGTTGGACTTGCCGTGGTTGACGGCCAGCACCGTCCCGGCGCCGATGCCAGCGGCCAGCGCGGCTACCACGACGTAGGTCACCAGGGCCCGGCCTCGGCCGCGGCCCGGGCCGGACGGTCCCTGCTGGATGTAGTCACCGGGCGGGGGGCTGCCGTACCCGCCGTAGCCTCCGTACGCTCCGGAGCCTCCGGGCAGCCCGTAACCACCGGGCTGGCCGTATCCACCGGGCTGGCCGTATCCGCCCGGCTGGCCGTATCCGCCGGGCTGCGGGAAGCTGCCCGGCTGCCCGGAGCCGCCGGGCTGACCGGCCTGGCCGTAGCCGCCCGCCTGCTCGTAGCCGCCGGGCTGGCTGTAGCCGCCGGGCTGGCCATATCCTCCGGGCTGCTCGTAGCCGCCCGCCTGCCCGTATCCTCCGGGCTGCCCGTATCCGCCAGGCTGGCCGTATCCTCCGGGCTGCTCGTATCCTCCGGGCTGCTCGTAGCCGCCGGGCTGGCCATAGCCTCCTGGCTTGCCCTGCGCCGCGAGCTGGCCGTATCCGCCGGACTGGCCCTCGGCTCCCTCGGGTCCGTAGTCTCCGGTGCGCCCGTCGTCGCCTTGCTGGCCATATCCGCCCGGCTCCCCAGCCAGGCCGGACTGGGCCCGGTCTGCAGGCAGCGGGTAGGCGGGGGGCTGACTGCCCGGCTTGCCGTATCCGCCGGCCGCGAGTGGCGTGGTGTTGCCGCCCTGCACCACGGACCCCGGATCGGTGCTGTCCAGGTCGTCTTCGCGAGCTTGCTGCTGGCCCGCAGCCTGCGGCTGCCCGGTCGCTGACGGGAC
>Ga0099829_10002666_pt1 | contig 10320 bp, 7 predicted proteins | sample CZO8metaG_3_FD_79336 | JGI IMG/M metagenome (GOLD analysis project Ga0099829, IMG submission 79336) | Vadose zone soil microbial communities from the Eel River Critical Zone Observatory, Northern California, USA - CZOApr15con2H2.8 metaG | ecosystem: Environmental > Terrestrial > Soil > Vadose...
CTCCCGAGTGCTCTCCCGAGTGCTCTCCCGAGGCCGATGCGGAGTCCGGTTCGAGGCGGCGAACCTGCGCGAGCGGGCCGGCTCGTCTCGTCCACTCACGGATCGACGCCTGCAAGGCCAACTGCTCCTCGGTGATGGCGATCGACACCGACCCTCCTCGTCGCGGCGGCACACAAAATTAGAACACGTTATACCGGCCTGCGGCCAGTGCCAGGGCCAGCCCAGCCGCGCCGTCATTGGTAGTCTGGGTACCAGAACGGGACGTGTTACCGTCTTGGCCCGCGCGAACGGCTGGCCGGAGATGGGGGGAACGGTCCGTGTTTGCCGATACGACGAGAGGCCGCGATGGCAACGCCGAGAACACGTACTACCGTCGCGTCGAGCGAGCCCGCCGACGCCGAACTGGGCTCGGCGGCGCAGCGCGACCGCCGCAAGCGGATCCTGGACGCCACGCTGGCGCTGGCGTCCAAGGGCGGCTACGACGCCGTGCAGATGCGGACCGTGGCGCAACGGGCCGACGTGGCCCTCGGAACGCTGTACCGGTATTTCCCGTCCAAGATTCACCTGCTTGTGTCGGGGCTGGCCCGGGAGTTCGAGCGGACCCAGGAGAAGCTCGACCGCACCCCGATCCCCGGCGAGACACCCTACGACCGGATGCTGTACGTGCTGGGCCGGATCACCAGGTCCATGCAGCGCGAGCCGATGCTTACCGAGGCGATGACGCGGGCGTTCATGTTCGCGGACCCGAGCGCGGCCGCCGAGGTCAACACCGTCGCGCGGCTGATGGAGCACATGCTCACGAAGGCCATGCACGACGGCGAGCCGTCCGGCGACGACATCGCGATCGCCCGCGTGATCGGCGATGTCTGGCTGTCGAACCTGGTCGCCTGGGTGACCCGGCGCGCGTCAGCCAACGACGTGAGCAACCACCTCGAACTCGCCGCCCGCCTGCTCCTGCGCTGACGTTTCGGTGACAGTCCCAGGGGTGGGGACGACGGGGTATGCGCACACTGTGTTCGGCTCGGGGTTGGAGGGGCCGCGCACGAGGCCCGACGGGACGGGCGTGCCGCTCACGGGAAACTCGAACATGTCCTTGTACGCGGGCGGGCAGCCGGTGTCGATCTCGGGCTGGGTCTGGAGTTGGTTGAGCTTCTCCGTGGTCTCGGTACGCCAGGGCAGGGCGGCGAGCGTGGTCAGGACCCGGGGCAACGGGATACCGCACGCGTCATGCGGGAGTCGAGGGCGCACGACCGTCCCGCTCGCGTCGACCAGTGCGAAGGGTGGGAGCGCGAGTCCGATCGCGGTGCAGGAGATCCGCGAGCCGCCTGGGGGGGTCTGGGAGCGCAACTTCAGGGCGGTGAGGAAGCCGGCGAGGTTGGAATCAGCACGCTGAGCCTCCGCGAACTGCCATTGGCCGTGGCCCGGCACCATGCGTTGTTCGGTTACGCAGCGCACGGCCGCTATTGCGTGGAAGTTCGCGGGAAGCGCGACTTCAGCGGGCCCGGCTCTGAGTTTCACCACCGCGGGGTCGGTGGCCGAGGCGGGGCATTGGCCGCCGACGATCACCGGGCTGGCCTGGGCGGCATGGCTGGGGGCGCTGGTGGTCGAGGTCCCGGTATTCGCCCGGCTGCCGCACGCGGCGCTCAGCGCCAGGGGCAGCACGGCCGCGGTGAGGATGAGACTTCTGATTGTGGTTCGGTGCTGAGGCATACGCCCACCCGCCGTGTGAAAGCCCCACTCCGGGACCGTGCACCTTAGACGGCGCGGGGGCCTGCCGGGTTCCGCCTCGTCCGACCCCGAGGAGTACCGGCCAGATCTGGACGTCCGAGTGAGGGCGGGAGGCGTCCCTAGCTGGGGGTATTACCGGGTTATACTGATGGTGTGAAAACGGCGATCTCGCTCCCTGAACGCACCTTTGAGCGGGCCACCAGGCGCGCTAAGGAACTCGGCATGAGCCGTTCGGAATTCTTCGCCCGCGCCGCCGAGCTGTATATGGAAGAGCTGGACACGCACTCGCTGACCCAGCAGATCGATGAGGCGATCCAGGCCGCTGGCGCGGACGAGTCCAGCTCGGACGCGGTTGCCGTCGGCCGACGGCGGCTGGCCGACGAGGATGACTGGTGATCGCACGCGGAAGCGTCTGCTGGGCCGATCTCGGCGAGATTCGCGGCAGCAGGCCGGCCAAGCGCCGTCCCGTCCTGGTGATCCAGTCCGATCCCTTCAACGCCAGCCGCCTCAATACCACCGTGGCCGCCGTGATCACCTCCAACACGGGCCTGGCCGCGGTGCCGGGCAACGTCTTCCTCCCGGCGGCCGCGTCCGGCCTGCCACGTGACTCCGTTGTCAACGTCACCGCCCTGGTGACCCTCGACAAGTCCGACCTCGACTCCCAGGTCGGACATCTTCCCGCGGCCCTCATGGAAGACGTGAACCGCGGGCTTCGCCGCGTTCTGGGCCTGTAGCCAAGCAAACTCCCCAGCGGTCAGATGAATGGGCGCGGCAACTGCCTGCCGACTCAGCCCACAACGCGCGGCCAGCCGAACCGCTCAGCCGAACAGGGTGTCAAGGAACGGGTTGCTGAACACCGAGTTCGGGTCGTAGGAGGTCAGGATCGACACCGCGGCGGCCCAGCCGTCACCGCTGGCCTGGCCCGCGCTGACGGCAGCCGGGATGGTGCTGCCGAGGATCGCGGTATTGGTCCAGGGGCCGGCTGGCGTGCACGCCCAGGCTTTCGACCACTCGGGCCGGCCGAGGCGGGCGGGGCGAACAAGGTGGCCGCCGGCACGTCGAACCAGCTCTGGCAGCGCAGCGTCTGATTCCTCGCGATCTGGACCGTCACCTGCGTGACGAAGGCGCGGCCGAGATGGGCGAGGAAGGCGCGGATGTCGGGATCCGAGCGCTGGAACGTCTTCAGCACGTACTGGCTCGTCGCGGAACTCCACACCACGGCGGTGAGCGACAGGACCAAGTTGGAGAGCGAACCGTAGCTCTGCCCGGACAGCGGCGTCTCACCGCTGCCGGGGATGGCGCTGCCGTGCGCGTTGATCGCCAGCGCGCCACCGAGCGTGATGTCGCCGGGCGCCGGAATGGCGCAGAAGCCATAGCCCGCGGCGGCGAGCGCGGTGGTGAGGTTGTCCATGGTGACGCCGGCCTGCGCGGTGGCCGTGGCCGGCGATCCAGGGGTGATGGACACCGACGTCAGGTGCTGGGTGGTGTCCAGCAGCACATAGCCGGCCCCGGTGCTGCCCGCGGGCAGCAGGATGGGCGACCAGTTGTGGCTCATGCCCTTGGCGCGCAGCCGGTAGCCGTTGGCGTGCGCCCAGTTGGCCAGCGTGACGACGTCGCTGGCGGAGGCGGGGGCGCAGGTCCAGACATTGTCGATCACGATCGCGCCCGACCAGTTCTGGTAGGCCTGCAGGTAGATCGAGATCGACGAGGGGAAGTTGGGCGGCGCCGCGCTGGTGGCCTGCGCGCTGGCTGGAGTGACCCGGAAGACCGGCGTCCAGGCCAGTGCCCCGGCCGCGGCGGCGCTGGCCAGGAAGGCGCGCCGCGACGGTTCGCTCATGGTCGGTTTGCGATCTTGGCGAGGCTTCATCGACTCTCCTCGACACGTGGATCAGGCACCCCTGAAGCCCCATCGGCAATCCGGGGTCACCTTCAGGGAATCAAGCAAGCGCATGCTTGGTCCGGATCTCAGCCTCACGATAGGCGCCGCACGTTGGCCCGGGCAATGTCGGCGAGGGCAGATTTCTGTAACGTGTTCTAGTTGCGTGACGGAGGAGGAGCCTGCGGCAACCCGTTACCTTTTCGGCTTAGACCAGGCCGCTGTTGCGGATTCCGGGCTGGCCGAGTTCCTGATCTGGAACCTGCTTCTGGTCCTACGGCGCGTGGAGTAGCCGCGCCTGCGTTTCTACGGCGCGGGGGACGGGCTCAGGCGCCTGCGTTCCTACGGCGCGGGGACGGGCTCAGGCGCCGCTGAGTCGGCGTGGTCATGGTCTTCCTCGCGCCTCAGCCGGGCCAGCACGATCCCGGTAATCAGCGCGGCGATGCCGACCAGCCCGAGCACCAGCGGAGCTATAACCTCGAACCACATGAACTCGGTCCGGCCCGTCGAGTCCAGGTTCACGACGGCCTGCACGCTCTGCGGCGTCATGGTCAGGGCGCCGTCGAAGAGCAGGAGGCGCTGCGCGCCCGTAGCGTCCTGGAGGGTCAGCTTGTCGTCCCGCCTCGTATTCAGCTGGGCGCCAGTGAGCGGATCCACCCAGAAGGTGTTGGTTCCGGTGTAGTACTCGGGAAGGGTCACATTCGACGTGCCCTTCATGCCGACCAGCGACTCGGGCAGCGTCTGGCGGCCAGACTGCGTGGGCGGCACGTGCTCAACGAACCGGTACACGGTGATCCCGTCGATCGTCGAGGTCCCCTCGTACCGGGCCGGCCGGGGCTTGTTCAGGTTGGGGTCGAACACCTGGTAGGTCGTCTTCTGAGTTCCGATCGGCCACAGGAACCCCACCAGTCCGGTCTGGCGGATCGCCGTATTGCCGCCGACGCTGGCCCCGCAGCAGTTGACAAGCTGGGCGGTGCGGCGGTCGAAGGCGACACGGCGCATGACGAACTGGAACGTCGCACGGTTGGTGACGTCATAGAGGTAGGTGAAATTGCTCCACACCGCCGTCGATGACGTGCCGGCGGCGGCATCACCCTTGACCGTGCTCGTGACCCGCATCGTGGCGCCCGACACGGACCTCACCATGCTGGGGCTGAAATACGAGACCCCCGTGCCCATCAGGGTGGTCGTGAAGTACTCGTTCTTCGGAAACTTGATCAGCTGGCCGCCGGCGTAGGTGCGCAGGAGCACCGCCACCACGATGAGAAATGCTCCCAGACCGGCGAGTGTGAGCCCGATGACACGGCGCATCGATCCTCCTGGGAACGGCTGGCCGCCACTCCTGGCGCCCGGCAACGGCAACGTTACCCTGGGGTAGTGTAATGGTGTTTTTACCTAAAATCACTGGCGATTCTGGACACATGACTGTAACAGGTTCTACCCGCGTGGATAGATCATGATTCCTGCGCGGACGGATCTGCGCCCGCTCGCGCCCCGCAGTCCGGCCGTGGCAGGTCACCAGGACGCTCTGGACGGCCTGCGCGCCGTGGCCGCTGTGGCGGTCCTCGTCACCCACGTCGGCGGGCTGACCGGATACGTGCTCATCGGCACGCCTGCCTCATGGGTGGTCAGCAGGGGCAACATCGGCGTCCCGATTTTCTTCGTGCTCTCCGGCCTACTGCTGTACCGGCCGTGGGCGGCCGCCGCTCTCGCCGGGCCGCCAGCGGTCCGAGTGACTACCTACCTGCGGCGGCGGGCGCTGCGGATCCTGCCCGCGTACTGGGCCGTGGTGCTCATTGCCTTGCCGGTCCTCAGCCCGGGCCCGGCCCGGCACGCCTGGCCGTGGATCCAGTACCTGCTGCTGATCCAGAATTACGACACCCATCCGTGGTGGCTCGGGACCGGCGCGCCCGGGCTGGCCCAGGCCTGGAGCCTGGTCGTGGAGGTGTCCTTCTACCTGGCCCTGCCACTGCTCGCAGCGGCCCTCACCTGGTTCGCCTGCCGCGGGCGGCGCGCCGCTAGCGACGTGAGCCTGCGCGCCCGGCGGCTGCTAGCCGGGATCACCGTCCTGGGCGCCTCCTCCTTCGGCTGGATCGTCCTGGCGTACTACCCGCACGCCGAGTTCTGGTTCAACGCGACCCTGCCGCCGCTGATGATCTGGTTCGCCGCCGGGATGGCCATCGCGGTCGCTTCGGCCTGGGCCACGGCCGAGCCTGGGCCGGATGGCCCGGCCAGCCGGTTCTGCCGCGCGGTGGCGTCCTCGGCTGGGATGTGTGGGCTCGTGGCCGGCAGTGCCTTCGCCATCGCGTGCACCCCGGTAGCCGGGCCAGAGTTCATCACCATCCTGTCGCTGTGGAGCGCTGAGATCAGGCTGGCCCTGTTCACCGTCGTCGCCCTGGCTCTGGTCGCGCCGGTCGCCTTTGCTCCCCAGCCTGCTCGTCGGGTGCCGCGAGCCTCTCTCGGCCCGGCCATGCACCGCCACCTGCGGTCCGGCGGCCAGCCAGCCGGCCCGATGCTGCTGCGCCGTGCGCTGGGCAGCCCCGTTCCCCGCTTCCTCGGCAAGATCTCCTACGGCATCTTCCTGTGGCAGCTGTTCATCGGCGCCGCGTTCTTCGCCGTGCTGCATCTCAAATCGCCCTTCCAGGGAGGCGTCTACACCGGCCTGCAGGCGGCAGACATCCTGGCGGCCATCTCCGTGCTGACCATCGCCGCCGCGACCGCGAGCTACTACCTGATCGAGCGGCCCGCCCGGCGCCTGACACTAACCTGGCTGCGGCGCCTGCGGCCCGCGCTTCCGCGGCGCACCGGGCCTACCTGGTCGCCGCACCCCAAACCGGACTCATCACGGCTCAGGGAGGATGAGAGCGGCCGCCAGCCGGCCGACAATGACCAGGCAGATGATCTGAGGGACCGCGTTCCAGAGCCAGGTCACGACCAGGCCGGAACCTCCAGCCCACAGCAGGCGCTCGCCCACCGCACCGCACGCCAACGCGGCCAGTAGCAGGCCGGTCAGCAGCCGCGGTCGGGACAGCTCGAGCCAGACGGGGCGGGAACGCCGGTAGCTGGCCGCGGCCATGAACAGCCAGGTGGCCGCGATAAGGATGGCCGCACCCGGATACCCGCCCAGCCAGAACCCGGTGAACAGCAGCCCGCCTGCGACCGCCGCCAATGTCACGGCTGCGGAGGACCTGGGACCCAGGCGGACGCGCGGTGACCGGGCGGAAGCGGTGGCGGCCGCGGGCATGGCACGGCGTCCTGAACTTGGCCTTCCCGGCCACGCCGCAACGAGCATGACCAGGACGAGAGCGCCAAGCCCGCCAATAATCGCCTCACGGTACAGCGCGTTGGGCAGGTAGGTCAGCGTCGCCACTCCGGCGGTGCCCGGGGGCAGCAGCCATGCCTGCTCCCACCCGTCCAGCCGGACCGCCCGAAGCGGCCTGCCGCCGAGGCTCGCCTGCCACCCTGCGTTGAAGTTCTCGTTCACCACCAGGTATGACTGGATGTCCGCGGTCACCCGGAGGCTCCGCCGTTGCGATGTCCACGCCAGCACCCGGGCTGGGGTGGCTGGCACGGACGGGCCCGTGCTCAATGCCTGGGTACCAAGGCTGTCCAGCACGACGTCCTGGACGTTGAAGGCATCCCTCGGCGGCTCGACCACGTGGTTGGCGCCTGCGGCCGTCCTGACCGGCGAGCAGGCGGTGAAGGGCATGGGCCGGCCGGTGAGTAGATCGGCAAAGGTGCCCGACACCCGGGTCGGCACGACCTTCCCGTTGAGTTTGATCAGCGGCCCGAGGCCGCACGGCAGCCGAAACGGCCCGGACGGCGTGACCAGCGGCTGTACTCCGGGGATCACCACGCCGGTGATCTGAAGCGGCGCCAGCAGCGGGGTGAATCTGAGCGTCAGCTCATTCGTTCGCATCGGCGCGAAACTCAGCGTTCCCGCTGGGCTGACGATTCCACCGCGGACTCGACCCCTGGAGCCAGTGAGCAGGACCTGCAAGAGGTCTGACGCGCCGGGGGGACGCTGGATCGTCACCCGGCTAACGGTCAAGCGGTGCGCCCAGCGGATCGTGAGCGCTGGGTGCGCGTCGGCGGGACTGGCGATCCAGGTGGTCGCCGGGTCACCATCGAAGGCGGACCTGGCCAGGTCCACCGGGTCAGAGGTGTACACCGATGACGCCGTCACCTGGGCCTGGCCGCTGAACCGCGCGTACTTGTGGACCAGCAAAGGGGCGATGAGCGCCGCTGACCCGCGCAGCTGGGCCTGGCCGGTGGCCGGCTCGGTGAAAGCGTGGTCGAAACCGTACTGCTCCTCGGCGAGGGTGGTCAGCGACGGCGAGCACACCCATCGCTGCGAGGTGAGCATGCACGCGGTCGGCCGCCGTTGGGCCTTGGCCAGGACCACCGCGGTGCGGGCACCGGCTGGCCCGAGTTCGGAGGCAGTCACCTTCGGGGTGGCGATCACACGGCTGGCCCGCACTCCGGGCACTGAGATCTCGGAGATCCCCACCTGTGCCCCGAGAGCAGGGTGCGGTCGCGAAACGAGCCCGGTGACCGTGATCCGCAGCCACGTCGACGCGCCCGCCGGCACCCGCAGCGGCTGCGGATTGCCGTTGGCGCGGACCCGGTCGGCGACCCGGCCCGCCGCGGTGGTGATCTGGACCCGGCTGACCACGGGGCCGATGAACGCGTTGTCGGCGAACGTCACGTGGATGACCCTGGCGTTGACCGGGCGGTCGAAGCCAATCTGGAGCCACTGGCCGATCGGCCCGGTCCAGCTGCCCGACTCCCACATCGTCCGCAAGTCCCCGTCGACGGCGGAGTACGGCATCGTGCCGCTCGCCCAGTTGGCTGGGATGCTCCCGATGTCGGACGCGGACGAGGACGCGGTGACGCTCCTGATGCCCTGGTACTGCGCCACGCTCTGGTACCGCGACCAGCCAGGCTCGGTGAAGTCGCCGGCCGCCTCGAATGTCCGCGCGGGATCGGTCGCGGTCAGCGTCGGTGAGTACGACGTGCGCACCTCGCCGAAGTTGATCACACGGCGGCGCAGCGAGTCCGTGACCACTGACGCGGCAGCGGGCAGGCCGGGCGAGTCGGAGTTCAGCAGCACCGGGCTGTTGTGCAGCAGGCCTTCGTCGGCGAGGGTCAGCACCGCCTCCGGCGCCCCGTACACCCGCAGCGCGGGTGAGGTCGGCACCACGGTCGCCGCCGGCGCTGCCCCGGACACCTGGTAGATCTCCACCGGTGGGTACGGGGCGTCAACGGCGCTCACCGCGTCATCGGAGGTCGCCGTCCTGACCGGCGCCCCGAACCGGGCCACCTCGGTAATCCCGGGCGAGGTGCCCAACGCGTCGTTGACCCGGGCCGGCCAGGCCCCGTTGAGGCCGGAGCGGATCAGGTCGTTACGGACGACCAGGTACTTCACCCCCATCTGCGCGAGCACCTGGGTCAGGCCGACGGATCCGTTGCCCGCGGCGAGCCGCTGGTCGATCGCCTCGATCAGCCGCTCATTCCCGGGCGACCCGATGGCGGCCAGGTCACGTTCCGCCCAGTCCACGGTGCTCAGCGGCTGCAAGACGTCATCCTGAGGGCTGCCCCACAGATACTGGCCGAACGGCGCGCCGGGAACCACAAGCACGGCCTGGTGGCCCGCATGCCGGTTCAGCCAGTTCGCCGCGCTCACCCAGTAGCCGGGGATCCGCGGGAAGGCGCCGACCGCGGCCAGCCCGCCGATATACGCCGGTACCACCAGGCCCGCGACGGCGGTCGCGCCCAGGACGGCCACGCCGCTCAGCCGGGGCACTCCCGCCGAAGCCCGCAGGCGGGCAAACGGGTCCGCAGCCAGTGGCCGGCGGAATCGCGCGGTCGCCGCCAGGTGGGCGAGCCCGAGCGCGACCGGGAGCCGGATCAGCGGGTCGAATTTCCACAGGTTGCGCAGCGGCGCTGCCGGGCCATTGATCAGGTTATCGATCGGGCCTGCCAGTGGGTTCCCGAGGCTGCTCACGTATCCGGTCGAGATGATCACGACGCCGACCAGCAGGCTGAGCACCAGGAAACGCCGCTCGGGCAGCCTGCGGCGGACCAGCCCGGCCAGGCCCAGGCCGGCGATCAGCCCAGTGAGCAGCGTCGGCGCCGCACCGGTCGCGATCTTGTACGCCAGCTGGCACCAAGGCTGCCCGTTCACCACCAGGTAGCTCGTCCAGTCCTCGGTGCCGCGCAGGATGTCCCACAGACTGGTCACCGATGTCGTGACGGCCGCGCTTTCGGTGTAGGGCAGGAACGACACGCCGTACTTGCCCAGCAGCAGCAGCGGAATCGACCACCAGGCGGTGGCGAGCACCACGGACGGCGCCCACCAGGCGAAGATCCGCCAACGCCGCGCCGGGCGCGACCGGGCGAATATGAACAGCACCGCGGCGACCAGCACGGGGATCACTGCCGAGGCGTTGGTGCCGCCGCACGCTGCGACCGCGGCCGCCGACCGGGCGGCGGCCCGCGCGTACCCCCAGCGCTGCCCCCGACCGCTGCGGATGGCCGGCCCTGCGAGCGGCAAAAGGACCCACGGCAGCATCGCCGCGGGCAGGAACTGCGCCGACAGCACCCCGAGCAGGCTCAGCCCGAGCGGGGACATGGCGTAGCTGAGGCCGGCCACGATCCGGGTCCACGGCGTCCCGATCCCCAGCCGGCCCGCCAGCGCCACCGTGCCGAGGAAC
>Ga0099829_10002669_pt1 | contig 10312 bp, 7 predicted proteins | sample CZO8metaG_3_FD_79336 | JGI IMG/M metagenome (GOLD analysis project Ga0099829, IMG submission 79336) | Vadose zone soil microbial communities from the Eel River Critical Zone Observatory, Northern California, USA - CZOApr15con2H2.8 metaG | ecosystem: Environmental > Terrestrial > Soil > Vadose...
GCCGACGAACCCACGGCGTCGCTCGACGCACGCGCGCAGGCCAGCCTTCTGGCTGTTCTCCGGAGTATGAAGGATTTGATGGGCCTTGCGGTCCTGTTGATCAGCCATTCGGCGGAAGTGCAAGCAAGCCTCGCGGATCGTCTGTTGATCATGAAGGAAGGGCAGATCATCGAGCAAGGCCCGTTCGCCGACGTCCATCACTCGCCCGCGCATCCCTACACGAAGAGCTTGTGGCACGCCAAACGCCTGCCGCCGAGTTCTGCCACGCAACCCGCCGGCGAATCCCATCCTGCTGCGCGCGAACTGGCGCACATCCCCTAACCATGATGCTTCCGCGTCACTCCGGCGACTGCCATGTGCCCGCTTTCCTCGAAACTCGCGGGCTGAGCAAGACGTACGATTCGCGCCGCCCGTTTTCCCGGGAAAGATTCACCGTCGAGCCACTGAAAGACATCAACCTCTGCGTCGGCCGAGGTACCACGCTGGCCATCGTCGGTGAATCGGGGGCGGGAAAGTCCACGCTGGCCCGCTGCCTTGCCCTGCTCGAAAAGCCGACCAAAGGCGAGATTCTTTTTGAGGGCCAGGATCTTTTCGCGCTTAGCGGGCAGGAACTGTTCCGCGTGCGCCGCCGGATCCAGCTCATCTTTCAGGACCCCACCACGGCGCTGAACCCGCGCCTGACCGCCGGGGAAATCATTGCCGAGCCCCTGGTGATTCAGCGCGTCGGCACAAGAGACCAGCAGCGGCTAATGTCTCTCGAACTGTTGGAGCGCGTCGGTCTGCCGGCGCAGTCGGCTCGCAAGCGCCCGCTGGAGTTCAGCGGCGGCCAGCGCCAGCGCCTGGCCATCGCGCGCGCCCTGGCACTCGAGCCGAGCCTGCTCATTCTCGACGAAGCTCTGTCGAGCTTGGACGCCGCCAATCAGCAGGCCATCCTCGGTTTGCTTGCCGCGCTTCGATCCGCGTTTTCGCTCACCTGCATCCATATCTGCCACGACCTCCGTCTGGTTTCCGAGCATGCCGACGAGGTTGCCGTGATGCGCGGGGGAGCCATCGTCGAGCACCGGGCCGCCGCGGACTTGTTCGCCAGCCCCGGGCATCCCTACACGCAAGAGCTTCTTTCCGCCATCCCCTCGTTGGAGTCCATTTGCGCGGAACGCTGCGGCGAGGTACGCGCATGAGATACGTCAGCCGGAGGCTCGCTCACGCGCTGCTGCTCCTGCTGGCCGTATCCTTTTGTTCGTTTGCGTTACTGCAGCTCGCTCCAGGTGACTTTTTCGACGACTGGCGCTTGAATCCTCAGGTTTCCGCGCAAACCACCGAGCACCTGCGCGCGCAATATGGCTTGGACCGCCCTCTGCCGGTGCGCTATGGACGGTGGCTGGTTGGCCTGCTGCGCGGCGAGCTCGGCGTTTCGCTTGCCTACAATGGCCCTGTCGCTCCGCTTCTCTGGGCGCGCGCGCGGAATACGCTTCTGTTGACCGGGACGGCCACGCTGCTCGCCTGGCTCACGGCCATCCCGATCGGAATCTGGAGCGCTGCCAGAAAACGAGGGTGGATGGACCGGCTGTGCAGCGCAGCGACCTCTACTCTCCTGACCGTCCCCGATCTCCTGCTCTTTTTCGCGTTGCTGCTGCTGGCGGTTCGCACGGGTTGGTTCCCTGTGGGAGGGATGATCTCGCCGTGGACGGGCGCTGATACAGGTTTCTGGTTGCGAGTGAAAGACGTCGCCGCCCATCTGGCGCTGCCCGCGTCTGGCCTCGCGCTGGTCACGTTGCCTGCACTCGTGCGGCACATCCGCTCGGCCATGGTCGAAGTGCTCGCGTCACCGTTCATTCGCGCCGCGAGGGCTCATGGCATCCCGGAACGCCGGATCCTCCTCCGCTACGCGCTTCCGGTGGCCGCGAATCCGCTCATTTCGCTCTTTGGATTTTCCATAGCAACTATGCTCAGCGCGTCGGCGCTGGTGGAAGTGGTGCTGAGCTGGCCGGGCGTGGGCCCATTGCTGGTCGAATCCATTCTTTCGCGCGATGTTTACGTGGTCGTCGGCGCGGTGATGTTCGCTTCCGCCTTTCTCATCGCCGGCAATCTCCTTGCGGATCTGCTGCTGTTCGCGAGCGATCCACGGATTCGGGTGGAATGAACATGGCGCGCCGCCACAAGCTTCGCATCGTGCTGGTTGTTCTCGCAGCCATTCACTCCCTGATCTTCCTTGCGGGTTTCTTTGCCCCATATCATTTCGCCGCGCAAAATCGGGAATTCGCCTATGCGCCTCCTGCGCGCCTGCATTTCGTTGACGCGCAAGGACGCTTCCACCTCCGGCCGTTCGTTTACAATCTGAAGCGCTCTCCCGGAGCGCGCGGGGGATTCGAACCGGATGAGACGCAGATCCATCCGCTCCAATTTTTCGTCACCGGGGCGCGCTACAGCATCGCCGGGTTGTTTCCGTGTTCCGTGCACATGTTCGGGGTGAATGAGCCGGGCAGAATTTTCCTCCTGGGCACAGACGGTTTTGGCCGCGACCAGCTCTCCCGATTTCTCTACGGCGGCCAGCTCTCTCTCTCTGCGGGACTGCTTGCTGCCGCGCTTTCCGTCGGGCTGGGCGTCTTCGCCGGCGCGCTGGCAGGTTTCTACGGCGGCTGGATCGACGAAGCGCTCATGCGCGCCGGGGAACTGTTTCTCGCGCTGCCGTGGCTGTACTTGTTGTTCGCGGTGCGGGCGGCGCTGCCGCTGCGCGTTGCGGAATGGCAAGTCTTCCTGCTGCTCATCGCGGTGATCGGCTTGATCGGCTGGGCCCGCCCGGCGAGGCTCATTCGCGGCGCCGTGCTCAGCGCGAAAGAGCGTAACTTCGTGGCCGCCGCGCGCGGCTTTGGCGCCTCCAGCTTCTACCTGCTGCGGCGCCATGTCCTGCCCCAGGCGTCCAGCATCGCCCTGACGCAACTTGCTCTGCTCATTCCGCAGTACATCCTGGCAGAAGTCACGCTCACCTTTCTCGGACTGGGCGTTGGCGAACCCCTGCCGAGCTGGGGCAGCCTGTTCGCGCCATTGCAGCAGTACTCCGTTCTGGCCTCCTACTGGTGGATGCTGCTCCCGGCGGCTCTCCTGGTGCCGATCTTCCTGGCCTACCACGCTGCGGCTGATGCCATGCAGGAACGCTTGAACTCCGTTGCGCTGTAAAAGCGGCCCAATCTCTGTTAAGAGTTGGCGATATGGGCAGCTTCTTTTCGCAGCAGCAGGTCCAGGCGACTTTGATCGCCATCGTTCTGGCCGCGGCGGCGACATCCGCCGGGCCCGCGCTCGGCGGGTTTCCGCCGGAAGACCTGCTGGTCACAGACAATCTCCCGGGCCACTCGGGCGGCGTGCTGTCGGTTGCGCTGCGCTCCGAACCCAAGACCTTGAATCCCGTCCTGGCGGTGGATATCTCTTCGCGCGAGGTGATTCGCTGCCTCACCGCGGACCTGATCCACATCAACCGTGCGTCACTGAAGACGGAGCCGGCGCTGGCGAAGTCGTGGAGGGTGTCTCCCGACGGCCTTGTGTACACGCTGAAGTTGCGGCGCGGTTTACGCTTTTCCGATGGCCAGCCCTTCGACGCCGACGACGTGGTTTTCAGCTTCCAGGTTTACCTCGACCAAAAAGTTCACGCCCCGCAGCGCGACCTGTTGGTGGTCGGCGGCCGGCCGGTGGGCGTGCAGAAGATCGATGCTGAGACGGTGCGCTTCGAGCTGGCGAAGCCCTACGCCGCCGCCGAGCGGCTGTTCGACAGCGTCGCCATGCTTCCGCGGCATCTGCTCGACAGCGCCTATCGTGAGGGACACTTCTCCGACCTGTGGCCGATGGCCACGCCTCCGTCGCAATTCGCCGGACTTGGTCCGTTCCGGCTAAAGGAGTACGTTCCCGGCGTGCGCATGGTCCTCGAACCGAATCCGTACTACTGGAAGGAAGACCGCGCGCATAACCGGCTTCCCTACGCCGGGCAAGTGGTTTTCCTATTCGTGGCCAGCGAGGATGCGCAGGTGATCCGCTTCCAGTCCGGCGACACGGACATCCTCAGCCGTTTCAGCGCCGATAATTACGATGTGCTGGAGAAGCAGCAGGCCGCAAAGGGCTATCAACTGTTCGATCTGGGCCCCGGCCTCGAGTACAACTTTCTATTTTTCAACTTGAACGACCTGGCCACGAAAAATCTTGCGGAAATTGCCCGCAAGCAGCCGTGGTTTCAGGAGGTGCGCTTCCGCCAGGCGGTCTCCGCGGCGATCGACCGCGAAAGCATGGTGCGCCTGGTCTACGGCGGGCGCGCGACGCCGCTGTGGAGTCCGGTAAGTCCCGGGGACAAACTGTGGATTGATGACCGGATTCCCCGCCTGCCGCAATCGGCCGACCGCGCGCGGCAGTTGCTGAAATTGGCAGGATTCAATTGGAATAGCAGCGGAGCGCTGATCGATGCGCAAGGCAACGCGGTGGAGTTCTCCATTCTGACCAGCTCCTCGAACGCGCAACGCACCAAGTTGGCCACACTCATTCAAGACGACCTGAGCAAGCTGGGGATGAACGTCCACGTGGTGCCGCTGGACTTCCGGGCCATGGTGGACCGTCTACTGAAATCGTACGACTACGAGGCGGCGATCATGGGCCTGGTCAACGGCGATACCGACCCCAATCCGGCGATGAACGTCTGGCTGTCGAGCGGCGGCACCCATCTGTGGCATCCCAATCAGCAGAAGCCGGCCACCACCTGGGAAGGGGAGATCGATCGCTTGATGGAAGAGCAGTTGGTCACGCTGAATTACGCCAAACGCAAGCGCCTGTACGACCGGGTGCAGGAAATCATCGCCGAGCAGTTGCCCATCATCTGCCTGGTGAGCCCGAACATCCTGGTAGGGGCCAAGAACCGGGTGGCGGATTTTCATCCGGCGATTCTCGATCCCTACGCGCTTTGGAATGTCGAACAGCTCTACATCCAGTAATTGGCGGTGGAACGCGCAATGGCCGCACTGACAGCCCCGGCTCGTGAAGCGCAGCAGGCAGCGTGGCCGGACACGCGCCTGGTCCGCGAGTGCCTACAGGGCAACCAAGAGGCGTGGTCGGCGCTGATTGACAAGTACAAAAATTTGATTTTTTCGATTCCCCTTAAATATGGATTTTCAGCGGACGACTCCACGGACATTTTCCAGGCGGTGTGCCTGGAATTGATTACCGAGCTGCCGAAGCTGCGCAAGCCGCAAGCCCTGCCAAAATGGATCATGCAGGTGACCGCGCACAAGTGTTTCCACGGCAAGCGCCAGCAGCAAAGGACCGAGCCGCTCGAGGATCATCCCGAAGCCAAGGCGGAGCAGGTTGCGGCGCGCGGGGAAGCCATTCTGCGCGAAGCCGAAGAAGAGCACCAATTACGGCAGGCCATGGCCGAGCTGCGTCCGCGATGCCGCGAACTGGTGCGCATGCTCTTCTTCGAGGAACCGGCGCGCGAATATCGCGAGATCGCCAAGTCGCTGGGCATCGCTGTGGGCTCGATCGGCTTCATCCGGCAGCGCTGCCTTGAAAGGCTGCGCCGCCGGCTCCAGGAAATGGGCTTCTAGTGCCGCGCGCAGAAGCGAAGCCGGCCACGCCGCAGCGGATCCTCGATCAGCTCGCCAGCCTTTCCGACGACGCCAGCCGTGCGAGATTTTTCGCGCGTCATCGCCTCCTGAGCACCCCGGATTTCGCCAAACAACTCAGCGAAGCGGTGGTGGCCCAAGGCCGCGTGGAGATGCAGCGCGCGGTGAACTTGGCCGAAGCGGCCTTGCTGCTCGCCCGCCGGATTGGCAGGAAGGACCTGCTGGGCTTGAGCCTCCGCTCGAAAGGAAATGCGCTGAGCCTGGCGAGTCGGAATCAGGAGGCGATGGATCTCTACCGGCAGGCGCTGGAGATCTTCGAGGAGCTCCAGGACCAGCAGCAGATCGCCCGCACCCTGACCAATTCCGTGCAAGCACTGATTCTGCTCGGGGAATACGACCCCGCCTTCGCTGCTGCCGGCCGCGCGCGCAAGATTCTGACCGGCCTTGGTGAAACGCGGCGTCTGGCGCGCCTGGAGAACAACGTCGGCAACATCTTTCACCGGCAGGACCGTTTCCAAGAGGCGCTGGCTTGCTACGAGCGCGCCTACCAGCAGCTCCTGCCGTACGGCGATTCCGAAGAGCTGGCTGCAGCGCTTTCCAACCTGGCCATGTGCCTGATCACGCTCAACCAGTTCGCGCGCGCGCTGGCCACCTACGAGCAGGCCCGGGCACTCTGCGGCGAAGACAAGATGCCGCTTCTGCGCGCGCAGGCGGATTACAACATCGCCTACCTGTATTACCTTCGCGGCGAACACAGCCAGGCCATCGAGATGCTCCACGCCGCGCGCCGCCGATGCCAAGCGAGCGGCGACCGCTACCATTTCGCGCTCTGCCACCTGGACCTCGCGGAAATTTATCTGGAGTTGAACCTGAGCGGAGAGGCGCGCGACATGGCCCACGAAGGGCAGCTTCAGTTTCAGAAGCTGGGGATGGGCTACGAGGAAGCAAAATGCCAAGCCTACGAGGCGATGGCCTGGAGCCAGCTAGGCAAGGCGGTACGCGCGCTGGATCTGTTTCGGGAGACACGCGCGAAATTGGTGCGCGAAAAAAATCTGGTCTGGCCGTCGCTGATCGATCTGTATCAGGCGCTGGTGCTCTTCAACGAAGGGCGCCTGTTCGAGTCCCAGCGCCTGTGCGCCCAGGCCGTGGGATTTTTCGACCAGTCCTTTCTGCCGGGCAAAGCCGTGCTGTGCCACCTGCTGCTCGCGCGGCTTTCCCTGCGCCAGGGGAATCCGGCCGCCGCGCGCAAGGACTGCGATCTCGCGCTCCAGCGCCTGGCCGGAAGCGAAGCGCCAGTGCTCCATCACCAGGCGCGGTTCCTACTGGGCGAAATCCAGGGGGCTTGCGGCGATATGGCCGAAGCCTACGAGTCCTATCAGCAGGCGCGGCAGTCGCTCGAAGCGCTGCGCAGCAGCCTGCGCAGCGAAGAACTGAAGATCTCCTTCATGAAAGACCGTCTGGAGGTCTACGAGCGGCTGGTGGAGATCTGCCTGGGCGATTTGTCGCCGCCGGACGCCGCCCGGGAAGCCTTCGGCTACATCGAGCTGGCTAAATCACGGAGCCTGGCCGAGCTGCTGATGCGCGAAGGGCGCTCCACTCTGGCCGGGGAGGCCGCCGGCCAGAGCGGGCTGGTGCGCCGCATCCGTGAAATGCGCGAGGAGTTAAACTGGTACTACCGCCGCATCGAGATCGAGCAACTGCGCGCCGAACAGCCTTCCCCGGAACGAATTGAAAATCTGCAAAGGGAAGCGCTGGCGCACGAAAACGAGCTGCTGCGCGTTCTGAGGGAGATTCCGGTGGTGGAAGCGGACCCGGCCGGCGCGGAAAGCCCGGGAGTCCATTCGCTCGAGAACGTCCGTGCAGGCCTGCCGGAAAGCGCGGCGCTGATCGAGTTCTTCAGCCTGCGTGGGAACTTCGCGGCGGCGATAGTTACACGAGAGTCGCTCGAAATCATCCCGTTGACACCGGTTTCGCGGATTGCCAGTCTGATGCGAATGCTGGATTTTCAAATCTCTAAGTTTCGGCTGGGGGCGGATTATGTCCGCTCCCTGGAGAAATCGCTGCACGATGCGGCCCGGACGCATCTTTTCGAGCTCTATGGCGAGCTTTTGGCGCCGCTGCGCGAACGGCTCAGCGCCAAACACCTGGTGATTGTCCCTCACGGCATCTTGCATTACCTCCCGTTTCACGCGCTCTTCGACGGGGAGCGGTACCTCGCCGACTCCTTCCCGATTTCCTACGCGCCCAGCGCCGGGGTCTTTGTCCATTGCCAGCGAAAAACCTCCGCTGCTTCCGGACCGCCTCTGATTCTCGGCGTACCCGATGCGCGCGCCCCCTTCATCGAGGATGAGGTCGCTTCCGCCGCCCGGGCCTTGCCCGATTCCGAACTGGTCCTTGGCGCCGAGGCCAGCGAAGCAGCGCTTCGCGAAAGAGGCCCGCGCAGCCGGCTGATCCATATTTCCACCCACGGCGTGTTTCGACGGGACAATCCTCTGTTCTCCGGGATTCGTCTCGGCTCCGCGTACCTGAATCTCTATGACCTCTACCATCTCCATTTCCGCGCTGAGTTGGTGGCGCTGAGCGGCTGCGCCACGGGCATGAACGTCGTCGCCGCCGGAGATGAGCTGCTTGGGCTGATGCGCGGCCTGCTTCATGCCGGTGCGCATTCGCTTTTGCTGACCTTGTGGAACGTGCACGATCGCAGCACCTCCGATTTCATGACCAGTTTCTACCGCCATTTGCAGTCAGGCGACAGCCACGCCTCGGCCTTGCAAGCAGCGATGCAAGAGCTGCGGGCGACGTATCCTCACCCCTACTATTGGGCCCCGTTCGTGCTGATCGGCAAGGCATTTCCTTTCTAACCCGCTGATTTAGAAGAGCTTTCACCCATACGGGGAGAATACAAATTCTTTTCTGGCTGCCTATATTTTTTCGCCTCCTCGATACCCTTTATGGATGGTGGTGGAAGAACAACCACCGGATGAAATTCGACGAGGAGGCGGGGAGATGAAGCCGAGGGGGAATGAAGGGCGGCACTTTACGCTCGGCGAGTGGGCCGATTTCGCGCGAAAGGTAGTGCCGAAAGACGGAATCAGAGTGATGGAAGCGCACCTTGAGAATTGCAAGAAATGCCGGCAAGCAGCCCATATGATGATGCGAATCAGTGAAGTAGCAAAACGCCCTGGGCCAACGGAGCCGCCCGATACAGCCGTTCGCAGCGTGCGCGGGATGTTCGCGATTCATGGTCCCAAGAAATCCACGCCGGTCCGCTCGCTGGTCGCCGAATTGTTATTCGACAGCTTTCGCAGCCCGTTGCAAGCAGGCGTTCGATCTTCAGAAGCGGGCGCGCGCCAGCTCCTGTTCGGCTCCGGCGACTATCGAGTCGACCTGCGGTTTGAGCCGCAGGAGGATTCCGACAAGGTTTCGCTGATGGGCCAGGTTCTCAATGTTACCGACACTGCCCAGGCTCTTGATTCAACACCGGTGGTCTTGCTGCATGGCCGTAAGCTGTTTGCGGAATCGCGCACAAATCAATTAGGCGAGTTTCATCTGGAGTGCGTTCTGGAACCCCGGATCGAGCTGAGAATCAAGCTTCCGGGGAACGTTGAGGTTTCGATTCCCTTGATCCAGCCGTTTCGTGAGGATGCCGACCTGAACCTGGAAGTACTTGGATTATCAAAGGTTAGGGACTCTCGGCAAGGAAGAAAGAGTACTAGGAAAAAGGTTTAGGCGCCAACTGCTCCAATTAGCCGCCCGTACCATTGTGGCCCTCGGTCGTTCCGGCCAGACTGGTAAGGCTCCCCGATTCCGGTTCCGGCCAACGCGCTGTGGCGCATAAAGGAGTAACGCAAACATGAAGCGTCGGTTCTTGGTCATCTTGCTCTTACTAGCCGGGCTGTGGGCGCAGCCGTCTTCCGCCCAATTGTTAACCAGCCTGACGGGTTCCTCACAAACGAGTAGGAGTGCGTCCGGCGGAGTGATTGTACGGACCAACCTTGGCTTGGCCGGCTTGAATCTTGTTTGCCTCCTAAACGCGTGCACAGTGGTGGGCAGTCTGGACGGCAACCTGAACCAGGTCTTCCTGGTGATGCCAGTGAGCGGACTGCTTCCCGACGTCCTGGCCGCCACGCTTCGCTTAGTGACCGGAATCATCGATGCCGAAGTGGACCAGATCCTGAGGCTCCCCACGAACCCGCCCACGCTGACCGCCGTTCCACCGGGACTCTATGATCAGTATCCGGTCAACTATTTCGGAACCACGGTGTGGGACGGCTACGCCAATCAGCCTGGTGCGCAAATCGTCCGTGTGAAAGATGCCCAGGGGAAGTTCAACGTCAGCGGCGCCGGGATCGTCGCGGATATCGACACAGGTGTTGACCCCAACCACCCGGTGCTCAAGGGCGTGCTGCTGTCCGGCTACGACTTTACGCGCAATCAGCCCGGCGGATCGGAAATGGCCGACCTCGGCGGGTACACCGGCAAGGCCTGCAATACGTGTCCCGCCGGCGTGGTGAACCAATCGTCCGTGGCGCTGCTCGATCAATCCTCTGTGGCTCTGCTCGACGGCTCGCCGTACATAGCTTTCGGACACGGCACGGAAGTGATGGGGGTGATCCACCTGGTAGCTCCGACCGCGCGCCTCCTGCCGCTGAAAGCGTTTCGTCCGGACGGCACCGGGAATTTGTCGGACATCATCAAGGCCATCTACTACGCGGTGCAGA
>Ga0099829_10002670_pt1 | contig 10312 bp, 9 predicted proteins | sample CZO8metaG_3_FD_79336 | JGI IMG/M metagenome (GOLD analysis project Ga0099829, IMG submission 79336) | Vadose zone soil microbial communities from the Eel River Critical Zone Observatory, Northern California, USA - CZOApr15con2H2.8 metaG | ecosystem: Environmental > Terrestrial > Soil > Vadose...
ATCACGATCTCGGAGACGATCGGCAGCCCGAGGCCCATGCCGTTGGTCTTCGTCGAGAAGTACGGCAGGAAGAGCCGCTCCTTGTCCTCGGCCGGGATGCCGGGGCCGTCGTCGGCGACCACGATGCGGGCGCGGCGGCTCTCCGGCAGCCAGATCGTGTCGAGCGTGACGGCGCCGGCGCCGGCCACCGCCTCGACCGCGTTATCCACGAGATTCAGCACCGCGCGCTTGATCTGGTCGGGGTCGACCTCGACGGGCGGCATGTCGGGGGAAAACGCCGCCTTGATGGAGAGCCCGGGATGCGACTCGCGGTAGAGCACGACCACGCCCTCGAGCAGGCGCCCGAGGTCCGTGGCCCGCGGCTGGAGCGCCGGCATCCGCGCGAACCGCGAGAACTCGTCGACCAGCTGCTTGAGCCCCTCGACCTCCTGCACGATGGTCGCGGTCGCCTCCTCGAGCAGCTGCTTGTCCTCGGGGCTCCGCTCGGTCGACAGCCGCCGGCGGAGGCGCTGGGCCGAAAGCTGGATCGGCGTCAGCGGGTTCTTGATTTCGTGCGCGATGCGCTGGGCCACCTCGCGCCAGGCCGCCAGCCGCTGGGCCTTGAGCAGCTCGGTGAGGTCGTCGAACACGATCACCATGCCCAGGTAGGCGCCCTCCGGCCCCTTCAGCGCGGTAGCCGAGGCCAGCAGTGTGACGGCATGGCCCTCGCGCCGGAGGTGGACCTCGCGCTCGAGGGCTCCGTCGCGCAGCCGGTTCATCCGCTGGATCAGCGCCGAGAGCTCCGAGTGCATGGGCGGCCGCAACACCGTCGAGGCGGGTTGCCCCTGCGCCGACGTAGCCGGCACGCCCAGCATGCGCTCGGCTGCGCCGTTGATCGTGGTGATGCGCCCGGCAGGGTCGAGCGAGAGCACGCCCGTCGCGACGGCCTCCAGGACCGTCTCGGTGTACCGGCGCCGCTGCTCGACCTCCTCGTGCTTGGCCTCGAGATCGCGGTAGGTGTGCTCGAGCTTGGTCTGCGAGGAGGCGAGGTCGCTCGTCATCCGGTTGAACGAGTCCACGAGGACGCCGATCTCGTCGTCGGCGCGGACCGTGACCTTGTAGTTCAGATTGCCCGCGGCGACCGCGCGGGTGCCCTCGGCGAGCATCTGCACGGGCTCGGTGATGCCGCGCGCGAGGTAGAGGCCGAACCAGGTCGCGGAGAACACGATTACGAGCGTCATCAGCAGGAAGAGCAGGATGTAGATGCCCTTGAGCGGCTGCTTGAGCAGCCGGAGCTGTTTGTACTCCTGGAAAGACTGGCTGATGCCCCTCAGCCGGGTCTCGAGGCGCTGGGTGATGTAGCTGCCCACGACGAGCGCGCCGAGCACGGTGCGCTCGCTGCTCCGGATCGGCACGATCGCCTGGATCATGTCCCCGTGGTCGAGCTCATGGACCGTGGTCACTTCCTTCCCGGCGAGCCCCTGCCGCAGCTGCTCCCTGTTCACGGACTTTGTCGGCACGTTGAGGCCGATCGTCGCGTCCCTCGCGTGCGAAATAATCACGCCCCCGCGGTTGAAGACCGAGATGGACGCGAGGCCGAGGCGCTCCTGCTGCCCGTTGATGTACGTCTGCAGCACCGGGCGCTGGTTCGCGGTCATGAAGCCCTCGCGCCCGAGCACGTCGGCCATGTAGTGCGCGTGGCGCAGGGCCATGGCCTCCTGGCCCTGGTAGTACGTCTGCGCGACCTCGAGGGCCTGGTCGAGCGGCTTCTCCACCTGCGGCTTGAACCATCCCTCGATGGACGTGTTGATGAAGTTCGAGGCGATGATGAAGATCAGGATGGCCGGCGTCAGCGCGAGGGAGAGGAACGCGAGAACCAGCTTGGCCTTGAACCGCGCGCCCAGGACCTTCTGCTTCCGCTCGAAGGCGAGCTTGACGAGGTTGCGGAAGAGCAGAAGGACGAGCAGGAGGAAGACGATCAGGTTCAGGTTGAAGAGCGCAAACACCGCCAGGTTGGACGCGAGAGGGACCTGGGGGGAATGGATCCAGACTTTGAACCCCCACCACGCCACGCCCAAGAGCGCGAGCCCGCCCAAGACGATGAACAGATTGCGCCGATAGTGCTTCCGCGCCTCGGTCGGCGTATCGACCAGCGGGCTCACTGGCGTCTCGTGGGGGTGAGCAGTGGCGACTGGACCCAGTCGGATTCGGCCGCCTCACCGCTGAACCGGGCGATCCAGGAATTGACGCCGTTGAGCGAGACATCCGCGCGGACCCGGATGAAGTAGAGCTCCTGCGAGTCGAGCGCAGCGTCCGGGGCGAGCTTGCCGGCGCGGAGCTCGGAGACGACGCGCTGGGCCTCCCGGAACTGCTTGGTCATGAACGCCTCGCGCTCCTCGCCGGCCAGCGAGACGACCTTGTACTCCTTGGTCGCGGGGTTGTACGTCACCTGGCGCTCGATCGTCCGCGATTGCAGAAGCCGGTTGCGGAAGCGCTGCTGCCACAGCTCCACCACGAAGCGCACGTGCACGGGGACGCCGCTGTGCAGGCTCTCGGTGAGGGTGGAGGGGACGGCGCCCAGGAGCACGCCCTGGACGGTGACGTCGAAGTCGTTGAGGAAGACGGAAAGGTTGCTGATGCGGAAATCACCCTCCGCCTGGGCGATCGGGGTGGGGAGGCACACCACCAGCAGGATGACCAGAGCGATCACCCACTGCCCAGCCTGGTGGCGCACGAGGAAAGCTCTACCCACGGACACGTCATTATAGCGTCCCCAGGCCGCCGATAAGGGGTCATCTGCTTCGTTGGCGCCCTCGGCCGCACGCTCAACGTAGAGAGACTACGCCTCGCGTGCGGTCTTCGGGCGCCGCCTCGCAGCTGACCCCTTCTCGACGCCCTGGGGGTTTGGGAGGTTCTTGAGCGGTTTGGGTGGAGGCTGTTGCTTGAGGCGGCGGCTACAGCGCGGCGACGCCGGGGGAGGACAGACCGTTGCCGGGCACGAGCCGCTCGAGACGGCCCGCAAGGCCGCCCGTGGCTTGCGCCTGGGGCCTCGCGAAGCGCTGGCGGCGCTCCGCGGCTAAGGCGTCTTGCATCGCGGAGACCATCTCGTGGTTGAGCGCGTGGCCGGCGTTCTTGACGGTGATGTGGCCCATCACCGGGCGGCCGAGCAGCCAGAGGTCGCCCACGAGATCCAGCATCTTGTGCCTGACGAATTCGTCCTCGAAGCGGAGGCTGTCGTTGAGCACCGAGCGCTTGCCGACGACGACGGCGTTGTCGAGGGAGCCGCCGCGCGCCAGGCCGTTCTTCCGCATGGCGGCGACGTCCTTGAGGAAGCCATAGGTCCGCGCGGGCGCCAGCTCGTCCACGAAGACGCTCTCGCTGACCTCGAGCGAGACGACCTGGCAGCCCACGACCGGGTGCGGATTGTCGAGCGTGTAAGTGATGCGGAAGATTTCGGATGGCGCGATCTCGAGCCAGCGATTGCCGTCCCCGACGCGCACGGGCTCCCGGATGGCGATGGGACGGCGCGGCACGGGCAGCGTGACGGCGCCCGCGGAATAGAGCAGGTCGACGAAGGGCTTGGCGCTGCCGTCGAGGGCCGGGACTTCCTCCGCGCTGACATCGGCCACGAAGTTGTCGATGCCGAGAGCGGCGGCAGCGGCCATCAAATGCTCGATGGTCCGGATTCGTACGCCGAAGGCGCCGAGCGTCGTTGCCGCGCGCCCGTCGACGACATGCTCGATGTCGGCCGGGATGAGCGTCCCGTCAGCGGCCCGGAAGAGAATGCCTGTATCGGCGGCCGCGGGGGAGAGAGTCAGCTTGACCGGTTCACCGGAATGAAGCCCAATGCCCTCTACGGAAACCTGCCGCCGGATGGTCCGTTGGTAACCCATTCCGTGCCCCGTATAACGCAATGTGGGTGCCAAAGCTGCCTCTGTCTCCTAAATACCTGTTCCATATGGAGATTTGAATCTAGATAGGCCTGACTCACTTCCCGCTTGGTGACGGATCGACACGCCCCTGGGATCGGTATGTCTCATTTAGGCGACGCGGTCGTTGCCTCTTCATTCCGGACAAATACACGTGCTTCCGACCCATTTTCGATTGCGAGCACGGCCGCGCCCTCGGCCAGAATCCCGCTGACGGTCTCTCGGAGGACGTGGCGGGCCGGGTCGAAATCCTCCCCGAGGAGACGGCAGTGGAGGCGCAGGGGCTCGCCCCCTGGAGCGGCTGGATCGAGCGAAAAGTTCCCGAATTCGACCCGCCGGGCGACGAAGCCCTCCACGTCGAGGACGTACAGGCATTCGTTGAGCCAGTTGACGAGGAGCGCCTCGGGAGCGTTGCCGTGGGCGCGGACCTCGCGCGCATCCCGCTCCTCGACCGAAGCCGGATCCGCCACGAGGGCGAAGACCCCGAGGGCGACCTGGGCGAAGGCCTCGGGCAGAGTATTGCCCCGACCGACCACGCCCCTGGCTCCCCCGGAGACGACATAGGTGAACGTCGGCGCGGAGGACGGACTCAGAAGCCGCCTCCGACGAGATCGCCGTAACGCGCCTGGAGAATGGCCAGTCCAACGGGCCCGGCGGTTTCGGTCCGGAGGATGCGGGGTCCGAGCCCTCCGACGATGGCGCCCGCAGCGCGCAGTGCGTCCGCCTCGGCACGCTCGAGGCCGCCCTCAGGTCCCACCACGACCGTGGCGCGGCTCACGGGCCCCGGTGGCAGCTGCGGACCGAGAGGGTCGTGCGCGTCTTCCCAGAGGCAGACGAGCAGGTCTTCGGTCTTGCGGGCCGCCAGCCACGTGGCAAACGGCTGGGGCGCCGTCACTTCGGTGACGACCGCGCGGCCCGTCTGCTTGGCTGCTTCCTTTGCTACGCGCTGCCAGCGGTGGAGCCGCGGACCCGGGCGGCCAGGCTCGACGCGAACGACGGTCCGAGCCGTCACGAGCGGCACCACGCAGGCGGCGCCGAGCTCGGTCGCCATGCGGATGATGCCTTCGAGCTTGTCGCCCTTGGGGATGCTCTGCGCCAGCGTCAGGTGCAGGGGGGACTCGCTCCGCAGCGGCGCGCGCGAGAGCAGTGCGCCTTCGGCCCCGCGGCCACCCACGCGCTCGAGCCGCACCGTCAGCACATTGCCCAGCCCATCGAAGGCCTCGACGATGTCACCCGCACCGAGACGCAGCACCCGCGTCAGGTGCCGTGTCTCTTCCGCGTCGAAGGTCACGCGCTCGTGGGTGATGCCGTCAGGGCGGATGAGAAAGCGCGTCACGCGGCAGCCTGGAGCCTCAGCGAAGCCCACCCCTCGATCACAAGCCTTACCTGCGGAGAGAAGCCCGCCGGCTCGAGGGCGGCGATGACGTCCTTGTCCTCGTGCTCGAGGATGCCGCCCAGGATGAGCGCGCCGCCCGGCGCGGCCAGGCGGCGATAGTGAGCCGCCAGCGCCCCGTGGGTGTGGGCGAGGAGGTTTGCGATCACCAGGGGAAAGGGGTTCACGTCCCTGAGCGACTCGGGGCCCGCCATGCAGAGATCGATGCGATCGACGCACCCATTGCGTGCCGCGTTGACCCGGGCGGCGGCAACGGCATCCGGATCCACGTCCACCGCCACGACGTGGCCCGCGCCCAGCTTGACGGCGGCGACCGCGAGAATGCCCGTGCCGGTGCCGATGTCGAGGACCCGGTCGGGCGGTGCGTCGGCCATGGCCTCGTCGAGGAGATAGAGACACCCTTCGGTGCTGCCGTGGTGTCCGGTGCCGAAGGCGCGGCCCGGCTCGATCACGATCGTGAGGCGACCGGGCGCCTCGGCTTCTTCCCACGGCGGCTTGACCCAGAGCCTGCGCCCGATGGCCCGCGGTGGAAAGGACTGCTGCCACGCGCTCGCCCATGCCTCCTCGCAGAGCGGCGCGATCTCCACGTCACCCGGCGGAGCCGCGAATCCGAGCGCCCGGAGCGCATCCGCATAACGTCTCACCGCGGCCGCGAGCTCGGTGGAGGGAGCGCTGTCAGGGAAGAACGCGCGAAGACGGGCCGGCGAGGCGGGGCCCTCCTCTTCCACGACTCCGAGGGCGCCCTGCTCCCAGAGGAAGTTCGTCAGGCCCTCGGAGGTTTCGGAGGAGATTGGGACGGTGATCTGCCAGAAGGCCATCAACTTCCGAAGAGCTTCTTCATCCGATCCAGGAAGGAGGCAAGCAACGGACCCGAGGACGCCTTGGACGCCTCGCGGAGCTCTTCGAGAAGCTCATGCTCCCGCTGCGAGAGCCTCCTCGGCACTTCCACGATGACTTCGTACACGGCGTTGCCGCGTCCCCGTCCCCGGAGATGCGGCATGCCTTTGCCCCTGAGCGTCAGGCGCTGGCCGGGCTGCGTGCCGGGCGGCACCACAAGCCTCGCCTTGCCGTCGAGCACGGGCACATCCACCTCGTCGCCGAGGCACACCTGCGGATAGGTCAGCGGCAGGCCGCAGACGAGGTCGGCGCCCTGGCGCACGAAGATGTCATGCGGGCGGATCTGGAGCACCACGTAGAGGTCGCCCGGGGGGCCGCCGTGAAGGCCTCCCTGGCCTTCGCCTGAGAGCCGGAGCTGGTTGCCGTCCTCGACGCCCGGGGGAATCGTGACGGTGAGCAGTCGCTCGCGCGCCACTCGACCCTGGCCGCGGCATCCGGCGCATGGGCGGCGGTTGACGCGTCCCTCGCCGCCGCACGTGGGGCAGGGGCGGGCGACCGTGAGGAACCCCTGTGAGAAGCGCACCTGTCCCTGGCCTCGGCAGGTCCCGCAGGTTTCGGCCGAGGTGCCGGGCTCCTGGCCGGAGCCGCGGCAGGCATCGCACGTTTCTTCTCGCGGGAGTTGAAGTTTGGTCTCGAGTCCCTGCGCGGCTTCCTCCAGCGAGATCTCGAGCCGGTACTGGAGGTCCTCGCCGCGGCGCGCTCGGGTGCGGCGCGATCCACCGCCTCCGAAGAATCCTTCGAAGAGGTCCTCGATGATGGTGCCGAAGCCCATGTCGGCGCCGCCGCCCGCACCCGGGACCGTGCCGAAGCGGTCGTAGTGCGCGCGCTTGTCAGGATCCGAGAGGACGGCGTACGCCTCGCTGATCTCCTTGAAACGCTCCTCGGCGTGGGCATCGCCCGGATTCTTGTCCGGGTGGTGCTGACGGGCGAGGATGCGGTAGGCCTTCTTCAGCGCGGCGTCGTCGGCGTTGCGCCCGACGCCGAGGAGGGAGTAGAAGTCCTTGGCCGCCACTAGGAGACGTCGGGGCTCGAGGCCACGGTGACCATGGCCGGGCGGAGAACGCGCCCGTTGAGGAGATAGCCTCGCGCCGTCTCGTCGACGACTGAGCCCTCGGCGTGTCCGCGCGCCGGTACCCGGGCGATGGCCTCGTGTTTCTCGGGATCGAAGGGCTGGCCCACGGAGGTGAAGGGGGTGACGCCGAATTTCTCCAGCACTCGGAGCAGCTCGCGCTGGATCAGCTCGACCCCGGCCGTGACCGCCGCCGCCGCGGGCTCGTTGCGAGAAGACTGGAGCGCCCGCTCGAAGTTGTCGAGGACGGGCAGCAGCTCGCGCAGGAGCGATTCGTTCGCGTAGCGCGTGTAGTCGTCGCGCTCGCGGGCGGACCGCTTGCGGGCGTTGTCGAACTCGGCAGCGGCCCGGAGGTAGCGGTCGCGGTGCTCCTCCGCCTCGCGGGTCTTGGCTTCGAGCGCCTCCCGGAGACGGTGGATCTCCTCCTCGGGGGTGGAAGACAGGGCCTCAGAGTCCAGGATGTCGTCGCTCATGACAGATCAAAGTATAGCAGACGGAAAACAGCCCGCAGAGCGGTTGCCCGGGCCCGCGGAGCCGCTAGCCCGGCAGATACAGCTCTCGCTGCACCCGCGAGAGCGAATCGGAAACCAGCCGCGCGGTCTCGTCCACGACGGCGATGACGTCGCCGTAGGCCATGCGGCGCGGGCCGACCACGCCGAGCACCCCCAGCACCTGCCCCCTGTAGGTGTACGTGGACGTGATGAGGCTGCATTCCCGCATCTCCTCGACGGGGTTCTCGCCGCCGATCAGGACCTGCACGCCGCGCTCCTCGGCCATGCGGGTCAGCAGTTCCACGAGGCGCGCCTTGTCCTCGAACGCCTTCAGCAGGCCGCGCATGGTGGCGACGTCGCTGAAGTCGGGATGGTCGAGCACATTGATGGCGCCGCTGATGTAGAGGTTGCGGTCGCGCAGGAGGCCGACGATCTGGTCGAGCAGGCCGCGGCTCCGTGTCCACAGCGGATCCAGCGGATCGACCGGCCGCTCAATATCGTCCAGGATGGCCTGGAAGGTCTTGCCGCGGTACCGGCGCGTCAAGGTCCGGCCGAGCTCGCGAAGCTCCTCGATGTTCGGGCGGGGCAGCGGCGTGATGGCGCGCGCCGTCACCCAGCCCGTATCCGTGACGACCACCGCCAGCGCCCGGTCTTCGCCCAGGCCGACGAGCTCGATGCGGTCCAGCGCGGTGCGGCGGAGCGGCGGGGCGAGGAGCATCCCCGTCATGTGCGTGCCGTCGGAGAGACGGGTGGGCGTCTCCGACATGAGTCTCTCGCCCGCGTCGGCGCCGGTGGGCTCCGGCATTTTCGCCGGGGCCGGGCCGGCCTTCCACGGCACTTCGCCGAGCACGCCGACGTAGAAGCGGTAGGCCTTGTCCGTCGGCACGCGCCCAGCCGACGTGTGAGGATGGGTGAGGAATCCCTGCTCCTCGAGATCCGCCATGGCGTTGCGAATCGTCGCGGGCGACAGGCCCCGGAGGTGCCGGCGGGCGACCGAGCGCGAGCCCACGGGCTGGGCGGTCTCCACGTATTCCGCGATGACCGCGAGGAGGACCTGGCGGAGGCGCTGGTCGAGGACGTGCTCAGCCATGATATCCGTATCGTACTCGATTAAAGAAGCTCGATGAAAAGAGCGTCCGAGAGGAGAAAGCCCGCCTCCGTGAGGCGCACACGGCCGTCGCTCTCACCGAGGAGGCCGCGCTCCCGCCAGGCCTCGAGCGTGGCGGGCAGCCGCGCCGGACCCAGCGCCGCCCGCTCGTCGAGCCACGCGGCGGGCACGCCGTCGCCGAGCCTCAGGCCGAGGATCAAGCGCTCGGCCATGCGCTGGCGCGGCGTCAGCGTCTCGTGCGTGGCCACGGGCGGCACGCCGGCCGCGACCAGGGCGCCATAGCGCTCGACGGGCTTGACGTTGCCGTAGCGCACGTCGCCGAGGAATCCGCAGGCTCCCGGGCCCAGGCCGAGGTACTCCTCGGCCCGCCAGTAGATCTGGTTGTGGGTGGACCGGTGCCCCGGGCGGGCGTAGTTGGACACCTCGTAGTGCTCGAAGCCCGCCTCGGCCGCCAGCTCGGTCAACCTCCCGTACTGCGCCGTCACCGTTTCTTCCGCAGGCAGGCGGGTGACCCCGGCGGAATTCCACAGGCTTCCCTCGTCCAGCGTGAGGGCGTAGGCCGAGAGGTGATCGGGTTCCCAGCCGAGAGCGCGCTTGACGGTCTCCTCCCACGTCGCGAGATCGAGGCCCGGCAGGCCATAGATTAAATCCACGCTGACGTCATCGAAGCCCGCGGCGCGCGCGTCGTCGAAGGCGCGCCGCGCCTGCGCGGCCGAGTGGAGGCGGTCCAGCGTCGGGAGGATGCGGTCGTCGAGGCTCTGGACGCCCAGGCTGATGCGCGTGACGCCTGCGCGACGATAGCCCGCGAGCCGCTCGAGGCTGACGCTCTCGGGATTGCACTCGACGGTGATCTCGGCGCCGGCCTCCACACCGAAGCGCAGCCGGAGGCGCTCGAGGATGTCCGCCATGGCCTCCGCAGGCAGGAGCGACGGCGTGCCCCCGCCGAGGAAGACGCTGCGAAGGTCGACCGCGCCGGCCCACGGCGCGCCGGCCACCAGGTCGATCTCACCCAAAAGCGCCGGCACAAAGCGCGCCACGGCCCCCGGCGCATCAGGCGCAGTATTGAACGAGCAGTACCCGCACCGCTGCGTGCAGAACGGCACATGCAGATACGCGCCCAGCGACTCGGCCCGCGGCACCCAGGTGTCGAGGTTACTCATCCCCGCCTCACGCGCGCAGGTTGTCGAGAAGGGGCCAGATGCGAGGCGGCGCCCGAAGGTCGCAGGCGAGGCGTAGCCCTGCTACGTTGAGCCTGCGGCCGAGGGAGCCAACGAAGCAGATGGGCCCTTATCGGCAACCTGCTAGGGAAGCCAGTTGCCCAGACGGCTCCATCTCGGCCAATGCGTATCGCTGTTCCACGACCAGTAGATCAGGAACGCCTTGCCGCGGATCTTCTCGCGCCGGACGAATCCCCAGTACCGGCTGTCCTGGGAGTTGTCCCGATTG
>Ga0099829_10002671_pt1 | contig 10309 bp, 15 predicted proteins | sample CZO8metaG_3_FD_79336 | JGI IMG/M metagenome (GOLD analysis project Ga0099829, IMG submission 79336) | Vadose zone soil microbial communities from the Eel River Critical Zone Observatory, Northern California, USA - CZOApr15con2H2.8 metaG | ecosystem: Environmental > Terrestrial > Soil > Vadose...
ACGGAATGAATGACGATTACGACTCTAAAGTCTGTGATTGGGTCATAGACCGGCTCAGCTACGTTGCCGGGGACTACCATGATGCGGACCGATTCCTCCAGCTCAAAGAAACGCTGAGCGTTTTGGACCAAAAATGGCATACCCGCGGCAATTATCTGTACTATCTCGCTACCCCGCCAGACCTTTTTGTAACCGTCGTAAAGCAGCTTAATGCTTGTGGCCTCGCTCAACAGGAGGAAGGCAAGTGGCGTCGCTTCATCGTTGAAAAGCCCTTCGGAAATGATTTGCGTTCTGCGAAGAACCTCAACCAGCAACTTCTTGAGATGCTCAACGAAAACCAGCTCTACCGGATTGACCACTATCTCGGCAAAGAAACAGTGCAAAACATTCTGGTCTTTCGTTTTTCCAACAGCATCTTCGAACCCATATGGGACCGAAGGTACGTAGATCACGTGCAAATCACGGTTGCCGAAACCCTGGGTGTGGAGAACCGCGGCGACTATTACGACAAAGTAGGCGCATTGCGCGACATGGTGCCAAGCCACATGATGCAACTGATATCCCTCACCGCTATGGAGCCGCCAGTTTCATTCCAGGCCGATGCGGTTCGCGACGAACAAGCCAAAGCGCTTCACGCCGTACAGGCGCTCGAGTCCGAAGAGGTTTTGGTTTCTGCTGTCCGGGGTCAATATGGTGAAGGGATTCTGGAAGGCCAGCACGTCCCTGCCTACCGCTCTGAGCCGAAGATTGATCCTCACTCCAATACAGAAACATTCGTGGCTTTGAAGTTCTTCATCGACAACTGGCGGTGGGCGGGTGTGCCGTTTTATATCCGGACGGGAAAACGGCTTGCCAGGCGCGTAAGCGAAATTGCCATCCAGTTTCGCCAGGCGCCCTTGGTTCTATTTCGGGATACGCCGGCGAAAGAACTCATGCCCAACACCTTGGTCATGAGCATTCAGCCTGAGGAGGCCATTTCATTACGCTTTGGCGCGAAGGTGCCCGGCCCCAGGCTACGGGTCGGTCCCGTGAATATGGATTTCCACTACGCCGATTACTTCAGGAACCAACTCAGCACCGGCTATGAACGGCTGCTTTATGACTGCATGATAGGTGACGCTACCCTGTTCCAGCGCGCCGATATGGTTGAGGCCGGCTGGGCGATCGTTGATCCCATTCTGAATGTGTGGAAGGCGTTGCACCCCCGGTCTTTTCCGAATTACAGTGCAGGGAGCTGGGGACCGCCTGAGGCTTTTGATCTACTGAGGAAGGATGGACGGGAATGGAGATGAACACTTCAACATTTACCAACAGCAGCGTATTCATTAAAAGCGACACACGATTGCCGAAAGACTTTCACTTCAACTACTGCTCAAACGGTCTCGTCATAGAGCACGGCCTCGGATTTCGCTGCCAGGGCTCTGGCAATTGCCACTGAGCGCTTCATTCCCGTGGAGATCTCGGAAGGTAAAACGTCGCGCACAGATTTGACTCCTACGATGTCCAACAATTCGCCCACGGTTTGGTAGATCTGCTCTTCGCTGAGATTGCTCTGTTCACGCAGTGGAAACGCAACGTTTTCTCCCACAGTGAGAGAGTCGAACAGCGCTCCATCCTGGAAGACCATGGTGACCTTCCTGTGGACGCGCTGCAACTCCTCTTCTGGATAGTCGGTGATGTCTTCGTAGGCAGCAACAACTCTTCCGGCATCCGGCTTGAGAAAACCCATGATGAGACGCAGGCACACCGATTTGCCGACTCCGCTACGGCCTAAAATACAGACCGTTTCACCGCGCATAACATCAAAACTCACATCGTTGAGGATCTAGTTCGATCCGAAGGATTTAGATATGTGCGCGAACCCCAGGTATGGCCTGCGTCTTTCTGAGACGCCGGAAGCAAGCCGGCGGGGCAGTTCAATAACAACTCCGCCGGCACTAGAGATCAAATCGTGCTCCTTCCACTTACGGACGGTCTCGGCGAAAGTGCTGATTGCCGTTTACCATCTGACTCCAAAGGTCACTGGGATCATTCGGGTTGGAATCCGGCCAGTGTCAGCATAGTGATATCGTCCCTCCGCAAAGAACTTCAAGCCAGTTCCGTTGAGTTTGACGTCGACCCCCGCGCCCAAACTTCCACCAACCCCGCTTTGCCTGATACGACCAAGTATCTGGTCTTGTTGGACGAAGCTCTTGAAAAACACTCCGAAGAACGGATCGAAAACAAGAACAGGAACAAGCGTGGGGTTTGTGAATTCCACTGTTCGGCGGTAGTAGCCGACTCCGCCTACGACATAGGGACTGACTATGTTGTCGGACATGAACCGCACCTTGGGATCAACTGTAAGTGACCACAGGTGGGCGGTGCCACTTGGTACCTGGGCTTCATTGAGGACGTTTCGGCTTACCCCGAATCCGTTATAGGTATACTCGAGGCTCGCTGAAAAACGAGAGGTGAAGTTGTATCCGCCGCCAACGCGGACATTCCATCCATTATTCAGACGCCTATGGATATCTCCCGCCAGAGGAGAAACCCCACCTCCAACGTCAAACGTTACGTGCTTCCAGTCTTGAGCACGGCCGTACAGCACTGTGAAAAGCAGTATCAGAATGAGCGTCAAGAAATGTATCAAAGGTTTTTGAGATGAATATTGGAACAGCCTTGCAATGTTGCTTTTTGCGTTCATGGTCTCCTCGCACAAAGAAAATTCATAGATCCAAATTTACTGCGCCCCGCCTAACTTCAGATCCCACTGGCACTGTTGATACGGCCGCGTTCTCGTCTGATAGCCGCACGACAACATGCCCTTGCAACAGTTTCCTGAATTGGGATGTTAATGGCGCCTGTACCTGATGACAATTCTTCGTGAGGAGGGTTTATTATTACGAAAAGGCGGGTAGGACCAAAACCGTCTCAGATTGGAGGTGTTTATACGGCTTTAGAAGTATTATACTCGCCAGCAAAGATAGGTCCTCCGGTTGTCCCGATGCCTGTTTCCCATTCGCAGCTTGTTGTTCACTCATGGCTCTTTCTTTACTTCACACTTGCCTAGTACTCCGCGAAAGTATCGTCCGGATAGCAATAGAGCCAGCGCTCTCCCGGCTCAGCCGAAGAAATGACCGGATGGCCGCTCAACCGTGCGTGTCTGCTGGCATGGCGATGCGGTGATGAATCACAGCACAGGGTCACATCGCAGGTCTGACACGTGCGCAAGTGGACCCAGCCCGATCCGATCTTGACGCATTTCCTCGCAGCCGTGCGTCCTTGGTAATTGAATAGCTGTGATGCCCACGATATGTGTGCACGCTACTCCGTCCATAGAAAAAACCCTTCCAAAACCGCGGGTTCTTTTTCAAGGCTCGCGTTTTTTGCGTTATTGATTCAAAGCCCTGCATTGCGGGCTGCAACGGCAGCAATTGCCGACCAATCCGCCTCGCCCAATCCTTGTGCTATGGCGGCCAGAAACTGGTCGTGCACAACGCTGGCCATCGGCATCGGTACGGCCATTTCCTCTGCCGCAGCCAGCAACAGCCTGTTATCTTTCAATCCCAACGGCAATTTAAAGCCCGCTGGTTCAAACTTACCGGCGGCGATAATGCCGCCGTAAGTCCGGTAAATTGGCGCTGTAAATAGTGCTCCTGTAAGAATTTCCAGGAATTGATTTGCATCGAGTCCTGATTTTCGTACTAGCGAAAAGGCTTCGCCCAAACTTTCGATAACAGTTGAAATCAGGAAATTTCCGGCCAGCTTTATTACGTTCGCCGCCGGCGCCTCCTTGCCCGCCAGGAATGTCTTCTGCCCCATCGCATCGAACAGGCTTTGGCTGCGTTCGATTGGCTCGGCGGGACCCGCGGCAATAATGAACAGTTTTGCCGCAGCCGCTGCTTCAGGGCGGCCAAATACCGGCGCGGCTACATAGTGCTGTGATTTTTCATGGTGCGCCGCCGCCAGCCGGCGCGACAACGCTACGCTGATCGTGCTCATGCCAACATGAATAGCACCGGCAGAAAGCGATTGAATGGCATGGCCGGACCCGAGCACGCTATCTTCAACCGCATGATCATCTGCGAGCATTGTAATCAGAACATCTGCGCCTGAAGCAGCTTCAGCGGGAGTGTCGGCGACCTTTGCGCCCAGCCGGCTCAACTCTTCCGCGCGGCTTCGCGTTCGGTTGTAAACCGTCAACGCATGTCCGGCCTTGATCAAATTGCGCGCCATACCCGACCCCATACTTCCCAGACCAACGAAACCTATTTTCATTGCCACCCCTCCAGAATGAATCTCGCAAACTTTCGTGACCCTTAATTAATCTTAATTCGCTTTTCTTCCTTGTGGCGGCTCTGGAATTCCTCTCCTATTACTTTTTGCTCTGCGTCACCATCACTTTTTCTTCAATCATCCCATGCAGGTGGGCTAGCGCCGTTTCGATGTCATGATGTTTGTATTGTCCTGCCCGGCTTTCGGCAGAAGGCACTCCACAACGATGTACATTTTCGAAATCGCCGTAAGGGAATTTATATCTTTTGTTTGGTGTCCTCGGGTTCCGCCGTATCAATTCCCAAATAACATTTCCCGTATTCACTAAATCCATGCACACGAAGAAAGTCGTTTTCTCCCTTCGCGGAAGGTTGGTGTTCACTCCACGCATCCTTTTCGTCGAATACAACTTTTCCTTCTTTCACAAGTTCTTGCCCATGGGCAAAGGCCCTTTTGTTCAGCTTCACCGCCATGATTGTCCCCTTTACAGTTATTGTGTCGTTTGATACTTCCGGAAATGGGATTCAAGACAGAAGCTACCCCACTTTGTTCGTGGCCCATCGGAGCAGTGCTCGAATCTCGGATTGAAGGTAGTATCCTACTCCAATGGAAGGCTTCAGAACTCCCAGGGTAACTGCGGTTTGAAACAGATCACGCGCCTGCTCGTATCCTGGAATCTGCACTCTCTTTGCCAGTTCGAGGATGTCGTTTGCAGGTAGTTCATTCTCTGCCATGAACGAGAACAGCAGCATAAGTCCATCGGGTCCAACAAATCTCCCCAGGGCGAGACCTTCTACCACGCTCCGATCTTTCTTGAACTCATAGCGCTTGTCGTATTGGCAGCCATACCCCTTGCGTCCTCTGGGGCCCGCTGATAGCTGATGCACTAACCTTAAGCCCTTTAACCTGGTAGTTCCCGGCTCATCCTCACTCGCCAGCCACTCCACCCGTCCGTGTTCAATCCTGGTGATAAGCTTTCCGCAAGTACTGCACTTCCAACCGACTGCAGCCTGGTTTGGCGTGTCACTCCAGCTGCTTGTGGCAAATTCGTGCGAGATTAGCATTCGGCGTTTCAATAATAGGTCCTGTCAAATTGTCCCGAGTGATGTGTGCAGTACTCACCATGCTTCAACGAATGGCTCTCCACATCTTTTTTTCGAGAGTCTTTTATCACTGGGTCATATCTAAGCACAGACACTGTGCAGAAGATCGCAGGGTGGGCTCAAAGAATACAAGCTTTCTTTGCCGAACGTACCTGCATGGAGCATTCACGCGCATTGCTGATATTGCGGTAGAGGCGGCCATCGCCGCCCCTACCGATATGGTCAAGAGACAACAATAATCTTGTTCTCGACGGAGGTAATTCCCGGTGCCGACCACGCTACCCGCTCAGCCTCCTCCCTCTCTGCCCAGGAGTGAACCGCCCCTTTCAGGATGGCCTTATTCCCCTGCACTTCGACCGTGATCATTTGCGCCTCAAGCTTCGCGCTGCGCACCAGCGCATGCTCGATTTTCTCTTTAAGTTCTGAAGGCGTCGGACGAGACTTAACCGTGATCAAGTTAGTGAGGCCCCTGACACCCGAGAATCGGCTTACGACCCGCTGGGCATCCTGTTTTTGGAACTGCCATTCCACCTCACCCTTGAGCGTGACCCAACCTTTGGAGACGGTGATCTCGAGCTTATCGGTAGGCACGGAGGCATCCCACTCCAGCGCACGAATAGCGGCCTCTGCGAAGTCGGCGTCGGTGCGCTCACTGGCCAGTTTGACTTCGATGTCATTGACCACTGCTTTTACGCCACGAACACGATGCGCAGCCTCTTCCGCTGCCCACTTCTTCAGATAGGAATCCACCCATCCCGTGAGTGTGACAATACCATCCTTGACGCTTACGCCAATCTCGTTGGGCCGCACCTGGGGCTCCCATTTCAGCTCAGGCAGCACATCCATCTGGATCTCTTCATCAGTTCGGGTCAACCATATTGACGGGCTGCGCATAGTCATCTCCTAGTTCGCGATGCTAGCGGCTGGTAATGCCGATAACAATTCCTCGTGAGAATGAATTGTGGTTGCGAAAGGAAACCTAGCGGCGGCTCCGCCACGAGCCTGATATACCCTTACATCTTTAGTCGTAGAATTCGGGCTTTTGCCCGCAATTTGCTCATGGGAATCGTCGAGAAGTTTGTTTTCAGCAGCAAAAAAGAAATAGCTGGTCGCCGTTGAGAAGACTTTCGACAACCAATCCTTTTAATTACTCAACCTCATAGGCGGCCAGCAATTTGTTCTTGCTCTTTTCTTATGGCTAGGCTGCCTTTTCTGCGGGAGCTTCTGTTTTTGCGGTTGATTCCGAGGTTTGCACAGTCGTCGATTGTAGACGATGACCCACGGCGATTCGGCTTCCACAATCCGCGTCACAGTTTGGCATCATTCCTGGTCCGCATCAAAACCGATCCGAAAACGGTACAGACGCTGCTTCGACACAGCGATGTCAAGATGACACTCCAGTGTTACACCCATACTGTCAGCGAGGACCGCATGGCTGCGGAAGGAGCAATGCTGATTGCGATTCTCAGCCATGCAGCGGACGAAAGCGGACTGAGAGCGGACTGAGGAGTTTGGCCCGCAACCGTCTAAGTCCTTTGGAATGATGGTGGCCAGGGACGGAAATCGAACCGCCGCCAGCCTTTTCAGGCTGTATTTTTAACGACTTAGGCTTGGCGGGCCCGAACGAGAATTGTAACGTCAAGCAACATTAAGTATCTTGTCCTCAATTGGTGAACAGGATGTTCAAAGCTGCGAAACGAGGGGTTCAGTGACTGTGCGATCTTGGAGATGAATCTGGCAACCGCCTACATGAACTTTGTAAGCCGTATTGCTGGGGGATTAAGGCGTCGAGCTAGAGTCCACTCTCCAGCAATTCAGGCGTTAAAAAATCGAGCCCTCGATTCCCAATGTTTTTTTCAGCTTCTCCTCGTCGAAGCCCACGATTACGGTGTCCCCTACCAACGTGACCGGCGTAGTCATGACGTGCAGCTCCTGCAGCTCTTTCAGCGCTTGCGGGTCCGTCATAATGTTTCTATCCTCAAACCCAATCCCATTTTTCGAAAGAAACTCTTTCGTTAGCTGGCAAAACATTCAACCGGGTTGCGAAAAGACCACCACTCTTCCACTCCACTTCATCGGCAATAACCCTCCTAGTCTAAAGATGCGCGTCCAGCGAGAAAGTAACGAGAACAAATCCGAAGGTCAGCAATGAGTAGCTCGATTCGTCCGCTCTGATCGGTCGTCCCCTTCGCCCGCACATGAAGCTGTTCACGGCGCCTCTCCACTGCAGGTACAGAATATCGTTTCATCGAGCACGCTCCGGCACGAAAGCCCTGTCGATTCCAGAAGAAGACTACCCATGTTGGTAGCTCCTTACGAACTGCAAAAGAATCTGCGAACCGTTCTTCGCAACAAAGCAGGAAACGGGAACAGGCTCGGGCCTCTGGCTGACGAAGAGCATTGCGGAAAAGCATCGCGGGATCATACGCATCGTGAGCTCAACTTCCGTAAAGACGGGAACAGTCTTCTTACTGACCCTTCCGCAGAGTGACTTCCAGTCCATACCCCGACGACTTTTGCCGCTCAGGCAGAACTCGGGGCCTACTCTTGATCGCGGTTCATCCAACAGAAAGCAGTTGTCGCAATAAACGGCACCGGGCACATCAGCGAGGCTCCTCTCGATTTCTTCACATCAGTTGGTAACCCAAATAGCCGATGCCGAATCGAATAAACTGTGAACGAAACGGCAAAGAGCGGAACGATCAGCGCCGTGGGCGTGCAACGCCGGCGAAAGACATTCCATCGGCGTGACGCATCGAACGCGGTTGGCAGCATACGCCTCCGCTGGCCGGAGTATCTGATGGAAGCGGGCGAGCTCGGTTTATACATGTTCTTCACGTGCGCATTTGCGACTTTGTTACAGCACCCTGCTTCGCCGGTCCGACACTTTATTGTCGGGGACCTCTCTCGTCGGGTGCTTATGGGATTGGCAATGGGTACGACGGTAATCGCGACGATCATGTCGCCGTGGGGCAAACAGTCCGGAGGTCATTTCAATCCAGCAATAACCCTCACCTTCTATCGGCTGGGAAAGTTGGAGTTGTGGGACGCGTTGTTTTACGCCACCGCGCAATTCTCTGGCGCGATTAGCGGTGTCACGATAGCGAGGTACGTGCTGCAAGCCGCGCCGGGTAACGACGCGGTACGGTACGCAGTAACGGCACCAGGCGCGTACGGCAGACCTGTCGCGTTTGTTGCGGAAATGACGATCTCTTTTATTTTAATGATCAGTGTCTTGTTCGTTTCCGATCGCGAAACGCTGGCACGATACACACCGTATTTTGTCGGCGCGCTGTATGCGACATACATAATATTTGAAACACCCGTGTCCGGGATGAGCATGAACCCGGCACGAACGTTTGGGTCGGCATTAAATGCCAGCTACTGGCACGCGGTTTGGATCTATTTCATTGCACCATCGCTGGGTATGCTGGGCGCCGCCGAGGTTTTTCTTCGAGCTCGGGGCGGCATCCCTCCCTACTGCGCAAAGCTGCACCACGCAAATAACAAGCGCTGCATATTCCATCACGGATATCGAACAGCACGGGCCTAGGGTTTTTTAGGTTGGAGGAGATATGAAAATGAAAAAGTGGAAGGTTGTCATTCCCGCAGTCGTTATCGGATTGTTTGTCGCCTGGTACGCATTTCGCCCGGAGCGGCTTGTCGTCAATCAACGTGTCCAGGAAGAATTCCCGATGGCGAAAGGGGGTTTACCAGTACAGACCCTTGCGTCCGGAACATTTCATTCCGTTTTGCACCCTACCAACGGTACCGCAACCGTCTACCGTATCGGGGATGGCAGTCGCGTTCTTCGCTTCACGAACTTCAAGACGTCGAACGGCCCTGACGTTCACGTCTACATGGTGGCTACCAACGACGCAAACGACAACGCAAGTGTGGAGCGCGCCGGCTTTATCGATCTGGGAACCATAAAGGGGAACCTCGGTGATCAAAACTATGTACTCGGTCCCGATGTGGACTTGTCCAAATATCGCTCGGTCTCGGTCTGGTGCAAACGCTTCAGCGTCAATTTCGGAACCGCGCCGTTGGTTGCCAATCAGACAATATCGCAGAAGTAGCAGTGATGGAGGACGGCCATGCAAAGAACGAGTCCCGCTTATTTCGCTGCTTACCAAAGTCTCAAGCTCACTCGAGACGGCCACGGCGTGCTGCTCGTCGAGTTCCACACCAATGGCGGGCCGTTGACCTTTACGGCCCAGGATCATACGGAGTTTGTCGACGCCTTTTTCCGGATCGCGCAGGATCGGGCGAACAAGACCGTGATCCTCGCAGGTACAGGAGGGGAGTTCATCCCAAGGATCGATTTCCCGTCGTTCGGCGACGTCGCGGATCCGGGTGTTTGGAGCCAGGTGCATGATGAGGGTGTTCAGATTCTCGAGAATCTGGCCAACATTCGTGTGCCGATGATTGCCGCGATAGCGGGACGCGCTCACGTGCATTCCGAATACGCGCTGCTCGCGAACGTGATTGTGGCCGGAGAAGGAGCGACCTTCCATGATTTGCCGCATTTCGCCGGTGGCATTGTGCCGGGCGACGGAATCTTTACCGCGTGGAGCTACCGGGCCGGGGCAGGAAGGGCGGAGGCATTCCTGCTGAATCCAAAGCCGCTGACGGCGCACACCGCGCACGAATGGGGAGTGGTTGCCGAGGTTGTGCCAAGTGGCCAGGCGCTCCCTCGGGCGCGTGAACTGGCGTCGCTCTACCTGAAGGCTCCGGAAGTCACATGCCGAAACACCCGCGCGCACTTCATCCAGCCGCTGAAGGAGCGTATCGTACGAGAAGTTGGCTACGGACTGTCGCTCGAAGGTTCTATAAAAGGCGATGTCAAGAGAAAAAACCTCTCCTGATCAGATCGGAGAGATGTGCTCGGCATCGAGCCCTCATTGGGATCTGCATGCTGCTGGTACCGGCGTGCTTGGGAGCGCGAA
>Ga0099829_10002674_pt1 | contig 10304 bp, 4 predicted proteins | sample CZO8metaG_3_FD_79336 | JGI IMG/M metagenome (GOLD analysis project Ga0099829, IMG submission 79336) | Vadose zone soil microbial communities from the Eel River Critical Zone Observatory, Northern California, USA - CZOApr15con2H2.8 metaG | ecosystem: Environmental > Terrestrial > Soil > Vadose...
AAATCCCCGCAGCGGAGCAAATCTTCCGTGAAGACTTGCAGCGGAATCCGCGGAATCCGCGCTCGCTATTTGGGCTCCTGGAGGTACTACGATCCCGCGGAAGACCTCACGACGCGGGATTTGTACAGGCCGACTTAGGTATTGCGTGGAAGGGCGATCTGCGGCAGCTCAATCTCCGTAATTTCTGATGTCGGCAAGCGAACGATTGGGAGCAAGGCCTAGCGCTAGCATGACAAATAAGGGGAAAATAAAGTTGACCCGTAGGGAGATGCTGAAGACCTCTCTGATCGCCAGTGGTGTCACCCTTGTCGGTTTCAACGATATGCGGTTGTCCGGCTTTAGCAGAGAAACAAAAAAGGATACTTTCCAGGGAGGCCGATATCTCGGATTGATCGAATTTGTGGGAGAAGGTCTGGTGCCAATGGAAACCCCAATTGGGACCGGCCTTGATGGACGTCTCTACACAGATTTATCCGCCATTGCGCTGGATAATCCGATTACTCCGAACGAGAAGTTTTATCTGCGCACACGCGCTTCTGAGCTCCTAGAAGACGGCAAGCCTTGGAAGATCAAGGTGACGGGACTCCTTAGACGAGCAATGGAACTCAACATGCGGGACTTACAGAAGATGTCTAGGCCTGCCAGTTTGCATCTGATGGAATGTTCGGGCAATGTGCGTTACGCGCATTTCGGAATGCTCAGCGTTGCCGATTGGGCGGGTGCGCAAGTGTCTGACATTCTCGACTCAGTGAAGATTGAGAAAGCTGCGAGCCATGTATTGGTCTCTGGTTTCGATCGTTATTCGTTTGATTCCTCCACATCCTTGCCGGGTGCGAGTTGGATATTCACCGTGGACAAGCTCAAGTCTTCAAAAGCTTTTTTCGCCATCGAGATGAATGGATCTCCCTTACCGAAAGACCATGGTGCTCCCGTTCGCCTCGTTGTGCCCGGCTGGTATGGATGCACATGCATCAAGTGGGTCGATGAAATCGAGCTACTGGGCGAGGATGCTACGACGACTTCTCAGATGAGAGAATTCGCAACCCGGACGATGCAGCAGGGCGTACCAGAGCTAGTAAGAGACTACCTCCCCGCTTTCATTGAACAGGCCGCGATGCCCATCCGGGTCGAGAAATGGCTTGTCGACAGGAAAATCAAATACCGTGTTGTTGGCATCGCATGGGGTGGTTCCCGGCCTGTGAGTGGCCTGGAAATACGGTTCAATTCAGGGGAGGATTTCGTCCCGGTAGATGACTTTGAGCAGACCGCCAACGACCCGTGGAGTTTCTGGACACATCCCTGGACGCCGATAAAGCCTCGGATTTATTTCATCCAGCTCAGAGTGAAGGACACTTCGGTTCCATCAAGGCGATTGGACGCTGGCTACTACGTGCGATCTGTCGAGGTGACGGAAATCTGAACCTGGTGGCTAAGATCAAACGGCGATTCCTCCAGTGGATCGCCCCGGAACCACAGTGAGGCAAAGGGATCACCGCAATGTAGAGTCCGAATACAGGGATTGTGCCACCCTTATGACTGAATCATACCTGCGCCCTAAGCTGCGAGGCTTCCACGGTCGAAGAGTCTATCAGCAGCTTGCGCTCTTGATTTGTCTTCTTCCCTTGCCCGCACGCGCTTCAAGTGCAGGCCCGGCAGATTTGGATCACGTTCAACAATCAGCGGAATTGATGAGTGCAGGCGATCTGGAGGGGGCGGAAAAAGAAGCAAGATTGGCTCTTCGCGACTCTTCCACTCGGCCCATGGCCTGGGCCGCATTGGGCGCCATCCGGGTTCGTCAAAAGTACTATGCGGAAGCAGCCGAGTTTCTGAGCACAGCGCTACGGCTCAACCCCAGTCTGGTCGGGGCGCGCGTTACCTTGGGCGAAGTCTACGCCCTCACGGGAAAAAAGGTTCGTGCGCGAGAAGTATTCGGGGAGGTCCTCCGTGTCGATCCTGACAACCGCGAGGCGCGCTTTGCTCTGGCACAGCTCGAGAGTGCGAGCGGCAACTTCAGTACTTCTTTGAGCGCAGTCGAACCTGTTCTCGCGGAACTCCGCCATTCCCCTGATGGCATTCTGCTTCTCGCTAAAGACTATGTTGGTCTCAAGCAGAAAGATTCCCTCCTTGCACTCGTCCACGACTGGGATGGTTTGCCAGAGGCTTCGTCGAACTCCAGTACGGCGTTTGCCGCATTACTTGTAAAGTCTGGCCTGGATCAGCAAGCCCTTGACGTTCTCGAGAAGGCGAAAAATAGCGGCCAGGTTTCTTATGACATGGCCTTAGCGCTCGCCAAACTGTACTTCGCAAGGAGCGATCTGATCCGGGCCTTTGGGAGTTATGAGGCTGCGTTCAGCCTGAACCCCGGTTGCATCGACTGCTTGCTGCAGCTCGCCAAAATAGCCGCGCAGCAAAAGGATTCAGAAAAGGCTCTTGCCTACTTGATTAAAGCCAAACACGAGCAGCCCGGCAATGCCGAGATACTCTTCGAGTTCGGAAAAATCTGCCTTGAGTTGGACCTGCTCGACGACGCGATCTCTGCGCTTCAAAAGGCGGCACGTTTGCAGCCCAACAACGATTCGTACTCGTATGTGCTGGCGTCTGCTAACGTATCCAAAAAGCAATATGAGGTCGCTGGCAAGCTTTTCCAGGCGTTGCTGACAAAGCACCCGAACGATTCCGTCCTAAACTATGCGATGGGATCCCTCCTATTCCTTGAGGTGAGGCTCGGTGAGGCAGCGAAGTATCTGCGCAGGAGCGTCGAACTCCAGCCGGACCAAAGCGCTGCCTACTATTACCTGGGATTGGTCGCCGAAGGAAACGGTGAAAATGATCAGGCGATCGCCACCTTACGGGACGTTTTGCACCGTGATCCTGACTACGGTCCGGCGTACGAAGCCCTGGGCGGGATCCTCTTGAAAGAACGGAAGTACCCGGAGGCAGAGCAGGCACTGGAGGAAGCAGTTCGTCTCAATCCGGATTCAGTCAAAGCCCACTACCAACTTGGTATCCTGTTGGGTCGCACTGGCAGGCAGGACGATGCGAACAAGGAGTTTGGGGTCGTCCACCAGCTTAATGCCGAAGAAGAAAAAAGGACAGGCATGCGCCTACGCATCCTAACTCCTCACTGAGTTATCAAAGGCCATCAGTATTCTTACGCTCCTAACGGTTGCTATATTGAGGTTTCTTCGGGGGGTTCCAAATGGACATGAGCGACGTCACGAAGCAGGCAAGGGTTGAAGCCTGCCTTCCCCGGGTTGCCCCTGACCGTTCATCCCGCAATCTAAGAACTTACCTCGAACGCCAATGGCGGCCGGTCATTTCCTTAAAGGTATGAGCGGCAGGCGCCAGGTTGGCTTTCTCTCCGCCGTCGCCGTCTTGATGAGCGGTGCATGGGGGCAGGTCAACTCTTCGCTGCCGGGAGTCAATCACTCCGCTCACCTGCCTGTCTTTACGGATATCACTCGCCAAGCCGGATTGGGGCACAAGATTATCAACGGGGACAAGCTGAGCGAGTACTTGATTGATATCAATGGCCAGGGGGCTTGCTTCCTTGACTACAACAACGATGGTTTTCAGGACATTTTTCTGGTAAACGGCACCTCGCGGAAGTTGGAGGCGGCTGGCCAGCATCCACATGATTACCTGTTGCGGAACAATGGCAACGGAACGTTCACCGACGTAACCCGCGAAGCTCATCTGGGCAACAGCGGCTGGCACAGCGGATGTGCCGTCGGCGACTACAACAACGATGGTTACCTGGACATCTATGTAACCAGCTTCGGCCCGAATAAGCTTTACCGCAACAATGGTGACGGCACTTTCACCGAAGTGTCCGAGGCAGCCGGTGTCTCCGATCCTCATTGGCCATTTCCCAAATGGAGCATGGGGGCGGCTTTTGGCGACTATGATGGCGATGGTTATGTTGATCTGTATGTCGCGAACTTTGCCAAGGTCGACCCTCAGCACCTTCCTCCGCGGCCGGGTGAGCCGGGCGCATGCATGCTGAAAAATGTCGCGATTGCCTGTCCGCCAGACAATTATCAAGGCGAGCAGGGCATTCTCTACCACAACAACCGGAACGGCACGTTTACCGATGTGAGCCAGGCCGCCGGTATTGTTCGTAAAGACCCGGGTCGAGGTTTTGGCGTGGTGTTCGGCGATTTCAATAATGATGGCCGCCAGGACATCTACCAGGTTAATGATTCCGGCCCGAACTTCTACTACGTCAACAACGGCGACGGAACCTTCAAGGATGCCAGTTGGACCTCGGGGCTGTCGGTGGACTGGGCGGGTAACCCCCAGGGCTCGATGGGTGTCACCGTGGGAGACTACAACAATGATGGGCTTTTGGACATTTTCGTTACTAACTGGATCGAGCAAAACAATACCCTCTATGAGAACCAGGGATCGCATCAGTTTATGGATCGTACTTCCGTCCTCGGCCTGAGCCCGCTGGGATTCGAGTACTGTGGCTGGGGCACTGGATTTTTTGACTTTGACAATGACGGATGGCTGGACCTGTGGATCGGCTATGGGCACACCAATGAACAAGTAGAAATACGAAATCCGTCCATCAGCTTTGCCGAGCCCAACTTCCTTCTGCGGAATCTCGAAGGCCACAAGTTTGCTGATGTTTCTGAAGCTGCGGGACTACGAAAATTGCCCGCGCGCAGCGGACGAGGTGCGGCCTTTGCTGACATCGATAACGACGGCGATATCGACGTGCTGCTGATCAACAAGAATGATATCCCGACCTTGCTGCGCAACGACGGCGGTAACACCAACAACTGGTTGGTGATAAGGACGGAAGGAGTGCGCAGCAATCGCGCCGGTATCGGAGCCCGTGTCGCGGTAACCGTGGCGGGCAAACGCCGCATCTTGGATGTCCGCGGCAGCGAAAGTTACCTCTCAGGCAACGATTTGAGGGTGCATTTCGGCATGGGTGATCACCCCCGCGCTGATGTCGTGGAAATTCGATGGCCGAGTGGCCAACTCGACCACTACGCCGACGTTCCCGTGAACTCCTTCTATCTGGCTCGGGAGGCGGACGGGCTGAAACCTGATCCGTGGATCAAGCCCGCCCACCATCCCGAGAATCAAGCAAAACCAGGCACGCGGGCCAGACCTTGACGATCTCTGCAGATGAAGTCGCCCTGACCGCCATGCTCGACCAGACACGAACAAGGAGCTTGGGATCGTCCACCAGCTTAATGCCGAGGAAGAAAAAAGGTCAGGCATGCGCCTATGCATGCTGACTCCACACTGAGTTATCAAAAGGCCGTCGCTGTACGAAGTTGAAGCGAACTCTTCAACCTCCTTCAATGGGCTTTTTGCTGTAGTTCCGAGATGAAGTCGTCGGCGTATTTCTGCATCGGTGTGCCACGGCCCAATTCTGATGCTTTCTGGAGACTTGCGATGGCCTCCGAGACATGCCCCTCGCTGGCGTAGGCCTCCGCCAAGCGATAGTAATATTGGAAGGTCGGCTTGCTGGTCGAGGAAATGGCGGCTTGGTACTCTGCCACGGCTTTGTCGAATTGATCTTGCTGCATTTCCTCCATACCCAGTGCGAAGTGTGCCTCCGCGGTGAGGGATCCTTTCCGCGCCTGGAATTGCTCGTCAGTCTCTTTGGGCCGCTTCTGCAATTTCTCAAGAAGTGTCAGTGCCCGATTGGCGTCCGCCGCTGCCTCCGACAGCCGTCCTGCCACTTCATTCGCGCTTCCCTTCAACTTGGGCTGCGGCAGGACCAACGCCAGAACGATCAAGGAAAAGGTGTTGTCAGGATCGAGCTTCAGACTCTTCCGGCAATATTGGATGGCTTCGTCAAAAGCGCCGTTCTGTTGCTGAGCCTTTGCCGCTTCCGTGTAGACATAAGAAAGGAGTGGACTATTCGGGAACTTCTTCTCAAATGCATCCACCATTCGAAGGCGGCGGTCAGGAGCACCTTCGTTTTGAATCTCCTGCAAGGCCATAGCCTCCCCGGCTGACGCCTGCACATCAGTACCGGTTGGACTGGTCAAGAGCGCTCGCACATTGGCTTTGCCGCCCGGTGTGACTTTCCAAATGTCAGCAAGTAGTTCATCATCCGCTCCCGCTTTTCGCAGCTTTTTCTCAGCCTTTTCGTCCAGCTCAAAGTCAACGCTTCGTGTAGCAATGGCGGACGCTACCGACTGCGAGTCGCTCTTGCTCTTCTTTATCAGTTGTATGACACCATCCAGCGTCAGCGGCGAAGGGGGAGGTTGAGCGACTGGAGCGGATTGGTTGGATTGAAGGGGAGGGCGTGCTGGCAGGGGGGGCACGAAAATTCCGACCAATAAGACAGCAACTCCAAGCCCAGTGAGCAGCTTATGATCTTGTCTTGGATTCGGAATAGGCACCACCCGTTGATTACAGCCGGCTCTAAGAATTCTTGTACAACACTACGAGCCAGCATCACGATAAGTTATGTCTTCGCCGAAAGAAAGCGGCAAGACCCCTGGGGATCCTGCCGCCACTCGAGAAATGCCACGTGAAACTGCGGCTAAAACTCCAATCTTAGTCCGAACTGGATATTCCGCGGTTGATCGCACTGAGCAAACACTTGGCCAAAGGTTGAGCTGCTCCAGTTAGTGTCCGGATTACACCACAGATGGCGATTGAATATGTTACCGAACTGGCTCTCGAAACGCGCATCGACCCGTTCGGTTATCGGGATCATCTTCGCGATACTGAGGTCCTCATTGAAATAGTGTGGACTACGAATTTGCGGGTCGTTTTGCGATGCGTTTCCCAATTGAAGCGCACCGGGATCAGCCCAGCCGCTCTTCAGCAGGTACTGGTCGCCGGGTCTGACATTGGAGGTCTTTCCATAGCCAGGCCCCACCTTGTTAGGCCGTTTCTCGTTGCTGAAAATGAAGTTGCAGAAGTCGCACGCCATAGTAATGCTCAGCGGACGCCCCGAGTCGTAACGTTGTGTGCCCGCTATCGTCCAACCGCCGACGATCTTGTCCAGGGGTCCGGTGAAGTTGAACCTTTTCCCCTTCCCGAATGGCAACTCGTACGACCACGCAATGATCAGAGACTGAGGGATGTCGTCGCGGCTCAACGCCCGGTCGTCTTTTGATCCCAGAAGTGGATTTTGAATCCCGGGATCCTCCCCCGCGAGTACGTCTTCCGCACCGCTATTGATCAGCTTGGAGTTGGTGTAAGCGACGCGTCCGATCAGTCCGCCAGTGAACCTCTTGTCGAGCCTGACCGTGAAAGCGTTATATGTGCTGTATCCGAACGGAACACTCCTGACGTTGAGATTCGTGAACTGAGGCCACGGGCGCAGAGCCTGTGCCACGTCTCCCTGGAACCCAGCGTAGGGCGGCAGAATTCCAGCTGCCACTGCCGCCGGTGAATTGATGTCAGCCCCGAGAAGAGCAGCTCCCAAGGCCAGCACCGAAGGATTGTTCATGTTGTCGAGCAGCCCCAGGGTTGCGGCATTGGAAGGCAGCCGGGTCCCGTGATTGCCGATATAAGAAGCGCTCAGCAACACAGTCGAGCCGAATTCATGTTCCACAGACAGAGAGTAGTTCTGGTATCTCGGAAGGTCCTTGCTATCCTTGGTGATCCAGGTCGGACCTTGGCCATTGCCAATGGTCGGATCAATGGAGGGCGGAAGCTTGATCGAGGACTGGGGGAAGCCACTGTCCCAATAGAAAGCGGGAGCGAAGCCATTGGTGAAATTCGGAACCGTTGGGTTGGTGGAGAACCCGAGTTCGGCCGAACCTGAAAACTGGTTTGCCGGGATGCCTCCGTAATAAATCCCGTAGCCACCGCGAATGGAGGTTCCATTGTTGATACGATAAGCGAACCCTACACGGGGTCCCCACGCATCCTTCTTAGGCTCCTCAAAGCATGTCTTCCCAGTCCGACCCGTTCCCTTGCCGGCGAAGATGACCGCTCCCAGGTGACCGCCAGCCCCCGGGTTCGGAGTGGTGGGATCGAAGGTTGACTGGTTACCGTGCGCTTCCGACAGACAGCCCTGGTAATCAAAGCGCAATCCGATGGTCAGGGTGAGGTTCTTGGTGGCTTTGAACTCGTCATTGAACCAAGGAGAAATGTATTGCTCGTTCTCCAAGTGTCGAAAGTTGACATTGAAATTAGCATTGTCAACTTGCCCGAGTAAGAAGGAAGCGACCGGATCTCCCGTTGAGGTCAACTGGTTGCCTTTGGAGTCCCATCCTGCGGTTTCCGAATAACTAAAGTTATACCTGCCCGAGGTATTACCGTTACCGAGGGTCGGAAATTGATGGTGCCGGTATTCGAAACCCGCTTTCAGCGTGTGCTTACCTTTGACCCAGGTAATGTCATCAAGGAATTGCCAGCGGTTCGCGATACATCCTTCGGCAACGGTGTCTGACTCCCCATAGTGTGAATAGGGAATATTGGGGCTATTACCGGTGCCGCCGTCGAAGTTGCTAAAGTAAACCCTCGGCGCACCACCCGTGTCAACAAGGGGCCCTTTAAGCCCCAGTCTCGACACCCAGTGCTGGCCTGCGGAGACCGGATTCGCGGGAAGAACCCAGCGGTCGAATGAAAGAGTCGTATGGTTGAACAGATTGGGCCGGATGATCCAATTGAACTGCTGATGGACGGTCCGCGTGGTGATGTCCTGGTAAAACCCCTCCCCGAAATAGTTCGCCGGGTTTGTAAAATTGCAGCCCTGTGAGAAGCTCGCGCACTGCCTCAGCGAGGGCCGCGTGTTGGCATTGACGGAAGTAGACATGTTGAAATTATTTCCCAAGGCTTGGTCAACCCTGACGAACAAGGTCTTCGGGTTGATGTATTTGTTTCCCGAGGGTGAAAATGAATTGAAGGTCAGACCCGGCCGGTCGGGAGGCGGGATCAAGGCCGCAAGCTGGGCAGCGATCGCGCTCCGCAGCGGATCATTGGCGGGTATGATATTCGCCTGCCCCGCGATGGGCAATCCTGTCACCGGATCAAAGCCGTAGCCGTCCCGCACAGGAACGCCGCCCACCGTTCTGCTGGTGGCGGGGTTGAAAATCTCGCCTGCGTATACCGGCCGTCCAAGAGCATCGGTTGCGACCGGCGTCGAGGTATTTAGAAGAAGAGGACTCGAAAAGTCCCCCTGAAGGAAGGCAGGGAGAGGGTTGGTAAGGCCGAAACTGGGCAAGGTACCTTGGGAGAAGTGAAGAAGGTCGAAGTTGGCGAAGAAGTAGGTTTGGTGCTTCCGGCCGTCGTACACTTTGGGTATTACAACCGGTCCGCCTATCGTAAATCCCCAGTTCAACTTGCGCTCGGGAGTCTTTTGCGGAATCAGCTCTCCGGTGGCATTCAGGCCCTGGTAATTGTAATAGCCGTAGCCGCTTCCGTGGAATGCGGAGGTACCCGACTTGGTCGTATATTCTACGAAGCCACCGCTCGTTCGCCCGTACTGCGCGGAGAAATTGCTTTCGATGACCTTCGTCTCTTTGACCGAGTCAAAAGGGACAGAGCGCTCCTGGGTGTTGTTGTGGTCGATGGCGCTGCCAAAAGAAGCTCCGTCGAGGTAATTCTCCATGGCCATGGTCTGGCCACCGTTCATACGGGACTGGAACTGGCTCCCACGGAATATGGGGTCGCCGTTCGGCCGCATCGGGACGTAGCCAGGCTGCATAGCCAGTAGCGCCTCAGCCAGACGGATATCCGAACCCATCACGACCGGCAGGTCGTGGTAGAACTTCTCTCCGAGCACCTGCGAAACCTCGGCGTTTGATACATTAATGTCTACGGTCGATGTTTTTACTTCCACAGTTTCCGTCACTTCACCCAAGTCAAGCACCGCATCCAGCCGAACCGTCGCCCCGCTGGCAACCGCAACGCCGGGGTGGACGAACATCTTAAAGCCTGTCTTCTCGACCTGCACCTTGTAGTTGCCGAGAACGAGTGGCGGGGTAGTGAAATTGCCCGCCGATGAGGTGTCGACGACGATTTTCTCGCCCGTAGCCTCATTGCTGACGGTGACCGTCGCCTGAGTAACGGCGCCACCTGTCTTATCGCTCACAAGCCCAGTTATGACGCCTCTGTCCTGACCTTGCCCGAAAAGCAAACCTGCAAGGGCTAAAAGGGAAACACCTGTCAAGACACACGAGAAGAACACGGAACGATGCTTCATTTTGCGGCCTCCCGTCTTGGGGTTACCGTGGCAGCACTTGTGGGGGAGCACACTCCCGGCCCGACAGCTTAACGCAACCATTCCCTCTGGCCACCGCTTCCCAGAGCGCTGGGCTGTGTAATCGATTACATATGTCGTGACGTTTATATTCGCCCCAGGCCAAGCG
>Ga0099829_10002675_pt1 | contig 10304 bp, 8 predicted proteins | sample CZO8metaG_3_FD_79336 | JGI IMG/M metagenome (GOLD analysis project Ga0099829, IMG submission 79336) | Vadose zone soil microbial communities from the Eel River Critical Zone Observatory, Northern California, USA - CZOApr15con2H2.8 metaG | ecosystem: Environmental > Terrestrial > Soil > Vadose...
CCCAAGGAACTGCTGTGGCTCGCCGGCGATGTAACGTGGAGGGTCGCCCGGCTGTACAAGGGCAAGACCTTTCTGCGCCAGGCGCTCAAGGATTTCGTAGCTGCGCGAAAGGGGCACCTGAGAGCGTTTGCCAAGTTCATAACCGGTCAGCGGCCCATCGGATAAGAGGGTGTAATAGGCCTCGGCTTCGTACTTGTTCAGCCCAATTTGTTGTAGTAGCTCGATGGTTGTCATAGCCGCCTTTCTCCATAGTAACCACTATAGTGGTTACTATGATAACACAAGGGAAACATTCCTGTCAAGCGTCGTGAGAAGTTTTCAGCTCAGGGCTTCTCAAAAGTCGCACTACTCAGCTAAAACTGGCCGCCTGCGGCGGCAGAAGCGGTTCGGGGTGGAGTGAGGAACACGCATGACGACTTTTGAGAGGCCCTGCAACCGCCATCCGTATTTGTTGACAGATGAGGCAATAGAATATAGAATATCGATAGGCACCAAAACAGCGACAATGTAGTTATCTCAAATCCTGCTAAGTAGTTCGTCATGAACTTTACCGTAAACTCGTCAGAGATCCTGTACTCGAAAAAATCAGGCTGTCCGCGTTTTAACAGTGATTAACCGGATTTGGTATTACACAGCTCTAACCTCTATAAGCTCCTTTATAGTTCGAGAGCAGGAATGAGGTCATCATGGACCCAATTGCACTTACCACTCTCGCCTCTCAGGTCATGGCACTACTAACCCCCTACCTTACTAAAGCAGGTGAAGAGTTCGTCAGTCAGTTCGGTGATGCAGCATTTGAACAGTGTAAGCGCTTGTACGATGCGGTACGTGCTCGCTTTATGAAAGAGGCTCCAAAAGACAGAGGCAATGCGGCCCAGGCATTAGATGCTCTTGCCAAAGACCCCGATATGGCGAGTGCAGTTCAGACGAAGCTCGCTCGCATACTCCAGGCCGACCCCGATTTTACTAACACCCTTAAGCAGATTCTTCGCCCCGGCCCTCTTCAAGATATCCAGGTTGGAGAAGACTCGACTGCCGAAGGGAACCAGATGAGGAATAGAGAAGGTGAAGGATCACAAACAATGCGTGGAGGCAACAGGTCAACGCTGAAGGACAACATCATGGAGATAGGCTGAGAAATAAATATTACCCGCTAACACATCTACCGCTGTAGGCATGCTACATCGATCCATAGAGCAGAGGTTTACTCATGTTGCAGGATATATTTATTGGGCGTGAACGTGAGCAACGACTCTACCGTGACTTCCTCACTATCGTTACCCCTTGGGTTTTAATCTTGACCGGACTCGGTGGCAGTGGCAAAAGCAGACTTCTACGTCATCTAAAAGGACACGCCCCCCAGAATATCCCCGTCGTTATGCTCGACTTTGCAAATAACGTCTTGCAGACCGACTACTTAAGCATTCTCAAAGAGATTGCGCGGCAGGTCGCGGGTGAATGTAAAGCCGCAGCGGTTAAGGCTACCATGGATGCTGTGGCAGAAGGCCGTAGGAACATTGAAGTACTGAGTGCGCAGGCAAAACGGGACATAATTATTCAAGCGCTTAATGTAGAGGGTGGTCAGGCCAAAGGAAACGAGATGAAAATACAGTTGGATAAAAACATACAAGAAATAAAACGGCAAGTGCTAGAAGAAGTGTTAGACCCTTTCTATGCACAAGTCGCTCCTATCAACCCTGATAGACTGGTGCTGATGCTTGACCACTGCGAGTGGCTAAACGATGCAGAAGTAGGTCCCTGGGTATTTAACGAGCTTATTCCACAGTTACGTGAGCGGCTGCAGGAGCAAGATAAACTGCTCTCCGTGGTCATCGCCAGCCGTGTCCAGCCACAGTTAAATGCTATCGGCAAGCAAGATCTACAGACTATTCGCCTCCCCCTCTTCAGCAAAGCGGAAGTAGGCCGATACCTGCAGCACATGGGCGTGCATGACGCTGCCATCCTTGAGTACGTCTATGATCTCACTCATGGCCATGCCTGGTCTCTGTTGATTCTTTATCAGCTCTGTGAAAACCAGGAGAAAATGCCATCAAGCGTTGATGAGCTTATGGCGCTGCAAGACGCGTTTATTGAAAATGTACGCACAGCAATCATTGAGGATGATTTCCTCAACGAGCGTTTCATTAAGTCCCCCTACCGTGAGTTGACACGCTATGGCGTACTCTTACGCCGCTTTAACCAGTCTTTTTTGCAGTTCGTTTTCTCCGATTGGCTTCCAAATGCAACGGCAAGCGAACAATTTGACAAGTTTACTCGCTTTCCCCACGTTATGCCCCCAAAGGATGACTACTATACTTTCTTTGATCTGCTGCGTGAAATCTTGGTCAACCGCATTTTTGGGCAAGAGAAAGGTATGTGGAGCACGTATCACGGGCTTGCATTAAAATATCTTACCAGGGTAGCGCCACAAACATCAGAATGGTTTTATCACGACCTTGCCTACAGGATCATAAACAAAGAAAATATGTCAATTGATAGAGAAAATCTAACGCAGATTAAAGCTGCTTTACAGGATGCAAAGGCTCGCAACAAACCTACTCGTGCCGACCTCGCATTATTAGAGGCAGCCAGCGATAAAACGTTAAAACGTATACTACAAGAAGCTGAATATGCTGAAGAGGAAGTTGTCAGTAACTAGCAGCAAAACATCATAGAAGGATGGCATTCCATGGAAGCTAGCGCGCTGCAGGATATATTTGTTGGACGTGAACATGAGCAGCAACTCTATCACGACTTCCTCACCCACGCTACTCCCTGGGTCTTGATCATTACTGGTCTTAGCGGCATTGGCAAATCTACACTCCTCGAACATTTGTCCAAAGATACCTCCTCTTCTATCTCCACTTGTAAACTTGATTTTAATGAAACAGTACTACGAACAGAGCCATTAATAATACTGCAAAGATTGGCTCAGCAGCTTCGACCTTACGGTAACGCACAACAGTTCGATGCATTCGAGCAGGCCCTTCATCGCGATCTTGACCAGATCGAACAGATCAGAAAAATAAAACTACCTCCCTACACTGGTGATGATGCGAACATCCAGGAAGCCCATCCCGACTACCTTGAGGATGATGCAGCTACAAAAGAAATCGGGCGACAGATGCGAGAGTTGTCCACCGAATTATTCTATGATCTGTTCAACGCCTTTCATCTGAACCAGTTGGTTCTTTTGTTAGATACCTGTGAATGGTTCAATGAACCAGAAGGTTGGGAAGTAGGTCAGTGGGTATTCAACGAGCTTATTCCAGAGTTGCGCAACCGCCTGTGGTACAACGAGCAACGATGCTCAGTCGTAATAGTTAGCCGTGTCAAGCCTCAATTAGAACGGATTGACAAGCAAGATCAGCAGTACCTCCCCTTATCGATGCTAAGCGAGAAAGCTGTCTATGAATACTTAGAGCGTGCTGGCATGCATGATCCTAAACTCCTTCAGCGCATTTACGACATTACCCATGGGCATGCACTCTCCGTTTCCATTATCGGCACCATTTGTCAGGAGCAGGGGGAAAAGTCCCTTACCGAAGAGGATTTTCCCCTCCTGCAAAAGGAATTCACTGGAAAAGCCTCAATACAATTTGTCGACGAACGCATATTAAGTCGTCTCGAATCGCCCTATCGTGAGCTGACCCGCTATGGTGTGCTCTTACGCACTTTCAACCTGCCTTTATTACAAGCAGTCTTCTTTGATATGGATGCTCTCAAAGGACCAGACGCTCCCAGCGTATTCGACCACCTTATCCGTTATCCATATATTGAGTCACGAGGCAATAACAACTATGCCTTCCACGAACTATTACGTGAGGTAATTGCAGAGAAGGTGCAACAACAGGAAGGGCCAGAGAAAGAACAGTGGAAAATCTATCATAAACACGCACTAGAGTATTTTAGCCGCGTAGCGCCCTACTCGCCCGACTGGTACTATCATGCCATTGCTTCTGATGAGGTGCAGGGCATGAGAGGCTGGTCACAGGCCATACAAAAGGCCAGCGCGACTCAAATGAAAGCACTCCTACAGATAACCTACGACAGCACGCTAAAGCTTTCACCAGCAGCCTGTGCAGTCCGTGATTACGAGCAGGGACGCTTCAATTATGGCACCATAGAATGGTTAGATGCAACGAATAACGTTCAGCAAGCCCGGGATAAGCGCAAGGAAGCTCTGAAGAGCTTTGAGAATGCTTTCAACAACTTCAAGGAAGCGCAAGATAGCTGCGGAGAGGCGCTTGCTCAGCAAGCGCTAGACGCATTGCAGAGTCCTAGGAAAGTGCAGGCGTCGACGCTAAAAAGCTATAGGCAAGCCTGCCAATCAGCTACAGACTCTCCCGTGGAGGCATTGCAGCGCGAGCGTTATACACGAAGGACTGTGCTGGTGGGCCTGGCAGGATTGGGGCTGGTCGTGACCGCTGCCGGCAGTTTACTGATCCTAAGGAACAAATCGTCACCACTCTCACCGTCACCACTCCCACCGCCAACACCCTCACCGCAATCATTCTCTCCCTTGTATATCTACACCAGACATACTGATGTTGTGAACAGCGTGGCCTGGTCGCCCGATGGCAAACGCCTCGCCTCGGCAAGCGCTGACGGGACCGTGCAGGTATGGGATGCCACCAGCGGTGCCAACCCCGTCACCTACAAAGGGCATACTGCTGCTGTGTCCAGCGTGGCCTGGTCGCCCGATGGCACGCGCCTCGCCTCGGCAAACGGGGATGGCACGGTGCAGGTGTGGGACGCCACGAGGAATACCACGCTGCTCACCTACAAAGGGCATATGGGTGCTGTGTCCAGCGTGGCCTGGTCGCCCGATGGCAAACGCCTCGCCTCGGCAGGCTCCGATCAAACCGTGCGGGTGTGGGACGCCACGAACGGTGCCCGCCTGCTCACCTACCACGGGCATACGGATGTTGTGTCCAGCGTGGCCTGGTCGCTCGATGGCAAGCGCCTCGCCTCGGCCAGTTATGATCAGACGGTGCTGGTGTGGGATGCCACGATCGGTGCCCGCCTGCTCACCTACCACGGGCATACGCGTGCTGTGTCCAGCGTGGCCTGGTCGCTCGATGGCAAACGCCTCGCCTCGGCAAGCGCTGACAAGACGGTGCTGGTGTGGGACGCCACCAGCGGTGCCAACCGCGTCATCTACACCGGGCATACGGATGTTGTGAACAGCGTGGGCTGGTCGCCCGATGGCAAGCGCCTCGCCTCGGCAAGCGCTGACAGAACCGTGCAGGTGTGGGGTGCCACGAGCGGTGCCCGCCTGCTCACCTACAAAGGACATAGAGGTGCTGTGTACAGCGTGGCCTGGTCGCCCGATGGCAAGCGCCTCGCCTCGGCAAGTGGTGATAAGACCATCAAGGTGTGGCTGTGGCTGCAAAGCTAGAGGCCGGGAATTTCGATACTGCTTTTCTCTAAGGTGTTCACGCTCGCACATGCCACTTTCATAGCTAACAGATTGCCAGGAACATTTGAACTCGCCCCTGGTCGATCTCATTCCTAACTTAGCCCATCAATCTCTGAATTCTCTTATGCTGCTCTATGCATAATATTTGTGATGGTACCGGCAGCAGCACTTGTACTCACAACCATCAGTTTCGTTGGATCGGCGGGATCGAAAGTGATAGTGAGTTGAACTGTTGGAGCACCTGTACAGCAGGCATCAGGCCTGCTTCCATCAAAAACAAAAGTGATGATGAACGGTTCACCATTAAACTGCCCGCTGACAGTCCCCCAGTCACAATATGTTGGCGTACATGCACCATAGCCGTGGATAGAGAGGGTCTGTCCGACATTGCTGATTATCAGTTGCGGGATATCCCGAGTGTTTGGGTCGTCATTCAACCATGTGCCAGCATACTGCGCAGCTCCAGAAGGAGATGTGGTAGGTGAAGGTGTCGGGCTGGTAACAATTTGTGCGGTAGGCGAGGGTGCCGGGCCAGGGGAAACTTGTGCGGAACATCCTACCACGATGGCAGCTATTATGGTAGAGACAATTAGAGCCGCTCTTACTTCCCTGCTCATGCTGCTGGACTCCTACGCAAGCTGCAACGTTCGTTCCTATCTTTCTTAGAACTCAGGTCACAGGATTATATGCCATAACACTTTAAAATGTCAAATTTTTTGCTTGATGCTCAGCTAGTGACAACTTGACTTCTGGCTGTTTCTCTGGTATAAAATGAATGAGGTTCATTCATGAGGAGATGAAGGTGCCAGATAAGAGAGCTGAAGAGACACGACCCAAGCGTGACGCCATCCTGGACGCCGCGCGTACCCTCTTTGCTAAGCAGGGCTATGAGGAGACCACTATTGCCGACATTGCCGGGGCCGCTGGCGTGGCCGTCGGAACGGTCTACCTCTACTTCCGCAACAAACACGAGGTGTACCCATCAGCAAGGCTGATGGACAGGAAGGAGAAACAGACCAATGGTCAGTACGCCAGAGCAGAAGCTAGGCACAACTCGTGTTCCTACCGTGCCACAGAACGTCAACGAACTGGTGAAACTTGACCTCAAAGGTCAACCCAATACAGAAGATATGACACGAGCGGCGTCTAGCAGCATTTTGATCCATATTCAACTGGCATCTTAGATGCCTTGATCTAGCTCGGGTCAGCGCATGGGCCGCGCGCTCCAGGCCCATGCAGACCTTGTAACACTTCAACTTTCATCATCGTGTAGAGTGTGATAATCCAATGTCTTCCAGGAAGCACTGTAGTAGAAGCATCCTCTATTAACATCTCTCTCGGAGGCACCTGTACCGGTAGAGAGAACAGCGTACGTTGATGCTCATAGAGATGGGTCATCATGTCGCAAAAGCATTGAAGGAGCGCTGACAATGAAACTTACTTTGATGGAAAAACAGAGTATACCCGCTGCCCTCAAGAAAGCAGTTGTCCTCAAAGGACGAAACAAAGAAAGCACGATGAGAGATATGGGGCTCCTGGTCTTACGGCTGACAACGGGAGGACTGCTTGCCGGCCATGGAGCGCTAAAACTCTTCGGCTGGTTCGGCGGATCAGGATTGAAGGGAACGGCGGCCATCTTTGAGTCGATGGGGCTCAAGCCAGGGATCCCCTGGGCCACTGCTGCCTCCGCTTCCGAGTTCGGAGGTGGCGTGCTCACCGCGTTAGGCTTCTTGCACCCGCTAGGTCCCATGGGCACGATAGGGGCGATGGTCATGGCAACGGCCAAGGCCCATTGGGGCAAACCAATCTGGGCGAGTAAAGGCGGAGCCGAGTTGCCTCTCACCAATATAGCTTCCGCGTTTGCTCTCACGCTCACTGGCCCCGGACGTTTCTCGCTTGATCGCCTGTTCGGTATCCGCTTGCCGCGTGCGCTGGTGATTGCTGCAGCAGTGGTCGAAGGCGTGCTGGTAGCTATCGGTATCACGAGTCAACCAACGCCCCCTCCCGAGTCTCCAGTAAAGCGTCAAGTAGCGACAACCGTTGCCACAAGCCAGGGTTAGTTCACCCAATTTGCCCTGCAACGCCAATAGAAAAAGTCCCTTCGTATATAGTAGGGGCATCCCTTGCGGGTGCCCTGATTATTGCGGGTGCCCTGCTTGCTCTGACTGCCTTCTACCCTTTCCTTGCCGGGTACGACACAAAAATGCTCTTCGTCTCGCTGAACTCATCCACCGCGCTCGTCCCCAGTTCGCGGTGTCCGTTGCCGCTTGCCTTCATACCGCCGAACGGCATCTGTATCTCCGCACCCGTGGTAGGCGCATTGAAGTAGATCAGCCCCGACTCGATGTCGCGCATGGCGCGGAACGTGAGGCGAGTATTCTCCGTGAAAATCGCAGTCGAGAGCCCATATTCCGTCGAGTTCGCCACCTGTACAGCCTCCTCGTACGAAGCTACAGGCAAAATAGAGATGAACGGGCCGAATACCTCTTCGCGTGCAATACGCATTGAAGGACTCACATCCGTGAAGATTGTAGGTTTATAGAAAGCTCCCTCGCTATATTCCCCGGTGGTCATTGCGCTGCCCCCCGTCAGCAGCTGTGCCCCTTCCTGCTTACCGATCTCAGTGTACTCGTGCACTGCTTTAATGCGCCCCATGTTCACCAGTGGCCCCATCTCGGTCTCCGGCTGCAAGCCATCCCCTATGCGCAGCTTCTCTGCAGCTACGACCAGTCCATCCGTAAAAGCCTTTTGCACCGCTTTTTGCACAATCACGCGGCTGGTCGCTGTGCAGCGCTGCCCAGTAGTGCCGAATCCTCCCCAGGCTACGCTCTCCACCGCCAGGCCGATATCGGCATCCTCCAATATAATCACCGCGTTTTTGCCGCCTAGCTCCAGTGTGCAGCGGCGCAGGTCCCGGCCGCAAATCTCCGCGACATGCCGCCCAACTTCCGTCGAGCCGGTCAGCGAAATCATATCGATACGTTTATTGCTCGCCAGCGCATCGCCCAGCGATCCTCCGGGGCCGGTCACCACATTGAGCACTCCTGCAGGTAGTCCCGCCTCATGCAGCAGCTCAGCCAGCTTGAGCACCAGCAGCGGCGTATCACTGGCCGGCTTCAGGATCACCGCGTTGCCCGCCAGCAGCGCGGGAAACGTCTTCCATGCCGGGATCGCCAGGGGAAAGTTCCACGGAGTAATAATACCCACAATCCCCATTGGTTGCCTGATCGTCATGCAGAACTTGTCGCGCAACCCCGAGGGAACCGTCTCTCCTTCTGCGCGCCGCCCTTCGCCCGCCATATACTTCGCAACGTCAATCGCCGTCTGCACATCCCCGCGCGTCTCCTTCAAAATCTTGCCCATCTCCCGCGTCATCAACCGCGCCAGTTCCTCTTTATGTTGCTCCAGCAGCAGCGCAGTGCGCAGCAGAATCTCCCCCCGTTCAGGCGCTGGCGTCGCCGCCCACCCCGGCTGCGCTTCAACTGCTGCATCGATGGCATCTTCCAGGTCAGCCGCCGTCGACTTCTGGTAGCTGCCAATAACCTCGCTCGTCCGCGCAGGATTCGTACTGGTAAACGTCTCCCCCGAACGTGAATTCTGCCATTCACCCCCAATAAAATTCTGAAATACCTGGCCCTGTTCCGTCGCAGAACCGGATATAACCGCAGATAGTGACATGTTATTCCCTCCTCATCGAGTACTTGCATTCTTCATTGAACAATCCCATAGTATCATGGCAAGGGCGACCCTTGCGGCCGCCCTGCACAATGCGCACTCGCCCTATACAATGATATCAGACCTCCAGGTGATACCGCCAGCTAAGAACCTATCCCATCTACCGCTTCCTATTTTTCTTCCGCGACTGCTTTGCCATCTTACTCTTAGCTTTCTTATGAGCAGCCTTCTCCTTGTGAGCTACCTTAGAGGAAACAGGAAAGAAAGTTCCCTCGGCAGAGGTAAACGGCAACTGTCTCTTCTCCCGGTCACTTGCTCGCTTCTGAGCAACCTCCTCAGCCGACTTCAACCCCAACTCTACCTGCACATCATCCCAATCCCCCATCACTATCGGATCAACGTAGCCCTCATCAAAAGCTCGCTCGATAACGGGTGCTGCCTCTTTAGCTCCCAATTCCACCAGTGCCTCAACGATAAATCCATTCACATCTGGCTCGTTCTCCTCAAACCGTTTCAGCCGCTCCTCAAGAAGAGTAATACTCTCACCCCTGGCATCGGGCCATCTCTTTCCTATATTTTCAATGCCTGCAATCGCGCTAATCCGTGAAGAATCAGTATGAGAGAGGTCTGCAATATACTCTGCCAGAGCAGGAAGCGCTGCTGGCCCAATCATGCCAAAAACATCTGGTAGTTCTTCATTTACCCAATCATCGTATTCCAGCCTATCGAATAGCCCGAGTAATGGCTCAACCGCCTCCACAGCGCGCAGTTGCCCAAGCGCACGCCAGGCATGAAGCGGAGCCCAGACCTCTTTACTCTCCGGATCGGCCTCGTTTAATTCCTCATCCGTCGCCATCCGTATCAGATCGGGAATATGTTCCGGCCCAATCCCCAACTCCCGGTAATCAGGCCACTCATCCGGCGTCATCAAATTACTCTCACCATACGTAAGCAACTTATCCACCGGTGGCTGATAGCTCGTTTTACCGTCTGTTTCCATACTTAACCCTCTATTTCCCCCAGCAACCTCCTCACATTCCCCCCCAATATCTGTTCCTTCTCCTCCTCGCTGATCTGCAGCCGTTGCACCCTGCGCAGATTATCTCCCGGCATGCCGTAGGGATAATCGCACCCGTAAAGCAGGCGGGAGGCTCCCAGACTCTGCACAATAGACTCGTTGACCTGTCCCAGGCTGGTATCGAAATGA
>Ga0099829_10002688_pt1 | contig 10288 bp, 10 predicted proteins | sample CZO8metaG_3_FD_79336 | JGI IMG/M metagenome (GOLD analysis project Ga0099829, IMG submission 79336) | Vadose zone soil microbial communities from the Eel River Critical Zone Observatory, Northern California, USA - CZOApr15con2H2.8 metaG | ecosystem: Environmental > Terrestrial > Soil > Vadose...
CTGCGAGAATGATTCGGCAACTCCGGAGTTTCGGCTATCGCATCGAATCACCCAACTCTCAATCCACCCAACCACAAGCGCCGTGATTTTCGAGCCTGTTTTGACCGTAAAAAACCTAGTGGTATCTTCTCCAGGAGCCACGACTTTCCAGGATGATTTAATTTCCAGGCTCCCTTTCGGGAACGGTTGAGTCGCAGGGGCACCTCTGAGTCTGTCCGGGTCTGTGTACCCGTTCTCTCTGATGAACTTGACGAACACAGAATTCAAATGGGTCGCATAATAAACCGCCCGTCCACCTTGATCGACCAGAACGCCCTGTGAGCCGGGCTGGACGACTGCACTGAGATCATGTGGAATGTGCGCCTTCGGAATGCTTCTTAGATTCCGATTCGCACCAAACTCAAATAACTCGAATGGGGTCGTAAACTCCAAAAAGCGTGGCGGGCCACTCTGCCCGCCGTTGGACTGCACAACAAAAAGAAACGTCTGCCAAGCCCACCGGTAAAAGTCACAATCCGAATCCGCATTAGGCCTGGCATTCGTAGGAGGGGGAGTTTGCGGAAACCAATTAAGGGAAGCGCCGCAGCTCAGCCCCTTACCTTGGGCCGCGGAACCATGTCCCGAAACTGGCAGGTGAACACACAGCGTCACGAGCATTACGAATGTGGCTTTCGTAGCTTTGCTCATGATGTACTCCGCTGATAGGCTTTCTGCCAAAGATGGGTGCTTACCCGGCCCACCTCACATGGATGGCTTAACCTAATTAACGCCTTTTCGCTTTTACCCTGCGTGCAGCTTTTCGCCTCTTGCTCTTAGCCTCTTCCAGTAACTGTGGGAAGTGGCTGATCATCTCCTGACTGCCCGTAACCGCCCGCCCCCGTGCACCCGTGGCGTTCTTGATCAATTGTGGGAAGTTGCTGACTATCTCCTTACGAGGCGGCATCTTGGGCACAGGTTTGGCAGGCGGTTTGACTGACTTGGGCGGCGTAGCCTTTCTGAAGCTTAAGACCGCCCTAGCTTGGGATTGTTTCTTCCGGGCCGCAAGAAACGCCTTGTATTTCAAATCGGGAATTCTCTCAACGATCTTCTCCGGGCAGGTTTTTGCGATGCATTCTTTCAAATGCTTCAGATTGATTCCCAGCGCTCCAAGCTTCGTGATTCCATCAGGCGACAAGGTTTCTTCTGACAGGAAGCATTGAATCAGCCGACAGAGTTCTTCCCCAGGTCTTGCCGGAGGCACAGGATCGTAATTCCCGTAATAGACGCCAGCAGTCAATGTTTGTTCGCGAGTGAAAACCGTGCCCTTGCTGGTAAGCCCCTCGGCCCTGACGCGGCAAAAGTACACACCCGGCAGCGAGGTCTTGAAGGACGCTGAGTAAGTTGCAGCAGTCACCATGTCAAGCTTCAAATCGACTGTTTCTTGATCTGGATTCGTGACTTGAGCCCAAACCACTGCATCGTTCTGCAATGGCACATCGTACTCTTTGACGGAGGCAAACAGCGTGACGGCTGCCCCCGGCTTCAATGACTCCTGATGTTTGTAGGCGCTCAGATTGAGGTTGGAATAGCTGTGCACGACGAAGCTATAGGGGAGCGAACCGCGGAGAGCACTCGCTCGCACATTCTCTAGCACGGCCTTATCGTTCGAAAGCTTTCTGATGTCGCCAGCGCGCTTGATGGCGAGAATGGCATTCCATTGCCCCGCATGGCTTCCTGCGGTATCGGCGGCCAACGCGGGCAAGACCACGCGGTAGAACACTACTTGCTGGCCCAGAATGTATTTGACGTTCGGTGCGGTAGTTGATGGTTTGATAATTGCCCCATCCGGGGTTTCCAAGGAGAAATCGAGCAACTTTGGAACCGGGCACAGAACAATGATGTCAGCGTACACATCGGCATCTGAAAGTTGAAACGGAATTACCTGCCGCGATCCTAGAAAGAGGCTCCCTTGCGGATCGAGAATGACGTCCATTTTGGTGACGCCGGCAAGCAATTGCACGAAATACTTGGTGAGGTTAAAGCGCTGTTCGTCCGTCGACATTTCGCCGGTGATGATCAAATCCCCATGGGTATTCGAGGTGATTTGATTAAGGGCAGCGTCGCTGACTGTACCAGGCAAACCGAATCCGATTGCGTAGGTTCGGTTGGCTAGCAATGCCGGATCGATTTCACCGATATAAGGATGAACATTTTCGTTGCCATCAGTCAAAACAATCATCGATCTGTTGGTAAGCGCAGCCGCAGCGAGTTGAACCGCTCCCTGCTGAATTCCGCCACCAATCCAGGTGGTGTTGCGTGGGGTAATGTCGACTGTGGAGAATGCCGGCGCACCGTTGACTTGCTGCATGGAAATGGGAGTGGCCACGACATCGTCGAAGGTGACGACAGCCACTTCATCGTTTGGAAGCATGAGGTCGCGAAAGACCTGAATGGCATTGCCGACCAAATCACTTTTGGTGCTGGTACCGCCGGCGGGGTCAGCCATGCTACCGGAGCGGTCCAGAACTAAAGCAACAGCGTTATTTTCACGGGCTACAGTAGTCGCCGTCAGGTCAACGTGAAAATCGCCGAGCGCGTATTCCCCGCCCTCAGCGGCGGCATAATATCCTTCTTCATCAAGGATGTACGCATGAATATCGACCCCGCTGGGAGGAATAGTTCCAGCAACGGCGACAAGTTGGACCCAGACATATCCATAATAGAAATCCGCGCTCGCATCCGTGTTAGCAATAAACTCCGTCCCCATCGGCGTTAGCCCGAAATTTCCAGTTGGTATGCCGGTGATTCTGAAGTGGACGGGCCGGCACCCTTTGATTCTGAATTTGACAGCCTTGTAAGAAGTAAGCCCTTCCGGGATGTTGACGAACGCCAGTGTAGGACCGGTTTCATTCGTCAATTCGGGGACATCGGATTCGTACCAGAGGCCATCACCATGCATGGCGTGTCCATCTATAACGTCTGCGGGTGATGCGGTGGTCGCAAATGGCGCGGGATTGACATCGTTGAAAATCATCGGGTCGTTGAGTTTATGCCCCGCCAAAGTGCTGCTGCCGACATACAACGCAGTCCCCGACGCTACCTTCTTTTGCCAGATGCTCCACATACGATCAATTTGAGCGTGGTGCATGAAGAAGACAGGGTCATTCGGCGAAGTCATTCTCAGCATGTTGCCGCCGACCCAGCGGTGAACAAGATTATGCAGATCTTCACTTCGTGTGCGGAGTGTCAAGTAATTATTGGCCGCATTGATAGCAGCCCGAAAATTTGTGCCGGTGCCTGTGACAGTGACGTCGTTCTGAGGGAGATTAGGAGCATCTGATCGCTCACCAAATTGCCGTTGGAAAAAATTCAGTGTATCGGGTGGAGGGTCAACAACGTCTATGGTCGTGGACCATGCTTCCGGATCAAAAGGATAAATGTAGGGATGAGTTGCATCGACTGGTGGGGCCGCAGGATCGCGCTTGACGCGATCGCTGTCGGTGTCGGCGCCATCAACACCGATGAAACTATGCTCGAATGGAAACCCTGCAGCGGCGCCGTTCTGTTCGCGCGTCCAGTCCCAATAAGGAATGGTTACTGTTGCATCCACTGTTTGCAGCAATTTCTCAAACTGATAGAGCAATTCGCGATGCCATGGAAAGAAAACTGAGTCGCGATGCGCCCACCCAGGCGTGATCAAGTTACCGGCGTTATCATCTACCTCCGCCATCATGGCGTTCATGTGAGTTTCGGGAAAATCATCGTATCTGGATTGGGAGCCAGGATGGATGAGACTGTCTTGGCTCTTCAGCGCGAGGACAGCTTTGAGAAAGCGCGTTTTCTCGTCGGCGGTGAGGTTCTTGACGTTCTTTCTGCATTTCATGGCATTCAGCCCTCAATCCAAAGTGACGACACCGTCGTCAATGGAAGTTGCGAGACGAACATCGACCAAGCGTAAAGTGATGATTATCGCGAGGGGAAAACCCGACATCAGTGCCCATCAAGGCCGCGACTACTTGTCGAGCGGAGTTGGTGAAGTTGAAGAATTGGCTTTCAGAACGGGGTCCGTTTCCACGGCCGTGAGCGAAGGTAAGAGTCCCGGTCCGAATCTCCATAACGTGGACCCCTCTTTCCTAAAGACGACTCGATGTAATCCCAAGAGATGGTGCGATTCTGGGACACATCGTTTCATGCTTGGTGGAACCCGGAGCGACACGCTTACAAGCAAGAACCTCGACGAACGCGGTGCACCGCCAGGATCCCAGATAGACTGCACTGCGCGGTCGCAAGTCCCCTGACTGCGCCGAGCGCGTGCAATCTCGTAGCCTAGCCTAATTTTTGGGGAAGTCGGCGAGTAGAAGCCCCCTCGGACGAGAAGCCTAGATAAAGCTTCATCCTTCCGATCGCCGAATCGGCTCTAACATATGCCCCCATCCACGGAATGTCAAGCGGCGGACCTGAGGATCCGTCGATGTAGCCAAAGACTTGTAACCTTCTCGCTCCGGCCTCGTACTAGACAGTAAAGAACCTGATGGATCTGTTCCGGCGATTTGCGGTTGGCGGAATCGAGGCTTTCGAGATGTTAGTCAGGCAGTTTCAGGCAAGATCTAGTCTTTGAGTATGCGCATTGTGCGCGATTTGGGCATTGCGGAGGTCATCTCCGCTCCTCAATCTAGACATGAACATGGCGTCGTCGGTTGCGATTGACAACTCTGGCAACGTAACTATGACGCCCACCATGACGGCCTCGATGAATCCATGCTGCACAGGCAACTCTCAAGATCCGGCGAACGGCGGGATGGAACACATGACAGGAACGGTGATGAGCTCGTCGGGCAATTCTTTCGCCATGTCGATGATGCAGAGTTCTCAAAACATCTCCGTGACCACTGGCTCCAGTACCCAGTTTGAAGGGATGGGCGGGATGGGTGGCATGTCCAACGGTATGATCGTGATGGTAGACGCCACCATGCAGTCAGACGGAATATTCATGGCCCAGAAGGTCAAGTCCGTGATGTCGATGTCCGCTGGCTCGATGGCTGGAGGACTGGTCACCGGCACAACCGGGAATCCTGTAACGCAGTTGACGTTGGTTATGCACGAGGGGGAGGGCACGGGAATGACGGGGTCCTATCTTGCGGGGACAACGACCGTTGACGTCAGTCCCACTGCGACTTTCAACATCGACACTGACAACATGGACATGAGCAATCTTCCATTCACTCCCGTCTTTGACAGCTCGACCGTGCTGAACGGCCAAAGAGTCGAAACTGTCAGCAGCACCGGGATGATGCAAGGCGGCGGCATGGGCGGAATGATGGGCGGCGGAACCATCACGGCCAGCGAGATCGACCTTGAGCAACAGGGTTGAGCGGAACTGTTTCCGGCTACACAGGAAGTGGCACTCCTACTACATTTATGCTCACGGTTGCCGCTGACTCGGCCTTCACGACGCTGACCGGCTCAACTGCCGTAACCGTTTTTCAGCAACCAGGTACAGAACTGTGGGGCATGACGACCATCACCAATGGTAGTATGGTGCACGCTCGCGGCCTGTTGTTTCTCGATGCCGGCACCTACAAGCTGGTGGCTGGCCGCATGATGGCGCCGTAGCCCATCACCTCTAAAGTGGCGCTTATTACTCTTTGAACTTCAAGGAGTGAAGTCGAAGTGCAAGTTGTAAGTCTCGATCCTCGACTGGAACCGTTTCTGGATCTCTCACGTTGATTTGAAAGGGCTCGAACAAAGCCCAGTTTTCGATGTCGTGTCCATATTTCGATAAATAGTAGATCCCAGAAAAACCTGCGTAAAAAACAATTCGCGGCACAAATTGAGTGAGCGTTCGAGGCGCCGTTTTCTGCAAGACAGAGGCGTCTATATCTTCGACGCCGAACCTACTCAAATGAGTCGCCAATGACTTCCGCAAACGACTAATCCATTCGCTGCTGCAGAGATCAGCGTACTCGCCGCCGGCAGTGGCGATTCCCAAGATTCGTTTCCGCAGCCATTCCACAGGCACCTCCCCCAGCGGAAAATGATCCTCTTCTCCCTCAATTGCAGCCAACTCTGCCGCTAGTTTGGGATCAATGCGGAATCGCGCTAACGTTTCGAGAAAACACCCGAGCCGTTGCGATGAGGCGTAGAGGACTCGGTAGGTGGCGTCGGGATCGTCAAAGCGGTTGCCAAACGTTCCATCCGCTCCCGCCGACGCCCAGTCTGGCACAGCCCAAGGGTCCGGCACCCTGCCCAGTCGATAGATGACGCCGGAGGATTTCAAGACGGTTTATCCTCCGGCCAAAAACGCGCGTGCAGCCCCGAGGATCTCCGGGCCTATGGTCTCAATATCCTCATCTCGCAGCAAACGGATAGGTACACGGTCCCTGAGTTCGGGATTCAAGCCCGTGAACCAAGCCTGGACGACCCGTGGGCCTTCGTGATCATTGATCATCTTCGCTAAGCGATATGCAAATCGCAGTCGTTCCTCAACTCCCTTGTACGATTCTGAACCCGCAATCCACCGGTCGATCGCTCGCGTGTCTTTCACGGACGCGATGTACGCCGTCAATTTCTTACCGATGATCTTCGTTAGCTCACTGACGAGTTTGGGAAACTGCAGAGTCGTCGCTTCCCGGTACGCCAACAGGTCAGGTCTTGGGGGAGTGAGCACTGCCATAGTCGGCCTCATAAACGGCCAAATGCAGTGTACTGGAATATCTATTAAATTACAATATAATCACGACTAAATGTCATGTCAATCTTGTATCTGGTTGAAATAACTAAGTTTAGATACAAAGGTACAGTCCTGCCCATCGAAAGCTGCGCTTTGAAGGCACAGCACCCAAGGCAAATCATTGAAAAAGCGCCGGTTACTAACAGAGGCGCTGCTCGCGGAAGTAGCTCCGAGCCCACAAAACTCACTTCAAAATCGAGCCCGGACTGGAACAGAATTCGCATAAGTTATTGAAAACATGGTGGCCAGGGAGGGACTTGAACCCCCGCCGCCAGCCTTTTCAGGGCTGCGCTCTTTAGGCCTAACTGCGTTTTTAATCAACAACTTAACTTCTCAAAGTGGCCGATTTATTGTGACCACTCTGTGACCAGCGCCGATGTTCGCCTACGCGTCGGCAATGGATTGAGAAACCCAGGAACGTCGTGCTTCAAAAAAAACGGAAAGTAACTCGGGTCAGGCGACCCGTCCTTGTCGTTGCGTAGGCGGGAGTCAGATCGTGACTCCGGAAAAGCCTAGTCATCCCCCGTTGTCGCCGCCGCCATGTAGGATTGGCACAGCAGAACTAGGTGTTCTCGCACTTTGCGAAACATTGCCGGCGAGGCTCCCGCCTCTAGGGCCGATCGCATCGCGCCCGACATTGCTGAGAGCATCATGTCTATGGCGAATCTGTCGGGCGACAGTTTCAGATCCGGAGCAGTCAGAAGCATCGCCTCAATCGCCTTCCGCAACCGTTGTCCGGTCCGCTTCACCAATGCGGGACCACCTACATCCGGCGCTACTTTGTAGAGGGCTATGGAAATATCCGCCCGCTGCATCTTGACGTCGACGAATGCTTCCACTACCCGCCTGATCATTTCGGGCATCGGCTTGTGGCATGCGTCCGCACATGCGACCTCTACTGCTTGCGAGACCTTATCCATATGATCCTCGAACACCGCAAACAGTAGTGACCGCTTGTTTGGATAGTACTGGTACAGGGTTCCGACGGAGACGCCGGCCCGATCTGCGACGCGTGTGGTCGTTAATCGGTCTGCTCCGTGGCTAAGCAAAACCTGAATAGTCGCCTCACAAATTGCCCCCACCGTGACCGTCGCCCTCGCTTGAACGGGCGTCTTTCTTGGCTCAAATGCAACTGCGGTGTCAGCCGCCATAAGCGAACTCCAAACCTGAGGAATCCTTCATCCAATGTTTTAGATGCATAGGAAGGTAGGAGGCGTTGAATGATTGAACAAACTGATCTTGCCAGCCGCTTCACACTCTCGGGCACGTGAATGACCGTGAACCGCATGGGGTATGGTGCAATGCAACTTGCCGGCCCGGGCGTCTTTGGACCGCCCCGTGAGGTGGAAGGCGCCATTGCTGTTTTGCGAGAGGCGGTCGAGTCCGGCGTGAACCACATCGACACCAGCGACTACTACGGTCCGCACGTCACCAATCAGATCATCAAGCAGGCGCTTCATCCCTATCCGAAGGGTCTGGTGATCGTTACCAAGCTCGGCGCACGACGGGGTGCAGACGCCTCCTGGATTCCTGCTCTCTCGCGACAGGAGCTCATCGACAGCGCTCACGACAACCTGAAGAACCTCGGCCTCGACGCTCTGGATGTGGTCAATCTTCGGGTCGGCGGATTTACGGAACCGTCGGAGGGATCGATCGAGGAGCCATTGACCGTGCTCGCTGAACTCAAACGCGAAGGCCTCATCCGCCATATCGGCCTGAGCAATGTCACTCCCAAACAATTAACGGAGGCGCAGACCAATACGGAGATTGTCTGCGTACAGAACTTTTACAACGTGGCACACAGGAAGGACGATGCTTTCATCGACGACCTTGCCTCGCAAGGGATCGCTTATGTTCCATTCTTCCCGCTCGGTGGTTTCACTCCGTTACAGTCGTCGGAGCTCGACACAGCCGCAGCGTCAATCGGAGTGACGGCAATGCAGCTTGCGCTGGCCTGGCTTCTGCAACGGTCGCTTAACGTTCTGCTGATCCCAGGGACATCTTCTCTACTGCATCTTCGAGAGAATCTTCAGGCTTCACAGCTCCGCATCCCGGCTGAAGTGCTTACGGATCTCAACTCAATCGGTACACAAGGAAAGGAGTTTTGATATGCGAGTATTCGTCACTGGCGCAACGGGCTTTGTAGGTTCCGCGGTGGTCCGAGAACTGATCGATGCTGGACATCAAGTTCTTGGACTTGCTCGCTCGGATGTCGGTGCCAAGACTCTCGCGGCAGCAGGGGCCGAGGTGCATCACGGCTCGCTCGAAGATCTGGAGAGTCTGCGCACCGGAGCAGCCGCTGCGGATGGCGTGATCCATACGGCGTTCAACCACGACTTCTCGAACTATGGGCCGGCAGCAGAAGCAGATAGGCGGGCCATCGAGGCACTCGGCGCTGCGCTTGCGGGCTCTGACCGCCCGTTGATCGTCACTTCTGGAAGCTTGGTGGTCGCGCCGGGCCGGATTGCAACCGAAGACGATGCCGCCAGCCCCAACTTTCCACGCAAGTCGGAAGATGCAGCGCTAGCGATGGCGTCGCGTGGCGTGCGGGCGTCGGTAGTGCGGCTTGCTCCGTCGGTTCATGGGAAGGGAGATCACGGCTTCGTTCCCCGCCTGATCGCTCTCGCTCGGGAGAAGGGCGTTTCAGCGTATGTAGGGGACGGGCTTAATCGCTGGCCCGGAGTACACCGACTGGATGCCGCGCGTCTGTACAGGCTCGCGCTCGAGAAGGGTTCGGAGAGAGCGCGGTATCACGGGGTTGCCGACGAGGGTGTGCCGGCGCGACAGTTCGCTGAGGTCATCGGCCGAAGACTGAATGTGCCGGTGGTTTCGAAGTCGCGGGAAGACATGGCCGACCATTTTGGCTGGATCGGGCAGTTCTTTGCGATGGACGGACCGGCTTCTAGCGAGTGGACTCAGAAACGGCTCAACTGGCAACCGAAGGAGCCCGGCCTTCTCGCCGATCTCGACCAGCCACACTACTTCGCGGCCCGTGTGGCGTCAGTGGCTTGACCATTAACGGAAAGGCGAATTACTTAGTTCACTTGACGTTACAAACATGAGGGATCCACATGAAGAAGACATGGTTCATCCACGGGCGCCTCGCGCAGTTTTGGCCGCATCTGGGCTGAAGCCGCACTCAGGCGCGGCGATAAGGTTGCTGCTACCGTCCGACAATTAGCCGATGTTGCGGAGCTCACGAAGCTTTTCGGCGACGCGGTTCTTCCTCTGGGGCTCGACGTAACCGATCGCGAACAAGTACGCAAGGTCATTGGGCAAGCCCTCGGGTCATTCAGGCTGTGCTGCCCTTGCTGCGGCAACAGGGCAGCGGGCACATCATCGGCGTCTCAAGTGGCGTGGGGATTGTGGCGGTGCCGCTCATCGGCTTCTATTGCGCCTCCAAATGGACAATCGAAGCGCTCCAGCATAAAACGCGGCCTGACATGGAGCCGCTCAACTCTCCTCCATCAGCGCGGCAGCGCGCTTGCCGACCTTCTTGAGCTTCACTTCAAGACCACGAAGCTCCTCCGGGCTTAGTTCGGAGAACACTCTCTTCATCTGCCCGGAATGCTTTCGAAA
>Ga0099829_10002706_pt1 | contig 10264 bp, 11 predicted proteins | sample CZO8metaG_3_FD_79336 | JGI IMG/M metagenome (GOLD analysis project Ga0099829, IMG submission 79336) | Vadose zone soil microbial communities from the Eel River Critical Zone Observatory, Northern California, USA - CZOApr15con2H2.8 metaG | ecosystem: Environmental > Terrestrial > Soil > Vadose...
GCAGGCGCCAGCGCAGAGATAACAGCCAACGCATCGCTCCAGGCTGTTTTCGTAACGGTGCAGCACGTGGCGTCCGCGAAAACGCGCGGGCAATACGCGCTCCTCCTCCGGGTAGGAGACGGTGGTTGGTTTTTTGCCTATATTTTTAAGGGTTGTTGCCATACCCTTGAGAATGTCGAATGACATATTTGCTCCTTGTCAGCCCTCGTTCGATTGTGCAGACTCCGATTGTGCCCTCAGCGTGTCTAAAGCTAAGATTCTTAGTTTCGGTAAAGATGGTAGGCGTAAATCGTTTGTCAGGAAAATGGTAGCTCCCTCATTGATTGCTGTAGCCATCTGAATAGAGTCAGGGGTACGAATGTTGTTAAATGCTCGCAGCCGTGCTGCTTCTTCAGCAATTTTCCGAGAGAGGAGGCGAGTAGTTACATTGTTTGAATTTAACAAAAAGTCACGATACCTTTGAGCTAAACTTGAGTTTCCATCCCGGATAGGACGTACAAGAACTTCGAGCAGAGTAACAACAGAAGTAACGACTATCAACTCTCCATCACCTACCGCTTTGAAGAAAGGATCTACCACCTCTATGTAGGTTGGATTCTCTTCAGTAAAGTAGATCAACGGCGTCGTATCTAAACCGATTACATTTCCTCTTAGTGCCTCTACCCATCCCATGAATTTCGTTCCTCATCTATAAACTTCTCTACATCGACCCCTTTCCAAAATTCTTTAGCCATTCCCCGAAATTCCATGACGTTATGCTTGGGTTGTTGGGCAACTCGCCTGCGGATAATTGCGGCCAAATCCTCTAGCAACTGAAGTTGCTCATCAGGTGAGAGGTGCTCAACCTGATCTATTACGTCATTGAGTACCTCATTATAGACATAGGTTGACATAGCGTCTCTCCTTGTAATGCATCTTAACAAACTGCAATCAAATAAATCATACCAGAAGTCAATGGCACTTGTCACCTACAACAGGTACGCCTCACCCCACCTTGTATCCGCCAGTGATGCCAGGAACAGGGTGAGTTCCAGGCTTACTCCCACGAGTTTCGCTCCTCCTCTATGTACTTCTCCACATCAATGCTTTCCCATATCTCTTTGCCTAGCCCTTCAAGTTCCAAGAGACTATGCTGAGGTCCAACTGTGACTTTAGGAAGAACAATGGTCATCAACACCTTCAATAATTCAAGCTGGTCTTCCGGCGTAAGGTGTAGAACTTGTCTTAGTACCTCCTCATAGGTGCTGGTTGACATAGGTTCTCCTTAGAGTACTGGATAAAGACATACAATTTAACTATAACAAGGTTTACCCTGGGGTATCCTATTTTATTTTCGCCTCTTGCACTACTAGAGGTGCCGGTTCAGCGCTCACCTTTTCAAACTTCGCCAACCGTATCGATGATGGTAAGGCTTTCTTCTCTTCGGGTATTATAGTTTGCGCTCGAATGTTCCGGCTGCGTTCGTAGAGCAAGATGGCAAGGATAACAACCAGGCCAGCCAGGCCGTTTATCCACCAGGGCCAGCCAAGGGCGACAACTGTTGCCGTGATAACTACGTTCAGGACTGCCAGAGGCAGCAGCAGGGTCCAACCCAGGCGCATCAGGCGATCGTAGCGAATGCGCGGCAGGGTGGCGCGTAACCAGATAAACAGGAAGAGGAAGATTGCTACTTTAATCAAGAAGATCACGATTGGTACGACGGGAATATTTTCCAGGCCGAAGCCGAAAAGGCTCCAGCCACCAAGGAAGAGCGTCGAGGCAACCGCACTGACGGTAATCATATTGATATATTCGGCCATCTGATAGAGGCTCCAGCGCAGACCGCTGTACTCGGTCAGGTAGCCGGCGGTCAATTCCTGCTCGGCTTCCGGCAGGTCAAATGGCGCGCGGTTCACTTCTGCTACGCCTGCGATCAAGTAGAGCACAAAGCCGAGTGGCTGCGCGAAGATGAACCAGATGTGCTGGTCGAGTTGCGAGTGCACAATGCCAACCAGGCTCAGTGTGCCAGCCCACATCAAGGTACCGCTGAGGGCCAATCCCAGGCTTGTCTCATAGGAGACCATCTGGGCAGCGCTGCGCAGGGAGCCTAGCAATGAATAGCGATTACCGGAGGACCAGCCTCCAAGCACAATACCATACACCGCCAGCGATGAGATTGAGAGGATCCACAGTAGTCCGACATTGATATCGCCAATGAATGGGTCCCAGACACCTGGCTTGCCACTAATCCAGTTATTGCCGATGGGCACGACGGCGAAGGCACACAGCGCAACCACTACGGAAATTATAGGTGCGACCAGGTAGATCGCTTTTTTGGCTTGTGTCGGCACGATTTGTTCTTTGAAAGCCATCTTGATCGCATCAGCCAATGGTTGAAAGAGGCCGTTGGGTCCCGCGCGGTTTGGCCCCAGGCGACCCTGCATTTTTGCGACGACGCGCCGCTCGATCAACGTCATATAGGCGAAAGCCGTTAATAGTGCCAGGATCAGGATTGCGCTTTTGATTACAGTTGCCACAACGATGTTATTGAGAAAATCAAGCATGTGCCACCTCCTGCTCCTGCGTACGCACCCCCTGGGCACCAAGGCCTTCCCATGTCAGCCCGGCGTAGAATGGGTTGGTGGCAGCTATTCCTAGCAGCACCTCCTGGGGGCTGTTGTAGTTCCACTTCTGACCAAGGCTCCTTGCAAGAGCTGTAAGGATTTCCCAATCGGCCCTGGCTCCGGGCAGCGGGCGCAGGGCATGTCGAATAGCCTGCACGTGATGGTCAACATTCGTCATACTGCCATCTTTTTCTGCAAAGGTGACCGCAGGCAGCACCACGTTAGCTTGCCGGGCCGTCTCTGTTAGTATGATATCCTGTACTACTAAAAATTCCAGGTTCGAAGGGAGCTTCTCTACATGTCGTGCCGGGTTCGCGCCCATGATATACAACGCCCGGATATCGGGGCTGCTCAGCATCTCGTTATAAGACATGCCTTTCTCCTTGACGGGCTGGTAGCCCGGCAGGGCATCGGGCAGAAGTCCCATATCGCGCGCGCCAAGCGAGTTGGCATCCTCAACGAGCGGTCCAACACCTGAACCTGAGCGATTTACGTTACCAGTTATGAAAGCCAGGGCCTGCAGATCGGCCGCCAGGTCTGCGCAGCCAGGAGCAAGCGTAGCCATTTCATCGTAAAGGATAATCGCTCCTTTGGAACCCGCAATTGTTTCTGCAAGATGCTGTAGTTGCGTCGTTGTTTCGAGTCCAGAGGCCTCTTCGGAGGCGCGAATGCCTTCGTCCTCACCCTGTATCTTTGTTCGTAAATCTTCGTACTGGTGTGGGTTGTCTAACTCGCCGTTCAATACCTGCTTCAGGAGTATCTTCGCAGCCATGCCGGCGCCGTTCTGAGGAACAGCAATTTTGCTTACCGCAAAGCGATCAAGCTCCGTCTCGCCCTCATTGATGATGTAGATTTGAGCGCCTGCTTTCATGGCCTTTTTGATACGCAGGTTGAGAATGGGCTGACGCTGGTAAGGATCGGAGGCGATCAACACGATATGCGAGGCTTTCTCAATGTCCGCGATGCTGTTGGTCATCATCCAGGGCCTGCCGGTCAATGGATCGCGGGGACCGGGGAAGTACCCATGATGATGGTCGATGTTGGGTGTACCAATGACCTCGCGTAGTAACTTCTGGAAGAGGTATGCTTCCTCGTTGGTGGTCCGAGTCGAGCCGATGCCGCCAATCGCCTTCGCTCCATGCCGGCCAGCAATATTTCTGAATTGTGAAGCAATCAAGTAGAATGCCTGATCCCAGGTTGTCGGTTCTAATTTGTCGTCATGACGAATCAAGGGCGTACGCAGGCGCTGCGGGCTATTGACAAACTCGAAGCCCCAACGGCCACGATCACACAGCCAGCCATCGTCGATTGCATCGTTGGTGCGCGACATAAGGCGCATGATTTTATCGACGCGCACATCTATACGAGCATTGCAGCCGACGCTACAGTTGTTGCAAATGCTCGGTATGCGTTTCAACTCCCATGGCCGCGCCTTGAAGCGGTAAGCCGTGGCCGTGAGCGCACCCACCGGGCACATCTCCACTGTATTGCCGGAGAAGATCGAGTCAAAGGCGTGATCGGGCGCGGTGCCGACTTCCATTTTATAGCCACGTGAGATCATCACGAGGCCGTTATCCATGGAGATTTCTGAACTGAAGCGGGTGCAGCGCTGGCATAAAATGCAGCGTTCGCGGTCAAGCATGACCCTGTCGCTGATGGGAATTGGCTTCGGGTAGTGACGCTTGTGGAGGTCGAAGCGCGTGCCGCCCGGTCCGTGGCGCAGTGTGAAGTCTTGCAGGTCACATTCACCGCCTTTGTCACAAATGGGGCAATCGAGTGGGTGATTGATCAGTAAAAATTCCAGGGTGCCCTTACGTGCTTTGATGACCTTATCAGTATTGGTACGAACAATCATACCTTCGCTGACAGGTGTTGTGCAGGCCGTCTGAGGGGGCTTGGGCACCTTCTCAATCTCGACAAAGCACATGCGGCAGGCGCCCAGGGGAGGCATTTTGGGATGATAGCAATAAATAGGGATTTCGATTCCAGCCTTTTGTGCTGCCGCCCAGACTAACGTCCCGGGGGGAACTTCGACAGGAATGTCGTCAATGGTCAGGTGTACAAGTTCGTCTTTTTTCTCTTCAGGCATATCTTTAGTACCATTTATTATTCATCGGCAACCCTTATGAGTCGCTACTACAATTTACCAACCAGGCAGCGTTTATTACGTATGTGATACTCATATTCCTCGCGGAACAGCTTGATGCTACTTGTGATAGAACTGGTGGCGGCATCGCCCAGCGGACAGAATGATTTGCCGCTGATGTTATCGCAGATGTCCATCAGCAGGGCTATGTCGCTTTCTTTGCCATCACCATGCTCTATGCGATGAAGGATCTCCGTTAGCCAGTATGTTCCCTCACGACAGGGAGTACATTTGCCGCATGATTCATCGCGGTAAAACTCCGTCATACGCAGAACGGCATCTACGATGCAGGTGTCCTCGTGCATGACGACAACCCCGCCGGAGCCCAGCATTGAACCTGCCGCAGCAATGGATTCGAAGTCGAGCGGCGTGTCTACTTTATCCGCGCCAAGAATGAATGTAGATGATCCGCCCGGAATGATGGCTTTGAGTTGCTTATCATCGAGTATGCCTCCGCCATACTGCTCGTCGTAGATCAAGGTGCGGATCGGGGTGCCCAGGGGCAACTCGTAGTTGCCTGGCTTTTTGACATGTCCGCTCAAGCAGAAGATGCGCGTTCCAGTACTCTTTTCAGTGCCAAACGAGGCATACCACTCTGCTCCATTCTTGATGATGGCAGGAATGGTTGCGAGCGTTTCGCAGTTATTGATGACGGTTGGTCCACCATACAGGCCAATTGCTGCCGGGAATGGCGGCTTCAAACGTGGATAACCACGCCGGCCTTCCAGTGATTCCATCAGTGCGCTTTCTTCGCCGCAGATATAAGCACCGGCGCCCCGGTGCATAATGACGTCGAGGGAAAAGTCGCTGCCCAGGATATTCTTGCCAATATAGCCAGCGGCATATGCTTCCTCGATGGCTTGCTCAATCTGTCGACCGGCCAGGGCCAGCTCGCCGCGTACATATATAAAGGCGACCGAAATGCGGCAGGCATAACTGGTAATAATGACTCCCTCGATCAACTTGTGAGGGTTTTTCTCCATGATCATGCGATCTTTGAAGGTGCCTGGCTCGCTTTCATCGGCATTGCAGCAGAGATAGCGTGTCTTGTCATTCCTGGCGAGGAAGCTCCACTTCATACCGGTGGGGAAACCGGCTCCACCGCGACCGCGCAGTCCTGATTTCTTGACCAGCTCGACCAGTTCATCGGGCCGGTACTCCTTGAGGGCCTTAGCAAGCGCTTCATAGCCACCATGTTGACGATAGCCGTCCAATGTATCCAGTCCTGGGGCATCTATATCTTTTGTGATTATAAGTTCTGGCATATTTTGGATTCCTTCAATCTTACCGGCCAAGTTTTTTGTGCCTGGCGCCCGCAAGGGGCGCCACTACATTTCATTCGTTTTTTTGGCCTTAGCAAGACATGTAGTGGCGCCCCTTGCGGGCGCCAGGCACACATGCCTACAAACGTATTTACGTCTTTGATTCAACTTCTTTTTCGCTCCGGAGTTGCTCATCCTGCCTCGAAAGGACTGGCGTTTTATTATTTGCAGCCACTCCTAATTCCTTGTTCCACCGATCTACCAGTGCATCGGCCATGTCGAGTGTGACATTCTCAACAAACTCGCCGTTGACCTGGAGTACGGGCGCGGTGCCACACGAGGCAAGGCATTCCGCGGTCATTAAGGTGTAATTGCCGTCAGTAGTCGTCTCGCCACGTTTAATGCCCAGTCGCTGTTCGAGATGACTTACCAGCGCATCGCAGTTGCGGAGATAACAGGAAATACTGGTACAGACTTTAATAACCTTTTTCCCTGGAGGCTGCTGGTAGTACATAGTATAGAAGGTCGCTACACTTTCAACGTCATCGACGGTCAAGCCAATTGCCTCTGCTACCGCCTGTAAGGCTTCCTGGGTGATATACCCCTCTTCTTGTTGAGCAATATAGAGCGAGGGCATGACGGCAGAGCGTGCGACGGGATAACGAGTCGCAAGGTCACGCATACGCTGTTTCACCTGTTCTGAAATCATCGATCAACTTCTCCAAGCACAATATCAATGCTGCCAATCGCCGCTACTACGTCAGAAAGGAAAAGGCCCTCGACCATCAGCGGTAATACTTCAAGATTCGCGAACGATGCGCCACGCACGTGCATACGATACGGTTTGGCCGAGCCATCACTCACGATATAGAAGCCAAGCTCCCCTTTAGGTGACTCTGTACGTACATAGACCTCACCTTTGGGCGGACGATAGCCTTCGGTATAGAGCTTGAAGTGATGAATCAACGCCTCCATACTGCCGGTAATCTGCCACCTGGGAGGTGGTGCGATCTTGGGATTGCTAACTCGATGGGCTCCAGCCGGCATACCCTCTAGCGCCTGATTCACGATGTTCAGGCTCTGCCCCATCTCCAACATACGTACAAGGTAACGGTCATAGACATCGCCATTGGTGCCGACCGGGATATCAAACTCGAATTTTTCGTAGCCACTATAAGGAAACGCTTTGCGAATATCCCATACAACGTTGCTTCCGCGTAGGACCGGGCCGCTCGCGCCATACGCGATGGCGTCCTCTGCGCTCAGGATAGCAACGCCCTTAGTGCGCTCTATCCAAAGCTGGTTGTTGGTCAACAGGTCGTGGTATTCCTGTAAGCGATCGGGGAAGATACTTGTAAATGCACGCACCGTGTCGTCGAAAGTGGGAGTCAGGTCGGCCTGCAAACCACCAGGACAGATATAGCTGGTCATCATGCGCACACCTGAAATCTCTTCAAAGATGTCCAGGATCATTTCGCGCTCGCGGAAACAATACAGGAAAACGCTCATGGCTCCCAGGTCGAGGGCATGGGTTCCCAGCCAGACCAGGTGACTGGCGATACGCTGTAATTCAGCGAGCAGCACGCGCACATACTTAATCTTATCGTTAATCTCGTCTTCGATGCCAAGAAGCTTCTCTACAGCCAGCGAGTAACCTAGATTGTTGTTGAGAGGAGCCAGGTAGTCCATGCGGTCGGTCAGAACCAGGGCCTGGTGATAGGTCTTGGCTTCTGCCGTCTTCTCAATGCCGGTGTGCAGGAAGCCGATATCTGGAACTGCCTTGACGACTGTTTCACCCTCGATGGTCAATATCAGGCGCAGCACGCCATGAGTGCTGGGGTGCTGCGGCCCCATATTGATGGTCATGGTATCGATGCGCTGCCCATCTTCGAGGGACTGGCTATCTTCGATGGCGTATTGTGTTTCTATGTCTTGCCTTTGCATACGTCCTCTTTGTCATTTCTCGGTTCCCGGCTCCTGGTTCGGATTGATTTTACTACGACTTTCATTCAGCTCGCGGCTATATGGTGTGCGTAAAGTTTGGCTACCAACGCCGGGGTCGATATCATACGGTACCTGGCCGCCCCAGTGAGGCTCAGGAAGGTCAAAACCAGCGAGTGGATAATCCTTGCGCAGCGGGTAGGTGGTCCAGTCAATAGGCATCAGGATACGGCTCAGGTTGGGATGACCTGCAAAGGTGATGCCAAAGAGATCGTATACCTCGCGCTCGTACCAGTTAGCTCCTGGCCAGATGCCTGTGATGGTCGGGACAGAGGGATGCTCTTCACCACGTTCACCGACGCGCACCTTCAGGCGCAATTCAGATTGATTGGGAATAGACAGCAAGTGATAGACCACGTCATAGCGCGGTACGCGCTCTAACCAATCCACAGCCGTTACAGTTGCAAGGAAGTTATATCGCAGGTTTTTCTGAAGATACGCGCATACCGTCACCAGGTGCCCTGGTAAAAGGACTATTGTCTGCTCTCCACGAAAATCGACTGTTTCAAGCACTGCTTGCGGGAATTTCTCCCGTACCATCGCTACTGTCGAAGTTGCTGTTATAGCCATATTTCAGGTGTTCCTTAAATATCTATATTGTTGGCGAACCGCAAGGATCCCCACTCCTCTCCCGCCCTTACAATTCCTCTCCTACTGGCCCCTGTAGCTTCATGCCGCTGGCCTTCAAGGGGTCGGGAGGATTTGGAATGCCTTCGCGGATCTTGCGCTGAAGTTCATTGAACCCGTAGAGCAGCATCTCTGGTGTCGGCGGGCAACCTGGAATGAACACATCAACCGGCACTATTTTGTCTACCCCTTGTACAATCGCGTAGTTGTTGAAGACGCCACCGCACGAGGCGCAGGCACCCATCGCGATAACCCATTTCGGGTCTGGCATCTGGTCGTAAATGTGTCGCAGCACAGGGGCCATTTTAATGGAGCAGCGTCCCGCGACGATCATCAGGTCAGCCTGGCGCGGTGAGGCGCGATACACTTCGGCACCGAAACGTGCGAGGTCAAAGCGGTCAGCGCTGGTCGCCATCATCTCAATAGCGCAGCAGGCGAGGCCGAACGTGGCAGGCCACAGCGATGAACTACGCCCCCAGTCGATCAATTTACTCACCTGCGTTGTGAGAATGCCTGCTTCGCCGTTCTTCACGTGTAGTTCGCGCTGCAAGCGCGGGGTTTGTGTATTTGAGTATGTCTGTACCGGCTCCCAGGGGTTTTTTACTCCCACGTGAATGCCCCCTTTCGCCATACGTAAATGTAACCTATCATTAAGATCGCTAGAAAGATGAGCAGTTCAATCAGTCCGAGCACTTTGAGCTGGTTCTTTAGCAAGACAGCGAGAGGATAAAAAGAAACGATTTCAATATCGAAGACAATAAAAAGCATGCCTGTCAAGAGATATTTAACAGGAAAGCGCCGTTTCGGTGCCTCAATCTCTTGAATGCCGCTTTCATAGGGAGCCAGCTTCTCAGGTGTTGGATTCTTGGGTCCAAGGAAATTGATCAGGACCATCACCAATATACCAAAGAGAATAGCCAGCGCCACATAGATAAAAATGGGGAGTATGCCCATGGGCGGGATCCTTTATTTCTCTATCAATGTCGCACACTACGCACGATGTCATCACACCCGACCTGGTGTCATTTGTACACTTCGTCATTCGTATCGTAGCATAGCTAGCGCGAAAGTGTCAAATTAAAAATGAGCTAGTGAATGCTTATTTTTGCAAAAATGTCTCCATCGCTATACACTACTGGTAAGGGAATTTAGCAGGAAGCCTGACAATAGGCAGAAGGAGAGTAAAATATGGAGTATCGTACACTGGGTCGAACAAGCTGGAACGTATCGGCAATTGGCTTTGGAGCGTGGGGCATTGGTGGAGATGCCTGGGGGCCAACGGATGATAAAACCTCGCTGGCGGCTCTTAACCAGGCTATTGACCTGGGTGTTAATTTCATTGATACCGCAGACGTGTATGGCGATGGTCACTCGGAGCGGCTAATTGCCGAGGTACGCAAGGCGCGAAGCGAGCAAATCATCGTCGCGACTAAAGCGGGGAGACGGCTCAATCCGCATGTCGCTTCTGGTTATAACCGCCAGAATCTGACCAGTTTTGTCGAACGGAGCCTGCAGAACTTGCAGGTGGAGACTCTCGATTTACTGCAATTGCATAGCGCGCCCCACGAGGTCTATGATATGCCAGAAGTCTTTGGCATCCTCGATGACCTGGTGCAGCAAGGAAA
>Ga0099829_10002708_pt1 | contig 10259 bp, 10 predicted proteins | sample CZO8metaG_3_FD_79336 | JGI IMG/M metagenome (GOLD analysis project Ga0099829, IMG submission 79336) | Vadose zone soil microbial communities from the Eel River Critical Zone Observatory, Northern California, USA - CZOApr15con2H2.8 metaG | ecosystem: Environmental > Terrestrial > Soil > Vadose...
ACCAGCTCACCATTCGCGACTACTTACGTCACAGCAACCTCAACGTCACCAACCAATACTTGCAGGCAACATCGAAGACCAAGCGTCTCGCTCAGGAGAAGCTGGTCGATGCGATTCTACCCACTGGATCGTTATCTCAAAGCAAGTCAACCCTGATTCAGTAAATCCTCGAAAGCAATTCATTCTGCTGCTCAGTGAAAATCTGCGAATGGGTGTTTTCTTGGAGTTGGAGCGCTTATTGGACCCTAATGGACCCAGATTGTTGGGAAGGGATTTTGGTAAGTGGTTGAAAGATATGGTAGGCACGTGGGGACTCGAACCCCAGACCTCTACCGTGTCAAGGTAGCGCTCTAACCAACTGAGCTACGCGCCTACGTTTTGCTTTCAAACAGTTACTGGAACAGATGTTCCCGGCGTGGGACCATTTCGGGCCAACAAGGATTTTACCACGCGGCCTTGTGCCTGGCGCTTGGTTGGCATCAAGCCTTGTGTGTACACATCCAGCGTGATTCTGCTGTTCGCGTGACGCAAGCCCTCTTGCACAACCTTTGCGTCTTCGCCATTCGCTTTCAATATGTCGCAAACGAATGACGGGAAGGTGTGCGAGCCGAGGTGTGTGACGATGCCGCGCGCACAGCGGCAGGCCGAGCGACCTTCCGTAGTGCGCTGTCAGGCCAACACGGTTGCCGGTCCAACTTTTCAGGACTTGTGAATACCCGTCTTTGAAACTGGGCCATCGCGTTGAGATGTGAGCGCTAGTCCTTTACGCGCTTTTTCGGCATGTGGCGCAGGCTACGACCCTCGATCAACCGGAACAGCTCTTCCGCCATGTTGGTGGCATGATCTCCGGCCCGCTCCAATGCTTGAGCCATCAAGAGGAGATCCGCCCTATGTTGCATCTTTGTAGAGCGGTCGCTCTGCAGCTGTCGGCGAAATAATGACCGGTAAACCCGATCAATTTCGCGGTCGGCCCGTAGTCGCCGGATCCAGCTCGCGCTGACTGAAGCCCTCCCGGACCTGCTGCAGCATCTTTTCCAAAATAGCGGTGATTTCAATCAGTTGTTGAGAGTCCGGTTTCGGCAGCCGGATTTGCAAACTCTGGGCGCGCTGCGCTACCCACCACAGCAGGTCTCCGATCCGTTCCAGCTCGTTACTGAATCTGAGGTATGCCAGAAGTTCGCGCGCTTCCAGTTCAGTGACCTGCGTTATCGCCGCAGGAAGTTGCTCATCTATCTCCTGCTCAATGCGATCGAGCTCCTTTTCGCAGTCTCTCACAGCTAGAAACGCCATCTGAGAGGAATTGGCGAGGAATTCCCGGATGTTGAACGCGGCATCGCTGGCGACCAGACATGCGTACAGCACCAACTCCGTCAGCCCATGTGTCTCGCGAGGATGTGAATTCTCGAGTTTTCTGCGTAGCAATTTGCCAGGGCTCCGGCTCTAAAAACTAAGCCGCGTGGGCTCGACTCTCTGCGTCAAAAGGCAAAATACAAATGGAGCGACGACAGGCAAGTTCCAGCAGATGCCGTGCTGCGGCCAGATGTTCAGCCAGTGAAGTGTATTCAGTATATCCCTCAGCCCGGATGGTAAGCACAGGGTCCAAACCCTCTACTTCAACGCGCGGTATTTGACCGTCGTGTTCCCGGTCACAGGCGCAGGCCAGCCGTAAAATGCCCCCCAGGAACTCGACCAGCCAGCGCTTTGATGGCGAGAGCGCAGCAAACCTCCTTTGTTTTTCCCTAGGCAGCGCGCCGCGATGGTACCGTGCCACCAGCGCGGCGATGCAAATTTCCTCAGCGGTCCAGCCCGAGGGCGGATTCAACTTCCGGATCAGCCGGGCCGAGGCCTTATGGTGACCCTTAGTTTTTGAGTCACCAACATAATGCGTTAAAACTGCCGCTCGCAGAATATCGCGGTAGGTTTCTCGCATGGGACCGCCCAGGATTCCACCAACGGATAAGTCGTCGTAGAGTCGTAGCGCCAGGCGGGCGACGTGCTCGGAATGCGCAACACTGGGGTCGAGGAAGGATGCCCAAATCTGAAGTCGTTCCAGGCCGAGGGACCGGAGTTCCTTCGACTGCGGCAATCCAGCTCGCCAGGACTTCCACAAGGAGTTGCTGCCGACCATTCTCGCCCGATAGATTTCCAGGTGCTGCCCGCGTTCGTGCTCGATACGAGACCGCCATCGGACTCGCGACTCGGTATCAGGAAACGCTTTGATGTGGATGGCCGTTTGCCAGAGAACGTCGAGATCGTGCACTTCACCCAAAACATCCTGCAGCTCCTTGAGATCGTTGCCCCACGAACAATGCAGGCGCGGCAAGAAATTCTCCAGTGTGTATCGAAAACGTTTTAATCCGATGCGCAATTCGTGAAATGAGATTTTGGTGCGGTTGCGCAATGCCTGGCGATGGAGAGCGTGAGCTTGGTGCCACCTTTCCAGCGCGAGTTGAGCGAACACCGGGCCCTCGATTGGAACGCGTGCGGCACGATTGGGTAGTTCGTCCGCCCAGTCTTTCCATTGCTTGCGATCAAACTGCTGAAGCGTCGCGGCGGCGGTCTTCTTCAGCTCCTGTTCCCGTTCGAACAAGACGTCAGCGAGAATATTGCCAGCTGCATCGCCTTCGGGTGCGATCTGCTCAACCCAGTTCCTCATCACCTGTGTATCGCGCAGGCCACCAAGGCTACTGAAGACCTGCTTGCCCGCCTTCTTCATCTTCTTCCACGCCGGATCGGGGTCAAAAACCATTATCCCGTCTGTCATTGACCGGCAGCGCCGCAGGGCAGTGCGGAGATCGTGAACCGGACCGGAGCGAAAGTCTCCCGCCGCCTTGTCGCACTGATTCAGCACCTCCTGCATCCAGTAGGCGAGTCCTACACGTTTTTGTACCGCTGCGGTCTCAGTCATAACATGCGCGCTGTCATCCGACCCGGCAACGAAAGCCGTTGCTGATTGTGAGAATTGAAATTCCCAGGTAAAGCTCTGCTTGAACTGGCGTCCATCAGAACTCCACGTACCCACCCGCGCTGGTTCGGCTGGGGCTGCCGTCGGTACCGGTAGCCGGCAGTAAGCCAATAATTCCTTGCAGGGCCTCCCAGGCCGCCACGTTGAGTGCGGGATCGGAGCTCACCAGGTCGCGGATCATCTGCCATGCGGCAAGATTGAGGGCACCATCCGGCGGAGGCCCCATAGCCAGGGAGACTGAGCACTGAGGGCAGAAGCAGATCCGTTGTGCCGGCGATTTCTGGCGCGGCCGTATTCCCACAGTCTGCGCGAACATGTACACAGCAACGGATTTTTGTCCTGACTCGAGCTCACGATTGCAGCGAAGACAATACAAATTTTCCAAGGGTCCTTCCCGGCAGCCAGTTACGACAGAAAAGAAAATAGTCTGTCTCGTCCCGACTGAGCGCAAGTATGCAGAAAGATTCGCGCGGACTGCGAACACGGTTCGGAGAATCAAGCTGTGCTCTACCCAGAGGTCGGGGGCCTCATGCACTCTGTTGCTGTGCGGGCTGGAGAATCACGATTGACGATTGGACGCTCCGGGGCTCGTGCGCCCGTACGGCCAGCCAAGTCCCCTCGCCTGACGAAACCTGGGACGGAGAGATGTGAACAAGTTGCTGCAGTTTGCTACCGGGTCCGCAACGCTGGTGTCGAATTCCTGTTGGTCAGGACCCGTAGAGGGCGCTGGACCTTTCCTAAAGGTGGCGTCGAGCCGCGGTTGACTCGCGCCCAAGCAGCCGCCCTGGAAGCTTTCGAAGAAGCCGGAGTTCACGGGCGGATAGAGGAGGCGTCGTTTGCCAGGTACAGTCGTCGCAAGCGCGACAACGTGCGCGAACCTCTAGTTGTCCATGCATACCTTTGTGAAGTATTGGGGCTCGACACGCCACAAGAGGCCAACCGAAACCGTACGTGGTTTTCCCCTGCCAACGCGAGGAGGTGTTTACGCGAGGATCGCACGCCTGAGAACGGGGCGGAACTTGCTCTCGTTGTTGACCGCGCTGTGGCACGCATCCAGCGATTGCGTAGCAGGACTACAGCCGCGGACGACGCGCTGCGAAAAGTACAATTTGAGGCCCGCGAAGGAGTCGACGTTCGTGGCCGGATGGAGGATGCCGACTTTATGCACATTCGTCGCAAACCGGGCCAGAGGGGAAATTCTGGTGCCATCGAGTTTGCCGTCAATGCGTATCTTTCTGAGGTCAAGCGGTTCGGCCGAGCTGAACAGCTCAGTGAAGGCAACGCGACGCTAACTGCCGAAAGTTTGAAGCGGCGTTTAGACAGGAACCGCGCTCTTGCTTTCATCGCAGGGGTTCCTCGCGTGGTCGAAGGAACCACCGGGGCGGCGCCAAACAAAGTCATCCAAATTAACAAATCCGGCAAAACAAGGGGAAGATAAAGGTTCACTACATCTTTGGCCAACCCTCATCGTGCAATCTGCCGCCTCTTGGCTCTAAGTGCATCCCGCGAATTACGCTCTCATGCTGCTGCGCGGTGTTGGTGTCGTACTCCTCGATCGAAGAATGCTTTCCACCAGTTCCATACAGGACGTGTTGCCGAATATAACTAAACTCTGGTTCGCCTGCCCAATCCGCCTGAAGCACCCCTTTATAGTGAATCTTCAAGTTCAGGGGATCAAAGTCGTAGGGCATGTACTGCCCACTGCGAGTCAGCACATAAAACTCACTGCTGTCCGTGTTCCATGTATTCTGCTGAGCTGAACTCGCAGTCATAAAAGACCGGCCCTGACCTTGCGGGTCCGACTTCGCGTCTGTGACTCGCAGGATGCGTGAGCCGAAAGCCGGGTCCCGAATAATAGATCCGGCAGGCCCCAGGGCGGGGGGTCTCAGGATAAGGCTCGATTTGTCGATCGGTACGCGCGCAGTAGTAGTCCGACGAACCGCAGGTCTTTTCTGGAGCTTCTGCGGGCGTCGCACCGGCCGGCGCAAATAGCAAAAGAATGGAGCAGAGTGTTGGGAGTTGTTTCAACCGACTGCGCAGGGGCTCTCTAGATCTGGATCCTCACAAGCTCTCCGATCCAACTCCCGAATTCTACGCGGAGGAGTGTTCGCATCTCCTCCGTGTGCGAACAATTTCATAGTCGAAGAGGGCGCGCCTGCTCTGGCTATCATTATTTCCGCGCGGAAACGTGACTCGGTTCGCGAGCACGAGTTATGCCGCCCAGTTCAAGGTTCGGTCGAATATCGACCCAGTCGACTAGTCTCCTACTTTAGTGCAGGAGAAATAGCTCCGTGGAAAAAGGCAGTAGGGTGCGGAGCCAAGAGGACTTCAGTGGGTCTGTCTTCTGGCTATCCGCTTTTTACTTTGTCTATTGCGCGCGACCGGAAGACTGGATTCCTGGTTTGCATCACGCCCCACTGGCGAAGATCGCTGGGGTATCGGCGGCACTTAGCCTGCTTCTCACTGTTGGGAAATCACCTCGAGGGTTTAAGGACCTTCCCAGAGAATCCTTTTTATCTGCTCGCTCTGATCATCGTCCTGTTCGCTTCTGCGGTGTTTTCACCGGTTTGGCGAGGAGGCGCTTTTTCCCGCGTTTGATTTTTCCAAGGTTTACATTGCCTGGATTCTGACCTTCGTTCTCATTACTACTTTAGCGAGGTTAAGGCGCGTTATTTTCATCGAGGCGGTTTCAGTAGCAGCAGTTTCCCTGGTTGCAATAGTCAAGGGTCACTCGGTCCCGCGACTGGTGGGCGTGATCGGGGGAATTTACTCCAACCCGAATGATTTTGCATTCGCAATTGCCCTCTCCCTCCCATTTTGCCTAGCCTTTCTTGTGAGCGCGACGGATCTGTTGCGCAAGGCGCTTTGGCTGCTCGGCATATTGGTGATGACTATCGCTTTGTTTCTTACCGCTTCCAGGGCAGGGTTTATCGACCTTGCCTTCTCGGGCGCGGTATGCCTTTGGCATATTGGAATCAAGGGAAGTCGCATGTACCTGATCGCGGGAACGGTAATAGTCGGAGTTCTGCTATTGATTACCGCCGGCGGCAGGCTCCAGGAACGGTTCGCCGCAATTTCAGATGAGGGGCAGGATTTGACTGCTTACGAATCGTTTGAACAGCGAAGACTCCTAATCACCAAAGCTCTCGATGCAGTCGGGGACTATCCACTCTTGGGTCTAGGCGCATGGAATTTTGTCACTTATTCTGATACATGGAAGGAAGTGCATGTCTCCTATCTACAAATTGCTGTCGAGGGCGGCGTCGGATCTCTCATCTTATACGTATTGTTTACGTATTGTTCTTCGCCCGTGGTTTTGCCAATCTCCTGCTCATCCGTCGCACGCAACCAGGTCACGAAACTAGTCTCTTTGCTGGAGCCTTGCATAGCTCTCTGATTGGCTTTGTAGTAGGGCCTGCTCTGCTCCCGAAGCTTACCAATACTATTCCGTATTTCGCAGTTTGCTATACGTCGGTCTTGGTTTCAATCACCCGAGCGAAACAGTCCACGGAGGTCATGCGGGTGCGGTATTCCGCCTCCGCTCACAGGATCATTGAAACCTGCGCTATCCCTGCGAGAGCAAGGGTGCTTACTCCCGCGCAGTGAGTCACCTAACTCACAAACCTTGAGGACGATGTTTCGGTGTACTCGTCGAAGTATTCATCAAATGTTCATTTCTCTGTCGAATAGTCGAATAGCGCCCACCGCAGGTTGATACGATTCCTGTTGTTTTTAGTTCATGCGGTTCGTTAGCCCATTCGGGAGATTGCGGCTACCTGCAACGCGGAGGCGCCAGAAGCGAAGCGTCGGCAATGGGGAAAGGGCCGGAATTTTAATAGCATGGCTGCTGCGCTCCGGGCTTTGCCGTTGGTTTGAGAGCTGCGGCCTTGAACGCTTGACGGTTGGGGACCTCTCGATCGCCGTCAAAGGCTACAAGCCCCGCACTCCTCCTGGTGCAGCGACCGGGATTGTTCGTTGGCAGGGAAGTCACTTCCGCGACTGCAGGCGCGAGCCATGAATTAGCCTAACGGTCTCAACCCCGACTAGGTTCTTAGAGTTGCAAACTTCGAACCGCGAAGCCGGGTTGCCAAGGGGCCGCTTTCACAGCGACAATCGTTTCGTGCATTCCACGGCGCATTCAGCAGGTGCCACCTCCAAGAAGGCGGCGATAAAGTTGTCACAGATTCTGAGCGCGCCCAACCAGCTCACCCTGGTGCGCCTGGCGTTTCTGCCGTTCATTATCATTAAGCTCGTCGAGGGCCACTACGGCTGGGCCCTCATCTTGTTTATGCTGGCCGGCCTGAGCGATGGCCTGGACGGCCTTCTCGCCCGCCTTCTCAAGCAGCAGACGCTCCTCGGCCAGTACCTCGACCCTATTGCCGACAAGATGCTGCTCAGCAGCGTCTTTCTCGTTCTCTCGATTCTGCACAAAATTCCCTGGAAGTTCACTGTGCTGGTTTTCAGCCGCGATGTCTGCATCGTGCTGATCAGCGGGTTGCTTTATACCATCGCCGGGCTGCGTGATTTTCGTCCCAGCATTTTCGGCAAGGCCAATACTGTAGCCCAGCTCGCGGCCGTGGTCTTCGTAATGCTGTTTCAGGTGGACCGCGCCAAGTGGGTCTGGGTGGGGCAAAAGACCTTCCTGCGCGCCACTTTCGCATTCACTATTATTTCGGCATTGCACTATGTTTATCTGGTCGGTCGTCGCCTGCGTGCTGCGGAACACCCGGTTGCAGCCGAACTCAAGTAGCTCTCAAGGCGCGACGCGTAGCGCACTAGAGAATGCGAATGAATCGCCGAACCGTCGGTCGGTTTGCGAACATCTTGCCGGTAGTTTGGTCCTCGTAGACGAGCGTGCTGTGATGAAATAGCCCCACAATGCCGACCCCCGCAAGAACTGCACAGGACGCGAGAAACCCAAGTCCAGCGCCGCCGAGTGCCCCCGTGAACCAGTTATAGTTCTCGTGGTGATTTACGTCGTAGATGGCTCCCGAGATCAGGCCCATTCCACCTCCGATCAGGGCGCCGTTGAGCATCCATCGCTGAGGATCGGGCAAATTCGGCTGTCGGATGTGAATAATTCTGCGAATGTTTGCGCGACCGAATTCTTGCAGTTGGGCGATGCCGATATCCTCCCGATTCAAGGTCCTGAGCTGAAGTGCAGTTGGGCTTACGGTCTCGATGCGTCCGCTGACTGTTTCTCCGCTCCACAAGGAAATCAAGACAGTGGTACCCGGTTTCAACTTCTCCACACGTTCCCAGCCGTGGCTCCCACGCGCGAATACCATCGGAGCGAATAGCAAAACCGCGAAGAGGGTGCCGAGTAATTTGCGCATAACTCGCCTCCATCTGTACACAAGGGCGAGTCTAGTCACGAGATGGCCTTAGCAATTGATCCGCTGTGACAGTTTCGCGAGTATCACAATGCAGCGACAGCGTTCTGCCTCTTGGAACGGGATTTGACGGGTTAGGAGATAGCAACTTTAAAGTGACACTCTACTGTTAATCAATTGATAACCTTTCTCTCGATGTTGACGTATCATGCAACCAGAACTGAGGCAACATTGGAAGATCAACGGGTTGTGCCCTAGCTGCGCATGATGAGTGTAATTGCCTGTTCTATAAGAGCAGTTGACTGCGCCAGGGGCGGAGTCACTGGTGCCAAAAACTTGTCTCGAGCTCCCGCTATTTGCGATTCTGATCTGGGATCAGATTCGGCAAGCTAAGGCCGACTTCCTACTGGTGCTTCTTATGCCCGAATTAAAAGCATGGCTCCGGTACTGGCGATCGCTGGCATGGTGGCAAGGACGGTCCTGTCGACTGCCCTTTGACCCCGTTGGAGAGATTCCTCAACCTATCGTCACCGGGCCGAATCGGATCTTAATTTTCCATTGAGGAGGCCACCGATGACGGCAGGCAAGAAGTTGTGGCGAAACCGGAAAGAGAGAAAGGAATGGGCGCGACGATTGCAATCGGAGGACCCCGGCCTGGAGGTAGTTCATCCGCACGCCGCGGGGATTGATGTGGGAAACGCTGCGCATTACGTCGCGGTGCGGCCGGACCGCGACTCAGAACCAGTACGCCGGTTTGAGTGTTTTACGGTGGAGCTGCATCGTCTGGCTGACTGGCTACAGAGTTGTGGAGTAAAGACAGTGGCCATGCAGTCAACCGGCGTGTATTGGATTCCGCTCTACGAGATTCTGGAAGAGCGTGGCCTAGAGGTCTATCTGGTCAATGCGCGGCACACCAAGAACCTGCCGGGACGCAAGAGCGACGTGCAGGAGAGCCAATGGTTGCTGAAATTGCACACCTATGGGCTACTGAACAACTCATTCCAACCGGTGTCCGAGATTCGGGTGCTTCGAACCTACTGGCGGCAACGGGGAGAACACGTGCGGGAAGCGGCGACCTGCATTCAGCGCATGCAAAAAGCCCTGACCCAGATGAACGTGCAATTGGCCAACGTGATCAGCGACATAAGCGGGCTGACCGGACAGGCGATCATTCGGGCGATCGTGGCCGGCGAGCGCAATCCACTGAAGCTAGCTGCGCTCAGTGATCCGCGGGTTCACGCCAGCCGGGAAGAAATCGCCAAAAGCCTGGAGGGCAACTGGCGTCCGGAACTGCTGTTCGTGCTGCAACAGGAAGTTGACATGTACGACATCTATCAGAAACGAATCGCCGAGTGCGACCAGCGATTGCAGAAGCACCTCGCCAGCTTGACACATCCCCTCCCGCTTCAACCCCCGACGCAAAAGCCCAAGACCAAGAAGCCAGCAGCCAAGAATGCCCCACGCTTCGATCTCAGCAGCGAACTGCAGCGTGTCACGGGCGTGGACCTCACCCGCATCGACGGCATAGACGTGATGGTAGCCCAGACGATCCTCAGCGAAGTGGGACTGGATATGAGTCGGTGGAAAACCGAGTCCCACTTCGCCTCCTGGTTGGGGCTATGCCCGGATAACCGAATCAGTGGAGATAAGGTGCTGGGCAGAGGCACGCGCCGTGTGGTCAACCGCGCTGCTACCGCACTGCGACAGTCTGCCAACACCCTGATGCGAAGCCGCAGCTACCTGGGTGCTCAGTACCGCCGTTTGCGTACCAAGCTAGGGGCACCAAAGGCCATCACTGCCATGGCTCACCGGCTCGCTCGACTTGTCTATCGCATGCTGAAATACGGTCAAGCATATGTGGACAAAGGGACTGAGTACTACGAGGAAAGATTCCGCCAACAACAAATCCAATTACTCCGAAAAAGGGCTGCCAAACTTGGACTCCAGATCGCGGAGATTCA
>Ga0099829_10002709_pt1 | contig 10258 bp, 10 predicted proteins | sample CZO8metaG_3_FD_79336 | JGI IMG/M metagenome (GOLD analysis project Ga0099829, IMG submission 79336) | Vadose zone soil microbial communities from the Eel River Critical Zone Observatory, Northern California, USA - CZOApr15con2H2.8 metaG | ecosystem: Environmental > Terrestrial > Soil > Vadose...
CCGGTCTTCGGTCTCTTCGAGACGCCGTCGCGATAACGGTAGCCCCCAAATCGCGGGCGATCTGAATTGTCGCGAGACCGACGCCCGAGGTCGCCCCTATGGTTAACACCGTTGTGCCGGGCTCGACCCGCGGCGCCGTCAGCAAGTTGTAGGCGTTCAGATATGCCATCCACGTGATCGCTTCCTCGGCATCCGTGGTGCCGTCGAGCGAGCGTAACAGCGTCGTCGTCGGTACGTTGGCAGTATCGGCGTATACACCCGTCCCAGCTATGGTTGTAAAGGGAACGGCGGTAACGCGATCGCCAACCGAGAAGCCGCTTACGTCTCCTCCTAGCGCCTCGACAATCCCAACTGCTTCGGCCCCGATGGCAGATGGGAGCTCAGGCGGTACGACATAGACGCCCTGACGAAACATAGATTCGTATCTATTCAAACCGATCGCCTTGATCTTGATACGCACCTCGCCGGTGGCTGGCGACGGAAGATCCAGGGTTTCGAATTTCAGTACTTCGGGGCCGCCTTTTTCTTCGAAAATGACTCTTCGCATAGTTCTATCCTTAATTCGATATGACTAGGGTCAAGCGCCTGGGCCGGCGAGCGGCTCTCAGCGGCCCTCGGGCGGCGGGCTGGCGATCAGACGGTTGGGATGGTCCCGCCGTCCAGCACATAGTTGGCGCCACTGACGAAGGCGCCGCGGTCGGACGCCAGGAATGCGACCAACTCGGCGACCTCCTCCGGCTGGCCGGGCCGCCCGACCGGAATGCCGCCCAGCATGTCCACGATCTGTTGGCGCGCCGCCGCTTCGCTGGCGCCGGTGTTGCGGACGATATCGGCGATCATGCCGTGGGCGCCGGTCGTCTCGATGAAGCCGGGCGAGATCATGGTCACGCGCACGCCGTGGGACGCGACAGCCTTGGCTAGGCCTTTGCTGTAGGTGGTGAGCGCCGCCTTGGCTGCGGCGTAGGCAAGCGTGCTGTTGGCGAACGGCAGGCGCGCCGCGACCGATCCGATGTGGATCACCACGCCCGATTCCCGTTCGATCATGCGGGGGACGAAGGCGCGGTCCAGCCGCACCGCGCCCATCAGGTTGAGATCCAGGATCACTTGCCAGTCGGCGTCGGAGAGGCCCTCGAACCCGCCGGGTTTGGTCTCGGCGGCGCCGGCGTTGTTCACCAGGATGTCGAGCCCGCCCCAGTCGGCTGTCAGTCGGCTGACGATGGCGTCGGCGCCTGCGGCGGTTCCAATGTCGGCCGCAATGAACACGGCGCCGTCCACGGGGTCGGCCGGCGCCGACCGCGCGGTCGCGGCGACGCGGGCGCCGGCGAGCTGGAAGCGGCGGACGACCGCCGCGCCGATGCCGCGCGTGCCGCCGGTCACCAGCACGCGCTTGTCCGCGAACTCGTCCGCGGGCGTGGGGAAGGGGTAGGGCGCGGTCATGCTCAGGCCCTTGCCTTGTTGTGGATGATGATCAACTGGGTGATCCGGTCGTCCCGGAGGCTGAAGTAGAGGCTCAGGACCAGCGGGTCGGGCAGGCCGGTCTTGTCGTAGGTCCCCTCGGTTCGCGCGTGGACGGTGACGTCGCCGTGGCGATCTAGGGCCAGCAGGGGCGTGAAGGTGACGCTGTCGCCGAAGATCTCCTTCGCCGCGAAAGCGCGGATCGCCTCGGCTCCGTCGAATTCGCGCTGGACGTCGTTGACCAAGGCATCCGGGGCGAAAGTCGCCATCCAGGCATCGATATCGTGGTCGTTGCAGGCGGTGAGGTGCCGAGCGACCGCTGGCGGCAGATCGTTGGTTATATCGCTGGCCATGGCTGGCTCCATCGAATTTGGGGAGAAACGGTGCGGCTCCGTGGTCGCCCCGGCCGGGAGCCCGACCTGAAGGGTCTCTCCTCGGGACCACACGTAAGTGAGGCGAAGGTATCAATTCCTTCGAAGAGGTATTAGCCGTTGAGTTCGAATAGTATCGATCCCGATTGGGAATAGATCAGGCTTCCTCGTCGACGAGCAGCTCGGCCAGAAAGTCAACAAACACAGCGACTTTGCTGGGCTGACGGCGGGACGCGGGTCGCACGGCGCTAATCGGAAGTTTGCTCGGCTCATGATCGCGCAGGATTCGCCGCGCGGTTCCGGCGCGTATGTCGGCCGCAAAAAGCCAGTAAGGCGCCTGGGTGATGCCGAGGCTGGCAAGGACCGCTGCGCGAAGCTGTTCGCCATCATTGCTGCGGAAGGACGCCGCAACCTGATAGGATATCAGTCCGGCGCGGGTGGCGAAGGTCCAGGGCCGCGGGCCGTCCTGTGAGACAAAAATCACGCCGTCATGGCCGTCGAGATCGCTGAGGCGCGTGGGCTCTCCCTTACGTTCCAGATAGTCTGCGGATGCAACAGCGATGACAGCGGACTCGCCGATCTTGCGCGCGATAAGGCTAGAGTCCGCAAGGGCGCCATTGCGAATGGCGAGGTCGATGCCTTCTTCGACGAGATTGCTCGTCCGCTCGGAGACGAGCGACTCGACAACGACCTTGGGATAGCGAACGCGGAACGCAGGGAGTTGCGGCACGACATAGAGGCGAGAGAAGGCGGGCGCGGCGCTGACGCGCACCACGCCGGACGGCGAGGCCTGTCCCGAACCGATGCGGGATTCCGCTGCCTCGAGATCGCTGATGAGTGGCACGGCAGATTCGTAAAAGTCGCGCCCGGCCTCGGTCAGACTGAGACTGCGGGAGGTGCGCAAAAGAAGCTGCGCACCGAGATGTTCTTCGAGCGCGGCAACCTGTTTGCTGATCGTCGGCTGCCCTGTCCCAAGCTCGCGAGCGACCGCCGAAAAGCTCCCGCTTTCGACGACGCGCACGAATATCTTGATGCCTTCGAGCCGATCCATCCGACCCTCTCCGGGGAGGAAAATTAGCATAGCTGCGGAATAGATCGTGCATGATTCTGGGCTGGTCTATTCCGGAATTGAGGTAGCCTCTGCGGGTCGTTTTGCGCCTTCGTCGATCACGGCCGCGTAGTCGGCCCCGAGCCGCCGCCTGTCATCCGCGGTCAGCGCCTCGACGCGGATCAGGATGAGCGCGTCGAGGGAGTTGTGATAGCCGAGTTCCCTCCATTTGAGCAGACGGTCGAGTGGTTCAATGGCGACGCATATGTCCAAGCCCGCAAAGGCCGAACAAATGGCAATGAATATCTCGGCATGGTCGTGGACAGTGGAGTCGCGCCTATTAGTAAACGCAGTGCCGACATGCCTGCCTATGTCGTCTTCGTTTGCCGTGAAATTGTGGACCAGGGGGAGCTCAATACCTATTGGCAGCGCGTGAATGAAACGTTGGTGGGTCACAACGCTCGAGTCTTAATGGACCGCGGCCGGTTCCTGATCTTAGAGGGACAGGGTCCAGTGCAGGGAGTGACGGCTTATGAGTTTCCGACAAAGGATGCCGCGCGAAATTGGCATGACAGCGTGGCCTATCGGGAGCTCCGGCAACATCGGAAAAAGGCTGCAAAGTATCTGGTAGTCCTGACAGAAGGCGGAGTGCCGCCCGTCGAGCAGCGGATGCCGCAGACCAGAGTCGCTGGCTTAGCAGCGCCTCGGTAAATTTTCGGTCATTGCGGCTCGGCGTCGGTGAGCGGCGATTCGAGTAGTAGAGAAAATGCCCCGGGAAGGCCGGTCATGCTGAAGCAACCTGATCCACGAATTTTTGCAGCAATGGCGCGGTGTTGTCCTTCTTCCAGATCAGATTAAACGGTAGCCGGACGTTCATATCAACGACCGGGAGTAAGGCGACGCGTCGGGGACAGTGCCAACGCACGGTTTCTGGCTGCCAAGACAACCCAATCCGGCACTGGACAAGACCCAAATTGGTGTCGCGATCCGCTGCCTCCTGAACAATGCGCGGAGCGCTCAGGCCGCCGCGAGCACACTCCTGCATCATTCGATCATAGAAGGCTGGATTGACCCAGCGGGGGAACCAGACGAACGGCGCATTCCGAAGATCCCGCAAGCGAACCGTTTTTTGCTTCGTTAATGGGTGTCCTTTGGGCACTGCCAGGACCATTCTATCCTGCGCGAACTCCCAATGTGCCAAATCCTTGTGCCATGGTGTGAGAGAAGCGGTAAACCCAGCATCCAGTCGGCCGGACAAGATAGAGTCAACCTGATGCACAGAAAGCATGTGATGCAGTTCCAGCTCCGCATCTGGCTGCTCGCGCCGGAATTGGCGAAAGCAATCCACGACAAATCCATGCCATGATACCGCAGTGGCAATCCCGATTCGAAGCGTACCGGCTTTGCCATGGGCGATCCGCTCGGCGCGACGCTTCGCCTCTTCGACGTCTTGCAAGATATGTCGCGCATCGGTCAAAAACAATTTTCCCGCCGCGTTCAATCGAACGCCTCGCGGCAATCGGTCGAAAAGGGCAAATCCCATTTCCTTTTCCAAGTCTCGAATCTGGCGCGACAGCGCCGGCTGCGCGATCTGAAGCCGTTGCGCCGCACGCCCGAAATGCTCATCTTCTCCGACGCCGACAAAGTAGCGTAGATGCCGCAATTCCATCCGATGCCTTCCAGGTATTGAAACGATCCTAAATATGTCTTGGACGCATGGATACCGTGTTTTTATCGTTTGCGCATCCGGAGCGAGACCAGCCCATTGGGATGCCACGAATGAAAGCGCTTGTCGTCAATGCACTCGGACGCGGCTTCGACCTCGAAGACATCGACATCGCCGCACCGACGGGGCGGGAAGTTCTAATCGACGTGCGAGCGTCGGGGCTCTGTCACACCGACCTGTTGTTCGCCACGCATGACATCGTTCCGACGCCGGCGGTGCTCGGCCACGAGGTGTCGGGAATCGTTGCTGAGGTCGGCCCCGACGTAAGACAGTTCCGTATTGGAGAGCACGTCGTCGGGTCGCTCGCGCAATCCTGCGGCTGGTGTGCTCGGTGCCAGACGGGCCATTCCTTTCAATGCCAGCACCCTGAAGCGACGCTACGGCGGCCGACGGATGCGCCGCGCTTAAGCCGTCGCGGCGTTGGTTTGTTTCAAGGCCTGGGGCTTGGCGGCTTTGCCGAACGCGCGCTCATTCACGAGAATCAGCTCGCCCTTCTGCCGAGGGATATGCCGTTTGCCCAGGCAGCGCTGCTCGGCTGCGGCGTCGTCACTGGCGCGGGTGCCGTCTTGAACACCGCAAACGTGCGCGCAGGCGACACGGTCATTATCTTTGGCGCCGGCGGCGTTGGGCTCAACGCCATCAGCGGCGCGCGCATTGCCGGCGCATCGAGAATTGTGGTCATCGACATTCAGCCAAATCGCCTAGAGGCGGCTAAGCTGTTCGGAGCAACCGATGTCATCGACTCCACAAAAGCCGAGCCGGTCGAAGCCGTTCGCGCGCTCCTCGACGGGGGTGCGGACCACGTCTTCGACTTCGTCGGTCTGAAAGCGGTGGCCGAGCAAGGGCTCGCCATGCTGGGGGTCGGTGGCGGCCTCTATCTTGTTGGCGTCGCCAAACCCGAGGTCAGCCTCGACCTGAATATCTTCGACGCGATCGGTGGCCAAAAGCGCGTGTGCGGCGTGAACTTCGGTTCCACCAATTTCAAGCGCGACATCCCCATGTATGCCGACCTCTATCTGCAAGGCCGGCTGAATCTCGACGATCTGGTTTCAAAAAGGATTGCGCTGCGCCAAGTGAATGACGGCTACGCGGCGCTCAAGGACGGCTCAATCAACCGGGTCGTCGTTACATCGTTCTGACAGCAATTTCTCACACGAGAAGACCGCCATGAATGCGCTGAGACAGACCGACACCATCAAGACGATCACGACGCACTACATAGATGGCGCGTTCGTTGCATCTCATGGGCGTGAAGTCATGAACGTTATCAGGCCGACTGATAGCAGGGTTATCGCGCGTGTCACGCTGGCCGACGAGGAGGATACGCGGCGTGCGATCGCCGCAGCCAAACGCGCATTCGCGGCTTACAGCACATCCACACCGGACGAGCGCGCGGAGATCTTACGCCGGCTGCATCAGGCCACTTCGGCGAGGCTCGACGAGCTGACGGCTGCAATGGTGGAGGAATATGGCGGCGTTGTGCAGTTCGTCGGACCAATAGTGCAGTCCGGCATCAATGCATTTCTGGCAGCTGAAAAGGCGCTCCGGGAGATGCCGTGGACGCGCAGTTGGGACAGAACGACCGTGACCCTGGAGCCGGTCGGGGTCGCCGGCCTGATTACTGCCTGGAATGCCAACGCGCTGTTCATTTGCCTCAAGTTGGCTTCAGCCGTTGCCGCCGGCTGCACAGTAGTGATCAAGCCAAGTGAGCTGAGCTCGCTGCAAACACGGGTTTTGGTGGAGGCCCTGCATGAGGCCAAACTCCCCAATGGCCTCTTGAACGTCGTCACCGGGCTCGGAAATACCGTCGGCGCCGAACTCGTGCGCAACCCGGACGTCGCCAAGATCTCCTTTACGGGCTCGGTCGGCGTGGGCGAAAGCATCATGCGCGACGGCGCTGCGACGATGAAGCGCGTCACGCTCGAGCTGGGCGGTAAATCGCCGACAATCCTGCTTGATGACGCCAACCTCGAAGAGGCGGTTCCGGCAGCGCTCGCGATGGCATTTCTAAACAGCGGCCAAGCCTGCGCAGCGGGAACGCGTCTCCTCGTGCCGAGCAAGCGGCTCGACGCCGTCAAGCGCGCAATCGCAGACGCCATGCACGCCTTCCCCGTCGGCGACCCAGCCGACCCCAGGACCGCTGTAGGACCTATGGTGTCGCAGAAGCAGTTCGATCGTGTGCAATCCTACATCCGCAAAGGCATTGAAGAAGGCGCCGAGGTGCTGGTCGGCGGAGAGGGCCATCCGAAGGGACTCGAAGCGGGTTACTTCGTAAAGCCGACAGTGTTCGTGAATGTCTCGAACGACATGACAATCGCGCGGGAGGAGATTTTTGGCCCCGTGCTTGGCGTGATTGCATATGACTCCGACGAAGACGCGATCCGGATCGCCAACGACTCCAATTATGGTCTTCACGCCGCCGTCCTCGGGACCGACCTATCGCGAGCACGCCGCGTGGCCTCTCGGTTGCGGGCCGGCCGGGTCGTGATCAACGGCATGACCGACGATCCGCAAGCGCCCTGGGGCGGCTTCAAATACTCGGGCGTTGGCCGCGAATACGGCGCCTACGGCATCAGCGCGTTTCTCGAGACGCGCGCGATCCTCGAAGCGGCGTGAAACCTGCGAAGACCGAGACTCGATCATGAAAATGAACAAGCACACCGCGATTTCGCCTGCCGAGCTCGCGGATAGACTTGCTATCCGCGAGCTCGTCGAGGCCTACGCCTATTGCGCCGACCGACGCGACGCAGAAGGCCAGATGGCCCTGTTCACGCCGGACACCCATTTCGTCGTCTACATGGAGGCGAAGAATCCGACACCGTCCCAAGAGCTTCACTCTCGCGAGGCTCTCGCCCCCGTCTTCGCAGACCTGAATAGATATCAGGCCACCATGCATTTCGTGGGACAAAGCACGATCTCATCGCTCGCTGAGGGCCACGCCACTGGCCAAGCCTATTGTCTTGCGCACCATCTCACCGTCGACGGGGATCATCGCCGATTGATGACCGCGACGCTCCGCTACCATGACACCTTCGCCAAAGTGGACGGGGCTTGGCTATTCGCGGAGCGCCAACTCTATGTCGATTGGTTGGAGGAGCGGGCACTGTCTTAGGCCGTGAACCCATAAATTTGCCGGGTGGACCGGGTGTCAGAGTCCGCTATGCCCCGATAGCGACCAATTTCCGCGGCGCAGCGAAATGACGCGATGGGCCAAAAGCAGTCATCCGGGCGAAATGAAGCGACCCCGAAGGACGCTCCTAGGTCATCGGACTGTCAGTCTATGTGACGGGCCCCGGTACCCCTGCTCGATCTGCGCCTCACATTGCCGCCAGCCAGGGCCGGGATCGGGGCGAGGGATTTCCTCAAACCTCATGACGTCCGGCGGCCCGTACTCATGCACGCGCCAAGCCATCATCAATGGGCGAGTTTTGTTGCGCCATTAACGTGATCTGGTTGGCGCCTGGTCCGCTGTCGTCAAAGGTTCATCCTTGGAATCGACAACAAAGACCGCCAGTAGGCTGGCCGGCTCCTTGTCGCTCGCATTCTCGCTGATCCTGTGATGTGAACCGGGCATTTCGTAAAAACCTTCGCCTGCGTGATACACCTTGGCAGGCTCATCGCCGACCTGGCTACGGACGGCGCCGGACAGCACGTGAGCGTAGATAAATGCCGACGCTGCGTGGCGATGGGGCAGCGACCTACCCCCAGGAGGATAATTCACCACCACGGCAACTATTCTCTTTCCTTCGACGTTCGGGAGTGCGTGCTCGAAGGCAACTCTGACTTGGTCCCGGTTCTGCGAGATGGCAGGCGAACCTCCCAAGGCTATTGCTGCTATTAAAAGCGGGACGGAGGCCGTCACACCGGCCGGGGTCGCGGCGTTGTAATCCAGACGTAGGGACATCGGTGATCTCCTGAGAAGTCGAGGAGGAGATATGCCTTCCCGTGGTCATGAAACAGTACCGAAAACGGCAATTCCAAATGTACCATCGACGATGGCTGAGCTGCCCATTGACCTCGATCGTGTCGGAAGAAAGCCACTCGCCGCGCAGATCTACGCCGCGATCCGAGAGACCATCGAGACAGGCCGGCTTGGCGCCGGCGCGAGGCTGCCGTCCTGGCGCGATTTGGCGGCTCAGCTCGGCGTCTCCCGCGGCACCGTGCGCGTGGCCTACGAACGTCTGATCAACGAGCAATTCGCGATTGGCATGGGTGGGGCAGGCACTCGAGTAGCCGAGCGTCCGTCCCGATCCTCAACACCGGACTGGTCGCCGGAAGCGCCGCCTCTGTCGGAAGTCATTGATGCCTTCGTAGCCGCGCCTTTGACATTCCGGATGGGCGTGCCCTCCCAGGACGCCTTCCCCTTCAAGCTGTGGTCCCGCATCCTGACTCGTGAAGCCCGGCGGGCTGCGTTGGCCCCGGTCGTGTATCCGGATCCGCGTGGTGAGCCGGACCTGCGAAAGGAGGTGGCGGCTTACTTGGGCATAGCCCGCGGCACTCGGTGCACTCCATCTCAGGTGCTTGTAACGGCCGGTTTCTCCAGTGCGCTCGGTCTCGCGGTCCGCGGAGTTCAGCTTGAAGGGAAGAAAGCTTGGATGGAGGATCCGGGCTTTCCGCTCACTCGCACCGCGCTCGGCATGGCCGGTATGACTGTGACAGCTGTCCCGGTCGACGCGGAAGGGCTCGATATTGCCGCTGGCGTCCGGAGCGCCGCCGGAGCCGCGCTGGCAGTTGTGACACCAGGCCAGCAGGCGCCGCTCGGGATGACGATGTCGCCTCCGCGGCGACTTGCACTGCTCGCATGGGCTCGGCGGAACAGCGCTTACATTATTGAAGACGATTACCTGAGCGAGCTGCAGCTGAAAGGACGAGCGGCTCCGGCTCTTGCTTCCCTCGATCATGGGGGACGGGTGCTGCACATTGGCAGTTTCAGCAAGACCATCAGCCCGGCGCTGCGCCTCGGTTTCCTGGTCGTGCCGCCGGAACTGGTTCGTCGGTTCGGCGACCTCGTTGCTTGCCTGGGGCCGGCGCCGCCCGCGCCCGTGCAGCGCGCTGTGGTGGCATTCCTGCGAGAAGGGCACTACCTTCGTCATCTTCGCCGCATGAAGCGGCTTTACGCCGCCCGACGAGAGGCTCTGCTACGTTGCTTGGGGGAGGTAGCATCAAACTCGATGAAAGTGGAAGCGACCGCCGGTCTGGCCGTGGTGATCTCGCTTCCCGAGGTCGCTTCAGACGTGGACATCGCTTTGCGTGCCCGGGGGTTCGACCTGGCGCCGGCGCCGCTTTCGCCCTGGTACATGCAGTCTCCCTCGCGGCGGGGACTGCTGCTCGGCGTAACCAACCTCAATGAGCGGCGGCTGCCGGCGGACTGTCTTAGGCTGGCGGAACTGGCGCGATAGCACCCGCGGAAGCAAGAGAGCTACCAATTATCGGTGCGCTTCGGTGTTGCCCTTATCAAGACACTCACAGTACCTCACTAGTCAGAGGCGGAGCCTTCCGCTGCAGAGAGTGCCGGGTGAGGTAGATGATGCCGCGGCTCACCCGCCTGTCACCACCCAACGTAGCCGTCGAGAGGGGGAAGAACGGCTCCAGGCGGCGCGTCTGGGCAGTACCCATCCGGTGTTGGCCGCCAGGCCGGCCTGGCTCGTGCCGGAAACG
>Ga0099829_10002714_pt1 | contig 10249 bp, 8 predicted proteins | sample CZO8metaG_3_FD_79336 | JGI IMG/M metagenome (GOLD analysis project Ga0099829, IMG submission 79336) | Vadose zone soil microbial communities from the Eel River Critical Zone Observatory, Northern California, USA - CZOApr15con2H2.8 metaG | ecosystem: Environmental > Terrestrial > Soil > Vadose...
GACCGTGGTCCGGGGACCGACCCGTAAGCGCTCGCGCGCCTCGGGGAACCCGAGATGGATCTGGCGCGCGTCACGGGCGAGCCACCGCGTGGTGAGGCCGGGGGACGCGTTCTCCTCGACGAGCACGGTGGGCAGGCGGGCGCGCTGCGCGCGCCACACAACTGGACCGGCGGCGTAGCCCCCGGTGCCGATTACGAGGATCGGTCGCTCCGTCTCGAGCAGCCGGTTCACGGCGCGCCACACGCGGCCCGCGATCAGCGGCCAGCGCAGGTTCCGCCACCACGTGCGCCGGTAGATCGGCTCCATGGGGAGCAGGTGGAAGCGGAACGGGTAGCGCGGCAGCACTTGCGCCTCGATGCCACGCGCGGCGCCGACGAGCACCGGCTCCACGTCGGCGCGCGCCTCGACGAGCGCTTGCGCGAGCGCCAACGCGGGCATGAGATGACCGCCGGTACCGCCGCCGGCGAGGAGCATGCGCACGCTCACTGGGCGGCGAATCGCGTCACGCCGGCTGGCTCGCGCGTCGCCCCTGCCCCACGCTGATGAGCACGCCCGTCGCGACCAGCGCCATGAACAGGCTCGAGCGGCCGTACGAGATGAAGGGGAGCGTGATGCCCGTCGTGGGGAGGAGGGCCAGGCTCACGCCAACGTGCAGCGCGGCGGTGATCCCGATCAGACTCGCGAGGCCGGCAGCGAGGAGCTGACCGAACAGGTCGCCCGCCGACCGGGCGATCCGGAAGCCGAGCCACAGGAACGTGCCGAACAACACGAGCAGCGCGAGCACGCCGAGGAATCCCCATTCTTCCCCGATTGTCGAGAAGATGAAGTCCGAGTAGGCGTACGGCAGGTAGCCCAGCTTCTGCTGCCCCTGCCCCAACCCGACCCCGAACAGCCGCCCCGCCCCGATGCCCACGAGCGATTGGTGCACCTGCCACGTCGCTTCGGCGGGGGCGCTGCCGGGGTTCAGGAAGGTCACGACGCGCGCCAGGCGGTACTGCGCGCTCGCGATGGCGCCGAACAGGAGCGGCGTCGCCACCACCGCCAGCGCCAGGAAGTGGCCGACGCGCGCGCCCGCGGTGAACAGGACCACCCCGGCGAGCAGGGCGACGAGCACGGCCATCGAGAGGTTGGGCTCGAAAAAAATCAGCGCGACCAGCGGCGCGAGCACGATGAGAAAGGGCAAGATGCCGTGCTGGAAGGTGCGGATGCGCTCGCCCTTCTTCGCCGCGAGCATCGCGGTCCACACCACGACCGCGAACTTCGCGAGCTCGGACGGTTGGGCGGTGACGAAGCCCAAGTCGACCCAGCGTCGTGCGCCGTTGATGTTCGGCGCGATGCGATGCGTGAACGGCAAGAGGGGGATGAGCAGCAGCACCGTGGCGACGGCGAGCACCGGCCACGCGGCCCGGCGCCAGGCGCGGTAATCCGTGCGCGCGAGCAGTGCAGCGACGATGCCGCCCACCGCCGCGCCGAGCGCCTGGCGGAGGGCGAAGCTCGAGCCAACCTGGCCCGCCCCGCCCGGGATGGTGAGCAGGCTCGAGGCGCCGTACACGGCCGTCAGCCCGACCACGACGAGAATGGCCGCGACGAGGGCCAACCCGCGCGTCTCCCACCGCGTGTCGCTCACATCGCCTCCACCAGCTGGCGGAACGTGGCGCCGCGCTCCTCGTAGTTCTTGAACATGTCGTAGCTCGAACACGCGGGCGAGAGCAGCACGGCGTCGCCCGGCTGCGCCGCGCGGCGGGCCCGGGCGATCACATCTTCGAACGACCCGCCCCGCTCAAGCGGGACCGCGCCGTCCAAATCGCGCTCGACCAGCGGTCCCGACTCGCCGTAGGCGATCACCAGCCGGCAGCGCCCGGCGAGCAGCCGCCCCAGGCGCGTGTAGGGCTCTCCTTTGTGGCGGCCGCCCAACAGCAGCACGAACGGCCGCTGCATCGCCTCGACCGCCACGACCGTGGACGCGATGTTCGTGGCCTTCGAATCGTTGATCCAGAGCACGCCACCCACTTCGCGCACCGGCTCCAAGCGGTGCGGCAGAGCCCGGAATGACCGCAACCCGGCCGCGATGCGCTCGGGAGCGACCCCCGCAGCCCCGACCGCGAGCGCAGCGGCGAGCGCATTGGCGACGTTGTGGTCGCCCAGGAGCCCGAGCTCGTCGCGCCCGAGGAGCGCGTGCGACCCGAGGCGGAGTCGGCGCTCCACCCGGTCGTACCACCCGTCGGCCGGGCGGACGAGCGAGAAGAGCATCCGGCGCCCCGGTGCGCCCGCCGCGAGCTCGAGCACAGCGGTCTCATCGCCGTTCAGCACCCACACGTTCGGGTCGGCCGCGTTCCGGAAGAGCAGCCGCTTGTCCGCGTAGTACGCCTCGACGCTGGGGTAGCGGTCCAGATGGTCGGGGGCGAGGTTGGTCAGGATGCCGATGTCGGGCGCGAAGGCCGGGCTGTCGTGCAGTTGGAAGGAGGAGACCTCGACCGCGAGCCATTGGTGGCGCTCGCCCCGGACCGCGATATCGGCGAGGGGCCGGCCGATGTTCCCCGCGGCGGCCGCATCGAGCCCCGCCACGCCCAACAGGTGCGCCACGAGCGCGGTGGTGGTGGTCTTCCCGTTCGTCCCCGTGATCGCCACGCAGCGCGTGCCCGAGCCGACCAGCGCACGAAACCCCAGGTCGAGCTCGGCGAAAACCGGCACGCTGGCCGAGCGGGCCGCCGCGAGGGGCGGCGCATCGGGCGGCACGCCGGGCGAGGCGATCACCGCGGTGGCGGCCCGAATCCGAGCGAGATCGTGCCGCCCCACTTCGAGCGTCACGCCCGCGAGCTCGCGGAGGGCGGCGAGCTCCGTGCCGCCGTAGGGATGGTCGGATGCGTCGCTTGCGTATACGCGGATCCGTTCGCGCGCGAGCAGCGCCGTGGCCGCCACGCCGCTCTTCCCGAGCCCCACCACCGCGACCACCCCGCGCCGCCACGCGTCCGGAATCATCGCACCTTGAGGGTGGCCAGGGCGATCGCGGCGCACAGGACGCCCAGGATGTAGAACCGCATCACCACCTGCGGCTCCGTCCAGCCGAGCTTCTCGAAGTGGTGGTGCAGCGGCGCCATGCGGAACACGCGGTGGGTGTCGGCATACTCTTTCCCGTACCGCCGCTTGCGCCAGCGGTACACGCCGGTCTGGACGAGCACCGACACCGCTTCGGCTGCGAACACGCCGCCCGTGATCAGGAGCAAGAATTCGGCCTTGAGCATGATCGCGACCGTCCCGAGCGCGCCGCCGATCGCGAGGGAGCCGGTGTCGCCCATGAACACCTCGGCGGGATAGGCGTTGAACCACAGGAAGCCGAGCGCCGCGCCGGCGAGGGCGCCGCAGAAGATCGCGAGCTCGCCCGCCCCTGGAAGGAAGTAGACCCCAAGGTAGTGCGACGCGTCGAACCGTCCGAACAGGTACGCGAACACCGCGAACGCGGCCGCCGCGATGGCCGTGAGACCCGTGGCGAGGCCGTCCAGGCCGTCGGTCAAGTTGACGGAGTTCGAGCTCCCCGTCGCGACCACCGTCACGAACAGCACGTACAAGGGCGGCCAGAAGGGCAAGAGGAAATACTTGAACAGCGGCACCTGGGTCGAGGCGATGGGTCGCAGGTTGGGGGCGAGCGGCCAGGCGAGCAGCCCGATCCCGAGGGCCAGCCCGAACGTGATCTGGCCAACGAGCTTCCAGCGCGCCACGAGTCCTTGCGACTTGCCCCGCACGATCTTCAGATAGTCGTCGACGAACCCGATGGCGCCCATCCACAGGGTCGCGAGGATCGCCACCACGACGTACGGGCTGTCGAGCCGAGCCCACAGGAGCGCGGGCACGACCGTGGCGAGAATGATGATCATCCCCCCCATGGTCGGCGTGCCGCGTTTGGCGTGGTGGCTGGCCGGCCCTTCGGCGCGGATCACCTGGCCGATATGGCGCTCGCGCAGCCGGCGGATGATCTGGGGGCCGAGCCAGAACGCCAGCAGCAGCGCCGTCACGGTCGCGCCCGCTGCGCGGAACGTGATGTAGGTGAGCAGATTGAACAGGATGTGCTGTTTCGCCAGCGGTGCGAGCAAGTGATAGAGCACGTCTGCTCCCCGAGTCCCCGCGTTCAGTTCAGGTGCCGCAGCACCCGCTCGAGCGCCACGCCGCGCGACGCCTTGAGCAGGACGATCTCGTTGCCCGTCAGGGCCGCCTTGAGGCGCGGCCCGAGCGCGTCGGCGTCCGCCGCCGTCACGAGCCGCGGTCCCAGCGCCGCGCGGTGCGGCTCGAACGCCGGCACGAACGCCCCCACCGCCGCCACCAGCGCCGGCTCGAGGGCGGCGATCTCGGCTGCCGCGGCCGCATGCAATCTGGCACTCTCGGCGCCGAGCTCCAACATCGAGCCCACGACCACGGCGAGCGGTCGGCGGCGCCGCTGGGCCAGCCAGTGGGCGAACTGCACGGCCCAGTGGAGCGATCCCGGATTGGCGTTGTAGCTGTCGTCGATGACGGTGAGCCCGCCCAGCTCGAGCAGCGCGCTCCGCCCGCCCGGGATGCGGGCATTCGCGAGTGCCGCCACTGCTCGCGCCGGGTCGGCGCCGACCTCGCGTCCCACGGCGAGCGCCAGCAGCGCGTTCTCGATCTGGTGAAACCCGACGACGGGCAAGGTGACGGTGTTGCCTCGCCAGGTGAGCCGCGGATGCCCGCCGTCGTCGAGCACGGCCGCGTCGGGCCGGAGCTCCGCGCCTGGCCCCGTCCCCGCGACCACGGTCCGCGCCCGGCGCCGTGCTGCGACCGCGAGCTCTGGCGGATCGGTCCCGACCACCGCCACCCGCACGTCGTCGACGAGCGCGAGCTTCTCCCGCATCACGCCGGCGAGCGAGCCAAACCCCGCGAGGTGGGCATAGCCGACGTTCGTGATCACGGCGATCGTGGGCTCGATCACGGCTCGGAGCCGCGGGATCTCGCCGGGAACGCTTGCCCCGGCCTCCACCACGAGCGCGTCGGCGTCATCGGGGGTGCCGAGCAACGTCAGCGGCACGCCCACCAGGTTGTTCAGGTTGCCGCCGGTCGCGTGCACGCGGTACGTCGTGGCGAGCACTGCCCGGATCAACTCCTTCGTGCTCGTCTTCCCGCTCGATCCGGTCACCGCCACGACCGGGCTACCCGGCGGTAGCTGCCGGCGCCGCGCCCGCGCCAAGGCCCCGAGGGCCACGAGGGTGTCGGCGACCTCGAACAGCGGCAGCCCGTCCACGCGCGGCGTGCCGCGCCGCACGACCGCGGCGCCCGCCCCCTTATCGCGCGCCTGGCCGAGGAACGTGTGGGCGTCGAAGCGCTCGCCCGCGAGCGCCACGAAGAGCTCGCCCGGTGCGAGCTGCCGCGTGTCGGTCGTGACACCCGCGTAGGTCGCGTGAGCCGGTTCGGTGGTGCCGAGCACATCGGCCACGCGCGCGCTCGTCCACGCGGTCACGAGGCCCCGAGCTCCCGTACGATGCGACGCTCGTCGAACGGTTGCTTCTCGGTGCCGATCACCTGGTAGGTCTCGTGTCCCTTCCCGGCGAGGAGCACCGTATCGCCCGCGTGGGCGAGCTCGAGGGCCCGGGTGATCGCCTGGCGGCGGTCGGTGTCGCGGTGGTGTGGCTTTCCCTGCATCCCGGCCTCGACCTCGTCGAGGATCCGTTCCGGGTCCTCGGTGCGCGGGTTGTCCGACGTCGCGATCGCCACGTCGGCGAGGCGCACGGCGATCTCGCCCATGGGGGCGCGCTTGCCGCGGTCGCGATCACCCCCGGCGCCGAACACCACGATGAGCCGCCCCGCGGTCAGCGGTCTGAGCGTCTCGAGCGCACGCTCCAGGGCGTCGGGCGTGTGTGCGTAGTCGCGCAGCACCGTGGCGGGCCGCTCCGCGATGCGCTCCATCCGCCCGGGGATCTGCGGCGCGGCGCTCAAGCGCTCAGCCACCGTCTCGACGGGCAGGCCCAGCCCCCACGCGCAGGCGGCGACGCCCAAGGCGTTCGTCACGTTGAAGCGGCCGAGCAGCGGCAGCCGGACTGGTGCGGGGCCCATCGGCGTGGCGAGCTCGAAGCGCGCTCCCGCGGCGTCGAGGGTCACACGCCGCGCCGTCACGTCGCCCGCTCGCTCGCCGAAGGTGAGGCGACGGTGCTCCCGACGCAGGCGCTGCCACGCGGGGTCATCGGCGTTCACCACCTCGAGCCCGTCGGGGGCGAGAAAGTGCACGAGCTTCGCCTTGGCGCGGAAGTAGGCGTCCGGCGTCTTGTGGTAGTCCAGGTGATCGCGCGTGAAATTGGTGAACAGCGCGGCGCGGAACTGGAGGCCATCCACGCGCCCCTGGTCGAGGCTGTGCGAGGATACTTCCATGGCCGCGCCGCGCGCTCCCCGTTCAACGAGCAGGGCGAGCGTCGCCTGGAGATCGATCGGGCCCGGGGTCGTCAGGTTCCCCGCCTCGCTCGGCACCGCGGCGCCCGCCGGATCGTACGCGCCGAGCGTACCGATCGAGCCTGTCGGCTCGAGGGCGGTGAGCACGTGGCGGAGCAGCGTGACCGACGTCGTCTTGCCGTTCGTGCCCGTGACACCCACCAGGTTGAGCTGCGCCGCCGGCCGGCCGTACCACGTCTCGGCGGCGAGTGCCGCGGCGCGGCGGCCGTCGCGCACTCGGACCTGCGGCAGGTCCACCGGCTGCTCCTGTTCCACCAGGGCGGCGACAGCGCCGCGCTCACGCGCGCCCGCGACGAACTGGTGACCGTCGGTCACCGACCCCCGCACGGCGCAGTACAGGAACCCGGGCCGCACGTTCCGGCTGTCGGCGGTGAGGCCCGTGATCTCCGGCCAGGGCCGTCGATCTCCAGCCCCGCTGAGCTGATTCCCGCGCTCGAGCGCGGCGACGATGTCGGCCAGGCGGCTCATCGCGGGCGGCGGCCCGACCGCCCGCGGCGGGGTGGCGGGTCGACCGCGCGCCGCGGCCGGCCGCCGCCCGCGAACAGCGTGACGGTCGTCCCCACCGCGGCGCTGTCGCCCGCCGCGGGCCAGGTGTGCTCGGCCGCCCCCCAGCCGCGGAGCGCGACTCGGAACCCCAGCCGGTGCAGCGTGCGCACGGCGTCCCGCATCCCCAGTCCCGTGACGTCGGGCACGGCGCTCGACGGCCCCGGCGTCGAGCTGTCGGGATGATAGGGCCAGGGAACCACGTAGGGGACCACGCCGCCGTCGTCCTCCAGTGGTGCAACCGCGGCGCGCGGCACCGCGGTCGAGAGCCGGGCGCGGTCGAGCGCCACGGTGCGGGCCGCGAGCGCCTGCTCCAGCATCGAGCGGGTCACCGGGGCCGCCGTCTGGGCCGCGAAGTAGCTCCCTTTGTGGGGGTTGTCGATCTTCACGACCAGCACGAGCTGCGGCTGGTCCGCGGGGAAGAGCGCCGCGAACGAGGCCGTGTACTCGCCGGCCGCGTAATGGCCGGCCACCACCCGGCGGGCCGTCCCCGTCTTCGCCGCGACTGGGAAGTTCGCGAGCGCCGCCTCGCTGCCGGTGCCGGCCTCGACCGCGCCGCGCAGCAGATCGCGCAGCGTCGCCGCCACCTCGCGGGACACGGCGCGCCGTACCGGCTCCGCCCGATGGCGGTACAGCACGGCGCGCGGGGTGCGCACCTCCCGCACCAGCGTGGGCGCGAGCAGGATGCCGTCGTTGGCGAGCGCGCCGTACGCCACCGCCACTTGGATCGGCGTCACCGACAACTCGTAGCCCATCGCGAGGCTCGCGGCGCTCGGTCGCGACCATTCGGACGGGAGGCGCAGCCGCCCCGCGGCCTCGGCGGGGAATTCAATCCCGGTCATCGCCCCGAACCCGAAGTCGCGCAGCATGGCGTACTGCTCTGGGGGGGCGAGTCGAGTGACGAACTTCGCCATCGCAATGTTGCTCGAAACGCGGATCGCGTCGGCGAGCGTGAGCGATTCGAGCGGCTCGTCATCGGTGATGGTGCGCCACGGCAGCCGGTAGCGCCCCCCTTCCCCCGACACGCGGTCGGTAGGCGACACGCGCCCGAGCGCGACCAGCACGGCCGCCGCGAAGATCTTGGCGATCGAGCCCGGCTCGAACGTGTCGGTGAAGGCGCTCGGCCGCGCAGCGCCGTCGCGCTGGCGGGAAGCGAGCGCCAGCACCTCGCCCGTGCCGGGATCGAGCATCACCACGTCCCCGCCGTCCGCATCCATGCGCCGGAGCGCGTCGTCCAGCGCCCGCTGCCCGATCTCCTGCAGCTCGGCGTCGAGCGTGAGCACGACGTCGAGGCCCGCCACGGGCGAAGCGATCACGCGCGCGGGTGACTCGTACTCGCGGCCGGCGCGGTCCTTGAGCACTACCGCCGCCCCCGCCCGACCCGCGAGCAGGCTGTCGAGCGTCAGCTCGAGCCCCGAGCCTCCCCGGCCGTCGTCGCCCACGCGCCCGATCGTGGCGCGCGCAACGTTGGGGTCGGGATAGAAGCGGTTCAGGACGGACTCGAGGTGCACGCCGCGCACGGTCCGCAGCGGCTGCACCTCGAGCGCGCTGTAGGGCCCGGCGAAGTAGGCGTAGCGCTTGCGGAGCGCCTGTTGCCACCCGTGCGCCGTCAGGCCGAGCCGCCGGCAGATCAGGGCGCCGTCCGCGCTCGGGTCGCGCAGTTCGTTCGGCGCGATGCCCACGTGGTAGGTCTCCTGGGTGAGCGCGAGCGGCATGCCGTGGCGATCGAGCAGCATCCCGCGGCGCGCCGGGAGCACGATGCGCTCGGTGCGCTGCGCCTGCGCCTCCTCCGCCCAGCGCCGACCCTGTCCGATCTGCACCTGCGCGGCGCGTCCGACGAGCAGGGCGAGGGCAACGAAGACCGCGCCTTCGACGACCTGCAGTCGCACCGCGGGCTTCGCCATCGCTAGCGTGGTCCGCCCGGAGTGGGGAGGAGGATGATCTCGCTGTCGCTGGGGAGGTGGAGGCCCCGTGCCTGAGCGCGGGGCACGAGCACGGCGCGACTGTCGGCCGCGCGGAGGCGCCGCTCCAGGTCGGCGCGGTGCCCTTCCAAGTTGGCGCGACGCGCGCGCAAGTCGGCGAGTGCGCGCGCCGCGCGGATGGCGGCGGTCTGGCGCGCGTACACGAGCCAGGTCGTCGCGAGGAACGCCACGAGCCACAGCGCGACCCAGTGGCGCCCCTTAGCCATTGGTTGCCACCTCGAACGCCCGGAACCGGGCCGAGCGGGCCCGGGGGTTATCCGCCAGCTCCGTCGCCGCGGGACGGAGCGCCTTCTTGGTCAGCACGCGGCCCAGGGATCGCGCGCGGCAGGTGCACACCGGCTGCCCGGGCGGGCAGACGCACGACTTACTCCAGTCCCGGAACGTGTGTTTGACGATGCGGTCCTCGCCCGAGTGATAGGTGATCACGGCCAGGCGGCCGGCCGGCACGAGCGCGGCACGCAGCGCCGGCAGCGCCAGCTCGAGCTGTTCCAGTTCCTGATTCACCACGATCCGGAGCGCCTGAAACAGCCGGGCGAAGTCGGACGGACCCGATCGCGCCCCCAGCGTCTCGCGGATGGCATTCACCAGATCGTCGCTCGTGTCGAGCGGAGCGGTGGCGCGGCGCTTCACGATCACCCGGGCCAGCCGCCGGGCCCGCGGCTCGTCGGCGAGATCGGCGAACGCCGCCGCGAGCCGCTCCGCAGGCCACGTGTTCAGGACGTGCGCCGCCGTCACGCCTTGGCCGGCGCCCATCCGCATGTCGAGCGGCGCTCCCGGACGAAAGGTAAACCCCCGGGCATCGGTATCGAGCTGGTGGGAGGAGACGCCCAGGTCGAGCAGGATCCGGTCCGGGTGGAACGTCGCGATGGTGCCGAGCACCTTGCCCGAGCCGAATGGGCCGCTCGAGTAGCGGATCCGGTCCTCGCCCAGCCGGGCGCGGGCGGCGGCGAGCGCCGCGGGATCGCGGTCCACGGCGAGCACCTCGGCGCCGGCGGCGAGCAGCAGGGCCGCGTGGCCGCCCCCACCCACGGTGGCGTCCACGGCGCGGCGGCTGCCGTCGGCCCACGCGCGCACGGCGTCCGCGAGGACCGGAACATGGTAGCTCGAGGTGGTGCTCCCTTCGCCAAAAAACGAAAGCCCCGCCTGCCGTGGCAGACGGGGCCGGATGCGTCGTCCCGCGAGGCGGGTTCAGGCGGGGCTGACGGGGCTCGAACCCGCGACCTCCGGTGTGACAGACCGGCACTCTAACCAGCTGAGCTACAGCCCCCTGCGACGGA
>Ga0099829_10002725_pt1 | contig 10235 bp, 11 predicted proteins | sample CZO8metaG_3_FD_79336 | JGI IMG/M metagenome (GOLD analysis project Ga0099829, IMG submission 79336) | Vadose zone soil microbial communities from the Eel River Critical Zone Observatory, Northern California, USA - CZOApr15con2H2.8 metaG | ecosystem: Environmental > Terrestrial > Soil > Vadose...
GGCGGAGGCCGTCGAGCGCCGTCGCCCGGACACAATAATCTGTGGCTAGGCCGCAAACGAACAGCTCATCTACGGCGAGTTCACGGAGCGTGGACTCGAGATCCCGCCCTTTCTCCGTGACGGCCTGGAACCCAGAGTAGGAGTCCACCTCAGGGTCCATGCCTTTCGAGAGCACGAGAGCCCCCTTCGGGACCTGCAGATCCGGATGGAAGCGCGCGCCTTTGGTCCCCTGGATGCAGTGCGGCGGCCAGGCCCCTCCGAATTCCTTGAAGTGCTTCGTTTGTCGCGGGTGCCAATCCCGAGTGAAGACGACCGGCAGGCCCCGCCGACCGAACAAGGCGATCGTCCGGTTCACCCGCGGGATGACGACATCCCCCTCGGGCACGGCGAGCGCTCCCCCGGGGCAGAAGTCGTTCTGGATGTCCACGACGACCAACCCCGCCCTCTGACCCACGTTCCCGTCCGGCGAAACCCGATGAATCGCTAAAAGGTTGTGCCTGGCCGGATCTTCTGGAAGTCCTCGAGATAGTCGTCGCGGAACGCCATGCCCGGCGGGAGATTGTCGAACCATCGCGCCTCCAGGACCTCGTGGCCCGCCCGAAGGTCCGTGGATCGTGCGACCGCGATGAACTGCGCGAAGTATCCATGACGGGCTCGCTGGCCGTCCGTCACCGTCTCATGGATGATCCGCGTGAGGGTCGGATCGGTGAGATCCACCCCCGCTTCCTCGCGCACTTCGCGACGAAGGCCCTCGTCCGTCCGCTCTCCGGGTTCGAGCAAGCCACCGGGCGTGAACCACCGGCCTGTGGTCGACTCCGTGCCGACTCGGACCAGCACGATTGAGCCTCGGCGGTCGTGGACGAGTCCGCCAGCCGCCCAAAACGGCGCCCGACTCCGGCTGCGGAATGTGGGATCTTCCGGCGATGCAACCCGCGTCCTCCGGATGACCGGGACCCGACCGAATCGGTCGAAGGCGTCCCCCATCCGATCCTTGCACTCTCCGGGACACATCGACGTTCCCTGGGTTGAAAGAAGGAGGAAAACCTTATTAAATGGCCCTTCAAGTCCCGGACCGCGCGCACGAGGTGCGTCCATGCCTCTCGAGGATGTTTCTGACCGAGCCAACAAAGTCTATGACACGATGAAGTCCGCCGGCATCACCTCGGAGGAGAAGATGCGCGACGCCGAGGCGATTACGAAGATGTCGAAGCTCCCGAAGAACTTCGTCCTCACCGCGCTCCAGGAACTCCAGGCGAAGGGCTACGCGAAACGTCGGGCACGAGAGAAGGCCGCGGGCTACTGGCTCCTCAAGTGACTTAGCCCGATGGCCGTCGCGTGCGGACGAGAGCCGCGGCGATCATAATCGGCAGAATTGCGGTCGCGTCGCCTTCGATCGTCACCTGCTTCGCCGTCTCTTTGACCTTCCCCCAGGAGATCCCTTCCCGGAGGCGTGCGCCGCTCAGGCTGCCGTCCCATTCCGGCGCCGTCGTGATGTAAACGGCATAATCGAGTCCGCCGCGAAACTGATTCCACCAGATCGTGTGGTGCTTCGAAACGCCTCCCCCGATCATGAGGGCACCCGATTCTTTCGCACCGAAGACCAGGTCGGCGAGTTCCGCTTCGTCGCGGAACTGGTCGATCGAGAAATCCTTGTGATCCTGCCAGAAGGACCAGAGCTGGTATCCTACCGCGCCATCGAAGATCGCCGGCACATAGACGGGGATGCGGTTCTTCCAGGCCCACCATAGGAGCGACTCGCGACTCTCCGTGCGCCGACCGAATTCCCAGAGCAACTCCTTCGTCGAAAGGGACCTCTGTCCGTCCTTCCAAAGATCCCGGAGCATCGGCCGGAGCTTCCTCTCGAGAACGATCCCGTAGGATTCGTTCGGGACGAGGACATTCCCAAGCCGGTTCACCCCGACGCGATGGAGCGCGACGTCGTCCATGTCGAAATCGCCATGGTAGTAGGGTTTCCACACCCTGGCCAGGTCATGGTCCGCGGTGCCGCAGGTCGTGATCACCGCGTCCACCAGCTTTCGTTCGACCAGGCTGCGAAGGATGCCGCGGACTCCCGTAGCCATCAGCGCCGCGGGGAAGGACAAGAAGGTCGTACACGCGCGATTCCGGAACATCGCGCGCAGGATCTCCACGCCGACGGCGATCTTCTTCGCGGTGAATCCACCCCCGCGACCCATCGCCTCGACGAGGATGCCCAGGTCGGAAGACCGGGAGAGATCGATGTCCTCCACCTTGCGGCGGAGCAGGTCGCGCTTCCGCATCGCCGCGGAATCCTAGGTACGCGATAAAAGGGTATGGAGCGCGACGAGGCCATTCATCCGTGCAGACCGGTTCCAACTATCTGACGAGGCGGCGCAATCGCTCCCACACGCCGCGCGCACCACGCCATCGGAAGGCGTTGCCGCAATCGTTGCACCGCCCCGACCCGTCGTCCAGGAAAGTCACATGGGGGGATCGACAAATGCTGCAGATTCCGGAACGTGGTTTCTGAATCCCGAGATGACGGCGTTCGTCGTCGATTTTCGCCTCGAGCCGTCGCGTGGCCTCTTCCGCATTCCGGGCGAACGTGAAACCAGCAAGATAGTCGCCCTTGGTCAGGACGTCCTGCGCCTGCCGAAGTAGCGTTCGGACTTCCGCGGGGTCCAGATCGTACGACTCGGCTTCCTTGAGGACCGGTTCGCACGCGGTGAGGATCGCCCGTGTCTTCTCGACCTGCGCCTCCCGGAGTTGGATCGCCCGTTCGATCTGCTTCTGTTGGCCCTTCATCGCGAGCCGTTCCGCGCGCTTGAGCAGGTCGCCGGCATGGCCATGCTCCCCCGCGGCGATCGCGGTGCGGGCCGCGGCATGAAGCGCCTCGGCCTCCGTCATCTCCGCACCGACGTTCCGCGCGAGCTCGATGTGGTCCGCTACGGATCCGACCGAGTCTTCCACGTCTCGGATCCAATGCACCCGGGCCTCGTCAGCGCGTTGCGCAGCCTCCAGGAAACTCTCCCGTGCCGCTCGAAGTCGGCCCCGGTCCAGGAAATCGGCCCCGCGCTTCCACGCGTCCTCGGCGAGGGCGATCGACGCGCCGAGGTTCGCGGCCTCTCGGATCGCGTCCCGTGTCAGGGCCAGATGGTCGCGCACCCGTTCCGCCTCCCGGGAGTGGGCGGCCTCCGACGCACGCACGAGTTCTCGGAGTACGTCATCGTCCATCGTAGAACCATGGAACAACGCCTCGCGGGCCCGCTCGAGGAGACCGCGGGCGGTCGCCGCCTCCGGGTCCCCGGGATCGCACGGTTCAAGGAGTCCTTGCGCCGCGAGAATCGCATACGACCACGAGGCGCGTCGAAGCTGTTCCGTCGTGCGCTCCGCGATGCGAGACGCTTCCTGGGCGGCCGTGAGGGCAGCCTCGAACCGACGCTCCTGGAACCGCCTTCGGGCTTGGACGAGCAAGTCCTCGACCCGGTCGAAGTCGACGGAGGAATCGTGTCCTAAGATGAGGCCCGCATCCCGCTCCCCGGGGGCCTGGGCCTCCAGCTCCATCAAGATCTCGGACGCGTCCGAGGCGCTCGCAAGAGCCTCCACGAGATCCCATTTCTTCTTGAGGCCGTGGAAACTGACTCGATGCCGCTCCCCGAGATCCCGGAGCTGCCGCGGCCGGAGCCGCCCGAGGCGGTACTCCATCCGCCGCCGATCCGCTTCGGCCAGCACGGCGTCGGGATCCGGCAGAGACAGGAGGGTCTCGATCAGCAGCGTGCGCTCCGCCTGGCGCCCCCGATCGATGCGGTGGGCCCGTGCGAGATCGCGCAAGACCTCGGTGGGCAGGTGAGAGAGCGTCTCTTGGAGCGTGCGGGGCGTCGGAAGACCTCGGAATCCAACCTCTCGTGGCTCGATAAACATTACGGCCCTGCAATCAAGAGTCCGGCGGCCGATAGCGGCGCAACACCTCGATCGCCCACCGGACCTTTCGGAACTCGTGCGGGTCCCCGCCCGCGTCGGGATGGTGCTGCCGCGCCTGGACGCGGTACGCTTTTTCGATCGCCGCGGGAGAGGGCCAACCGCGACCGAAGCGAGGCGGATGGACCCGAACGTTCTCGAAGCCGAGAATGCGAAACGCGGCCGCGATCCCTTTCGTCTGGAGGTAGAACTCCCGCAGGTCGGAGAAGATCCCTCCGGATTCGTGGCCGCCCTCGATGCTGTACCGTTTGTGGTCCCGCGCGATGTCGCTCCCGACGCGGTGGTCCCGCCCGCAGGCGAAGCAGAAGAACCGGTCCGCCACGCCACCCCATCGGCTGATTGGAGGATGGTTTTTCGGGTGGGCCGAGGCAAAGGTTATTTTCAGCCGCCGTGTTCGCGTCATCCGTGTCGTTCCGCGCCGGTCCTTCCGTGTTCAAGGACCAAGGGAAACTGTCCTTCGACTATCTTCCCGACAAGCTGGTCCACCGGGAGAAGCAGACCCAGAGGCTCTTCAGCCTGCTCCGGCCCATCGTGGAGGCGGGGGCCTCGAGCAACGCCTTCCTGTACGGCGCGGTGGGCACGGGAAAGACGCACACCGCGAAGCGGTTCTGCCTCGATTTCCGGAAGTACGCCTCCGAGTCGAGTCGCGCGGTCGACTGGGACCTCGTGAACTGCCGCCAGCGCATGGGGGACGACGCGGTCTTGCTGCGGCTCCTGCAGCATTTCGACCCGCACTTCCCGGAACGTGGTTTCTCCATCGCGGAGAAGATGGGGAGCCTGCGAAAACACCTCGAGCAACGCAAACTGCACTTCATCGTGATCCTCGACGAGGTGGACGCCCTCCTGAAGAAGAGCGGCGCGGACCTGATCTACTCCTTCGCGCGGATCGCGGAGGAAGGCACGACGACGAAGGGCAACATCTCCATGATCCTGATCTCCCAGCGGTCGAACGCCCTCGAGTACATGGACGCCGCGGCGAAGAGCACCTTCCGACCGACGCACGTCGTCGAGTTCGCACGGTACGATCGGGACGAGCTCGAGGACATCGTGCAAGGCCGGGTCGCGCTCGCGATGCATCCCGGGACCGTGGACGACGACCTGATGGGCCTCATCGCAGACATCGCCTCGGAGTTCGGAGACGCCCGCTACGCCATCGAGCTCCTCGAGAAGGCCGGCATGCTCGCGGACGAGGAGCGCGCGGAGGAGGTCGCCGCGGAACATGTCCGCGCGGCGAAGTCCCACGTCCATCCGATCGATGTCGAGGAACGGCTGGCCCTGCTCGACGTTCCGAAGAAGCTCGTGCTCCTTTCGATTGCCCGCAAGAGTCGCAAGAAGGCGTACATCACGATGGGCGAGGCCGAGGAGTCCTACGCAGTCGTCTGTGAGGAGTACGAGGAGAAGCCGCGGGCCCACACGCAGTTCTGGAAATACGTGAAGGAACTGGACGCCCTTGGCCTCGTCGACACGAAGCTCAGCGGGAAGGGCGAGGTCGGCAAGACGACCTTGATCTCGCTCCCGGAAATCCCCGCCAAGGTGCTCGCTGATAATCTTGAACGAAGCTTGAAGCGCCGATAGGCCGTATGGAGGAATGCCGATGGGATGGGTGCAACCGCGGGAAGAGCAGATGGGGACGGAAGCTGAGGCCGCACGATCAGCCTCGGCCCTAGACCTGGAGAAAGGCGTCTGCTACCTCGTGAAGGAGAAGAAGCCGGAACTTAGCTACCGGCTGTTCGAGGCCCTCGTCGCCCAGAAGATCCCGGGCGTATGCATCACGCGGCAATACCCGGAGCGGGTGCGCCGCGAACGGGGCCTGCCCGAGGTCCGGATCATCTGGCTCAGTCATACGCCGGGCGAGGACTTCCACAACCCGACCGCGATCGGAACGCTCGCGAAGGTGATCCAGAAGTTCATCGAGGATAACAACGGCGAAGGCGTCGTCCTCCTGGACGGCCTCGAGTACCTGATCATCAACAACGGCTTCCTCCAGACGCTCATGTTCGTCGAACACGTGAACGAGTTCGTCATGCAGCGGCGCGCGATTCTGCTCCTGCCGGTGAGCCCCGACACCCTGGAGGAGAAGGAGCTCGCCCTCCTGGAACGAAATCTGAAGGTCCTCGAGTCGCCCGCGCTGCGCACGGACCTCGAAGCCCGCGAAGTAAGCCGGCTCCTCGACAGCTATTGAGCCTTCTCCGGCGCGGACGCCAGCTGACCCGCCACGATGCCGTCGACCAGGGTGAGAAACTTTTCCTCCTTCCCCTTCGGAACCGTGGCTCCGGACGCGATGTTGTGGCCTCCCCCGTTCCCGCCGACCTCGGCCGCCGCTTGCCGCAAGGCCGCGGCGAGGTCGAGCCCCGCGGCGATGAGGGCCCGTGTCCCGCGCGCGGACACCTTCGTCGCGCTATCGAGGACCGAGAGCCCCAGCACCGGCCTCGATTGGTCGAAGAAATACTGCATCCCCGTCCCCGCGACGGATCCTGCGAGGCTGGCGTCGTCGCAATAGAAGAACTGGATGTGCTTCTTCGCGAAGAGGCCCTTGGACTCGAGGCCGACCAGATATCCAAGGACGCGAGACGTGTACTCGTCCAGGAGCTTCTCCGCCTTCGCGAGCGCGTCCCGGTCTCCCAGGCACACGGCGAGGCCGAGCCCCTCCTGCCCAAGGCGGTCGCAGCTGTTCACGTAGGCCTCGAGGTCTTGAGCGTACATCTGGTCCGGTTCGATCCAGTAGCGGTCCTCCACAAGGGACTCGAGGGCCTCCGGCGCCGCCCCCTGTTCGAGGAGCCGGACCGCGAGGACGGACCCGAGCTTGCGTCGGGTCGCGGCATCGAGTTGCCGGACGGAGACGTCCGGATCGAACCCTGCCGCCTGGAGGAATTCGGAGGCGGCCTCGGGTCGCCCGGACAAGCTATGGAAATACGGTTCGACCGATCGCCCGAGGGCCTTCCCGAGCGGATGATCCCGCAAGGCGAGCCGACGTTCGGGGACGACGACCTTCCGGTCCACCGACTCCTCGAAGAGGGCCGCGTTCACGCCCACGAAACCGCCGACCGCCTGCTTGTCGCCGATCGCGCCGGCGAGGGCGGGCCCCGCGAGATCCCAGTTCACTTCGTCGAGCACGAGAGAGAACAGCCAGGTGGTCGTCGCGCCACACATCTCCCTCGCGCCGTCGACGCCTTCGAGGTGCGGATTCACGTGGGCGACCTTGTCCGAATCGCGGATCGGCTTGTGATGGTCGAGGACGATGACGGGATACGTCAGGCCCTCGAGGAGATCGAGCTGCGCCGAACCCATGTCGCCCACGATCAGCAGTTCGTTCGTTTCCTCGTTCAAGCGGGCCGCCGAACTCCGATCGAGCGCGTGGGCCATCGTCGCGTGGATGCGCTTCCCGCGGCGCATCAGGGCCCGCGTGAGGATCGAGGCCGACGTCGTCCCGTCCGGATCGTAGTGGCAAAAGACGCGCACACGCGAGACGCCATCGACGAGCTTCGCGGCCTCCCGCGCCCGCTCGAGCAGCCCCGGCGGCGCCAGGTCCTCCAGGCGCTTCACCATCGGGCCACCTACTTGACCTGAAGCTCCGCCATCTTGAGCGAGTAGTCCCAGTCCGCGGGAAGGACCCCGCGGTCCTTGTAGTATCGCGAGAGGCGCCGGATCTTCGACTCGATGAGCTGCAGGCCCCGTTTGTTGCTCAGGTCCTTCCGATGGTCCTTGAGATGGACCTGGAGGCTGGCCGCCCGCCGGATCAAGCCCGCGAGGTCCTCGGGGATCGCGAGCTTCACGCCCTTCGACACAAGGATCTCGTGGACGCTGCGTCCCGTCGCGAGGCGCACGCTCGGGACCCCGAATCCGTCCCGGAGCCGAATGCCGATCGCGGCGGCGGAGTGCCCTTCCTGATGGAGGCGGAGGATCGTGTCCTCGACCTCGGCCTTCTCCAGCCCCGTCCACTCCGGGTTCGCCTTGATAAACGGCCGCGTAGAGCCGCTCTTTCCTTTGCGGTGTGCATGCAGTCGAGCCATCGGTTCCTCGGAGGGAGGGCTCGCATACCGCGGGGACGTATTTAAGATTCACTTCGCGCGAGCGACCGCCATGATGCGGAACGTCGTCGGCGTCACAGGAGCGAACGTTTTCTTCTTGTTCGTACCGGCGAAGGCTCCAATCAGATCGAACCCGCCGCGTCGCAAGAGATCACGCATGCCAGGAAGAGAGTAGGTCTGGATCGTGTGGACCTCCTCGAATCGATCGATCAGGCGCCGCCCCTCGAGGACGATGAGTTGGAATTCCCAAGGGAGCCGTCCGGTCCGCGGATCGTATCGTGAGACTTCGAGCCGCACGATCTCCAAGTTCTTCCGACGCACATCGAGCCACGATTCGAACGGCGCGGGTCGGGCCGCGGAGCCCTGCCAAAACTCGAAGACGTAAAGGCCTCCAGGCTCCAGGTGGGCGTGCACGGACCGGAGGGACCGAACGGTGTCCCGCTCGGGGAGGACGTAGCCGAAGGCCCCGAACATGCAGACGGCAGCGTCGAACGTCCGTCCCAGGTGGAAGGATCGCATGTCGGCGTGGACGAATCGCGGCCGGGTGCTCAAGGACGCCGCTTTCTTCCGAGCAAGGGCCAGCATCTCGCGGGATTGATCGATGCCCGTCACGCGATACCCGCGGCGGGCCATGGGCAAGGCATGATTCCCGGTCCCGCACCCGAGATCGAGGATCGTCTTCGGCGCGGTCCGGAACCGACGGAACACCCTCTCGAGAAAATTCACGTCGCCTTCGTAATCGACGAGGCCATGGTAGATGAGGTCGTAGTAGCGCGCGAATCGCCGGTACACGGCGGGCGACGTCCGAGCCACGGTGGAGCGAATCGGTGTCCCGCGGATGATGCTATGGTTTCCGAACGACGAGCGCTGCGTGGTCCTCCTGGTACGGAGCGAGGACCCGAAGATCCAGAACCGTCAGGCCGGCGGTATCGAGGTCTCGTTTCGCGGCTTCATAGATCCGGCTCGGCGAAGCCGAAACGTCCTCGGACCGGGCCTTCACGATGAGATAGCCGATTCCGCCGCCACGCAGAAACTCGAGGTGCTTCAGGAAGATCTGCGGCTGTTGTGGCTGGGCCACATCCTGATAGAGGACGTCCACGGTCCGCATGTGGACGCGGTACGACTCCGGTTTCGTCGCGTCTCCCAGGATCGGGAGTACGTTCGCGCGCATCTCGGCGAGACGGAGGAGATCTCGAAAGGCGCGAGCGGAAATCTCGATCGCTGTGACCGATCCTTCGCGGCAAATATCCGAGACATGGCTGACCGTCGTCCCGCTGCCGGCCCCGAGGTAGAGCACGGAACCGGCCTCACGGAATCCCCAGACCCGCCCCCCCGATCTCAGATAGGCCGCGAGCTTGCTTCGGTTCGCATCCCAGCGGCGGTATTCCACGCCGCCTTCGCGAGGGAGGCTTTCCCCATACACGGACGCGCCGGGGACCAGATTCCGGGTCAGGAGCCACGGGCCATCGGTATAGACGCCTTCCCGTTCCGTCGGATGGATGTCCATCCAATCGACGGATGGTACCGGCTGTATTGAGGCTTCCGAGGTTCCCGGTCGACGACTCACGACGGCGGCGTCGAGGGAGGTTCCGGCGCGGACTTCGTTCGGGCCTTCGTTCGCGCGGATCCCTTGGCCGACTTCGTCGTTCGGCCGGTCTTCGTGGATTTCTTGGGAGGTGCGAGCCGCTTGCGACCGGCGAGTGCCTCCGGATCTTTCGGACGGAGTCGCAGGACCTGATCGTAGGTTCGGGCGGCCTTGACCGGCTGTCCCGCGGCCTCTTGGGCGTGGGCCAGATTGAGCAGGATCCGCCGAGACTCGTGCTGCTTCGCGGCCCGCTCCAGGGCGGCGACGGCCGACCGCGGCTTCCCCAGGGCGAGATACGCGGCGCCGAGGTTGCTGCGTACGTCGGGACGTCCGGAATCGATCTCGAGCGCTTCTTCGAAGACGGTGATCGCCTCCCGGGTTCGACCGGCGAGGAGGAGCGCGGATCCGCGACACGCTCGCGCGTCCACATCCTCCGGGTCTCGCTGGACGGCTTCCTCCAGGACCTCCGCCGCCGCGGCGTACCGGCCCGTCCTCAGGAGGGCGAACCCGAGCGTCCGGACCAGCTCAGGGACCTCGGGATGGACCTCGACCGCAGTCCGCAGCACCTTCGTGGCTTCCTCGTCGAACCCTCCTCGGGAGAGGAATGCCGATTTCATGAAAAGCCCGCGCAGATCGCGCGCGTGGGTCTCGAGGAATGCATCGCA
>Ga0099829_10002733_pt1 | contig 10225 bp, 11 predicted proteins | sample CZO8metaG_3_FD_79336 | JGI IMG/M metagenome (GOLD analysis project Ga0099829, IMG submission 79336) | Vadose zone soil microbial communities from the Eel River Critical Zone Observatory, Northern California, USA - CZOApr15con2H2.8 metaG | ecosystem: Environmental > Terrestrial > Soil > Vadose...
CGGATCGTCGCCGCCGGCAAAACGGACCGACGGCCCCCGGGCACAGGTCGGGTGGCAGGCCCGCCACGCCACGAGTTCGGCGCCCTCGCGGGAGAACACCACGTCGAGGCGGTCCGTCGTGATGCGGACCCGGTCGCCGCCCGCCTCGTCCGCCGAGGCGGGCGGCGTGAAGGTCTCAGGTAGCGGCCGGTCGCAGACCGGGCAGGGATCGCCGGGGTGGCAGCCTTCGGCCGCGTGGGCCGCGGAGTTCCGGCGCCGGGTCTCCTGCAGTACGGCTTCGGCTTCCTGGGCATCGCGAGCCGCCCGCTCGGATCTGGCGGCGGCATTGCGGGCGGTCTTGCGCAAGGCGGCCAGCGACCGGCGCTGCTGGCCGGCGTGGTCGGCGGCGCGTGTGGCTGAGGCCAGTACCTGGCCAAGCGTGGTCAGCGCTTCGCGCGCCTCGTCGCATGCGTGCTGCGCCCGGGAAGCCTCCTCTTGCAGCGGGCTGAGCCCGGTGGTGGCCTCGTCCAGCTCCGTCCTCTGGGCCTGCAGCTGCCCCCGGAGCGCTGCGACGTCGCTGGTGTGGCGGGAAAGCTTGCTGTCCTGGGCCGTGAGTGCATGCTGGGCGGTGACCAGCGCCGGCACGGCGCCGGCCAAGCTGCCGAGCGCCTGGCCTGCGGCGGCGAGTGTGGCCGCGTCTTCTCCAGCGGCCGTGGCCGCATCGAGCGCCTGCTGCGCGGCGGCCTCGCGGGCCTCCAGCTTGCTCCGCTGGCCGGCGAGCGTCACGGCGCGCGCATCAAGCTCGGCAGCTGAGCCTGTTACCGCAGTCAGCGCATGGTCGACGTCGCCCGCGCGGGAGCGTGCCGGTCTACAGCTGTTCAAGGCTGGCTCGCAATTCGCCGGCGGCGTGATCGAGGGCGGCGATGGCTTCCTGGCGGGCGTTAACCTGGTCCCGGATCTGCTGGAGCCCGGCTCTGTCCTGCTGCGCCGACGAGCGCCGCGCTTCGGCGGCGGCGAGCTGGCTGGCCGGGTCTTCGGCGAGCCGCGCCCGGGCAAGCCGCACCTGCGTCATTTTGGGTTCGAGGTCGTCACGCAGGGCCTCTGCAGCCTGCCGGACGCGGTCCAGATCTTCCAGGCGGAAGATGCCTTTCAGGATCGTGTTGCGTTCGCCGCGGCGTGCGTTGAGCAGCTCCATGAAGCGGTTCTGCGGTAGCACGACGACTCTCAGGAACTGCTTGGTGTCCAGGCCCAGCAGGCGGTTGACGCGGCCGGTGACCGCGCGCTCGCCGGTGAGCTTCTCGCCGGTGTCGTGGCAGCGCAGGAAGTGCCTGGACGGGGGGTAGTTGTTCCGGGACGCCGACCGGGAGACAGCCCAGGTCTGCCCGGCCACGGCGAAGGTCAGCTCGAGCTGAACGGTCTGCGCTCCGTCGCTGATCAGCTCGCCGATGCCGCGGTTATCCCACGTGCATGCCCCGTAGAGCGCGCCGGTGAGCGCCTCCAGGATGCTGGACTTGCCAGCTCCGGTGTCGCCGATGACCGCGATGAGCCCTGGGCCGCCGAAGTCGATGGTGCGTTCTGTGCGGTACGAACGCAGCCCGGCCATCTTGAGCGTGATCGGCCGCATTACCCGCTGTTCCCTTCCGCCCCGCTGGGGCGCTCCGGTGGCGCCGCGCCGCTGACCGCCGCCCGGCCATGCGATGGGGCTGGCTCAGGGCCGTCACCGTAGTCCCCGGCGGCAATGCGGTCGGCCTGGTGCGCGAGGGCGAGCAGTTCCTCGATCCGCCGTTCCTGCCTCTGCAGGGGAGGCCGTTCCTCATCGAGTGCGTGCAGCAGGTCGGTGAACTGCGCGGCGACGCGTTCGGCTTGCGCGCCCGTGGTGACGCTGCCGGTGAGGAATTCGCGGAACAGTTCCGGCAGCTCCGGGTCGGCCGGTGCCTCGCCGGCTGTTTCCTCGACCGGCGCGAGTGTCGAGGTGGCGCAGACCTCGGTGACGTCGCACAGGGCTGCTGCGGGAAGGAGGCGGGCGACCTGGTCAGACAGGTCCGGCAGCGACTCCGGGGCGAGGTCGAGACCGAAGTTGCAGCCATGCTGGACGCGATCAAAGAGTTCGACGCGTTCGATGTCATCGAGCTCATTCGACTGAGAGAGCTCCCCGTCGTCCCGGTGGCCGCGCTCGTGGACGGCCACGACGGCAGTGGTGCCGCAATCGACCTTGTCTCACTCGTCTGCCTGTCACGCCCGAGCAGAATGCCGAGCGGCAAGGATCGGCAATCGACGCAGCCGCATCACGCGATCAGTGACCTTCACGCTCGCGCAACGAGATTGCTGCGGCTCGCGACCTTCATGCACGCCGCGTCCTCCGCGCTCGCCGCCGATGATCCGCTGGCGCGCCTCGCGTCGGAGTACCAGTCGTATCTCGTGGGCGTCCGTAAGCTCCAGTACGGTTCAGGCGGGGCACGACAGCGCGCTCTTTGACCGGCCCGAGATTGGCGCGCTCCTGCAGGAGCATCTCGGATTCACGTTCCGCGACTTCACAACCGTCCGGTCCGCCATCCAGGAGCGATACAACCGCATCATCACGGGCCTCCGGAACGAGACTGGCGACATCGCCATGCGATGCCAGGCTGAGGGCCGCGACCCCACGGTGCAGGAGATCCAGGCCTTCCGCAAATCGATGTCTGCCTTCATGGTCCTTCCCGGCGAACGCGCATCGTTCACCGTGTCGGACATCGCTGACGAGTTCAAATTGGAACCCGCCCGGGTTGAAGCCGTGCTCGACGCTTTCAGCATCGGATTCGATGACGGGCGGGATGCGGTCGCAACAATCGCCTCCTTCCTGCGAGGCGTCAATCCGCTTACGAGGACGTGCCTTGCTCGGGACGCGGCCGGCAACTACCTCATGACCGGCGGCCAGATCGGAACGGACTCCTTCCGCATGATCGCGGAGACAGCCCTGAAGGCCGACGGCAAAGCGTGGAAACGCTACGACCGCACGCGTGCTGATGTCACCGAGGCAGCGGCCCTTGCCGCTGTTTCTCGGGTCCTTAGGACGCCGACGGCGCACTCGAATCTCGAGTGCTACGCCCCCAAACAGGGGCGGAGCGCTACAGCCTTGGACGCAGCATGCTCCGCCCCGCAGATCGTCGGTGACCAGACTGAGTGCGATGGCCTATTCATCGTCGAGGACGTCGCAATCTGCGTTGAGGTGAAGGGGCGGACGATCGCCGACCCGGCACGGCGCGGTGATCGGGCGCGCCTGGCTACGGAGATCAAGGCGACCTTCGGCGAAGGAGCCCGGCAAGCCCGGCGCCTTGAGCAGCTCATCTCGGAGAACCATGGGCTATGGCTCGGTGACGGCTCCTGGCTCGACCTCGCTGGAATTCGCGAAGTACGGTCAATCGTCGTTGGCCTTGACTTCTTCGGTCCGCTCGCGGTCGCGCTGGGCGATCTGAAGCGGGCTGGGATGCTGGGAGAAGGCGGCCTGCCCTGGATCGCCTCGCTTCACGACCTTGAGGTCATCAGCAAGGTCATCGAGCGTCCAGCCGAGTTCCTGCTCTACCTCCGTCGCAGAGCAGACTCCGGTGTCGCAACTTACTACCGGGGCGCCGACGAGCTCGACCTCTTCATGCTGTTCCTGGATGGCGGTCTCTACGTCGAGCCAGATCCCGAGGAGGTCCGACTCCAGCATCCCGCCGCTGGCCCTCCCCGCTCTCACGCCCAGAAGCAGCACCAGCGGGACGCGCGCCCGACCTTCGTAGGCACTCACACGGATCCACTGGACGCCTGGATGTACTGGATCGAGGGCACGAGTCCCTACGAGATCGAAAAGCCGGCATTCAACACGCACCCCGCCGCCCAGGAGATCGTCGACTTCCTCGCAGACGGGCGAAAGCCAGGCTGGTTCCGATTCGGCGCCGACCTGCTGGGCCTGGCGGGGACGGCACAGAAGAAGCTAGGCGACTCTCTCCGAGAGCTGGTGGACAAGAGCAGACGACCGGTGGCACAGCATGGTCCACGGCTACGCGGGCATGTGGGGCTATCCGATGCTCTTCGCCGGCACCAAGCCGCGCAGCCACACCCGCGACGAAGCAGTGGAGAAACTCCGAGCGTACATGGCCGCCAAGAAGCAGCAGATACGGTCCGACCGGAGCCTCGGACTACTGCTGGACGAACGCAGGGAGATCGTCCACGTGATCTACATGAACAACCTGCCTACGGACGACCCCGACCTTGACGCGCTCGGCACAGCGATCGGCCTGAGGTCAATCGAAGAATCACACCGGCCACTCCCCCCTTCTGCGCGGCGCGCGACCCATCGGCTCCGTGGCCACCGGAAGCACAAGCGCTGACGTTGAACCCAGGTGACGCCTTGGGGGTGCACGACATTGGCAGCTTGTCCACGTGTGCGTGCCGAAAACCCTCGTCCATGTCATGCGACCAGGCGATATTCGTTGATCATGCCGCCAGCGCGAGTCTGTCTTCGCACGCGGTACTGCTCAAGATCGACCGGTTTGGGCAGCGGTTTCGGGTCTGCGCGGCTGCGTTCAGGGAGCGGTGCGGCCGGTGCTGATTATGGTGGGTCTCGTACTCGCGCAGGATCCGCCGCAGATGGGCCTGGTTCCAGATGAGGGTCCGGTCCAGGAGCTCACGGCGGCATCCCCCGATCCAGCGTTCGGCGATCGCGTTCATGCGGGGCGTCTGGACGTTGCAGAGCACGGTCTGGATCCCGGCATCGACGAGAACCGCGTCGAACGCGGTCGTGAAGTTCGAGCCGCGGTCGCGGATCATGAACCTGACTCGATGTGCTTGGTCGCCGAGGTCCATGACTAGGTTGCGGGCCTGCTGGGCTGTCCATTCGCCGGTTGGATGGAGGGTGACTGCGAGGATGCGGATGCGCCGGGTGGCGTGCTCGATCACGGCCAGGACATAGGCCTGGGTGCCGCCGGGCAGGTCGGCCGTGAAGAAGTCGCACGCCAGGATCGCGTCAGCCTGGGAGCGCAGGAACTGCGACCAGGTAGGCCCGGTCCGCCGAGGCGCAGGGTCGATTCCGGCGTTCTTCAGGATTTCCCATATCGTCGACGCCGCTACCTTTACTCCTAGGCCGGCGAGTTCGCCGTGGATCCTGCGGTAGCCCCATCCGGGGTTCTCGCGGGCTAGCCGGAGGATCAGGGCCTTGACGTTCTGGCGGGTGGCCGGTCGGCCGGTTTTGCCGCGCCTGGACCTGGCGGCCCAGCGGCGGCGGGCAATGTCGCGGTGCCATCGCAGGACAGTGTCCGGGGTGACCAGCAGCCGCAGCCCTTGGCGCCGCGCTTTGGGTATCACACTGAGGAGGATCGCGAGCAGGGCCCGGTCCGCCCAGTTCAGCTTCGGGCGGCACGGCTGACGGCGCTGCAGGACGGCGAGCTGGTGGCGCAGGATCAGGATCTCGGCGGTCTTCCAGGTCTCCTCACGGCGGGACAGCCGCAGCCACGCGGCTAGTCGCGTGATCAGGAGGAACACGAACCGCAGGCACATGATCGGTGATCATCACGGCCGGACGGCTGGCAGAGCAACTCTGCTGGTTAGATCCGTGGACAGGATTCTCGGCACGCACAGGATCGCCTGGACGGAGCCTGAACCGCACCTGACACGCTGCGGTGTCCTCATCGGCCCGACACAGATCGAGGTTCGTCCCTACGACCCGCCAACGCAGCAGGTGCCCGGGTGCGCCCGCGGCTCAGAAGGGGTAGGCGGCGTGGCCACTTGCCTGGACGGTGATCCAGCGGGTGTGGGTGAAGGCGTCCACTCCGGCGCTTCCGCCGAAGTGCCCGTAGCCGGAGTTCTTCACCCCGCCGAAAGGTGCCATGGGCTCGTCGGCGATGCCCTGGTCGTTGACGTGGATGATGCCAGTCTCCATGCGGGCCGCGACGTTGAGGGCTTCCTTGGTGTTTTCGGAGATCACGCCGCCGGTAAGGCCGTATTCGGTGTCGTTGGCGAGGGCGACAGCCTCGTCGGTGGTGTCAGCGACGTGGACGACGGTGGCGGGGCCGAAAATCTCGCCGTAGTAGATGTCCATGTCCGTGGTGACGTCGGTCAGGACCACTGGCTTGAGTAGGGTGCCGTGCTCGCCTTCGATCTCGCCGGTGCCAGCGAGTAGTGTCGCGCCTTTGGCGACGGCGTCTTTGACCAGGGCGGAGACTCGCTGGGCGGCGCGGGCGTTGACGACTGGTCCGACGACGGTGGCTGGGTCCGAAGGGTCACCGTAGGGCAGGTGGTTGATGCGCTGGGCGTACTTGGTGATGAACTCCTCGGCCACGGCGTGGTGCACGATGACCCGGTCGGTGGACATGCATATCTGGCCGGAGTTCATGAACGCGCCGAAGGTGGCGGCGTTGACGGCGTAGTCGACATCGGCGTCCTTGAGGACGACCAGGGCGTTCTTGCCGCCCAGTTCCAGTACGGCGGGCTTGAGGTGCTTGGCGGCCTCGACGCCGATGATGCGGCCGACGTTGGTGGAGCCGGTGAAGTTGACCAGCCGCACCCGCGGATCGGCGACCAGGGCGGAGACGATGTCGCCGGCGTCGGCGAGGTCGTCGGTGACTACGTTCAGCACACCGTCGGGCAGCCCGGCGTCACGCAGTATGTCTGCCAGGAACAATCCGCAAGCGATCGGCGCGTCCTCGCTGGGCTTCATCACCACCGTGTTGCCCATCGCCAGAGGGATCGCGATGGAACGGATACCTAGGATGAGCGGAGCGTTCCACGGGGAGATGGCGGCGATCACGCCCATGGGCACACGGATGGCCAGGGAGTATGCGCCGGGGGTGTCGGTGGCGAGAGTCTGCCCGGTGGGCTGGGTGATTGCGGCGCCGGCCTCGCGCAGGATTTCCACGGCCAAGCCGACGTTGAATGCGGCCCAGGGGCGGGCTGCGCCAACCTCGGCGGCCATCGTGGCGATGGCCTGCTCGGTCTGGGCGGCCAGCAGGTCGGCGGCTCGCAGGAAGATCGTGCGGCGCTCGTAGGCGCGTACTTCGGACCAGTCGGGGAATGCGGTAGTCGCGGCGTCGACGGCCGCGGTGATGTCCGCGGGCGTGGCCGCGGCGACATGGGCGTAGGGCTGGCCGGTCCACGGGGACACGTCGGCGACGGTACGCCCGCCGGTGGCGGGGATCTCCTTGCCGCCGATCAGCAGACCTCGGGTAAGCGTGTTCAAGGTGCGACTCCAAGCAATGGGTGACGGGTCAGAGGAGGATCTTGATAGCGCTTGACCAGTTCGCGCCGAGGGTTTCCTGCAGGGTCATGTGCAGGAACTGGAAGCCCTCCAGCTCGCGGGCGCGCTTGAGTGGCCCGGCGTCGATCGGGCGCAGACCGCCGGAGGAGGCGAGTTCTGTCACGAGTTTCTTGGCCGTGGCGTCGTCGCCCGCGACGAACACGTCCAGGGTCGCGCCGCCCCCTGCGCCTGCGACGAGGTTGCCGGCGAAGGTGGTGTTGAACGCCTTGACCACGTGCGCGCTGGGGGCCGCGGCGGCGATCTGCTCGGCGGCGGAGGTGCCGGGCTCCACGGCCAGGGAGTCGGTGGCGAAGTCGACCGGGTTGGAGATGTCGACGAGCGTCTTCCCGGACAGCGCCGCGGCGTACTGCTCCGCGACCTGCTGGCCTGCCGGGTAGGGCAGGGCGAGCACGACGATGTCGGCTTCGCCGATCGCGGTGGAGTCGGCGTCCTGGACATCTGCACCGGGCACGCGCTGGCGCAGTTCGCCAGCGAGAGCCCCCGCCTTGGCGGGGTCGCTGTCGATCAGGCGGACGGTGTGCTTGCCGGTGAGGGCGCGGGTGGCGATGCCGCCGGCCATGTTGCCGGCGCCGATGATGGTGATCTGCATGAGTCGAGCCCTTCTTGAGGAGGGGTGGCCGGTTACGGGAAGTGGACCGGTGCGTCGGTGGACAGGGAAACCATCAGTGATCCGACGGTTTCGGGGGTGAAGGTGTCCACGGCGGCGATCGTGTGGCTCCAGCGCTCAGTCAGCTCTGCGGTCACCGCCTCGGAGATGCGCCTGATCCAGACGATCTGCGCGGCCCATGCGTTGGCCGGTTCGGCCAGCGCCGCGGCGTCGGCGAAGGAGACCTCGCCCATCATCCTCTTGGTGGTGTTCACCATGTCCACGAGGAAGTCCCGTGATTGCTGGACGTCGGCCCGGGTGCCGGTGCGGTACACGTGCCCGCCGACGTAAGTGTCGAAGACGGTGGCGAGGATCGCGTCGTGGGCGGCGAGCATGCCGGGCGGGTAGTCGGCGTTGCCCCAGCCGCGGTAGGGCGCCCAGCCGGGCATGACCACGTCGGTCATGATCGCCAGCCGCTGGGCGGGGAAGTAGACCAGGATGTTTCCTACCTCGTGGTTGGGGCCGGGGTAGATCAGCTGGATCTCCTCGCCGCCGATGTTGAGCACGTTCCGCTCGCCGTCGACCGTCTGGTCGGGCAGCGGGCGGGCGGGATCGGCGTGGTTGGCGAGCATCCGCGCGCATTCCTCATGGGCGATCCAGGTGGCGCCGGGGAAGCTGGTCACCGCGCCCACGTGGTCCAGGTCGGCATGGGTGTAGATGAAGTGGGTGACGGGCTTGCCGGTCACCGAGGCGATGGCGGCCTGCAGCTTGCCAGCCAGCGCGGGCGGCGCGTCGACCATCACGACACCGCCCTGGGTCACTACGAAGGCGGACTGCACGAAGCCCGAGATGACCACGTACCCGTTTTCGCCCGCGCGCTGCAGCCGGTAGCCGCCTGGGCCCTCGGGCTCGGGCAGTATCTGCGCCGGGAGCGGGATGAACTCGGCCGTCATCGCAACCCCTCCTCGCCTGGGATCGGCAGCGATTCCTGACGGAAGCCGAGGTTAGCCAGATCTAAGTCGTTAGTCAAAGTCTTGTGACCAGTCATTTATTTGTGACTTGATCTGTTCCTGTACGCTGGTCAGATGACTGGAGCACCGCGGCCCGGAGCTGGCCTCTATGGCAAGGGCACACCGGCACGAGAGGCACTCGAACGGCTGGCCAACCGGTGGACCGTGCTGGTCACCTATGCCCTGGAAGACGGGCCTACCCGGTTCAATGACCTCAAGAACCAGCTGGGGGTCAGCGCCCAGGTGCTGACCCGCGTCCTGCGCGACCTGGAACGGGACGGGCTCATCGCGCGTCAGGTCTACGCCGAGGTCCCGGTGCGAGTGGAGTACTCCCTCACCCAGCTCGGGGAGACGATGTGCTCCATCGTGCACGACGTGCGGGACTGGGCGGGAAAGACCGCCCCCGCGATCCGCGAGGCCCGATCGGCCTACGACGAGCGGCCGCGGTCCTCATGACCGCCCGAATCACCTTGTCTCACGCGCGTAGCCAGCGCTGGCGGCATCTGCCGCGCACGGCGGGGGCCTACCGGCGCGCTGGCGTAGCAGCTACTGGTAGGCGGGCCGGATGACCTGCCTGGCCACCAGCGGGACCAGCCTGGCGAACAGCTCGTCGCGATGATGGCGACGGGCCGGAACACGTCCCGTCAACGGCAACTCGGTCCAGTCGAAACCGGCGACGTCTGCCCCACTGGCCAGCCATCGCTCCTGCCAGGTGTCTCCGGGCTGGCGCTGCAGCCAGTCCAGCAGCTTGGTCAGCCCCGCTGCCGTGTCTTGTCCGGGGTGAGGCCCGCGCTCGGTCCGTGAACAGGCCCGGCAGCCGCTCCACCAGGTCTTCTCGGCTTTGGCGGGTCTGCCACCAGCCCTCCTTGCCGAGCCGCGGCTCCCAATCTTGCGGCCGGTCCGGCGCCAACGCTTCGATGGCCTTGGTGGCGCCGCGCATCGTGACCTGTAGGTTGCTCAGGTCCTAATCGACCTGCGGGTTACCTGGGCACTCCTGGGCGCGGTGAGCCGTTCAGCCAGTCGCGGCCCTCGCGGTAGAGCAGTTCCACCTCCGGGCCGCGCAGCCCTGGCAGGCCAAGCTTGACCGTGTAGCCGGCGTGCGCCTGCAGATAGGCCAGGTGCCAATGTCCGCGGCCGGCTCCTGGAACCAGGTGGCCGTCATCCAGCCGTCGTCGTGCCAGACCGTCGTGAAGGCGTCCCATCTCCTGGCGTCGCGGAACAGTGCCCAGTTCTTGATGACCGGGCGGATCCTGAATTCCTCTGCCTCGTTCTCGGTGAGCATCTGGCGCCTCTCTAGGCCGAACTTACGTGAGCCTGGATAGCTGATCTCCGTCCTGACGTGCGCATATGGCTGCGACACGCCTGCGGGCGTAACCACTA
>Ga0099829_10002737_pt1 | contig 10221 bp, 9 predicted proteins | sample CZO8metaG_3_FD_79336 | JGI IMG/M metagenome (GOLD analysis project Ga0099829, IMG submission 79336) | Vadose zone soil microbial communities from the Eel River Critical Zone Observatory, Northern California, USA - CZOApr15con2H2.8 metaG | ecosystem: Environmental > Terrestrial > Soil > Vadose...
CCGCGCCTGGGGGGTCTACTATCTCGGAATGCTCGCGGGCCGCGGCGTCGACTACGAGCGCATCCACGGCGTGCTCTTGAACTATGCCCGAAACGACCGGGACGCCAGGGTGCGGCAGTGGGCCGTCGAGGGCATGCGATTTCTTGGCAAAGACCAAGTTCTCGATGAGCTGTTCACCTCGTTCACGGAAGATCCATCCACCAGTGTGCGGGATCGCGCGGGCTGCAATATTTCCGATTGCGGAATATTCACGCGCAAGCAACGCATGAGGATGGTGCCGCAACTGATCGATCTGGCGCTGAATCCGCGGACGCCGCCGCAAATGCGCAACTGGACTTTCCTCGCGCTGCGTGAAATTACGGATGAAAATTTGCCAGCCGATGCTGTGGCTTGGAGCCGCTGGTATCAGGATCACGGCGCGGAGAAGATGGCCGAATTCGAAAGACTGGATTGGTGGCTAGTCCGCGGCGACGAATGACACTCCCCGCCGACGCCCGGCGATCAGACGCGAATTTCACATCCACCACAATCCACCGCCGAGCGATGCGGTGTAGACTATCCCCTCGCTGGAGAGATTTGAATCGATGCCCGCCGCTCAAGAAAAACAAGAGCTCATTCGAATTGGCGTGGATCTCGGAGGAACCAAGATCGAGTTCGTTGCGCTGGACGCGCATGGCAAGGAACTGCACCGGCATCGCATCGCCACGCCCCGATTCGATTACGTCGGTACGGTGCGCGCGGTCGCGGAAGCCGTAGCAGGAATCGAGAAAAGACTCGAACGCTGCGCAACCGTCGGCATTGGAATCCCCGGCACCATTTCCCGGAAAACCGGTTTGGTGAAAAACGCGAATTCAACGTGGCTGAACGGCAAGCCCTTCGACACGGACTTGAGCCGCGCGTTGGGGCGCGAAGTGCGCTGCGCGAATGATGCAAATTGCTTGGCGGTTTCGGAAGCAACCGACGGCGCGGGCGCCGGCAAGCACATCGTTTTCGCCGTGATATTGGGCACCGGGTGCGGCGGAGGAATCGCCGTCGATGGCCGCGTACACAGCGGTTCGAACGGCGTGGCCGGCGAATGGGGACACAACACTTTGCCCTGGATGCGGCCCGAAGAGTTTCCCGGCCCCGCCTGTTACTGCGGGAGGAACGGCTGCGTGGAAACCTGGATTTCCGGAACGGGACTGGAAGCGGATTACGAGCGCGCGACGAGCGTCGCGCTGAAAGGCCCGGAGATCATCGCGCGAAGCGGCGCTGGCGAGCACGCGGCGCTTGCGGCGCTGGAGCGATTCGAAGACCGGCTCACGCGCGGCTTGGCGCAAGTGATCAATCTCCTCGATCCGGATGTAATTGTACTGGGCGGGGGCGCCTCACAAATTCCACGGCTCTATCAAAATGTTCCCGCACGCTTGAAGGACTACGTTTTCGGCAAAGAAGGGGACACGCCGATTCTTCCAGCGAAACACGGAGACGCCAGCGGCGTGCGCGGCGCCGCCTGGCTCTGGAATCCGTAGATGGTTCGAACGGTGCCACCGCAATGCAGATTTTCCAATATACTACCGCCTGATTCCTGCTAGGCGAGGCGGCATCTTGCCGCTGCAGTTGCACTGCGGCGGTTCTTGCCAGAAGGACTAGAGCAATGAGTGACGCTCAGGCGTCGGGCACGCAAGCGACCGTTCGAAACATTTCGGATACGGCGCGATGGGCAGCGGTTTTTCGCGCGCGGGAGACCGAGCGAGCTGACGCGCTCTTCCGTGATCCCTATGCGGAACGTCTCGCTGGGAAGATGGGCGTGGATATCGCCAATACCCTGCCGGAGGGAAACAGTCACGCGTGGGCGTGGGTGACGAGAACGTATCTCTTCGATCAGTTCATCACGCAGGAGCTCGAGCAAGGCACGGACATGGTGCTGAATCTTGCCGCAGGCCTCGACGCGCGGCCTTACCGCATGTCACTGCCAGCCTCGCTGCAATGGATCGAAGTCGATCTGCCGGAAATCCTCACCTACAAAGAAGGAATACTTGCGAACGAGAAACCGAGTTGCGCGTTGGAGCGAATTCGTCTTGATCTTTCCGACGGCCAGGCGCGCAGAGACCTCTTCGCGGATCTCGATCGCCGCGCAAACAAAATTCTGGTGCTTACCGAGGGACTGTTGATTTATTTGAGCGCCGAAGAAGTCGCTGCCCTGGCGAAGGATCTCGCTGTAGGCCCGCATTTTCAGCGCTGGATCACGGATCTTGGTTCACCCGGACTCTTGCGAATGATGCAGCGCACCACCGGCAAACAACTCAGCAAAGTTGGCGCGCCTTTCAAATTCGCGCCCGCGGAAGGGCCGGCATTCTTTGCAGCGCATGGGTGGGAGCCTGCGGACGTGAAGAGCCTGTTGAAGACCGCCACGCGATTCAAGCGGCCTCCGTTCTTCCTGCGATTGCTGGGACGTTTGCCGGAACAAAAAGGGCCCGCAGGCAACCGCCCGTGGTCGGGCGTTTGCCTATTCAAGAAAAACTAATGGCGGCGAGACTTGCACGGCCAAGCGGCGGCGCACTTCGCGCGGAAAAAGGGAAGGCCCTGTCCGTTGCGAAAAACGGACAGGGCCTTGCTCGAAAATTGAAATCGAAATGTTCAGCTCTGGCCAGCAGCGGCGGCTTTAGCCATCTTCGCGGCAAACTCCTGGGAACGGCGTTGCATTTCTTCAGGAGAGACGTCCTCCACATGCTGTGCGAGGCCCCACTGATGGCCGAAGGGATCGGTCAGTTTGCCGTAGCGATCGCCCCAAAACTGATTGTCGAGTGGCATGTCCACCTTCGCGCCTGCAGCGACAGCGCGGTTGAAGGTAGCGTCCACATTTTCCAGGTACAGAAAGAGACCGCACGGGTTCTTGGCTCCCGGCGTGGGCGCGGTGGACATGCCGGGGAACTCGTCGGCCAACATAAGATGGGAGTCGCCGATTTGTATTTCGGCGTGACCGATTTTGCCATCAGGGCCAGCCATTCGCATAATTTCCTTTGCGCCGAAGACCGACTTGTAAAAATCAATCGCCTGGGCTGAGTTCTTACAAGTGAGATATGGCGTAACGGTGTGATACCCCTCGGGGATAGCGCGGACAGGATTCGACATGAAGCCTCCTAACGGAATGAGTGTGCGCGCATGGAGCGTTGGGAAACTGCCAGCCCCATGCGCGTAAGGGTGTAGATACTCTTCTTGTTGGTTTGTGTCAACACGTCGATTTCAGGGCGCCAGCGGCAAAGCCGGAGCGAGATAAGAAATAGGGCCAGGGAATGATCTGCCCGAATTATTCCGGCTTGGTGATGACGCCGCAGGCGATGCGAGGCGGAGCGCCGCTGCCGGTGCCGCCGGCCACGGCGTGAATGACAATCGCGGTTCCGCCATTGCTGAAGACGGAGTTGGCGTCCGTGCCGAGAGTCACATTTGGAGCGATGGTGCTCGCGTGGGCCGTGCCGTCTGCGGCGACGATGAGCGCAAAGTCTGGGATATCGCCAGCGGGCATTTGCATACCTTCATGGGCGTGTCCCCCGGCAAAGTGCGGACCGGCGGACTTGAAATCGGGTGGCTCGCACTTGGGAACCTGGTGAATGTGCAGGGAGTGCTCACCCGGCGGCAGATTCTTGATATCGAGGGTGATTTTGACGCCCTTGGCCGCGTGCGTGAGAGTCGCTGTGCCTACGCTCTGGCCTTGCACATTCTTGATGTCCACAGTAAAGGGCTTTGCAGCGGCCTGGGCTCGGCTATCCTGCGCAAAAACCAGACCTGCTGCCGACAAAAACAGCGCGGCACAAACGAATGATCTCATCATGGTTCTCCTTATGGCGAATTGTGTTCCCGGATTGGATTCTCTCAGAAAAACGTCCCACCTCAATCTAGCGCAAGGACAGCAGGGATGTAACAAGTTGTCCTCAAACAGATAGCCTCGACGGAAAGGAATTGCGCACTAAGGCCGATAAAGGCCGGGGAATTCTTTTTTGAAATTTTCCAGTTTGGGCAGATCGTTGTAGACGATGTAAGGATTATCAGGATTGTTCTTGAGGTAGTCCTGATGGTAGCCCTCGGCGGGATAGAAAGCCTGGAAGGTCTCGACTTTCGTGACGATAGGTCGGGAATAGACCTTCGCGGCGTCGAGCTGCGCGATGTAAGCTTGGGCGATGCGCTGCTGCTCCGCACTCCTGGTGAAGATGGCGGAACGGTATTGCGGGCCGGTATCCGGACCCTGGCGATTCCGTTGCGTGGGATCGTGGGCGACGGAGAGAAAAACCATCAGGAGCTGGCCGTAGGTGAGTTGCGACGGATCATAGATGATGCTGACGGTTTCGGCGTGGCCTGTTACGCCCATACTCACGCTTTCGTAGGACGGTGCCTTGACGAAGCCGCCTGCATAACCGGACGTCACGGAAGAAACTCCCTTGAGATGCTGGAAGACGGCTTGGACGCCCCAAAAGCAGCCTCCGGCAAAAACCGCGGTTTGCTGGCTTTTGGCCGTAGCCAGTGGCGCATCGATCGTGGGCGCGGGAAACGGATTTTTCGGGGACTCGGGAGGCCTGGAGCCAAGCGCGCGGAAGGCGGTCCAGCCGACAAGGCCAACAATCAGAATAAGCGCGAGGCTGCGGCCGATGTAAGGGCTTTGCATGATTTATCTCTCCCAACCTATTCGTTAGTCTACTATTTCTTCAGACCCATTGGATGCGAACCGAGAGCTTCCCGATGGGGAAATCACTCTGATGCGCCAGGTTCCGCTGGTTTTACCGGTTGCAATGAAGGGTAGAAGGGGATGGAACCGGGCGTCCGCGCGGTGCATCATATTGAGCGGAAAGACATTCCATCATTCTGGGAGGCTGCCTGCATGCGCGCACGGACCATTTTCGGCTTAGCTCTTGCCGTTTCATTTCCTTCCCTAGCAGCGGCCCAAGTCACGCATGGCCAGAAGCCGAAGCTACCGGCGCCATTTCTGACAAAGTCGGCGGGAAACCCACCCGAGGTAGAGAAGCCGCCCGCGAGGTTTCTGCCTACCGTGCCGCAGGGATTCGTCGTGAATGTGTTCGCCACGGATTTCAAGTATCCGCGCTGGTTGACGGTCGCGCCGAATGGAGACATTTTTCTTGCCGATTCGGGATCCGGAGAAATCGTGGTGATGCGCGACCCGCAAAACACAGGAAAAGCGCAGGAGCGGGAGATATTTGTGGACGGCCAGAATGAGCCGTTTGGAATCGTCTTTCACGAGAATTACGTGTATGTGGGAAACACAAACGAAGTCGCGCGGTTCCGCTATGACCCCAAGACCTCCAAACGGCTTGGTGAAAAGGAACATCTGCTGGACTTGCCGACGCGTGGACACAGCACGCGCTCGCTGGCTTTTTCCGCCGACGGCAAGTATCTGTTCGTGGCGGTGGGGTCCAACTCGAATATCGACACGGGCGAAGATCCACGCCGCGCGGCGGTGACCATCTGCGATCCGGACGGGCGCAACGCGCGGCTTTATGCAAGCGGGCTGAGGAATCCTGTGGGGCTGGCGCTCGAGCCGGTGACGGGAAAACTTTGGACCACGGTCAATGAGCGCGACCGCCTCGGGGACGATCTTCCTCCTGATTACCTTACGTCGCTAAAAGACGGAGGATTCTATGGCTGGCCGTACAGCTACATCGGCGGCAACGTCGATTCGCGGGTGAAGCAGGAACATCCTGAACTCGTGGCGCGGGCCATCATCCCCGATGTATTGCTTGGCCCACACGTGGCCCCGATCCAATTCGCGTTCTATACCGGGAAGCAATTTCCGGAGAGCTACCGGGGCGGTGCGTTCGTCGCCGAACATGGCTCCTGGAACCGTTCCACACGCGCCGGATACCAAGTCGCCTTTGTTGCGTTCAAGGACGGCAAGCCTTCCGCCGATCCTGTGCCGTTCATGAAAGGGCTGGTGCCCGATCCCACCAAAACGGGAGTCTACGGCCGGCCCGCGGGAGTGGCGGTTGCTCCGGACGGTTCGCTGCTCGTTTCCGATGACGGCGCTGCCGTGATTTATCGCATTTCCGCGGCTGCAGGGAAATAGCACGTTTGCGGAGCGAAGCTGAGGCCTTGTAGCAACCACATTAGAGGGCATGGGCACAGGCGAGAACAGGAATTGACTGCAATTGTACCCAGAAGCTACTTACCAGAGGGATATGGGATCGTCAAGAAGAATAGCCAAATATGGACCTTTAAATGACCGTTCCCGGAAACAGCCGGGGAGGTCCATTCGCCCGTCATTTCACAGTCAATGTGAGTTGAAGGGGCTGGAGTTGGAGCGGCTGCCCCGAGGAAGACAGCGCTGTTAGCGTGATGATGATCGTCGAAGTGCCGGAAGGCGTGACGATAGCGGGCGGAGTGACGGGCGTCGGAGTGGTGGCAACGCTGCTGCCGCAGCCCGCGGCGTAACTCACGGAACAAAGCAGAATGGCGGCGAAACCACCGCTCCAAGCCGAACGCCTAGAGCCGGAGGCGCCAAAAAACATCCAGCGATTCTTGGCAATGATCACCAGAAGGAGAGCGAATGCCAGAAGGGGGAGCGCGCGAATTCCGGATGGAGGAACGAAGCGTCTCGGAATCGAGGGCGGAACGACGGCGGCACCTTTGGTGGACACGGTTACGGTGAACGGCGCCTGCGCTCCATTCGCTATTGAAACACTTGCTGGGACTTGGCAGGTCGCGTTGAGTGGCGCTCCGCTACAGGCGAGAGACACTGTACCGCTATAGCCAGGCCCGGGGGTGAGCTGCAGCAGGTATTGCGCGGTTTGCCCGGCGGATACGGAAGCGGCCGTCGAACCATTTGGAGCCGGGCCGGGCGTAAACGCCGGATTGGCATTCCCGCTGAGGGAAATACTTTGTGGCGAACCCGGAGCATCGTCTGTAATGGTTAAATTTGCCGTACGTTGGCCAGGACCAATGGGGTTAAAGACGAGCGAAATCGTGCAGTTGGCTGGGGGCGCCACAGATGTTGAGCAATTGTTAGTGAAGCTGAAATCCGAAGGATTAGGACCACCTAGAGAAACCGAAGAAATGTGGAGTGGTCCAGTCCCTGAGCTGGTTATAGTCAGCATTTGAGCAGCACCGGACGTTCCCTGAGTGATCGTTGGGAACGAGGGAACTGCGGGGTTGAAGGTGATCCCAGCGGTGGGAGCGATGCTCGTGCCGCTCAGGGCCAGAGTTTGCGGACTGTCCGTAGCGTCGTCCGAGATTGTGATGGTGGCAGAGCGCACGCCGGAGGCTAGAGGGGCGAACGTGACGGTAATAGTGCAGGTTGAGTTGACGGCAATGGTTGTGCTGCACGTAGGACTTGAGGAATTGAAATCGTTGGCGTTTGTCCCTCCAAGAACAACACTCGTGATGTGCAGCGGGGCGGCGCCGGAATTTTTCACGGAAGAACTCAGGGATGTGCTGGTTTCTTGCGTAACAGTGCCGAAGTCGAGGCTGCCAGGCAGAAGCGTTACCGCAGGAGCGGCGGCGACCCCTGTGCCGTTCAGGGCGAGAGTTTGCAGGCTGCCTGGAGCGTTGTCCGAAACCTGGAGAGTGGCGGACAGCGGCCCCGCGCTAGCCGGGGTGAAAGTAATGCTGACGGAGCAGTTGGCATTGGGGGCGAGAGTCGGCGTGCAGGTATTGGACTGAGAGAAACTGGAAGCATTCGTGCCCGCGATGGAGATGGAATTGATGTTGAGGGTTTGGCCGCCGGTGTCAACAATCGAAAACACCTGGGTTGGACTGCTGGTACCCACGGTGATGCTGCCAAAGCTGGCAGTCGTTGGGAATATGGTGGCGGCGGGACCCGTGACGGCCTGAACTGGACTACCCGACATGGCTATGCCTTTGGCGGAGCCGTTCACTCCGTCGTTGAACGGAGAGCCAGAAATCTCGGCGAGACTGCCAGTTTGCTGGTCAATTTGATAGGCGTGGATGCCAAGGCTGTCGAGAGTGTAGAGATACGGCCCCTGGGGGTCGGTAACGGCAGTGCCCAAGGAAAACGAGATATTCGCAAAAGGGGTCAGGGTCTGCGACAAAGCACCCGTTATCTGGTCAATGGAGTAGACAACCGCGCCGCTGCCGGTCTGGTACACGAAGAGAAATTTACCGGAGTTATCAACGACCATAGCATCGGGCAAAACGCTGGGACCCAGGCTTACTTCGGACGAGGGGAGCGCCGCAGTGGTGCCGTCCACTGGAGAGATGATGCAGCTATCAATGAAGCCTTCATGCAAACCCCAACCTGCAAAGAAAAACCGGCCTGCAGGGTCAATGGCAGTAGATCGCCCTGAGCCAGCCGAGCTATCGGCTGTGCCCAAGGAGCTTAGGCTGCCAGTTGCGGAATCGATGGAATATACGTGCGCACCGCCGGCCATCTGGAGGTTTTGACTGTCACGCAAGCCCACGTAGAGGTGAAGGCCTTTGGCATCCGTCAAGAGCTGAAGCGGTTCGCCAACCAAGAAATCCGTGCTCTGCTGAGTGAGGAGGACGGGATTAGTGGGAACGGACGTATCGATACTTAGGGTGACAACAGCGCTCTGCCCCTGAAAATCGCCGAATGCGTAGCCAACGAATAGGAACTTTCCTGACGCTTCGGTACCGATGGAAAGGGCAAGACTCGGCGCTTGGTTGGGATTCACGGTCGGAGGGACTTGAAAGGGAGATGCGGGCACTTCGGCGATGGTGCCAGTGGTCTGGTCGATTTGGAACATGGAGATATCATCACTGGTGGGATTCAAGACGAAGAGGAACTTACCCTGGCCGTCGATAGCGACGAGACCGCCTTCAAAGCGCCCATTAAAAGGTGACCCAGGGACAACGGTGAGGGCGCCGGTTTGGCTAGCTTTGGTAAATCCCGAGACTTTAGAAGAAGTGGGGCTCAAAGACTGAGCGCCATAGACATGTTGCGGAGGGGTTTGCGCGTTAACACTCCAAGCGGCTCCCAGCAAGAGGCTCACGGTCAAAAGGAATAGAACGGTTCTCGAGTGGATTCGAGTTCTGTCGAGAAGATTACAGGTCTTGCGTGAACAAAACCCCATTTGCCTGGCCATAGGTCTTCCTTGGCCGCCAGTTATGCGGTACTTTCTGGTTCCGAGAGGGAAACTTTAACGAATGCACGTTAACGCCGGAAGATGGCGGAGTCAATAGAAATTAGCTAAATAAGTATGGGAGCGAGTAGTTTATAAGAAATAATTGAATGGAGCATTTGAGAAAGGCCGAAGGAGACTGAATTATTAGCGATTGTAATGTCCAATGGCAAGCTTTTGAGGTATCCTCCGTAACTTATGCAACCAAGTGTCTTAGAGATGGAAAAGCAGGCAGGGACCAGCGAGAGTCAGGTGGTGATACGACTCAATGGGAAGCTCAGCCTGGAGACGGTCCACAATTTCATCCAGTCGCTGCGGCCCGAGCCGGCAGCTCATCTCGTGCTGGACATGAGTGAGGTGTCGTTCCTGGATTCGGCCGGCGTCGGCGCCCTGGTGCAGATCTTTGTGCACCGAAGAAACGTGGGGAAGGCTTTCGCGCTGGCCGGGCTTACCAAGCAAGGGGCTGCCGTGATACAGGTCGCCGGGCTGAACAAACTTCTGCCCATCCACGCCTCGGTGGGAGAAGCACTCGCACAAGGCGCCTAGACTAGAAGCTCGCTACCCCCGCCGCGCCCGAAAACCCAGGGCTGGTATACTCCGGCATCATGGACAAAAATCAATTTGCCGCGATGGATGCGGAATTCGAGAGCCGCGTGCGCGAAAGCTTTGCCCGCCAGGGACTGATGAAGCATTTCGGGGCGGAACTTGCGGAGCTCGGGCCGGGGCGAGCCGAGATTCGCGTACCCTTTCGAATGGAACTGACGCAGCAGCATGGCTATTTTCACGCCGGCGTTTCCGGGGCAATCGCCGACAGCGCTTGCGGTTACGCGGCGTACACACTGATGCCGGCGGATTCGTCGGTGCTGACCGTGGAATACAAGATGAATCTGCTCGCGCCCGCGGATGGAGAAAAACTGGTGGCACGCGCGCGGGTCCTGCGCTCCGGAAAAACGCTGAAGATTTGCGCGGCGGACGTGTCCATCCAGAAAAACGGCGCTGAAATTCACTGCGCGACAGTGCTGGCGACGATCATGTGCTTGCCGGGCAAAGCCGATCGCGCTGGATAAAGACTAGCTGGGCGTCCAATAAGGATGATTGGTCAAGAGACCGCCAACGAAACCAATCCGATAACAAACAA
>Ga0099829_10002747_pt1 | contig 10210 bp, 8 predicted proteins | sample CZO8metaG_3_FD_79336 | JGI IMG/M metagenome (GOLD analysis project Ga0099829, IMG submission 79336) | Vadose zone soil microbial communities from the Eel River Critical Zone Observatory, Northern California, USA - CZOApr15con2H2.8 metaG | ecosystem: Environmental > Terrestrial > Soil > Vadose...
AAAGCGAAGAGATTGAGATCGAGACCGCCGCGATCCGCAGTCTCCGCTTCATCGGACCACGATTGGATCGTGGCCACTGAGAAGGGCGTCTACGTCCGATCCGGCTCCCGGAACGGGCGTTGGTATCAGGAAGCGCTGGCCAATCGGAACGTCACAATCCGGGTGGGTCGGCGCAAGGTGGCGGCCCGCATCCAGCTGGCGAGGAACAGCGGGGCGATCTGCGCGGTCAATGCCGCCTACGCCAACAAGTATTCGCAGCGCTGGCCGGACAGCGCGAAATCGGTAGTACGGGGATCGAGACTCGACACCACTCTCCGCCTTATCGCGACGTCGCGAGCACCGTCGTCACAAGCGCGAGATGGACGCCAGCCAAGCGTGGGCGTCACCGACGTTCGTCTCGAACGCCGAAGGCTGGATGTAATTGACGTGCCAGCCATCACTAAAGGCTGACCGGATCTCGGCCTGTGTGACCCGCCGGGGTCCCCAATCGCCGGGCTGCTGGTCGCTGAAGCACATCAGGAAGTAGGTGCCGCCTGGCCGAACGACTCGCCCCAGGCTTTCCGTGAAGCGGCGACGGTCTTCGTCGGAGAACACGTGAAACAGCCCGGAATCGATAACGGTGTCGAACTGCTGCGTTGGCACGGATAGGTCGAGGGCATCGGCGACCTCGAAGGACACGTGAAGACCACGCTGCGTTGCTTTCGCCCGAGCCTTCTCGATCGCGGTCGGTGCGCCGTCGACTCCGGCCGCGGCAAGGCCACGCTCGGCCAGGTAGAGGGCGTTTTCACCGGTCCCGCATCCGACATCGAGCGTCGACCCGGTGATCTGGCCGGTCTCGGCGAGCCGCATGATCGCGGGTTGCGGGCGGCCAATGTCCCATGGGGGCGTTCCGGAATAGGCGGACTCGAACCCGTTTGCTCCGTCAGACGACTGGCGTCGGCTCCCCGTGGGGAGATGCACCCGGTAAGAATGACATGGGCGATCGCCTCCCAGCACTGTTGCTGTCGGAGTCGATCGCCTCTGAGCGGGACGTCAGTCTGTCAGTCTACGTACGGTCCGTTGTAGATCGGCTGCTCGCCATATGGCTTCCCGGCCATCAGCACGAACCGCGTTCCCGGTTGCGCGTCTTCCACGGCTAGCACATTCCCCGGTCCAAGGACAGCGATCTGCGCGCGGCTCGCGCGGCTTGCGTTGGCACCGAAGCTCGCCTCGCCCTCGAGCATGTGCACGAAGCCGTTGAAGTCGGACTGGACGGGGATGCTGAGCGCTCCGCCCTTGGGCAACTCGACGTCCAGGATGAGCCCCGGAGTCCCGAGTTCGACCGGCGAGCCCTCGCCGACCAGCGTCCGGACGATGGCGTCGGCCTCGCGCCGAGCGGGGAGATCCGCGCGCTGCACCACCTGCGCGGTAGGCGCAACGTCCTTGTCTTTGCGCGCCAGGTTGACCCAGAAGAGGAAGCCGCGCATCTCCGTCCCGATCTTGCCCTCCGCAAGCTCGTCCTTGCCGAGGCCTTCCGCATGCAAGACGCCGCGGCCCGTACGAACCTTCAGCAGGGACCCTTCCGCCAGCTTGGCCCGCTCCATGGTGCCGCCGGGACCCGTGCTGTGTCCCGTGCTCGAGGAGCCCGAGATCGCGTACCAGAGGTTGTCGAACCCCCGGTGTGGGTGCGTGGTGTCCTGGTTGGCCTGCTCGGGGGTGATTCGGACGGTCGCCTCGTGGACCAGGATGTACGGATCCACGAGCGAGTACGGGATGTGCCTCGACGGTAAGGATTCGAGGACCTTGTTACCCATCATCGGGCGAATGTGCGCGTCCTCGACGAGCACGATTTGGCGCTGCGCGGTGTCGATTTGAGTGGCCATGGCTGGCGTCCCTCCTGAGCAGTTATGTAGTTGCATCTGCAAGTACCTGCCTGATGCCGAGTTTATTCATACTGGTCGGGCGACGGTGAATGAGAGCGATCTCGAGCTGAGCGACGGTCGCCGGCTGCATGTTTACGACACGCGCGCGGGTGGTGACGACACCCGCCTCACCGTCTTCTGGCAGCACGGCACCGCGAACCTTGGCGAGCCGCCCGAACCACTGCTCCCGAGCGCGGCCCAGCGCGGCATCCGCTGGGTGTCGCATGACCGGCCCGGATATGGAGGATCGACCCCTCACCCAGGCCGGGATGTCGCATCGGCAGCCGCTGACGCTGCCACCATCGCCGATGCCCTGGGCATCGGGCAATTCGCGGTGATGGGGCACTCCGGTGGCGGCCCGTACGCGCTAGCATTCGCCGCGCTCTTGCCAGAACGGGTCCTCGGCGTAGCCTGCATTTCCGGGCTCGCTCCATTTGGTGCTGAGGGGCTGGATTGGTTTGCGGGTATGGCGTCCGCCGGCGCGGCGGCGAGGCCGGGTTTGTCGCTCCAGCCGGGATTGCTCTCGAGCTCACCGAGCCATCGCTGCCGTCGGTTTTGGTCTCGGCGGGCTCTTGCTGGTGACCCTCAGTGGAACGGTGGCAAACGGGGCGAATAGTGAGCTCGGCACCGTTCCCGTCGCGCTGCGCCACTGGACCATCATGCTCGTCTACGTCTACACCGCCATCGGCGGCGTGATGCTGAGCTACATGCTGCTCCGGACCAGGCTCGTTCCCCGAGGGTTCTCGGTGCTCGGTCTGATCGGCTACCCGGTGTTGCTGCTGGCCGCGGTGCTGGACATGCTGGGCGTCGTCGACACAGTGGGTGGCGTTGGACTGATCGGGCTCGTTCCCGGAGGCTTGTTCGAACTCCTCCTGCCGATCTGGCTCATCGCGAGGGGATTCAACTTGACTGCAATGAACAGAATGCGCGTCGCGCGCGTCAGCGGCTAAGCCCGGAATGGAAGGCCCGCGTCAATGAGCTTATTGGCGCGGGCCGTCTTAGAACCGGAGTCATCCATGGCTGACACACTTCCTATGGCCGGCAAGGTCGTTCTGATCACCGGCGGCACCGGTGGAATCGGCAAGACCACCGCGATCGGGCTCGCCACGATGGGCGCCCGGGTCGGCATCACGGGTCGCGACCTCGAGCGCGCCGAACAGGCGGCCGCCGACATCCGTGCCGTGTCACGACACCCGGCGGTCGACGCGTTCCCCGCCGACATGACCTCCCAGGCCGAGGTCCGTCGGCTCGCCCTCGCTGTCCTCGACGCCTACCCGAGGCTGGACGTGCTGGTCAACAACGTCGGCGGGTTCTGGGCGCACCGACACCCGACCGCCGACGGCCTGGAGCGAACGTTTGCCCTCAACCACCTCGCCCCGTTCCTGCTGACCAACCTGCTTCTGGATCGGCTCAAGGCCAGCGCACCCGCACGGGTCGTCACCGTCTCATCCGGCGCACAGGCGCAGGGCAGGATCGACTTCGACGATCTGCAGGGCGCTCGTAACTACTCCGGCCAGCGCGCCTACAGCCAGTCCAAGCTCGCCAACATCATGTTCACCAACGAGCTGGCCCGCCGCATCGAAGGCACCGTCGTCACGGCCACCTCCGTGCACCCCGGCGTCGTGCGCACCAACTTCGGCGCCGAAGACCAGGCCTGGGTCTTCGCCATCATCTGCCGCGTAGTCCGCCCGCTGCTAAAGACCCCGGCGCAGGGTGCCCAGACGCCGATCTATTTGGCCTCTTCACCCGACATCGATGGCGTCACCGGCCAGTTCTTCGCCAACCGCAAGCCCACGACCGCCAACAAGGTCGCCTACGACACCGACTTGACGGCCAGGCTCTGGAAGGTCAGCGCCGACCTGGTCGGCATGATGCCGGCGAATCATTAGCGGGTCTTATCGAAATCGAAGACCGAGCTCTCACCACTGACGTCGTAGACCTGCCGGCCGAGCAAGCTGTTCACGATGATGGCGCTGCGCCACGCCATCAGGCTGAGGTTGGGATCCGCCACGCCGCGCATGTGACGGGCCGCGTCCTGCGCGTAGATGCGTAGCCCGGGCGGTCCGTCCCATTCGACCGAGAAATCGGCGCGAACGGGAAACCCGTCCCGGCCCCAGCTCATCCGGTCGGCGAGCGGCTGCATGGCCTCGGGTAATTCGTAGCTGGAGCCAGTACCGAGCACAATCACGTCGGCGCGGACCGTGCGACTTCCGCCCCATCGATCGCGGAGGATGAGATCGCAACCAGCGGATGTGTGTTGCATGTCGACGACCTCATGGCCCGGCAGCAATCGGACGCGACGCCCAGGCGGCTCCAGGAACTCGAGGTCGTAGAGCCGGTCGTAAATGCGCTGCAGCAAGACCGGCGATACGCCGTCGCTCGCCAGTTTCTGCTCGGCAAGGAGGGTGTCGCGCTGATCCGGAGTAAGGCGGAAGAAGTAATCGCTGTAGACGGGGTTAAAGAGCTCGTTGGTGAACGGCGACTCGTCCAACGGCAGGAAGTTCGGGCGATGCGAGACCCACACCAGCTGCGCCGGCAGGTGCGCGATATCCAGTAGCAGATGCGAGACCACCTCGGCACCACTCTGACCGCCCCCCACCACGGCGACGACCCGACCCGTCGCGTCGACGGGATGGAGCAGGTAGTCGTTCGAATGGAAGATCTGGTCGCCGATGTAGGGGCGAGCCCACGAGGGAATATTCGGCACCAGCCCGGTGCCGAGCACGATGTTCTTGGTGCGCATGGTCCGGCGGTCGACCTGCACGGAAAAGCTTTGCTCATCGAGGGCGACCTCGCGGACCTCCGCGCCAAATTCAACATTTGAGAGCCGGCCCGCCACCCATTGCAGGTATTGATTGAATTCCAACCGACTGACCCGAATCTCCGTCCGGTTGATAAACCGGTAGAGCCTCTTGCGGGCATGGAGGAATGCCAGAAAGGAGTACGGACTCGTGGGATCGACCAGTGTCACAAGGTCCTTCAGGAACGAGACCTGGATGGTGGCCTCAGGAAATAGCAGGCCGGGGTGCCATTGCAAGTTCGCGCTCCTCTCGAAGAACCGGGCCTTGAAGCCTGTAGGGGCGAGCAATGCGGCCAGGCTGAGATTGAACGGCCCTACACCGACCCCGACTGCGTCCAACGTCACATAAGAGCCCCTAGCTTCGGATGCCGGGCAATAGTCTCGTACTTCAGCGGGTCATCAACGTCGCTCGCCCTCGAGAGTCGCGCCGGCAACTGATCGACGGCTGACCAGTCGCGTTCCCAGCAGTCCTGCGAGGGCGAGGAGCCCAACCGCTCCCCCATACCAGAGCGCTGCGTCGTGAAGCCCGATGCGACTGACCAGGTAACCGGCGACAACAGCCGGTAGGGCAAACGAGAGATAGGCGACGATGAAGATGGCCGCGAGGAGCGCGCCACGCGCCGTCGGCGCCGCGAGCGCGACAAGCGTCCGAAGCACGCCAAGCCATGAAAGCCCAAATCCGATGCCGGTTACCGCGGTGGCGGCAAAGAACAGGGTCGGCGCCGTCAGCGCGACTGCCGTAACCGCCAACGCCAACCCGGCGATCAGGGCGACGCCACCCACGCTCATCGCCCGGCTTGGCGGCCAGGAGCGCCCAGCAACGACCGCCAGCGCCCCAACACCGGCGAGCAGAAAGATGGCGAGTCCACCCAGGAGACGATTTGAGGAGGCCGCAAGCTGCAAGGCAACGCTGGGACCGAGTGACAGGTAGAAGCCGCCGACCGCCCAGCCTGAGACAAGGCTTGGCAGTGCGGCAACGAAGTGCGGTCTGACCGCCGGCTCGACGCCGACGCGCGGCACCAAGCGGATGCCGCTCCGCCGTGTGCTGGGTTCGGCTATCAGGAGGAAGCCCGCGGCTGCCAGGACAAAGGCGCCGAGTATCAGCCAGTAGATGAGGTGAAAAGGATCTGGCGCATACTGCACGAGCGCGGCCGAGGTAAGCGCCCCGATAGCAAGACCGAGGATCGGCACCGCGCTGTTCACGAGAGCAGCCATGGTCGGGTGCTCCGGAGGCTGCAGATCTACCAGGGCAGCGGCGAGCGCACTCGTGGCAACGCCGGTCGCGATTCCCTGCACGAGCCGCGCGGCAAAAAGCCAGCCGACATCCGAGGCGAAGAGGAACAGCAAGAGGCTACCCAGCTGGATCAGAAGGGCCAGCAGCATCACCGGTCGCCGCCCGAGAGAATCGGACAGCGACCCCGTGAGGAGGAGGGCGACCAGCAAGGCGATGGCGTAGATCCCGAACACCTCGGTGACTGCCACAGGCGAGAACCGCCACCTAGCGGCGTAAAGCGCATACAAGGGCGACGGCGCGGCGGCGGCAAACAGGAACAATCCAAACGTTGCCGCGACGATCCAGAAGGACGGTTGGCGGCCGAGCCCTCGATGGCCCTGGACTATCTGATTGTGCTCAGCGGCTGGGGCCGGCATTTCGACAACGTTACTCAGATGTCGCTTATCAGCCTCTTGCCCCATGGCTCTGGAAATCCTCGTCATGGCGAAGTTATTCATTCAGCCGTTGTGGCTCCCGCGGCGGCGGCCAGGGCCTGATTTGGGGAGCAAGAGCGGCATCTCTGTAGCGCCACCCTTAGTTAGTAGGTATAGCCCTCGGCGATCGTGACCTCGCCCGGCCTCCGCCCTGGAGGGAAATGACGACCCAGTGACGGCCGAGTCGTACTCAGGCGTCAAACGCCGGCTTTACGAAGAAATCAAGGCCCCGCTGGGTTCTGGCCTATGGTAGACGTGGGCCCGCGTCGTTGGATGCGGGTCGGGCGCTCGGCTGCCAGCTGGGACAGGGCTACTATTTCTCGCGGCCGCTGCCGGCGACGGCCTTCGAAACGCTGTTGCAGCGTGGCATCGGCTGGAAACCAGGCGTCCCAGCCGCCGCCTGACGGCGTCAGCAATAGCGATGCAACCGGAGCACAGGGGTCCAACTGACGTCGTGAGGCGAACGTCCTACTTCGGCGGCTTGCATTTATCTGGGTCCTGCACCGGCTTGGCGCAGTTGATCGGGTCATCGATGGCGGCTCGCACATAGCTGAGTGCGTTTTGAATCTGATCGCCCAGTGTGAGCAGGCTGGCAATGACGATGCCGCTGATCAGCATCAGGAGCAGCGCATATTCCACCATCCCCTGGCCCGACGACCGCCGGAGGAGAGCGAGGCGAGTAATCCCTCGGCCGACCATAACAAGAAACAGCGCACTCCGCATGATCAAAACGATGTAGGCCGCGGCGCCCTGGATGAAGATGGTTTCCATTTCAGCCCAAGCTCACAAACACGTCACTTCCGCACTGCTTGCACACCGCCTGTAGGAGATACCGGCCCTCATCGATCCCAAGGACGCGAGGGCGCAGTAGGATGGCTGACTCTACGCAGCGCGAGCATCTCCCCCACATGGGCGCCTGCGGCCCGGGCTCGAACGTCCACCCAGTTTCGCTGGTAAATCGTGTTACCGGAGCGCTCATCTTTATGTCCTCTGCAATGCCAAACGGTTGCCGTGACCCTGGTAACTAGGTCCATTTGGCCTATGCGGTACGTAACGGTTTCCTTAGCCGGTCCCTAAGGGCCAACCCATTACAGAATTGGCTACAGAGAACCGAGGCCAAAATGACCTGCGCTCCGACTTATCCTCGCCCGAGCGACGGGGCCGAGCCTCGCAGGCCCGGCCCCCGACTTGCGCTTTATCCCCTAGGGCTGAGCCACGAGGGCGACAACAAAGGCGTCCACCCTTGGTGAGCCGAAACCTGTCGTCATATCCCACCCTGTCAGCGTTGGCCATCCGGCCACTGGCCCGGGCGACACGCTGCCATCCGCGTTGTACTGCCAGAGCACGTTGTCCTTCAGGCTGCCAACCGGCAGGGCGCCATACTGTTGCGGAACGACGTCGCGGAATTGACCTGTCCCCGCGAAGGTCGGCGTGGATGACCCCGCCGTGTTCCCGATCGTGTAGAGCACCGGATTGAGGTATCCAATCGGTCCCTTGTTCGCGAGCTGCCGCGCCCGGTCGGCGAGAGCGATCACGCCAGCGAGCTGAGGCGAGGCAGCGCTGGTTCCGCCATAGACGTGCCAGCCGGCGCGCTGGGCGTTGGGGAATGCGGTGATGTAGACGAGCACGCCGCCGTTCACGGCTGCGTTCCAGGAAAGATCCGGCACGCCGCGCCGATTTGCTCCGATAATCGAGGCCTGCGCAGATTGGAAGCTCGGCCGGCTGTAGATCGCGCTCGGACCACCGCCCGTGGCCGCGGGCAGCCAGGACTCATTCCAGACCGCCTCTGAGTTGCCGGTGCTGACGTAGGCAAAATACGCTGGATTGTTCGACCCGTCGGTATTGAACGGCACACTGCTGGTCGGTGCCCAGGTCCAGCCAAACTGGAGCTGCGTCCCGCCAGCCGAGGTCACCCACGGGCTGCTGGCCGGCCAGCTGTCGACCGGGAACGAGTAGCTGGTCGTATCGCGGTGCGGCTTGGCCACTCCAAGGCTCCCGTTGTCACCCGACGAGGCGAAAACCGTGTCGCCTTTCGCCGCGGCCGATGCGTAGACCGCGTCGAACTTCGCCGTTTGGGTCTGTGCCGCGCCGCCGAAGGTTTGTTCGGTGACCCCAAAGCTCTGCGAAAAGATGGTACCGGCCGGGTACGTGTTGATCGCATCTTGAATGGCCTTGAAGATGTTCGGAAATCCCTGAACGCCTTCCGTCTCGGCCGGGGGAACCGCGAGCAACACGATGTGCGCCATCGGCGCCATCGCATAGGCCCACTCGATGTCGAGCGTGGCTTCTCCGGACCACCCCGCGGCCGCGGCCGGACCGGATTGGCCGTTGCCCGTAGCCGTGTTGTTGTAGGTGGGGGCGCCGAACGGATATACCTGGTCGAAGTTCGGGTTCGGAAGTGCGGGGTAGAAGGTGTCGTGGAAGAACTGCAAGTCGGATTTGGCCGTCGGGCTGCCGTAGGAATCCACCAGTACGATCGTCTGCTCCTGGCCCAGGTTCCCATTGGCATGCACACTCGTGACGCCATAAGCGTCGCTGATGTTCGCGGGAGTGTAGCAATGGTAGAAGGCGTACGTGTGGGTAGGCTCGGGGGAGGTGCAGGCGGGGGAGCCGCTCGCTCGCAGAGCCGGTACGTCCGGCGCCTCGATGGCCAGTGGAACGAGCACCGGGCCGCTGGCGGCGGCTCCAGCCGGTGCCCCGATCAGTGTCGAACCCAGAACGGTCGCGGCAATCGCGGCCGGAGCGATTTTGCGCGCGGCGAATCTCGCGACAAATTCAAACATGTTCCCTCCCTGTTAAGAAGCGCGGTCGCTGCCTACCGTACCAAGCGCTGGCTTCGAAGTCAAGGAGTGGTAAATACCGATTAACCAGGCGGTGCAATACCACAAGCGGCCGCGATTACTGCTGTGTCGAAACTGATCAGCGCATCGGCTCCCTACGGTTCAAGTTGGGCCGCCAAGTCCCGAGTGATCCGGCGGCCTAGCCACTCAACGAATGCCTATAGCAGGCCAGCCCTCGCGACGAGCGGATTCGAACCGCTGTCCCGCTGTTTACAAATCGGGCGGCAAATTGAATGGAGCGTGCGATTTGGCTTTCAAGAAGGGATCAGGAGAAGTTGCGAAGCTTTTCCCAGATCTTCGGGATCGGAGCCTTGAGGTGGCAAAAGGTCACCGGGGCGCCCTGCTCGAGACCCACCACCTGGTACGGAACGGTGAGATGTGCGATCAGCTCCGGCGATACGCACATCCAGGCAACGTCAGATGGTTTGTAGTCGACCAGGAGTGCGCTCGTCGCAGTGAGGTGTGGCGGCAGCCAGTAGAAGTCACTCAGCTGCGGACTTATGACGTCGGGGAGAATCTTGGGATTGCCATAGACATGTAGCGCCCCAGGAACCCCGTAATAGGCCGAAATGATCACCGTGCTCGCGCGCTGGGATGCCGGAAGATCACGATAGATTTGCGTCACTTCGCCCGCGACGTCGTCCCACCCCACCGAGTCAGCAAAGACTTCCGACTTGGTATCGAGACCGGTCGCATGAAGGCGACTGGCGGGCGTGATCGGAAGGGTTAACTGAGCCAGCGCTAAAAATCCCAGCACACTGGCGGCGACGGTCGCAATGCTGAGCGCGGAGCGAAGTCGTGGACGCTCGATGCGGGAGAGCGCCATGAGGCCCTGCGCCATGACGATTGGAATCGTCGAAGCCGCGTAGTAAGACTTCCCGACGAAGAGAAAGAGGACGAGCGGGACCGCACAGGCAATCCCGATGGGGCGCCGTGAGGGAGGGGAAGCCGTTGACCACCTG
>Ga0099829_10002762_pt1 | contig 10180 bp, 9 predicted proteins | sample CZO8metaG_3_FD_79336 | JGI IMG/M metagenome (GOLD analysis project Ga0099829, IMG submission 79336) | Vadose zone soil microbial communities from the Eel River Critical Zone Observatory, Northern California, USA - CZOApr15con2H2.8 metaG | ecosystem: Environmental > Terrestrial > Soil > Vadose...
AGCCGTGGCCTGGTCACCGGATGGCAGGTATCTCGCCTCTGGCTCCTGGGATACCACGGTGCAGGTGTGGAAGGTCACCACAGGCCATCGCATTCTGACCTATCGCGGCCATGCCGATATCGTCGGGGCCGTGGCCTGGTCGCCTGACGGCAAGCGTATCGCTTCGGTGGCCGATGACGTGCGCATCTGGCAGGCTTAGAGCCTATCCCAATAGGCCCGTAGCCCGGTAAGTAATACAAGCACAAGCAAGATGGAGCAAGCCCAAATAGTTCTCGACCTTTTTGTCCCAGCGGATTAGCACGCTGCGAAAACGGTTCATCCAACTGTGCGTCCGTTCCACTACCCAACGCCTGGCTTTGAAGCCCACTTGCCGTTTGAGCGCTTGTGCTTCTACGTTCCTGGGTCGAATATGCAAGGTGTAGCCAAATTCCTTGCCTAACTCCCGTACTTCGTCGTAGTCGTAGCCTTTATCCAGGCATAAATGCTGTGACTCCTCCGGAGTTGGCTTTGGCCGCTCAATGGGAATACTTTCCAGCGTTGCTTGCAGCATCTTGAAATCATTGCGGTTGGCTCCATCGACTGCTACGCCAAGGGGAACGCCATTGCCTTCGACTAACAGGCTGCGCTTCACCCCACGTTTGGCTCGATCGGTCGGGTTCGGCCCTGTCTGCTCTTGGCCTAGTGGGGCTTTTGTCATGACCCCATCCATGGCTTGCCATTCCCACTCAATGCCTTTCATTTCGTCATAATCGAGTAAGCCTTGGGCCCATAAACGCTGAAACACGCCTGCTTGTGTCCACTCTTGAAAGCGCCGGTGCGCGCTACTCCCTGAACAGATCCCCGTAGCATCCAGTGCCTTCCACTGGCATCCTGTTCGTAAGCGGTAGAAAATCGCATCCATCGCTTTGCCCACGAATTGCGCAACGAGGTTGTTGAAGAGCTAAGCCCTGATCTGATGAGCGAAAGCCGTGCGAAACGGGATGCCCTACTGATGCGAGCTGATTGAAGCAGCGGGATGGAGAGTAAAAAAGGCAGATGAAGGGAAGAATTGAGGACCAGCCGGGAAAAGAGGCCAGAAGGCTCCGCTCGGAGAAATAAGCTTGTCCGAAAAGAGAGAACCCACCGACAGTCAAAACAGTGTTACACCGTCGCCAAACCGAGCGAGGTGGCAAAGCCCTTTGGGACGCCGAACAATCTGATCGTCACCGGGCTCGCAGTTGGGACTCGCGCGTTCCGAGCGAGCCGCTCTGCCCACGAGAGGCGAGAGTGAGCACGCTGGGGACGGGAAAGGATCACTTCCGCTTGACATGGCGAAGCTGAGGTGGGAGGCGGCAGGCTCACCTCGATACGTTGGTGCCGCACGAGCTGTATACAGGCACGCCGGTGTTGTCTGCGGCTCCAATCCCGCCAGAGCAGCGGCGCAGAACCAACTCGGAGAGGATGCAGGAGAACACTGATCCGACGCGGCTTTGTGGTGGCTTCTCCGTGCCACTGACACTGCTTGCGCAAAGGGCAGCCGCGACAATCAACGATCCGGGCGCTGTAGAGCACGCGCAGACTGCCATCGACTTCGCGGCGCTGCTCAGTGGGGCGCAATGTCTTCCCAGCTGGACAGCGCAGCACCCCCTCAGGCTGCAGGGTGAAGTCCTGCCCAGAGAAACGCTTCGCTTTCCACGGCAAGGCGACCGATGGCTTCGCATAGCCCTGCTCAGGCACCTGCTCGGCTGTGGCCTCTTTGATGGAGGGTGCAAACTCGGTCGTGCGCAACGCAGTTGACTCCAGCATATGACCCAGTTCCAGGCGGAGGTTCCAGATCCATTGACTGATAATCTGCCACGCTTCTTGTCCGGCGGGCGCATGAGAACACCAGCGGTCGGGGTCTTGCTCCCGGTCTTCGTCGGCAAGCACCGGTTCAAAGGCACCACGATGCAGGTAGAGGGCCACTACATCGGAGGCGGTGAAGGCGTCTTGCGGCAGCTGCGTGAAAAAGAGTTCGTAGACCAAGCCCTGGCGAGTGTGACCGATGCGGCTCTTTGTCTCGGGAGCCGGGTGGGTGGCCACCACGACGCGGCAGCGGCTGCCCTCTGGTCCCACCGCCACATCGGGGCAGTCATAGAGCTGGCGCACCAGGCCACTTTCCGAGCGGCTGAATTGCTGGTCGGCAGGCAAGTGCAGACGGCTCTGGACCGACTCCCGATCCAGCACGGTGTAATCTTTGCCACGCATCACAAACGAGAAGTCTGCCAGATCGGCGATGACAGCCCCCGTCCCATATTGCCCATCCAGTCGCAGCAGAGCACACACAGGCGAAAGCTCGTGTGCCTGCAGATAGTCCCTGATGGCGCTGAGCGCCCGACGCAGTTCCTCCCGGTAGCGCCCATTGCCACTGTTGCCGAAACTGCCGAGCCAGTGATAGCTATGGGCCTGTGAGACGACAGTGCGAGTACGCACGATCTCCCCACGCTTGCGTCAGGTGTAGCCAGGAGAACAGACCTGGGCCAAGCGACGCTGGGGCGACGGCAACTCCTCGGCCTGGGGCAACGCCCGTTGCCGGGCGACTTGCCGCGTTCCATCAATGTCAAAGACCACGCGGGCGATGCCTGCTCGATCGACCAGTTGGCCAGTGTGTCGCTCTTTGTCCGGGGCGCGCGCGAGCAGATCAGCGAGAAAGAGCGTACGCAGAGCTTCTGTCGCTCCCCAGGTCAAGCTCGCCAGAAAGCGCGAGAGCGCCGAGCGGGCGGGAAGTTGGTCACGCTCAAACAACGCCATGAAAGGAACGGCGAAAGGCTGAAGTCTCTCGTAGAATGCTTCCAGGGTGCGCTCCCCACTGATGGCATAGCCGAAGAGAACCGCGAGAAAATCGATGACCTCGTAGCGCCCGAAGCGCCGCCGTGCAAAACGCACACGCTCATTGATCTTACTTAGAACACCATGCTTACGAAGATACCCAGCGATCAGCGCACCCTCGCCAAACCAGGATGGGGTCAAGGGCGCAGACTCAGCAGAGGTCTGGATGATTACCGCTCCATCGGCGATACTGGTCATATGTGTCTCCTTGAGAGAAAGTGTTGTGCTTTTCCTTCTCAAAGGGGCACATTTTATTCCCCCTCGCTACGGCTTAGCAGCTCGTTGCGCATCGCGTGGATAGCTCCTCGCGCGGCGCAAGCACGCATATCTTACGAAGATGAGCCCCGCACCTTCATGGGGGAGATGCGCAAAGCCACCGCATATTCCGCGGCAAACTGTTCCGGCGAGCCAAATTTGCTGGTCATCCAGTGACGATATTTCGCCACATAGAGCTGATGGTGATCGGCAGGGGGTTCAGAGGTGCTGATCTGGGCGTGCCCGGTAAACACAATGATCCCAGAACCGGTCCCGTAGCCATCAAAATGCAGCGCCACCTGGGAATTCCGACGCACAAAATCCAGGCGTTTGGCATGCGTCTGGTTATAGATCAAGAAATTGGATGCGTCCTCATCCCACAAAAACCAGACTGGTGCCGGCTGAGGCGTGCCGTGTATATCCACAGTGGTGAGCCACATGAGATACTCTTCATGCACGCGACGCCGCACATTCGTCCCAAAGAGCGTGCTGTCGTCTGGAAGTTGAAAAGTCATCCTCCGAAGTCCTTTCCTCGTTCATTGCTCTTGTGTCCGATGGCGCAAGAGCGAACGTCTTGTTGGGAGCAATTCCAACACCTCTTCTGACGAAGCTCCCCACGTCTGTAAGGTGGGAACAATTGAGGTGATCCACTCCTGGCTTTGTGTCAAAGCGGCGTGAGAGCTCGTATAAGCTGCCTCATCCGCGAACGAAGCAAACCAGACAAAGACGTTTTCCACTTCGCGCACTGGCAGTTCTAGAAAGGTATTCTCGCCTGGTTCGGTCACGAACTGCCCCACAGGGGCCGCCCCCGCCTCACGAAGCAGGGGAATCATCGCGTTTTCAAAGAAATCCACGAATCGTGGATCAACTGGCGCATCGAAAGTATAGATCGTTACGATGATTACCCCTCCCGCCAGTTCTGGCGCGCCCCTCATCGGGCGATTTGCCGGGTCGAAGCAAAAGCCAGTGGTGACGCGAGCTGGCCTGAGCAAGAAAACGTTGCTCACATCACTGATCATGTCGTTGGCCACAGGGCGATGCGCTTGCCAGATGGGGCTCGCGTGGTAGAACCCTTCCAACGCTGTCAGTCGCGTCTGCATATCGGGAAACCCACGCAACCAGACGAATCGATCAGGATGGGTGCGATCGCGAAATTGACCGAGGATGAACGCACCATAGTGCTCTTGCTCTTCAATGAAATACTCATCGAATAAGGCAATGAAATCATCGCGTCTCCCTGGTTGGTGAAGATATTGACGCAATTCTAGGATCGGACAACACGTCTTTTCAGTTTGCTCTGGCGTGTGTCTCGCGCTCGTGTCTAGCCCTACCAGTGTCTCAGCATGTATCTCCTCTGACATCTCTCTCATTCCTTTCAGGGAAGGCGAGTGCGAATAGTCGCCTCGCTTCATCTGTGATATGTACCTGCTTGACACAAGCATACCATTGAGCTATCCTTCTCACAAGTACGTACAAAAAAGGTAGATACTCCCTTGGAGGAAAGTATGGATGCACGCGTGGAAGCCCGACTCTTTCAGTGTCCAGTCGATGCTGGACTGGCGTTGATGGCTGGTAAGTGGAAGCCCCGTATTTTATGGAAATTGTATCGCTACCGAACCATGCGGTTTGGTCAGTTTAAACGGATGTTACCCGATATTACCGATAAGATGCTCACTCAGCAATTACGTGAGCTGGAAGCTGATGGGCTGATTACGCGCAAGGTGTATCCGGTGGTTCCGCCCAAAGTCGAGTACACGTTCTCCGCCTTTGGCAAGACGCTTGAACCGGTTATCGCAGCCATTGCGACCTGGGGGGAAACGCATGAACAGGAGATTCGATCACACTTATAGTCGCATGGAACTGCGTTGCAACAGATAGCGTCTTGAGGACTCTCTTCAGGCGAGAGAGTATTGAATAATGATTCGGTTAACATCTATCTACCATATGGCTGAAGCCGCAAATTGGCCTGCGATCCAGCGGGATGGCCTGCACAGCGCCAGCACGCTTCTGGACATTGCTGGCATCATCGGAGAGGACCGGGAACGTTTGGAGAAAAACCAGCGATTGACGCATACTAAGCTTCCGAACGGTGTTCAGCTACGGGATCAGCGGCCCATGCCTCCGACGGCCCTGGCAACCTGCTTGATTGACATCTCCCCATCCGCATGGTACGCTCTCATCAATGCCCGCACCTTCTTCTGGCTCGACCCGGCACGACTCAATCGACAGCGAGCAGCCTGTGATCCACGCCCGCAGGTGGTATTGACAGTAGATGTGGGCAGGCTGCTCGCAGCCTATGCCGAGAGAGTCGCCTTGACGCCGATCAATACTGGGAACGCGCGTCGTCGTCCAGCCAGGCGAGGAGCAGCAACGTTCGTCCCCTACGCGGCATGGGTCACATCCGCATGGGCCAGCGAAGCAGCGAGCTTAGGCATTCCGGTACGACCACCGTCGCATCCGCCTGTGGAACTGACCATAGCTGGATCGATCCCCGATATCATGCAGTTCGTCGTCAGTGTGCAGCAGTTGGCCCCCGGTCAATTGTTCACGCCGCTCAATTGCTGATCTGATGTACTCTTGGAGCCAGAGAGCCCTTGGGTTGCACAACACGATGTAACTCATCAGCATTTTGGCTTGAGAACGTTTTTCATGACTCTCCTGCTTTCTTAGAGGCCCAGGTATTACTGATCCCTCGCCAGAAAAAGCGCAACGTTGAACGGGCCTATAGAGCCTTTTCAGATGAATATGCATCTCGTTGCGCAACTCGCGGGCTTTGCGATCATCCACACGAGGACGATGGCACCCCAAGGGATGCGGTTTGCTAGGCGGTAAGAAGGGTTTCACCTTCTCCCACAGTTCATCGGGCATTCGCCAGCTTTGACTGGCAGTTGGCAGGCTCATAGCTCCTTCCTCCTCTGCTTTTGTTGGTGTGGTTGGTCTTCAGGGTTACCAGCCACGCACTGTGTATACCCATCCAGAGATGATAGACGACGGCTTGATGAGAGATGTAACCTTCCACGTCTCAAAGCATCCTCAGGGCTTTGAACAACTAAGAGAGGTTGTGAGATCTGACTCCGAGTCAGACCAGCTGGTGCTCGATGGCATAGCGGGTGGCGGCGCTGCGGGAGGAGACCTGGATTTTGCTGTAGATCGAGGTCAGGTGGTTGTTGACGGTGCGGGGGCTGATGACGAGCTGGTCGGCGATTTGCGCGTCAGTGAGGCCCTGGGCGAGGAGGCACAGGACTTCGACTTCGCGGGCGGTCAGGCCATTGGGATAAGTGGATGATGGCTTGGTTGGTGGAGTTGATGGTGGTGTTGTTGGAGGTAGCGAAAGTATCGTTGCGGAATCCTGGGCAGAGAGGGCTTGTTCTGGGGTCATAGTGCGGCCTTCGGCCCAGGCGGTGGCAAAGGCTTTTTCACCAAGTTGGGTGCGGGCAGCAGCGATGAAGCGCTCATAATCAGCGCGGTAGACGGAAGGAAGAGGAGTACCCATGATCTCGCGCAGGGCTTCCGCAGCACCCCAGAGCCGCGCTGCCCATGCTGGTTCTCCTTGCACACCGACCTCATCCGCCAATCCTTCCAGACAAGAGGGAAGCAAATCCTTGTAGTTCCACTCTCCTGCTATCGTCAAGCTCTTCTCATAAAGCGTACGTGCTGCTGCCAGGTCACCCTGGCTCGCTTCCACTTGCGCTAACCCGGCCAGTGACTCAGCAATATCCCACTGACTTCCTATCTCCCTGGAGAGCCTCAAGCTCTCTTCGAGCAACGAGCGTCCCGCGGTCGTGTCGCCCTGACGGAGGGCTAACCGCCCCGCGAGGGAGAGGCACTGGGCAATATTGCCCTTGTCACCCAGCTCCCTGAACAGCGCGAGCCCTTCCTCCAGCAGCGAGCGTGCTGTGGCAGGATCGCCTTGGGACACTAAGAGCACCCAGGCCAAGCGGTGGAGCGAGCCAGCGATGCCCCGCTTGTTCTCCGATGCTCTATGCATCGCCAGGCTCTCCTCGAACAAGGCATATGCGCTGGCGTACTCCCCTTGGTCACTGGCAAACCGTGCCAGGGTGTGGAGCGACCAGGCGATGCCTTCCTTGTCGCCCACCTCTCTGCAGAGTGCCAGGGCTTCTTCTGTTCGAATGCGTGCCGTGCTAGGGTTGCCTGTGGTGCTGGCTAGCATCCCCAGCTGATAGAGGGAGAATGCCATGCCCGCTCTGTCTCCCAGTTCCCGGCACAGCGTCAGGCTCTCCTCGCAGAGCATCTCTGCCCGCTCAGTGTCTCTGATCTGGACAGCCAAGCTCGCAGCAGCCTGGAGGGCCCTCGCCCGCACGGATGCCGCAATCCCCTGACGAGCCGTCAGGGCTAGCTCCAGGAAGCTCCGCCCCTCACTGATATGTCCACGGATCATCCAGAACCTCCGCAGTGCTGTACCCAATCGCAGAGCCGTCTCCTTGCGCTGGTCTCTCTCTTCACCTTCCGCTTGCTCCAGCGACCACCGCAGCCCAGCTCGCAGGTTGTCATGCTCTTCCTCTAATCGCTCCAACCACACAGCTTGCTGCGGACCAATGAGTTCTGGCTCCGCCGCTTCCGCCAGCGCCAGGTAGTAGGCAGCATGAGCTTGTCGTGTTGCCTCCATCTCTCCACGAGTGGCAAGAGCCTCCAGCCCATACTCCCGGATCGTCTCGAGCATCACCAGGCGTGGCTCCTCGTCCTCCTGCTCGCGCTGTTGCACCACGCTCTTGTCGATGAGCGAGGCTACCCCTTCGAACGCCTTCCCCCTCTCATCACCCAACGCTTCACAGATGGCCTCGACTGCTGAAAGTGTGCAACCCCCTACGAAGACGCAGAGGAGCCGGAAGAGTCGTTGCTCTGCTGTATGTAAGAGGTCGTAGCTCCACGCAATGGTATTGCGCAGCGTCTGCTGGCGGGCTGGCACATCCCTCCTGGCCCCTGTCAAGACTGCCAGCCGAGACGAGAGCCGCGCAAGAAGCGTCTGCGGGGGCAGCAGTTTGATGCGTGTCGCGGCTAACTCGATCGCCAGTGGCAACCCATCCAGGCGGGTGCAGATCTCTGCGATGGCTCGTGCGTTAGCGGGAGTCAGCAGGAAGTCGTGCTTCGTAGCCCTGGTGCGCTCGAGGAAGAGCGCCACTGCCTCATACTGGGAGAGCGCTGCCAGATCCGGCAGGTGCCCCGTATCGGGCAGTGCCAGTGGTGGAACGGCAAACTCGTGCTCGGCTCGCACATGCAGCGTCTCCCGACTCGTCACGAGCACTTTGAGCAGCGGGCAGGCGGCCAGCAGGTCCGCGACTTGGACAGCAGCGCCCAATACCTGCTCGAAATTGTCTAACAGTAGCAAGAGCTGCTTGTCACGCAGGGACGCTTGCAGCAGGTCGAGCAGGGGTTGCTCGCCGGTCTCTTTGAGGTCAAGCGCCTGAGCGATGGTAGGCACGACCAACGCGGGATCGCTGAGAGGGGCCAGATTCACGAAAAAGACGCCATCGGCGAAGCGATCACTGAGTTCGGCAGCAACCTGCAAGCCCAGACGCGTTTTGCCTGTCCCACCAGCACCTGTGAGCGTGAGCAGCCGTACCTCTTCACGGTACAGGAGCTTCTGGACAAGAGCCACTTCCTTTTCGCGTCCGATAAGCTGGGTGGGCTGGACAGGCAAGTTGTGAGGGTACATGTCGAGTGTTTTGAGGGGCGGAAAGTCAGCAGGCAGACCTGCAATGACAAGCTGAAAGAGGTGGCTGGGATGCTGTAAGTCCTTGAGGCGATGCGCTCCCAAGTTGCGTAGGCTCACGCCGGTTAGCAGATCATGCTCGGCGAGGTCATGAGTTGTTTGAGAGAGCAGTACCTGCCCTCCGTGCCCGGCACTCATGATCCGTGCAGCATGGTGCACATCTAGACCCACATAGCCTACGGAAGAAAGTTGTGGCTCTCCCGTATGCAGCCCCATCCGTACATGCACTATCCTGCCTTCGGGCCAAGGATGTGCGGTGAGAGCGTATTGTGCAGCCACTGCCGCTGACACAGCATCAGTGGCGCGGGCAAAGGCCACGAAGAAGGCATCGCCCTGGGTATCGACCTCGTGGCCGTGAGATTCGAGGAATACCGTGCGTAGGAGGGTACGGCACTCCTCCAGCACGCTGGCATAGCGCTCACCCAATTGCTGGAGCAGGTGCGTGGACCCCTCGATGTCAGTGAAGAGCAGGGTGACGGTTCCCGTCGGGAGTTCACGCATGCAGCACCTCCTGATAAATGATGCACAACACATTCTAGACACACCTGGGCCACTGGTCTCTACGACGGTTTTGACGGTCTCTGCACCATTATACCGCATCATTGGGTAGGAGGTGAACAGCTTTTCCAGTAATCTTGAAACCCGACCGCTCACGCTGAGAGCGAGTGGCCTGAAACCCTGATATTTACTTCCTATTGGGATAGGTTCTTAGTGATGTTGTCAAACCCGCCGTCTGCTCCTAACTAGCAATGCAATCAGACCCACCAGCAGCAAGGCGGCCAGCGCGAAGACGATGGCGCCGATGGGTAGGCTGGTTGCCTCCGTGCTCGTGGATGTCCCCGGTGAAGTCGGGGTTGTAGTGGTGATAGTTGTACTTGCCTGGTTGCTTTCTGGTGTTGGCAGGATGACGGCGGGGTTGCGCGGTGGATTGCCATCTCCTGCATTGCCTGCATAGGGGTTGGCGTAGTTGGTTGGCTTTGTTACCACGTTGATGAGTTTGCTGATGCGCCGCGAGCCACGCGGTGAACTGACGGTCAGCGTCAGGGTATAGCTGCCCGCGGCCGCGTACACGTGGTTGACCGAGGCGCCGCTGGCGGTGGCGCCGTCGCCGAATTTCCAGCTATAGGTGAGATCATTGCTACTGTCGTTTACCTCGGCGTAGAGCGAGATGGTCTGGCCTACCTGTGTCTGCCCGATATCGCTGATGGCCGCCACGGGCGCCGATCCGACTGCCGGGGCATTGACGGCGATATCGCCAAGGATGGCGGGCTGGTGCAGCATCCAGGTGGTGAGCATGCCGGGCAGCGCCAGGGCCAGGACGAGCGCCTCGGCCTTTGGTGAGTTTCC